>Ga0207641_10003979_pt1 | contig 12897 bp, 11 predicted proteins | sample KBSSwiS62_FD_184306 | JGI IMG/M metagenome (GOLD analysis project Ga0207641, IMG submission 184306) | Switchgrass rhizosphere microbial communities from Kellogg Biological Station, Michigan, USA - KBS Switchgrass S6-2 (SPAdes) (version 2) | ecosystem: Host-associated > Plants > Roots >... | reverse complement strand
ATGTTCGGTCCGCCCAGCAACAGCACTTCGGGCATGGGTGTGTTGCCTTTGGTCAGCGTGGAAAGATTTTGATACACCACCGCTTCGAATAACGAGGCGATGATCTCGTCCACTTCTACTCCCGCCTTGAGCAGCGTGTTCGAATCGGCCTCAGCAAAGATGCCGCACTTGCTGCTGACTCGATGCAGCGTGTAACCGTCATAGCCCATCTGCGCCAATTGATCGCCGGCGATCTGCAGCTTGCGTGCGGTTTTCTCGATGAACGTGCCGGTTCCGCCAGAGCAGGCCGCTTGCATCATGACCTGCTTGCCTTTGCGGCCTTCTGCGCCGGTGAAAAAGATCGTCTTCATGTCTTCGCCGCCGATTTCGCTGACGAAGCTGACGTTGGGATAGCAGGTCTCCACTGCGGCTGCCACAGCCACTACTTCCTGCACCATTTTGCCGCCGACGAAGTGCGCGATCTCGCCCGCGCCCGAGCCAGTGAAGAACACCTGATCGCGGCCGGGAGTCAGATTGAATTTTTGCTCGAGATGCGCGAGGAACTGCAGTACCTTCTCGGCTTGCTTGGTATCGTGTCGCTCGTAGGCTTGGGCCAGTATTTGTCCGCCCGAGGACAGCACGTACTTGCAGGTCGTGCTGCCCACGTCGATGCCGCACAGCATGTTCATGTGGCGTCTCCTGATCTCGGAAGGTCAGTGACGCGTGGCACTTGCTTCAGCGGCCAGGTTGCCCGTATATGCCGGGATTGGCACGGCGCCCTCAGCCAGATACGCAAGGTGACGCACATAGTCTGCGGCAGTACCGGCGTAGTTGGCATGCGGTACCTGGTACCCGGCGCGCCGAACCTCGGGATGCGCCACTTCGATCTCGCGCACGCGTGCAAGGGAGAGACCAGTATCAATCAGTGCCTGTTCGAACTCCGCGTGTGCGCGCACCTTGGCGTCGGTCAGGATCATCTGGCAGCGTGAAAGGGCATGCACGTCGGCGTCGCCCTTTACCTCGATCGGCGCATAGAGCATGTCCGGATGCTGTCCCAGGACGTTAGCCATCGCCCCGATCGACATCGTATTCGGCATGCACGAATAGGGCGACAGCTCGCAGATCATGTGAGCGGTCTTGTGATTCATCGCGTGCAGGGCCTTACCCACCAGCATATGCCCCTCGCCGCCGTCCAGGCGCCGCTGATAGTAGGGGGCGGCCAGGCGCGCGAGTTCTTCCTGGCGCGGGAATTCCCGCGGAAGATGATTTAACACCGCGCGCAGATTGTTGTGGGCGTGGCGCAGTGCCGCTCGCAGGCCGCGAATGGCACCCCATTTCAAGTGATACTTTGACGTGCTATCCCGGCGCTCTTCCATCTTGTGCTGAGCCGAATACATGATGTAGTCGGGCCACACCATCAGTGGCGGGGGCACGACTTCGGCACCCTCCTGTTCGAGCCAGCGTTTGATGTTGTAGTTGCCATCGCCCTCATGCGTCTGCAGCCAGAACTCACCGGTGATCTTGACCTTTGGCTTGGAGCGCAGCCGGTCCACCTCGATGGTGTCCCATTTTGATCGCACTTCCTTCAGCGCGCGCTTGAAGTAGTTGGTAGTCAGATACCAAGCGAGTGTGCGCACTTTGCCGTTTTGGCTCGGCCGATCGTGGAACGCGCGGTACAAGTGCTCGATGCTTTCCTTGAGCACACGGTCCGTTTCCCCTGGTGTTACTTCGTATGGGCGCGTCATGTATTCCAGATCGGTGAGCACATCCCCAAGTAGGCCCGCCCACACCACACCCAGAGTCAACGGCAGGGTCAGCTCGATGCCCGAGCCCTCTGTGCCCTGCGTTTCGAGGTTGTACTGGTCGAGCAGGAACATCCTGAACTTCTCCATGCCCAGCCCATTCAGTGCCATAGCATAGGATTCGTGATACTGACCGAAGCGGCACGGGCCACAGCTGCCAGCGGTCACGTACGCGTACTTCTGCAGCGTTTGCTCCTTGCCTTCCGTCTGCATGTGATCGCGGAGGAAATTGACAAGATTGCCGGTGGTGAACGTGGTAGGACAACAGGCGCCGACGTCGGTCAACTCTTTGCCTGCGTCCAGATCGCCCTTGCGAATATTGGGCAGAGGCTGAGCCAGGTAACCGAGATTTTCGAGCGCACCCTGGATCAGTCTTTCATGTTTCCAGGTCAACCCGCCGAAGACGATGGTGACTTTTTCGCGCTCGCTGCGGGCGAGCGTCGGCGCACGATAAGCCTTGTAGTGAGCTACTGTCTCCACTGGATCCCTCCTCTAGTCAACCGAGCCGGAATGCTGCCGGCACGCTCCGTCGCCAACCTTCAGGTGGTCGATGCCGGTACCGTCATGCCGCTTCCTGGCATCGCCCGGGAAGCGTCCAAATCCGTCGATAAGATTCTGACCAGGTAGCCTCGTTGGGCTGCACTGCCAAAGACTGTTTTTCTTTTGGGGGAGATTACGCCTGCCGGTGGAACTGGATCAAGCCCGAAAGTAAACAATCGCCATCGTGATGTACCGATTGCAAAACCTACTCTGCTTGACGTGGCCCCACCCGGTCATTACAGTCTGGGCGCTGGCTAAGTCATAAAGGCTTGATCCTTGCTAGATATTCTGGATGGACACCCCAAAATAGGGATCAGCCTCGCCAGTTTCTCCATGCCCCCGAGTTGCAGGCTCCGGGGTTCTACATTCCAAAGTCGATGCTACAGTTAGACGGGGACGCTAACGGAGCGCATAGGTAACCCATGCTCTACGCACTGCACGAACTCCAGAAAACTCTTGCGGCGCCGCTCGTCGCCTGGGTGGATGCCAGCCATCGGCTTTTCAGCAACCCATATAGCCCGCTCGCCTACACGCCAATCAGCCGCCACGTGGCCGCCAGCAGCGAATTGCTGGGCCGGCTCATGCGTTCCTATGACAAACCCGACTGGGGTATAGATCACGCCATCGTGGATGGACGCGAAGTGGCGGTCAGCATCGAACCGGTACTCGAAAAACCGTTCTGTCGTCTTGTGCATTTCCGCAAGGAGATAAGCGCTCCCGGGCGCAAGGTGTTGGTCTTTGCGCCGCTGTCGGGCCATTTCGCCACGCTGCTGCGTGACACCGTTCGTACGATGCTGCAGGACTTCGATGTGTACGTCACCGACTGGGTGAACGCGCGCTATGTCCCATTGAGCCAAGGACCGTTTCACCTGGACGATTACGTCGACTACTGCAAGGAGTTCATTCGCTTCCTGGGCCCGGAGTTGGCGACCGTGTCGGTATGCCAACCCACTGTCCCCGTGCTGGCGGCGGTGTCGCTGCTGGCGCAGGAAAAGGATCCCAACGTGCCCAAAGCCCTGGTAATGATGGGCGGCCCGATCGATCCCCGTCGCAATCCCACGGTGGTCAACGAGTTTGCCACCGGGCGAGCGCATTCCTGGTTTCAGGACAAAGTGATCTACCGGGTACCTTTCAATTATCCAGGCTTCATGCGGCGAGTCTAATCCCGGCTTCCTGAGCACTTGTCCTTCATCGCCATGAACGCGGATCGTCACATCGACGCGCATCGCAAATTCTTCAACCACTTGATCGTGGGAGATGGCGACAACGCCAGGGCGCATCGCCGCTTTTACGACGAATACAACGCGGTGCTGGACATGCCGGCCGAATACTATCTGGACACCATCAAGACTGTTTTTCAGGATTTCGCGCTTGCCAAGGGCAAGATGCAGGTGCGCGGTGAACTCGTGCGGCCCGACACCATCCGAGGTGCCGCTCTATTCACTATCGAGGGAGAACTCGACGACATCTCCGGCAACGGTCAGACCGAGGCCGCGCACGCGCTCTGCAACCGCATCCCTTCGGAAAAACGCAGGCATCTGCTGGCCAAAAACGTTGGCCACTATGGGATTTTCAGCGGCCGCAAGTACCGCGAAACGATCTATCCGCAGATCCGCGATTTTATCAAGCGCTGGGCCTGACCACCCCACCGGCGCATCCCCTGCGCCGCTCCGATAGAATGGCGTCGCTTCGCTCGTGATGCGGGCTCGTGGCTCGTGGCGGGCTTTCGACAGTTCCTATGCGATAAGTTTCTGGTGACGCACTGAATTGTGTGCGGCAACCTAGCGCACGCTTTTCGGTTTGCGGTAGGCTTAGATACGGGCAACGAACCACGTACCACGAGCCACGAATTCCGAATCACGAATCACGGCCTTTCACTGGAGAATCAAAATGCCAAAGGCAATCCGTTTCCACAAACCTGGCGGTCCCGAAGTCCTCGTGTATGAGGACGTCAGCGTCGGCAATCCGGGACCAGACGAGGCGCGCGTCAAGAACAACGCCATCGGACTCAACTTCATCGATACCTATCATCGCAGTGGCTTGTATCCCCTGACGATGCCCAGTGGCGTGGGGTTGGAAGCCGCCGGGGTGGTGGAGGCTGTCGGCTCGAACGTAACCTGGGTGAAGGCGGGAGACAGAGTTGCCTATGCGGGCGGGCCGCCCGGAGCTTATGCCGAAGTTCGATTGATTCCCGCGCACCGACTGGTAAAAATTCCGGACGGCATTTCGGACCAGACCGCGGCGGCCGCGATGCTCAAGGGCCTCACGGTGCAATATCTCATCCGTCGCACGTACAAGGTGCAGGCTGGGCAAACCGTACTGTTCCACGCGGCGGCCGGTGGTGTGGGCTTGATCGCTGGTCAGTGGCTGAAGGCGCTCGGTGTCAACGCCATCGGCACGGCCGGATCCGAAGAGAAGACGAAGCTGGCCAAGGCGCATGGCTACGCTCACACGATCGTTTACACCAAAGAAGACTTCGCCGCGCGGGTGAAGGAGATCACAGGTGGAAAGGGCGTGCCCGTGGTGTACGACTCGGTGGGGAAGGACACTTTCACCGGGTCGCTCGACTGCTTGGAACCGCGAGGCATGCTGGCCGTATTCGGCAATGGTTCCGGGCCGGTCACCGGTGTAGATCTGAATGTATGGGCAAAGGGCTCCTATTACGTCACACGTCCTTCACTGATGACCTACACCGCGAAGCGTGAGGACCTCGAGGCGAGCGCGGCGGAACTTTTCGATGTGATCAAATCCGGCAAGGTCAAGATCGAGATCAATCAGACCTATGCGCTGAAGGATGCGGCGCAGGCGCATAGGGATCTCGAGTCTCGCAAGACTACTGGCTCGACGGTGTTAGTCCCATAACGTAATTCGTTTCCGACGCAAAGGCGCGAAGGCGCAGGTCAACGGCGGGCAGTACATGCCGGGACGGTGTTCGAGGTAAGGGTGCCTAGCCTATAAGCAAGTGAAAGGAAACACAGGAGGAAATCCGGTGCAGCGAGAAGGCGGTTGACTCGTCCCGTATTGGTTGCCTTGGTCACTGCATGGGGCTTCGTCGCCTTTCCCGCTCACGCGGCAAAGTCGCCCTATGCGGCGCATGCCAAATGCGATGGTCTCCCCCGGATCGAAGTTGCGACCCCCGCTGGTTTGTGTGTAGGACTGGTCGCGTCTGGGTTCAAGTTTCCCCGTGGCATCCTGCCGCTCGACAATGGTGACCTGATCGTCGCCGATATGGCCGGCTGGGCGAAGGGAAAAGGCTCGCTCTGGCTCCTGGAGCGCAAGAACAGCTACAAGCGCCGGTTACTTTTCGACAAGCTCGATCGTCCGCATGCGGTCATGCTGGGTCCGGATGGTCGTGTTTACGTCGGCGTCGTGGGCGGAGTCTTCCGCTTCGATCCGGCGAATCGGCAGGCGGAGCGTGAAGATATCATCGGGGGCAAGTCAGACCAGGAGCGGCTCCCCGATTCAGGGCGGCATCCGTTGGTGAGCCTGGTCTTCGACCGCGCTGGCGACCTCTACGTGAATGTCGGATCGGCGAGCGACAACTGTGAAGATGCCAAAGGTCAACCCCCAGCGCCGGACAAGCCCTGTGTCGAGGCGGAGGGCGATCTGCCGCGCGGTTCGCTGCGACGCTACCAGATGCGCTGGCCGGAGGGTCGTGTGCTGGGTTGGCAGACTTACGCCAAAGGCCTGCGCAACTCGATGGCACTCGCCGTGCATCCCAAGTCCGGCCTGCTGCTGCAGGGCGAGAACGGCCGTGACAATATCCATCGCCACATCCCAGGAATGGAAAGTGACGAGAGGTTTCCGCCGGATGAGCTAAACGTAGTCGAGCGCGGAGCGCACTACGGTTGGCCATATTGCTATGGGGAAGGCATGAGCAGCCCGGAATATCCAGCGCTGGACTGCTCCCGCTTCCACTCACCGTTGCATCTTCTACCCGCGCACGCTGCGCCGCTGGGGATGGCTTGGTACTTTGGAAAGCTGCTGCCGTCCGAGTATCATGGTGCACTGATGGTGGGCTATCACGGGTATCGCAATGCGGGACACCGGTTAGTTGCGTTTCGTGTCGACCAGCGCGGACTTCCGCAAGGTGATCCTGTCGAATTGATCTCCGATTGGGAAGCAAAGGAAGGCTCGCCGATGGGTGCGCCGACCGACGTCAAGGTTGGCGCAGACGGCGCGGTATACGTGACAGAGGATCGCAACGGGACGGTGCTGCGGCTCAGCGCAGAACGGGCGCAGTAACGCCGGCGGGTGCGTCGAGATCCTCGCCGACCGTCGATCGATAACCAATAACGAGACAGAGCAGGGAGGAGCAGCGTGTTTTCACTTGCAGGCAAGGTCGCTTTGGTGACCGGCGCCTCTCGCGGTCTGGGCTGGGCCATGGCCCAGTCTCTGGCGAAAGCGGGCGCGACAATCATCCTCAATTCGCGCGACGGACAGGTTCTGCAGGAAAGAGTGCGCGAACTCGCGACGCAGGGTCTAAAGGGCGAAGTCGCGGCCTTCGACGTCACCGACCACAAGGCAGGCGCAAACTGCATTCAGGGTGCGATTGAGCGTCACGGACGCTTCGACATTCTTGTAGCCAATGCAGGCATTCAGCATCGCCGGCCTATTACCGAGTTCGATGTTGCGGACTTCCAGCGTGTGCTCGATACCAATCTTGTCGGCGTCTGGGCGCTGGCCAAGGAAGCGGCGCGGGTGATGATTCCGCGCAAGGCCGGCCGCATCATCATGACTGGTTCGATCAGTGCCATCCTGGCGCGTCCCACCATCTCGGCCTATGTCGCGAGTAAGGGCGCCGTGCATGCTCTCACTCGTGAATTAGCCATCGAACTCGCGCCGCACAACATCACGGCGAACGCGATTGCGCCAGGCTTCTTCGCTACCGAGATGAATACTGCTCTCATCGAAAACAAGGAGTTCAACGATTGGGTGTGCAAACGCACACCTGCAGGACGCTGGGGCAAGCTGGAGGAAATTGGACCAGCCGCTGTCTTTCTGGCTTCCGACGAAGCTTCCTACGTGAACGGGCATATCTTGACGGTAGATGGTGCTTTCAGCGGCGCCATGTAAGCGGAAACACGAAGGCAATACAGACAGGGGCAGAACATGGCACAAGAGAAATTTCGCGTCGGCATCACTCGGGATGTATTGAGTCCCGCTGGTGAACCGGTCTTTGGCAAGGAGGCCTTGAAGGTCCTTGACGATCCGTTGATCGAATGGGAGTACCTGCCGCAGGTGGCACCGGTGCTCACTCAGGAGCACGCAAACCGGTATGACGCCCTTTGCGTCTTCGGTGCCCGCGTGAGCGGCGAGACGGTGAGCGGCAACAATCCGCGGCTGAGGCTGGTTGCGCGCTTCGGCGTGGGATATGACACGATCGACGTTCCTGCTTGTACCGAACGAGGAATTCTTCTCACCATCGCACCGGACGGCGTGCGTCGGCCGGTGGCGAGCAGCGTGATGGCGTTCGCGCTGGCAATGGCGCATCGCCTTTCAACCAAAGACCGCCTGGTGCGCGATGGACGCTGGAAAGAGAAGGGTGATTACCTTGGCTACGGCTTGACCGGCAAGGTGCTTGGCGTCATCGGTGTGGGCAACATCGGCAAGGAAGTATTCCGGATGGCCAAACCCTGGGATATGGTGCACTTGGGCTGCGATCCCAACGTCCCGCAATCGGCCGTCGCCGACCTCGGGGTAAAGATGGTCAACCTCGACACTTTGCTGCGAGAAGCCGATGTGATCTCGGTCAACTGCATGCTCAACGACGAAACCCATCATCTGATCAACAAGCGGGCGTTCGGGTTGATGAAGCCCAGCGCGTTCTTCATTAACACGGCGCGGGGGCCGGTGGTGGACGAGGCCGCGCTGATCGAGGCGATCGGAGCGAAGCGCATCGCCGCAGCGGCACTCGACGTGTTCGAGCAGGAGCCCACTCCTGTGGACAATCCGCTGCTGAAATTCGACAACGTGATTGTCGCGCCGCATGCCGTATGTCACACCGACGAATGCATGCGATTGCTCGGTGAGAGCGCGTTTAACTCTGCGGTGGAACTTGCGCACGGTCGTCAGCCGCGCCACATCGTTAATACCGAAGCGCTGAGTAAGCCAGTTTGGGCCGGGAAGTGGCACCGCTAAAGGAAACTCCATGCGAAGCAATCCAGTAAAAGAAAAACTACTTGCGGGCAAGCCCGTCTTCGGCACTTTTGGCTGGGAGTTTCTGGTGCCTGGTCTCCCGCAAATCGTCAAAGTCGCTGGCGCGGAGTTTCTGCTGATGGATATGGAGCACAGCGGCGCTAACTACGAAGTGATCAAGACGCAGGCGCAATTGTGTCGTGGACTCGATCTCGTGCCGATGGCGCGAGTGCCTGCCAACCAATACACGTTCATTGCTCGTGCTCTGGATGTCGGCTGCATGGGCATCATGGCTCCGATGGTGAGTTCGGCCGAAGAGGCCGAATTCATCGTGTCTTGCACCCGGTATCCACCCGTCGGGCGGCGTGGTGCGGCTTTCGGATTTGCGCATGACGACTACGAGGGGGGTAGCGTAGCGGACAAGATCAAGAAGGCCCACGAGCGCACGCTGGTGATGTGCCTGATCGAGACAGCGGAGGGCATCAAGAATATCGACAAGATTGCCCAGGTGCCCGGAGTGGATGTGCTGTGGCTGGGTCATTTCGATCTCACCAATTTCCTGGGCATCCCGGCACAGTTCGATCATCCCAAGTACGTAGCCGCGATCGAGAAACTAGTCGCCGCCGCCAAGAAGCACAATAAAGTCCTGGCCTGCATGACGGCGGACGAAAAGTGGAGTCAGGACTACTGGGACAAGGGCTTCCGGTTATTCGCAGTCGGCGTCGATGCGCATTTGCTGCAAGGCGCGATTCGGCAGGGCATGACGACACTGCATGGACTCGCCCGGGACGGGGTGAAAAAAACATCAGCCAAGAAGAAGTGAGCTCGACCCGAATCGCTCGCGCAGGCTGGAAGGGAATACCACGATGACGCAGGAGAAGTTTCGGATCGGCATCACCCGCGATAACCTCAAGGCTGATGGGGATCCGATCTTCGACAAAGCGCTGCTGGGACGGCTGGACGATCCGCGTATTGCCTATGAGTTTCTGCCGCAGCTCGAGGCGGAGCTGAGTCCAGAGACCGCGGCAAGATACGACGCGGTGTGCGTCATGCTTGCGCAGATCACTCGCAAGACTGTCTCCGGCGCGAATCGCCGTCTGAAACTTATCGCGCGATTCGGTGTGGGCTACGATACGGTGGACGTTCCGGCGCTCACCGATAGTGGCGTCATCCTGACGATTACGCCGGATGGGGTCCGCCGACCGGTGGCAAGCTCCGCACTCACGTTCATCCTGATGCTTGCCCATCGGGTGCCCGTCAAGGATAGCCTCGTGCGTAGCGGTCGCTGGGCCGATCGCGTCGATCATATGGGCACAGGATTGAGCGGGCGTACGCTGGGGTCCATCGGTGTGGGGAATATCGGCTCGGAATTGTTCCGGCTCGCCATGCCGTTCGCAATGCGCCACATGGGTTGCGATCCCTATATCACGCAGGAGTCCGTGGCACCTTTGGGTGTCAAGCTCGTTGACCTGGATACACTGCTACGCGAAGCCGACTTCCTATGCGTGAACTGCCCGCTGAACGAAGAGACGCGTCATCTGATGAACGCGAGCAAGTTCGCACTGATGAAGCCGACGGCCTACTTCGTCAATACCGCGCGCGGACCGATCGTAGACGAGAAAGCGCTGTACACCGCACTGGCCAACGGAAAAATCGCGGGGGCGGCGATCGACGTATTCGAACAGGAGCCCACGCCGTCCGACAATCCACTGCTTCGGTTGGATAATCTGATCGTTACGCCGCACCACGTCTGCCTCACCGACGAGTGCATCAACACCGTGACCGCCAGCGTGTTCAGTGCCTGCCGTGATCTGGCTTATGGACGCGTACCGAGGAATGTGGTGAATCAGCAGGTGCTCGGACGCGTTCCGTACTTTCACGCGTGACTGCATACGACTTAGCCCTCACGTCTCAAGTATTGCCTTGATCTTGCACTGACGAGCCCGTCAGCGCGAGGTGGCAACGCGGCCGCCGTGACGATATCCACAGGAGGAGCAGGCGATGTTCAGAAAGCACTTGGAGTTGATCTGCGTTCAGCAGTTCTTGAACCGCCATGGGCACGTTCGCTGGATGCAAGCGGCGGTCGGCATACTGGTCGGCTTTATTCTGGCCGGACCGGCCATCGCGGATCAGACCATCACATTGCACGGTGCTGTCCAATTCTCCGACGAACACACGTTCAATAAGACTCTGCTTAAGTTCGAAGAGCTGACCAAGAAATACTACGGTAAGCCGGTGAATTTCGTGCTTCACCGCAACAGCGAGTTGGGCTTGGAGAAGGACTACTTTGCGTATATGAATCAGGGACTGTCGGTGGACTACGCCATCGTCTCGCCATCGCACATGTCCACCTTTGCAAAGTCCGCCCCACTCATGGATATGCCTTTCCTGTTTCGAGATCAGAACCACTGGAGAAAAGTCCTCGACGGTGATCTGCTCAAACCCATCGCCGACGAAGTGGCGAAGAAGGCGGACGTAATGATCATCGGCTATGCCGGCGGCGGTGTGCGTAACCTCATCGTTAACAAGCCCGTCAGCAACATGAGTGAGCTCAAAGGATTGCGTATGCGGGTGATGGGCGCCCCGGTCCAGACCCAGATCTTCCAGACGCTAGGCGCTTCGCCTTCGGTCATTGCCTATGCCGAGATCTACAACGCAATTCAGACCGGCGTTATCCAGGCCGCGGAAAACGAAGCGCTTGGCGTGGAACAAATGAAATTCTATGAAGTGGGGCCGAACATCTCCCAGACGATGCATGCCATTACCGTGCGTCCCGTATGTATCAGTGGCAAGACCTTCCGCCGCCTCCCACCGGACTTGCAAGCAGCCATTCTGAGGGCTGGCAAGGAAGCCGGTGTTTACGGACGCGAGCTCGAGTCGAGCGAAGACCGTCAGCGTCTCGAGCGCATGGCCAAAGAGGGCAAACTGAAAATAGTCCCCTTCACCGAACGTGAAAAGCTCTTGCAACTTGCTGAGCCGGTGAAGCAATCCTACGCCAAGGAAGTCGGCGCCGACGCTGTGCTTGATCGGATCAACGCGGTGAAGTGATGAGAAAGGTCATCGATCTGTTCTACCGAATTCTGCAGCTGCTGGTGACTGCGCTGATGGGACTCCTGATTGTCCCGGTCGTGATGCAGATCGTGTCGCGGTTCACCGATGCGATTCCACGCTACATCTGGACCGAGGAGGTAGCGCGTTGTTGTTTTATCTGGATCATTATGCTCGGCTCCATGATCGCGGTGCGCGACAGTAGTCATTTCGATCTTGATGTGCTGCCAAAACCCAAGACCCACCATGGAGCAGCTATCGGGCGGATGGTCACTCACACTTTGATGTTGCTGATGGCATTCGTCTTCATCTACTTCGGATATGGATTTGCATTATTCGGACTGGATCAGGAGTCGGAGCTCACGGGCCTCAACATGGTGGCTATTCATATCGCTTGGCCGCTTGCCGGTCTTGGATACGTGCTCTTTTTAGGCGAAAAGATCTGGGACGATATAGGACTTTACCGGATGCGCGATCATGGGCCCGCTTGAAGTTGCCCTGATCCTGTTCGGTCTGTTCGGCGCCCTCCTCGTGCTGAGGGTTCCAGTTGCGTTCGCCTTGGGGCTGGCTTGTATTCCAGTTTTCTTCATCGACGAGCGCCTGACCCCGTTCCTGCTGCTCAACGAGATGCTCAAGTCGTACAACTCGTTCATCCTGCTGGCGGTGCCCTTTTTCCTATTGGCTGCGAACCTGATGAACTCGGCGGGGATTACGGAGAAGTTGATACAGCTGGCACGGTCCATGGTGGGTCATCTACCCGGCGGGCTGGGGCACATCAATGTCGTGGTGAGCATGCTATTCGCGGGCATCTCCGGGTCCAGCACCGCGGACGCAGCGGGTGTCGGCGGAGTGCTGATTCCGGCCATGAAGAAGCAGGGCTACGATGCACCATTCACCGTCGCGTTGACGGCCTGCGCTTCGGTCATGGGTGTAATTATTCCGCCGAGTATTCTGATGGTGGTCTGGGGAGGGGTGATTTCAGTGTCGATCGGCGGGCTGTTTCTGGCCGGCGTACTACCGGGAGTGTTGATAGGACTCTCCCTGATGGCGACAGTGCTGGTGTACGCCAAGTTGCGTAAGTATCCGGTCTATGCGCGCGCATCGTTGCGGGAGTTTGGCACTTCGCTGGGTGCCGCACTCCTGCCCATGTTGACCCCCGCTATCATCGTAGGAGGGATCATCGGAGGACTGGTCACGCCGACCGAGGCCTCGGTCGTGGCAGTAATGTATGCCTTGCTCCTCGGGGTGGTGATTTACCGGAGTCTTCCGATACGCCAGGTCCCCCACGTCCTGTATGAGTCGGCACGCTTCGCGGCCATTTCGCTATTCTGCATTGGCACTGCTTCGGCGTTCGGTTGGTTGCTGGCGTACTTCCACGTTCCACAACTAT
>Ga0207641_10003977_pt1 | contig 12904 bp, 11 predicted proteins | sample KBSSwiS62_FD_184306 | JGI IMG/M metagenome (GOLD analysis project Ga0207641, IMG submission 184306) | Switchgrass rhizosphere microbial communities from Kellogg Biological Station, Michigan, USA - KBS Switchgrass S6-2 (SPAdes) (version 2) | ecosystem: Host-associated > Plants > Roots >... | reverse complement strand
TCGGGCGCGGGAACGGCACCGGCAACGAACCTGCTGTCTGGATCGTTTCTCGTTCTCTGGATCTCCCTCATGCCGCCGGCTGCAGCAATCTCGTCACTCGTGAGTGAGTTCGGCGCCGTCTATCTGCTGATCCCGTTCGGCTGGATCAGCGCCCCGCGGACGTTGAAACAGCTGTCGATTGCTGCCGTGCCATTTGCAGCGTTCCTAGCCTACGTCGAACAGCCCGATCGAGCGCTGTGGAACTTTCATTTCCTGGCGTTCCCGCTCGCGGCTATCGTCCTCGATGACCTTCCGGCGACCGCCAGGTGGGCGTTTGTCGGGTTCTATGCCTTGGCGAACGCCCGGGTCGGAGCGCAACTGGAAATCGCGCCGCCGGCGCGATTTCCACTCGCCGTGTCCGCTGCGATTGCCGTCGCCGCCGTGGCGCTGCATTGGCGCCGCACGCACGTCACGCGCGGCGGATCGCTCGCACCGTGATCCTATCCGCCTGGGAGCCGTTCTGCCGCTGCTGGAAGGCTTTCATCTTTCGCGATCGGCGAGTATGGCGGCGACGGCCAGGACGAGCGTGAGCGCTACGGCGTAACGGGCTTCGGGCATGGCACCCACCTGAGCGCCGATGCGCAAATAAGAGGCGCCGTAGAGCACGACGAACGCTGTAACCAGCGGCGTGGACAGCCGTTCGAGGACGAGCGCCGACAGTGGACTCGTGAGGTAGTGAAAATTCCAGAGCGCCCGATCCGGTTGCTGGACGTAGGCGAAGATACAGGCGATCGGCAGCGCCGCCACCGTCAATTCACGGAGCGGCCGAGGCGCCCGGCGAAAACCGAAGGGGATCAGAAGGTACAAAGCGCCAAACTCGACGAACATCGCGGCAGCGGATGTGGCGAGGCTTTCGTGCCTCAACCAGAAGAGGAGGTAGCCGCCTGACTCGATGTGAGGGGACTTGTTATCACCGTAGCTGTAGCCGAACGTGTGCATCAGGAAGAACTGCAGGCCCAGCCACAGCGCAAAGGAGACGGCGGCCGCAGTGGCGGCGCGTACCGCGATCTGCCTTCGGCCCGCTCGCGCGGAAGCCAGCGCGAATATCACGACCGGCGCCACGACGAACTCTTTCGCAAACACCCCGATGCACGTCAATGCTCCGGCGAGGGCCGTGCGACCCTCGACGAGCCATCGAGTGGTCAGCGGCGAGAACCAGAACATCAGCGGATCGCTGGTGAACGGTTCGAAGAGCGTGTACAAGGATCCGAACCCGAATGCCGACAGAAGCGACGCGATCGTCGACGCACGGACTGTTAGTCCGAGGACGAGGCTCAGGTCAAAGACCGCGATCGCCGCAGCCGCGTTGCAGATCGCAGCGTACACTTTCCATTTGGCAACCGAGGCCGGAAACAGCCCAAGGATCCAGGGCACGAGCGGCCGGAAGCAATGAATTTCGGCGCAACCGGGGATAATCGTCTGCGCGGCGACGCGTTCGTAGTAGTACGAGTCGGGCAGCCGCTCCCATGAGCCCGCCGCGGCAATCGCGCACAGTACGAGAGCGAGCGCCACGGCTGCACCGATACGGCGCAGCCGGCCCTGCGACGTCCTCAGGGTCAAGGACTCATTACTCAGCATGCACGGTCGGTATCAAGCATTCACCGTCATCACGGCCCGGTACAGTACACGATCATGGTTGACCCGATTGGCGCGATGTCGAGAGACTTGTGGCGCCAGAACTGCACCATAGCCGTTGCAAACAACCGGCTGCTAGACTAGAGAATGGATCTGGCCGTTGACCATCACCCTGAACGGCGACCGGTTCGAGATCGTCCGGCCACTCACGGTGACCGATCTGCTGGCGCATCTGGATATCGATCCGCGGCGCGTCGCCGTGGAGCACAATCTGTTCGTCCTGAAGCGCGACGCCTTCGGTCGCACGGTGATCCGGGAGGGCGACTCGGTGGAGATCGTGAACTTCGTCGGGGGCGGGTAAAGACAGCTCGGGGCTAGGGGCTAGGGGCTAGAAGACGTGGATACGTTCAAGATCGCGGACAAGACGTTTTCGTCAAGGCTCATCGTCGGGACGGGCAAGTATTCGTCACCGGCGGTGATGGTGCAGGCGCACGAGGCGTCGGGCGCCGAAATGGTGACGGTCGCGGTTCGCCGCGTGAATATTTCGGACCGATCGAAGGAGTCGCTCCTCGACTACATCGACACCTCGAAGTACTTCCTGCTGCCGAACACCGCGGGATGCTATAGCGCCGACGAGGCGATCCGCACGGCCCGGCTCGGACGGGAAGCGGGGCTGTCGAACTGGGTCAAGCTCGAAGTGATCGGCGACGAGCGGACGCTCTTTCCCGACAACACCGAACTGCTCGAGGCGACGCGCGTGCTCGTACGCGAGGGGTTCGTGGTGCTGCCGTACACGAGCGACGATCCGGTGATCTGCCGGAAGCTCGAGGACGCGGGGGCGGCCGCGGTGATGCCGCTCGGCGCGCCGATCGGCTCGGGCCTCGGCATCCAGAACACGAACAACATCCGCATCATCCGCGAGTTCGCTCGCGTCCCGCTCATCGTCGACGCGGGTGTGGGCACGGCTTCGGATGCCGCGCTGGCGATGGAGCTTGGCGCCGACGCGGTCCTGATGAACACCGCCATCGCGGGCGCACAGAATCCGGTGGCGATGGCCGAAGCGATGAAGCTCGCGGTCCGGGCAGGGCGGCTCGCCTATTCGTCTGGCCGCATCGCCCGTCGCATGTACGCGAACGCGAGCAGTCCCGTCGAAGGTCTGGTCGGCCGCTGATCGATCACATGCCGGGACCCGACGATCTCGCGGCGCTGAAAGCCGAACGCGACGCCGCGGACCGCGAGTACAACGAGGCGTTGACACGGCTCGACCGCGCCATTCAACACCTGTCGGCCGACTTTCCTCACCCGCCGCCGGCGCCCGACGAACAGCAGGTCACGCCGCTCAACACGCTGTGGAAGATCGAGACACGATTGCCAGCGCGCGGCTGGCGCCGCGGTTTCGTGGCGGGTGTGCGGCGCGCGGTGGCGCCGCTCTTCGAGCAGCAGCAGGCGTTCAACTCGGCGGTGGTCGACCACATCAACCGCAACGTCCAGGTGTCGCGCCAGACGCGCGAGTCGATCGCCTCGACGCTCACCGTTCTGCGCGAGACGACGGCGGATCTGATCCGCTTCCAGAGCCTGCTGATCCTGTTCCTCCAACAGATCACACCGTACGTCGATACGCGCGATCGCGATGTCGCCGGGCTCCTGCGCGGGCTGTCCGGTGCCATCAACTCGGTTGCCGACGAGTTGATGAAGCGGTCGGACGCGATGCTGACGCGGGATCGACGCCACGAGACGCGAGTCTCCGCGCTGGAGAATGAGCTCGCCGCGCTGCGTGGCCGCTTGGAAGAGCTCACGATCGCGCTATCGCGCGACGGCGGTCCCGCTCGGTAAGGCGCCCGCGAGACGGTCTTTCACGAAGGCACGAAGACGACGAAGATCGCGAAGATTCTCTAGTACAAAGATGGCTTCGTGTCCTTCGACGCCTTCGTGTCTTCGTGAAAAGCCGTTTCCGCTACGACTTCACGCCACGTCAACTTCAGCGCCGCCTCCGACGGGCGCGTTCGCAGCACCTCCGCGAGTACCAATCCGGCGGCCAGGGTCGCCGCGAGACCGAACGTCGACGGCCACATGAACCCGATGCTGGTGCGATAGGCGACGTAGTAGCTGGTGAAGCTTCCCAGGACGCCGGCAATCAACACCGGTACGGCGGTGGCGCGCCGGCTGAACATCGCCAGTAGGTAGATGCCGAACAACGGACCCGTGAACGCGTTGATCAGCTTGTTCGCAATCTCGAGGAGACTGCCGATCCGCGACACGTTGATGGCGAGCAACGTGCCGAGGGCGCCGAACCCCACGGTGGCCACCCGCGCGACCAGTACCTGCCGCCGGTCGTCACCTCGACCGCCGCGATCGCCGGTCTGCCGTCCGAGCACCAGCCGGTTGTAGAAGTCGACCACCACCACGGACGTGCACGAGTTGATGGCCGAGTCCACGCTCGACAGCGACGAGGCCATGATCGACGCGATCACCAGACCGACGATGCCGCGCGGGAACGTCAGCGACATGAAGTACGGCAGGATCTTGTCGGTCGAGAAGTCAGGCGGCAGCGGATGGCGCTGGAAGTAGGCGAACAGCGCCAGGCCGACGAACGAGAGCGCGAACATCCAGATGATGTCGCCAGCCGCGGTCACGACGAACGCCCGCCGCGCGTCCCTCAGCGACCTGGTCGTCTGCAGCCGCTGGACCATGATCTGATCGCCGACGTACGCGGCCATCCGCCCCACCATCAGCGCGAACATGATCGAGACGACGTTGAGCGGCTGCTCGAAGAACGCCTGAACACCCGCAACAAGACCGTCAGAGGAACCCGCGATCGGCGCGAACAGCGTGGTCTTTCCAGCCGCAGACGCGACCTGCCAGATCTCGCTCAGTCCGCCTGGCACCGACCGCGAGGCGATCACGACGACCGCCGTCAGACCGCCGAACCGCACCATGAACTGCGCCACATCGTTCCAGATGACCGCCTGCACGCCGCCCAGCGCCGTATAGAACGTCACGACCACGCCAAGCGCGACGATGGTGCCGGTGAGCGGGATGCCGCCTCCAGTGGCCGCGCTGATCGCAAGACAGGGGACGTAAATGGCTGTCGCCATCCATCCGAGCCGCCAGACGATGAAGATGCCGGCGGCGAGGGAGCGGACGCGCACGTCGAACCGCGCCTCGAGATACTCGTACGTCGTGTAGAGATTCAGCCGGCGGTAAAACGGGAGTGTGACTCCGGCCACCCAGGGATACAGCAGCAGCCACGAACTGGTGCCGACCAGCAGAATGAGCCCGTATTTGATCGTGGAGGAGGGCTGCATCAGGTAGTCGATGGCGCTGTCGAGCGCGGCCATCAGCGACAGACCAACAGGCAGCCACGTCATCGACTGCCGGGCGCGGAAGAACTCGTCGAGGTTTACCTGGCGCCGGGAGAAATAGACGCCGATCGTGATGAGCATCGTGAGGTACGCGACGAGGATCGCCGCGTCGATCGCGTGGATGCTGGTGTTCATGCGTTGCGTCCGTTGTACTACAAGGCGCCGCGCGGACCGCCTTCTCGCCTAAAATATCGGAGTTCTGACCAACGCCACGCTCATGTGGAGCGTCGTCGCGGGAGTCGTCCTCGCCGCGCTCTACACCGTCTCGCCGCTCACGATCTGGGCCGGCGCGTTTGCACTCGCCGCGGCTGTCGTGGCTCGTCGGGACGTGCCCGACGCCGAACGGCATCTGCTGACGGCGATCCTCGCCGCGGCATTCGCATTCCGGCTGGCCGCGGTCGCGGTGATCTTCTTCTCGAGCATGCCCATCCACGACGACCAGTTCGTCGGCGCCCTGACCGGCGACGGCGCGTACAGCATGTCGCGCGCGCTGAGAAGCCGCGACCTCTTGCTCGGCGTCCCGGCAAACAAGTACGACTACGTGGTGGCATTCGACGAATACGGCCGAAACAGCTACGTGTCATTCCTGACCGCGGTGCAAATGACGTTCGGGCCCGCGCCGTACGGCCTGCGGCTGATCAATGCCGTGCTGTTCGTCGCCGGCGCCCTGCTCCTCTACCGCGTGACGCGCGACGCGTTCGGTTCCACTCCGGCCCTGATCGGACTGACCGCGTTGCTGTTCCTTCCCACCTTGTTCGTCTGGTCGATCTCGCTGTTGAAGGAGTCGCTGTATTTTGCCGGGAGCGCGCTGATCCTCTGGTCGGCGGTCGTAGCCATCCGAGCGCGGCGCTGGTCCGCCCGTGCTTGGGCGGTCGCCGCAGGACTGGGCGGCGCCTTCGTCATTCACGACCTTCGGTCGGGCGCTGTCTGGCTGGCCGCGATCGGCCTTGCGGCTGGCTTGACTCTTCGCGCCGTCACCGCGTCGCGGCGACTCTTCGCCGGCGCAGCGCTGGCGGCCAGCGTCGCATGTGCGACGGTGGTGATGCGCCCGCAAATCCAGCATCGGGTCGTGCACTTGTTGGAGTCGACCGCCAAGACCCACACGGGACACGTGTTTACGGTCGGTCACGCCTACAAGCTGCTCGACGACGCCTTCTACTTCAATCCGCAGACGCCGGCGGCGTCGACGCTGACGCTCGATGCCGGTCAGAGCGCCCGCTACGTGCTACGGGCGGCGATCAGTTTTCTCGTTGTGCCGGCACCATGGCAGCTCGCGTCGTTGCGAGAGGTCGCGTTCCTCCCCGAGCAGCTTCTCTGGTACGGCGTGCTCATTCTGCTGCCAATCGGCGTCGCGGCGGGTTTCCGGCGCGATCCGGTGATCACGTGCCTGCTGGTTGGCTATGTTCTACCGACCGCCGCCGTCCTCGCGCTGACGAACGGCAACGTCGGCACCCTCCTCCGTCTGCGCGGCCTGGTCACGCCGTACCTTGTCTGGCTGAGCGCCGTCGGTTTCTGCGCGTCGCTGCAGGTGCTCGCACACGGCCGGCGCGGAGCCGGTTCGTGAGGGCGATCGACGATCGCGGCCGGCTGTTCGGCCGTGTCAACATGGTCGACGCCGCCATCGGCGCCTTCGTGCTGGTGCTGATTCCGCTGGCGTACGGAACGTTCCTGCTGTTCCGGTCGCCGGCTCCGTCGATCGCCTCCGTGACCCGCGTCCCGATCAGCACGGAAGAGCGTCGTCTCGCCGGTGGAAGCCGACTTTCCGCGAAGCTCAAAGTGCGCGGAACAGGATTCCGGCCGATGCTGCGCGCTTCCATCGATCAGGCCCCGGCGCTCGGATTCGTGTTCGAGAACCCGAACTCGGCCGACGTGCTCGTCGGCGAAGTCGCACCGGGCGTACACGATTTGGTGATCTACGACGGCGTTCAGGAAGTCGCGCGAGCATCGAACGCCGTCACGATTCAGGCGGTGCCTCCGTCGCGCATCCGCATCGCGGGCACGCTCTTCGATCTCGACGACGAGACGGCCCGGGCGCTTCGACCGGGTCCGATCGCGCCGGAGGCTCCACAGCAAGGAGAGGTTCTCAAGGTGGGCGCGATTCGACCGGGCCGCCATCGCCTCCCCACCGCGTCAGGCGCCGCGGACGTTGCGGTCCCCGAGCGCTGGGAGCGTCCCGTCGTCATCGTGCTCCCCTGTGATCCCGATCCGCACGACGACGGTTGCGCGGTTGGCGGCTCGACACTGGCCTCGACACCGGCACCGGTGATTCGACTTGTCGGTGCCAGATCGACGACGCTTTCGCTCGCGATCGACGAGCTGCTTCCGGCAGCGCCGCCACGACCGGCGGTGGCGCGGATCCGCTTTTCCGCCCCCGGCGAAGTGCTGGACCTGATTCGCCCCGGCGATCGCGACGCCTCGCTCGACGAGCGGGCGGCAACCGTCACTACGATCGAGCAGCGGCGATCTGAGAACGGCACGCCAATCAGGGATGCGACCGTCACACTGGGCGCCGACGATTCGCGCGACGGGTGGCGCTATCGCGGCCGCATCGTCTCGCCAGGAGCGCCATTCACGTTGACGACGGACCGCTATGTGGCAAGCGGGTCCGTCATCGCGCTAGCGATTGACTCGAAAGGGCCTGTCATCAGATGAGCCAGCCCGACGAAAACGATTTCTCTGCAGCCGCGGAGTCGATCCGCCAGAGCCGCGCATGGGCAATGATGGAGCGCGTTGCGCGCGTCGTGAGACTTGGCGCACGCCACTCGCGGTTCGTAGCCGCCGCCGGCCGGGTCCGCAGGGCGATCGAAGCGCTGCCCCGCGGCGAGCGGCGGCGGGCACTGGCACTCACCGCGGCCGTCGCCCTCGCGGCTCACGCATTGCTGCTTGGGCTCGTGCCACCGCCGCTGCGGCCGGCGATGCCACGGGCATTCTGGTTGGGGTTGTCAGCAGCCGCGGCGGTCGTCGCGGCCAGGAGAGGCGGGAGGGGTCAGGCGAGCGACGCGTAGGACAGCAGGAGGTGTTCCAGCCAGAGAAGGTAGATGCCCGCCCACCGTGTCGCCGCGGTGGCCGTGCGAGGCGCGAACGTCCGGCTGTTGTTGGTCCGATCGAGATCGAGCAGCAGCACCCGGTCGGGATCGACGGTCGCCGACACGGCAGACGACCGGCTTCGATAGCGGAACGTGCGGCGCTCATCGCGGCCGTCCCACCAATCCGTTCGCTTCTGTCCGTCGGTGAAGACGACGCTGAGCGTCACACCGCGGCCGTTGTCGAAGCCGCCGGTTCGGCTGCCGCTGGCACCGGTGAACAGCGCCTCGCCATACCGGCGCGCCGTCACGGTCGTGACGAAGCCGCCGTCGGCGTCGGCGTCGCTGGCGAACTCCTCCACGCCGTAGTCGAACACGCCGGAAGACCGAAAGATCTGGTCGAAGAACCAGGACAGCCGCTGGCCGCTGACCGCTGACGCCGCTCGCTCGAAGTCCGCGAGGTTCGGCACCCTCCCCTTCGATTCGCGAACGCACTGCAGGACGATGGCATCGAAGACCGGTCGGCCGACCCACCGCTCGAGCGTGCCGAGCGCCGTCACCGTCTTGCCGATGAGCGCACGTCGGTCCGACGCCGAGCTCGATCGCGCGTCGACGCCGCGGTGCGCACGGAACGCTGAGAGCGGCTCGCCATCGGTTTCGGGCAGCAGGCGAATCCAGGTAAACCTCGGCGCGAACCCGCCGAAGTATCGCTGCTCGAGGATCGCAAAGCCCGGCGGGTTGCTGCCCCGCTCGAAGATCGGCACGACCGCGCGGCGCGCCGTGAACTCGGCCAGACCGTCGACGAACCAGGAGGGCTGTTCGCGTGTGTCGATCGCGGCGCTCCAGCAGCGGCGGCTCACAGCGCGCGCGACCGCGAGCTCGGGCGCCATCGATGCCACCGTGGTCCACCAAGGGACGCGATCGATCGCCGTATCGGACACGCCCGTGTCGCGTTCGCTCCAGGCGCGATCGCTGAGCGCAATCTCCTGAACCTCCAGCGGCCCGACGATCGCGACACAGGTCCTCAAAGCAGTGGCTGCCGCCACCAGGTACCTCTCAGCGTCGGGCGCGTGCTCGGGCTGCAGGGCGATCCGAACGTCGATTGGCGGCTGCTGCGGGATCTCGACGCGCGTCCGGAGGGCGATCGGCGACGGCGGTCGAGCGCACGATGCGAAAGCGATCCCCGCGCAGATAGCCAGGAAAGAGCGCATTGATAGAATACGAATCAGTGTCGCGCTCTCTTTGCAATGGCGTCGATCGGCGTACGTTCCTGAAGGCTGCGGCCGGCGCGCTGGCGGCGGCCTCGGGGCCCGCGCGCGTCGAGACCGCAGCGGCCACGCTCTACAACGGCATCAGCCTGACGACGCCCTGGCCCCCGGTGCGACGCGGCTTTCAGCCGACCCCTGTGCGTCCGCCTTACCTCGTCGATCGACCGGAAGTCGTGCCGATCGACGTCGGACGCCAGTTGTTCGTCGACGATTTCCTCATCGAAGACACATCGCTCGAGCGCGTATTCCATCGCCCCGACTATCACCCGGCGAATCCGATTCTCCGGCCCACCACAGCCTGGGAGAAATACGACGAATACGCCGTGCGCACGAAGACCCGATCGAATCCGGCCGCCATCCCTTTCAGCGACGGCGTGTTCTACGACCCGCACGATCGCCTGTTCAAGATGTGGTACATGGGTGGCTACTCCCAGAACACCTGTATCGCGCTCTCACGCGATGGCCTCGAGTGGGAGAAGCCCTCGCTCGATGTCGTCAAGGGTACGAACATCACGATGGCGCTGCATCGTGACTCGACGACGGTCTGGCTGGATCTCGCGGAACGCAACCCGTCCCGGCGTTACAAGATGGCGTCGTGGTACGACAAGTACCTCTTGCTGTACGCGTCGGCCGACGGCATCCACTGGCGCTCGACGGGACGTAGCGGTCCAGCGGGCGATCGCACGACGTTCTTCTACAATCCATTCCGGAAAGTCTGGGTGTTCAGCATTCGCGACACCAGCCCGTACTTCGGACGGTTCCGGAGCTATGTCGAATCGGCCGACTTCGAGCGTGGCGCTGGCTGGACGGACGACGGGCCCGTGCCTTGGGTGACCGCTGACATCGACGACCCGCGCCGACCTGAATACAACGTCCCAGTCGAGCTCTATAACCTCGACTGCGTCGCGTACGAGAGCCTCGTGCTCGGCCTGTTCACCATCTTCCGTGGCGAACGGACAGAGCGAGAAAAGCCAAACGACATCTGCGTCGGGTTCAGCCGCGACGGCTTTCACTGGGATCGGCCCGATCGCCGAGCGTTCCTGCCGGTGTCCGAGCGCGTCGGCGACTGGAACTGGGCCAACGTGCAATCGGCCGGCGGCTGCTGCCTGGTCGTCGGCGACCGGTTGTTCTTCTACGTCAGCGGCCGCCGCGGCGTCCCGGGCAGTAACGACCCTGGTGTCTGCAGCACCGGCCTGGCGACACTTCGCCGCGACGGCTTCGCGTCCATGGGTTCCCCTGCATCCCCATCCGGCGTGACGCGTCTCGAGCCGTCGCCGGGGCCGGGCACGCTGATCACGAGACCGGTGACATTTTCCGGACGGTATCTTTTCGTCAACATCGACGCGCCTGACGGCGAGCTCCGTGTCGAGGTGCTCGATCGCGACGGCCGAGTGGTTCCCGCGTACGCCGCCGCGCGGGCGATCCCAGTGCGCGGCGACTCGACGCGCGCGCGCGTCACGTGGAGCGGCGCGGGCAATCTTGCCGCCATTGCAGGCGAACCGGTGCGCTTCCGCTTCCAGCTCACACGCGGGCGTCTCTACGCGTTCTGGGTGAGCCCGTCGCCCGACGGCGCCAGCCATGGCTACGTGGCCGCGGGTGGTCCAGGCTTTACCGGCCTCGCCGACACCATCGGCGACAGAGCTTAGTTCTTCGGCGCCCGCAGCCAACCCTTCCACCAGTAGTAGATCCACGCCATGTAGTCGTACAGCGCCTCGTCGGAAACGATGAGCGACCCCACGCTGGGAACGATCGGCGACTGTTTCGGCAGGTGTTCCGACCGCATCGCCGACGCTGACGGCACCGGATCGACCCCTTGAGCACGAAACAGCGCGAGCGAGCGGCCCATGTGCACGGGCGATGTCACGAGCACGAACTGACCGATTCCGCGCTCGCGGAGAATGGCTGGAATCATGCGAGCCTGATCGCGAGTGTTCTTGGACGACGATTCTTCGACGATACGATCGGCTGGCACACCTGCGGCGACGAGTACGGCGGCCAGCATTTCGCTCTCCGGCTTGAGCAGCAGGTCCGGCCGCGGCTCGCCGCCAGACGCGACGACGATCCGCGCGCCGATCAGCTTCGCGACGCGCGCGCCCTCGAGCGCTCGCAAGATGCTCGCCGTCGTGAGGGCACCAACGACGTGTCCGCCGCCGCTGTACGTGGCGGCGCCGGCGCCGAGGACAACGACCGCCTCTGCCCCACGCGCCTCCTCCCGGCTGTGGAGCGCGCTGAACCCATGGCCCAGGCCCGCGACCAACAGCGCGGCGCCAGTGCTGGTCGCAAGGAACCAGTATCCTGCGAGCACAGTGGCGAGAAACAGCCGAGGCCAGCGAGACATCGGCCGCACGAAGAGCGCCGCGACGCCGACGGTCATGACCAGCAGGATCGTGAACGGAGACGACGGGTGCAGATGCTCCTTGACGAAGTCCAGAATCATGCAGCGAGCGGGTGACGAGGCGGTTACGAGCCGATCTGGCGGATTTGAGAGCGGGACTCGGCCGGGGCGGCCTCGTCGACGATGGGTTCGAGGCCGACGCGCAGGCGCGACAACTGAACGCCGTGCCCCGAACAGAGAACCTCGAGGTTGTTGAGGCGTTCGGGAGCCATGTGGCGTGCGCTGACGACCACGGCATCGACAGAGGCCGCCTTGACGAGCACGCCGAGCGCGGAGTGACCGCCGAGCACCGGATAGCCCATCACCCGGATGCCAGCCTTACGTGGATCGTCGTCGACGAAGCCCAGAATGCGCACATCACTGTCGCTCGCGAGCACCTCGCGGATCACGAGGCCGCCGGCGTCTCCCGCACCATAAATGACGACGCGCCGGCCGGATTGGCGCTGGCGCTGTGCGAATTCAGCGACCAACCTGAAGGATGCGCGCGAGAGTGTTGCCGCCATCAGCAACAGGACCGCGTAGATGGCGAAGACGGTCCGGGAATACGCGAAGTAGTGGTACACGTACAGAATGAACAGCTGCGCGCCGATGGTTCCGAAGAGAACGCCACGAGCGACAACCAGCGAGTCCATCATGCCGAAGTGGCGCCAGACGCCGCGGTACACGCCGACGATGAAGAACGCGATCATCTGGGAAGCCAGGACCACCGGCAGCGAAACGCGGAACGTCGGGAAGTTCTTCATGAACTCCTCCGGGTCCTCGAAGCGCAACCGGTACGCGGTGTAGTAGCAGAGCGCCGCCAGACAGAAGTCGAGGAAGACTTCGGCGACGCGGCGCTTGTACATGAACTCGACGACGATCGGCGTGAACGCTCCCTGCTTCACCCGCGAATCGGTGTCGTCGTAGACTCGAATGCCGCCGAGATACGCCGCAAACAGGATCATCCCGAGAAGAAAGGCGAGCGCCGCCGCCATTGCGGAGTAGCTCTGCTTGAAGTAGTCGATCGTCACACCCAGCGTGCCGCCGATCGCCGCGAGGAGCCAGAGCAACAGGACGGCGCGGCGCTCGGACAGACCGATGGCGACCAGGCGGTGCGACGAGTGGTCGCGGCCGCCTTGCGACGCCCGACGGCCTGAGAACCAGCGCGAAAGCGTCACGAGCGTCGTGTCGAAGATCGGAATCAGGAGCACCAGCGCCGGCACCGCCACGATCGACAGGATGTCCGAGCGGCCGGGGACCTGC
>Ga0207641_10003970_pt1 | contig 12920 bp, 12 predicted proteins | sample KBSSwiS62_FD_184306 | JGI IMG/M metagenome (GOLD analysis project Ga0207641, IMG submission 184306) | Switchgrass rhizosphere microbial communities from Kellogg Biological Station, Michigan, USA - KBS Switchgrass S6-2 (SPAdes) (version 2) | ecosystem: Host-associated > Plants > Roots >... | reverse complement strand
TCCTGGTCCATTGACCGCCGTGCTGCTCGTAATCACGGCGCGCACGACCCGCGGCGGATGGCGCTGGCGCTGGGGCGACAAGGATTAGACCGAAAGTTCGTGTCTCTGGTGGATCAGGCACCATTCGTCGAGGTCGCCGAGCATCACCCGGGCAGCTTGCTCCGTCAGGTCGGCGGTGCGCGACAGCGGCGGCTGCTTGCGCAGCTCTTCGTCAATCGCCTTCAGCCGCAGCCCGGTCGTCTGGGAGCGATTCGCAGTCCCGCCGAAGTCGCCCTGATAACGGATTCCGAAAATCGCGGTGCCGAGCGCCGGGAACCCGGCGGAAACCAGCGTAAACCAGTTGCTGAGCGTGTTGACCCAATAGCTGTTGACCGCGAGTCCGATCAGCGTTGCGACGGACACGACCAGGGTGGCGAAGAACAGCATCGTGCCGACTTTATCGAGCCGGTGATCGAGCAGCCGAATCTGCTGACTGTTGCGCTCATGATAGCCGACCTGTGGCGAAATCTCATGATCGGCGACAGCGGTCGCCAGCAGGCCGGCGCGGTCCGCGCTGATCCGGCCCGAGGGACAACCCATCGCCCGCCAGGCGGTGAGCGCATACCAGTCGATCCAGCGCGACGGCACGGGGTTAGTCACGCTGCCCGGCGGATCGGGCGCGGCGATTCCGAGCAGCTTCAGGCTGCGCATCGGCCGAAGCCGCTCGGCCAACTGGCGATAGTCGAGCCAGCGCCGGTGCCATTCCTGGCGGGTCCCGAGATAGGTGTTGAGCAGAATGGCGAGCGTGATCATGAACTCGAAACCGGCGAACCCCAGCTTGTGAGTAGGGACCATGAATCCGCTGAGGCCCATGCAGACGGCAAAGCCGCCGAGCACGAAGTTGAAGACGTGCCCGCTTCGGTAGGTCTGGGCGAAGCGCGTGGCGAGGCGATCGGACCAGCTGTACGCATGCTCGAGCAAATCCAGCGACGTTGTGATTTCGTGCTGTTGCATGCAGCCCGACCGAAACAGCCGCCATTCGTCCTCGATCTCGGCCGCGAGTGTCTTCTCGACGAACCGTCGTCGGTCGAACCTTTTCACCCGGGCGGCGGCAAGAAGCAGTGGATATTCGATCCTGGCGCGAACCTTGCGCAGACGTTCAGTCTCGAACAGCGAGAGGAACTTGCGCTCTTCCGGGTCCGAAGGTGGGACGAGTAGCGCGCCCAAGACCTGCTCGATGTGCGATGCGTCGAGCGGCCGCTCGGCCATCGGATCAGCGCCTTGCGTATCTACGACCGGATCGAACGCTGCCCAGAGCAATCGCGCGCGCTTCGCCATATCTGTTGAAATGTGAATCACCGGGGTCCCGCGAGCGATTGCCTGCTCGACCACTTCTGCAGTGCCGCCACGACCGCGAGCTTCAAGCCCGTCCCAAACCGCAATCAACAGGTCGCTGTGGGCGATCGTCGCCCGGCCGACCATTTCATAACCTTCGGTCTCGTCGCCCTTCTGGCCGGGCAGCTCAAGAACACAGCCTGCGCGCTCGAGAAAGGCGTCGAGACGCTCGCGTGCCTGATCGTTTGCCAGGGTCGAACGGTAATATCCCCGTTCGAAAGGCAGGATCGCCTGGACCTCCCAGCCGGATTCCAGCGCAGCTTCCGCAGCGAACTGGTCGGCACCATCTGCCAGGGGGGACACGAGTCGCAGCTGCGGCGGGGGGGAAGCGAAAAAGTCCTGCTCCCGCTTCGCCAGGGCCAGTGCGGCCTGCTCGATCAGCCCAAGAATCTCGCGCAGCCGAGCAGCAAGACCCGCCAGCATGTCCGCCGGCATCGCCTCTATGCGATGGCCGGTGATTCCGACGCTAAAGATGAACGGCGGGCGCGGGGGGCCGGAAGAAACGGGCGCCTCTTTGGCCCCCACGCGATCGTCGCTCAAGACTAGTGGCTGTCCGTCGGATGCTGGACGTCGGCCGGCCGCGAACTCGCCGATCTCCGCCGCAACATAATCAACGCCACGACCAGGAGCAGCAGCACAGCGCCGCCGATGAGCAAGGTCGAATTGTCCCTGAAATTCATGTAGCCGCCGGGGCCGCCGCCCTGGTTGTCGATAATCGGGTCAAGTTGCGCGGGCGTGCCGGGCGGAACGTTGGCGAAATTGAGAACGTAGACAAGCTTCTCCGCGTTCGCGTTGCCATCATGGAATTTGAGCACGGTCGTGCCTGCGCCCGAATCGAGTTTGAGTCCGTGAAGGCCGCTCTTCGGCTTGTTGTCCTTTGCGCTCCAGATCGGATCGTTCGAGAAGGTGATATTGCCGGGGTTCTTGATCGTGACCGTGAAATTGGCGGTGGACTTCGCCGGGACCGTAACGGTCGGGTAATTGTTCGGTCCGCCCTTGTTGGTCCCGTCTGACATCTCCCAGACGACCGGGTCGTTGCCATGCTTTGCCGTCTCGACGGTCAGCTGCACGTCCATTGGCGGTGGTGGTTGCTGCATGTCTATTCTCCCCCTCGATAATGGTTAGCGCTCAAGCATCATTTGAAAAATAGGCGATAGGCGAGGCCGCCCAGGAACAGGCCTATCACGAGCGCAACCCCCAGTCCCACGAAGTCCATCGATTGCGACGCTGCAGTTCCAGGCGACCCTGTAATTCCCGGCGGCGGCGGGTATGTTCCGCCGCCGTTGTCGATGATTGGATCGATTTTCTCCGGCCCATGAGGACCCTTAAAGTTGAGCCGATAATGAAGTTTGACCGGGGTGCTGTTCTTATCGAGGATAACGAGAGTCTTCCCGCCGTCGAACAGTTTCACGTCGGTGATGTCTGGGTGAATGACTTTGCTCGTCGGCTTTTGCGTATCAACCCAGATTGGACCAATTGCAGGATCGTCGTTGAACTTGTGACCGCCGGGCAAATCAAAAACGATCAGGTGCGGGCCGGACAGTTGGTCGAGCTTCACTATCGGATATCCTTCGGGGTCATTCCCTGGAGATCCGGGATGCTCAAGCTTCCATTTGGGCGGCGGATTGGGATTTATCGTAGCGTGAACGTCTTTACTCATTTCACTTCCCCCTGTTGCCATCCCGCAAGAATTAGAAGCCTGTTCCCCCGCCATTGTCGATAATGGGGTCGCAATCCACTTTCGAACCCTCTGCGGTCACGAAGTTGAGTTGATAGCGCAACTCGCGCGCCTCGCCGCTGTTCTGATTGATGGTCGACAAGGTCCCCGCGTCGCAGCTGGTCACGGCGAGCTGGTCGGAATTGATCCCCTGTGGCGGAGGGCACTGGGAGTTCTCACCGACATGGATCGGATTGGCGGTGTCAAACTGCACGCCTTTTCCGCTGTGATCCTGAAGCTTGAAGTCGATCGTGTGCGCACCGCTGTCCTTGTCGAGCTTGAGGCGCGCATGCTTTGCCTTCACGCCATCGACCTCGAACTCGATTCCGCCGCCATCGTTCAATGTCGCGCGGACCTTTACGTCCTTAAATTTCACGGCCGTTCTCCCGGCACATCTATGTTCGCACAAGGGAGGACTTATAGCCCATCGCTGCGAGTTTGCCCTCCAGCGGTCGTGCTTCCGCCTCGCGGCCAAGGCGCCGCAAGATTTCCGCGCGATCGCGCATTTCTGAGGGGCGTTCCCCGGACACGGACGGCAGCGCGGCAAGTCCAGCCTGCCAGGCTGCAGCAGCGCCGTCGTTATCACCAGCGCTTCGTCGCATGTCGCCGAGCAGCCGATAGCTCCTGGCGAGCACATACAGGTCGGTGGCTTGGTCGGTCCCTTTGACGGTTCTCGCGATTGCGACCGCTCGCTCGGCGTCGCTCACTGCCTCGGCCTTTGCTCCTTCGGCATGTGCCAGTTGCGCCCGGAGCATCCAACAGTTTCGCAAGCCCGCGCGCCATTCCGGCTGATTGCCTGCTTTCGCGAGGAGGCGAGCAACAATGGAGCAGGCCGCGTCGTTTGTTCCTCGAGCTTCGGCCAGAGCGCCCGTCCGAAGAAGGAATTCAGCGAGATCGTTCTTAGCCTTGACCCCGAATCCTAGCCATTTTGCGTTGTCGGGTTCGATCTGCGTAAGGTGATCGGCCTGCGCAACAGCGGCGCGCATGTGCTGGAGCGCTAGATCCATTTTGTCCTGGAATGCGTAGAGTCGGCCCAAGGCGCGCTCGGCGGGAATTAGCCGATACTGGTAGTTCACGTCCTGGGTCTGAGCGGCGAGTCGCGTGAGCAAATCGACGTTGCGGAGCCGAAGCGCAATCGCGCTGTCGAGATGGCCGGCATCCCCCTCCGCATCCGCATACCAGGCGATCGATTCAACCAACGATTTTTGATAGTCGCTGTTATTGGGATCCGCAGTAGCGAGCGCGTCGATCATTCGGTAGGCCTGGGCCCATTGCGTGGCGGCTTCATTGAAGCGCCGCCGCTGCGTCAGGACGGTAGCGAGGTTCGCGTCCGCGTTCTGGACCTCCATCCGCCATTTCATATTGTCCGGGGCGAGCTCGACCATCCGGTCGGCGAGCCGCTTGTATTCGCGAAAGGCCGCCTCGGCGTTGTCGATTTGACCGCGCCTCATCGCGATGTCCGCGAAATAGAACTGATTCTGCGCGTGATCGTACAAGCGCTGTGGGTCGTCGGGATTGCGGCGGATCGCTTCGGCGGTGCCGGCCGACGCTTCCCGGTACAATCGCGATGCCCCGTCGAGGTCGCCGCGAAGGATCGCCACTTCACCCATCAGGCTGAGTGCGCGCGACCGTTGCATGAGCGCCGCGTCGGACAGCTCCGACGTATCCAGCTTCTGATAATAAGCGAGCACCCTGGCGCCGACTCCGTCGAGCGCGTCGAGCTTGCCGATGGGTTCGAGCTTGTCCTTGAGATCGCCGAGCATGAAGCCGATCAGTCCCTCGGCTTCGCGGCGCTGGTCGCGCGCCGCGTCGCGGGCCTGGATCGCCGTGATCGCCAGCCCGCTGGTCACGGTCATGCCCACGATCGACGCCGCTGCGAGCCACGCGAGCCTCCTGTTGCGGCGGGTCTGGTCGCGTTGGACGAGGTCGTCGAGGCCGATCCCGAGCATCCCCGCGACCAGCCTGAGGAAACCCAGCCGCCGGCCATCGCCGCTTTCACGCAGGTCCGCGGCAAGCGGCTCGGCGCGCTTGCCCGTCGGACGCCCGCGACGGTCGTATTTCTGGCGCAGTGCCGGTGGGAAGCATTCCTCGTCCTCGCGCCCCGGAATGTCGCTTGCGAACGGTTCGCCGCTGGCGATTGCGGCAAGCACGCAGCCGTCCGGCCGAGTGCGCTTGAACATTTCGATTTCGGCATTGGTCCACTGCGATTTCGCGGCATCGGGCGAGCACAGGACGATCAGATATTGCGATGAGGCCAGTGCCGCCACAATCTCCTCGCCGAGATCGTCGGCAGCGGCAAGCTCGTGGCGGTCGCGGAAGATCGGCCGAAGCCGCTTCGGGATCACGCCGTTCTGCGTAAGGCGCCCGGCAAGGCCGTGGGGAACGATATACTCCTCGAGCTCGTCGTGGAGCCAGTCGGCGACCTCCTTGTCCTTGTGGCTGTAGCTCAGGAAGGCGAAATAGCGGTGGCGGAAGCGGGGAATGCGCCGCTCGACGGCTCCTTGGTCGTCGGGAGCGCGATCATTGGCCGGCAATCGGGCAAGCTTCGGCATTGCCGCCCCCGCTCTACTTCCCGTTAAGCTCGTTAACACAACAGGATAGGTGGCGCGACTCCGCTGTGAGCGGGTTCGCAAAATTTGTAGGGTCACAAATACGCGATTGGGGCAACCTCGCGGATAAGGGTCGCGCCGCTCGGGCCGGCACACTATATCGGCGCCGATGTCATCCATCCGTCCGTGGCGAGATATCGATCGGCGCAAGTCGCGTCAGATCATGGTCGGCTCCGTTCCCGTGGGCGGAGACGCGCCGATCAGCGTCCAGACCATGACCAATACGCCGACCGAGGACGCCAAAGCGACGATCGATCAGATCCGCCGCTGCGAGGACGCCGGAGCGGACATCATCCGCGTATCCTGCCCGACCGCGGAAAGCACCGCGGCGCTGCGCGAGATCGTCCGCGCGGCCCGGGTGCCGATCGTCGCCGACATCCATTTTCACTACAAGCGCGCGCTCGAGGCTGCTGACGCCGGTGCTGCCTGCCTCAGGATCAACCCCGGCAACATCGGCTCGGAGGAGCGGGTGCGCGAGGTGATCGCCGCGGCCCGCGCCAATGGCTGCGCGATCCGCATCGGGGTCAATGCTGGGAGCCTCGAAAAGGACCTGCTCGAGAAATATGGCGAGCCCTGCCCTGAGGCTTTGGTCGAGAGCGCGCTCGACCATATCCGGATCCTCGAGGACCACGATTTCCGGAATTACAAGGTGGCGGTCAAAGCGAGTGACGTGTTCCTAGCCGTCGCCGCCTACCAGCAGCTCGCGGGCGAGGTCGACTGCCCGCTCCATCTCGGGGTGACCGAGGCGGGCGGCCTCATCGGCGGCACGGTGAAGTCGGCGATCGGGATCGGGTCGTTGCTGTGGGCCGGAATCGGCGACACCATCCGCGTGTCGCTTTCGGCCGAGCCCGAGGAAGAGGTCCGGGTCGGCTACGAGATTCTCAAGGGCCTCGGAATCCGCAGCCGCGGCGTTCGGGTCGTGTCCTGCCCGAGCTGTGCGCGCCAGGGGTTCGACGTGATCCGCACCGTCGAAGCGCTCGAGGAAAGGCTGCAGCACATCAAGACCCCGATGTCGCTGTCTGTGCTCGGCTGCGTCGTCAACGGGCCCGGCGAAGCGCGCGAGACCGACATCGGGATCACCGGAGGCGGCAACGGCACGCACATGGTCTATCTGTCGGGCGTGACCGACCATCACATCAAGGATGGCGACATGATCGACCATATCGTCGCCCTGGTCGAAGCCAAGGCCGCCGAGATCGAGGCGGCCGCGACCAGCGAAGCCGCCCTCGACGCGGCCGAATAAGGTTAGCCTTTCTTAACCGGACCGGGCGCAGGATCGCCCGGTGTTCAAGCTGTTGCTCATCCTCGTCCTCGGTGGTGCGGTCGCTAACGGGCTTGCGCCCAACGACCCGCCGCTGCTGATCGATAACAGCCCCACTCTCGACGCGACCAAGTAAGCCGCTACAGGCGGCGCGTGAACCGCGTCGCCCAGCATCCGGTCCAGGCCTTCACCGCGGCGCTCGCCGCGGTCGGCATATTGTCGATCATGGATGCGGTGATGAAGGGCCTCGTCATCGCCATCGGCTTGTTCGCGGTCAGCGTCTGGCGGTCGCTGCTGAACCTCGCAATCAGCGCAGCGCTCTACCTGCCGGTGCGGGTCACCCAGCCGGACCGCAAGACCCTGCTCATCCACGTCAGCCGCGGGATCGTGGTCATGGTCATGGCCGCTTTGTTCTTCTGGGGCATCGGGCGGGTGCCGCTGGCCCAGGCGATCGCCTTGACCTTCATCGCCCCTCTGATCGCGCTGGTGCTTGCAGCGCTGTTCCTCGGCGAGACCATCGGCCAGCGGTCGCTCGCGGGATCGCTGATCGCCTTTTTCGGGGTCATCGTGATCGTGCTCGGCCAGGCGCTCGGCAAGGTCGGCCCGGAAGTGCTCCTCGGAAGCGCGGCGATCATCGGCTCGGCGCTGTGCTACGCGGTCAACATCGTCCTCATGCGGCGTCAGGCGCTGGCCGCAAAGCCCCTCGAGATCAACTTCTTCCAGAGCGTCACGGTCGCGATCCTGTGGCTTGCGGCGGTGCCGCTGCTCGGCCCGCCTTCATGGCCCTCGGGCCATTGGCCGTGGATCGTGCTGGCCTCGTTGATGTCGACCGGCGGCGGCCTGCTTTTCTCGTGGGCTTATGCCCGGGCCGAGGCCGGCTATCTCGCGGTGACCGAATATAGCGGCTTCCTGTGGGCGTCCGCGCTCGGCTGGCTGATCTTCCGCGAGCGCGTGTCTTTGTACACGCTCGCCGGGGCAGTGTTGATCGTCGGCGGGTGCCTGATCGCCGCGCGGCGGCCCCGGGTCCCGCCGGAGATGGACATGGTCTAGGGCGCCGCGCTCGAGCCGAGCACGTTGATGGTGAATGCAAGCACGCCGATGTTGAAAGCGAAGGCGGCGAGGCAGTGAATCGTCACCACCTTGCGGATGCGCTGGTTCTTGATGATGACGTCCGACGTCGCGAACGCCATTCCGCAGGTGAAAGCGAAATAGATGAAGTCCCAATAGTCGGGCTCGCTCGTGCCAGGGAATTCCAGGCCCGAGCAGCCTAGATCGGGACTCAAGTAGGCGAGATGCGCGTAGTGCAACGCGTAGACCAGATTGCTGACCAGCCAGGCCAGCGCGAGCGTCAGGATGATGAGGACCTTCGTCTCGGGCTGTGGATTATGGCCAACCGATTCCGCGGCGATCGCGACGAACAGCACCAGCATGATGATTCCGGTGAACACGAGTAGCAGGATGCGATTGGCGTCATTTTCGAGTGCGTGCTGGCGGATGTCCGTGGCCTCGCTCGTGCTCAGAAGCGAGACACAGAGACCCAGAAGCAATATCGCCGATATGTCGAAGCCGGCCATGATTCCGAGCGGCAGGTTGTCGAGTAACCGCACGCAAACCGGCACTGCAACGACGAGTGCCGCGAGGAATGCGAGGAAACGCGACGGGGCAATCCTGTTGCCGATGGTGCGCGGCCTCGTCATGAGGCGGAAGCGTAACGAATGCGCGCGGCTCGTCCAGTGAAAGGAATGTCATGCCGTGGCTGTGGCTGATTGTCGGCGGGCTGTTCGAGGTCGGGTTCACGACCTCGCTGCGGTTCGTCGACGGCTTCCGCAACCTGCCATGGACGCTCGCCTTCCTCGTCTCGGTGGCGATCAGCATGGCGCTGCTCGAGCTTGCGTCGCGCTCGATCCCGATGGGGACGGCCTATGCGGTATGGGGCGGGATCGGAGCGGTTGGGACCGTCGTGGTCGGCATCCTGTGGTTCCACGAACCGTCGAGCACCGTCCGCGTGCTTCTTATCCTCGCCATCGTCGCGGCCATTGCGGCCTTGAGGCTTACCGCCTGATCGGCTCGAGGTGCGGCGCGATCCCGGGGCTCTCCTCGATCGCGCGGTAGAATTTCGGCATCGGGAACGATCCGCGCGCCTGCTCATAGGCGTAGCCGAGATTGAGCAGCAGCTGTTCCGACCACTTCGGCCCGAGGAAGCTCAGCCCCACCGGGAGGCCCTTGACCAGGCCCATCGGCACGGTGAGGTGCGGATAGCCCGCGACCGCGGCCAGCGAGCCTGCCCCGCCGCCCGAAATCTGGTCGCCGTTGACCGCGTCGATCTTCCACGCGGGCGGCATCGTCGGTCCGACCAGCGCGACGACATTATGGGCCTTGAGCAGCCGGTCGATGCCGTTCGGCCCCGCCGCCATGAAGCTGATACGCCGTGCCTTGAGGTAAGCCGGATCGTTCAAGCCTTTGGTCTTCTCGGCCTTTTCGAATGTCTCCTGCCCGAACAGCGCCATTTCTTCGCTCATGTGCGCCTTATTGAATGCGATCGCGTCGGCGAGCGTTCGCACGGGGATCGGCGCCGGGCTGCCCTTGAGATACTTGGCGAGATCGGCCTTGAGCTCGGCCAGGAGCACGGTGAATTCATTGCCCCCAATTGCCTTGTCGTCGAACTTCTTGATCTCGACCAGGGTCGCGCCGCGTTCGCGCAGGATCGCAAGCGCGGTATCGAACGCCGCGTCGGTGCCGAAGCCCGATGCGAAGCGCATCACGCCGATGCGCTTGCCGCGGAGCGAATTGGCATCGAGCGACGCGGCATAATCGCGCTTGCGCTTGTCGGCCTCGGCGGTGGCCGGATCGGCGGGGTCGCTGCCGGCGATCGCGCTCAGCAATTCGGCCGCCTCGCGCACGGTCGCGGTCATCGGCCCCGCGGTGTCCTGGCTGTGGCTGATCGGCACGATGTGCGTCCGGCTGACCAGCCCGACCGTAGGCTTCAGACCGACGATCCCATTGATCGCGGCCGGGCAGGTGACCGATCCGTCGGTCTCGGTCCCGATGGCCAGGCGGACGAGGCCGGCGGCGACCGCGGCGCCGCTGCCGCTCGACGAGCCGCACGGGTTGCGGTCGATCGCCCACGGGTTGTGGGTCTGGCCGCCAACCGCGCTCCAGCCGGAGATCGAGGCATTGGAGCGGATGTTGGCCCATTCGCTAAGGTTGGTCTTGCCGACGATGACCGCTCCGGCAGAGCGGAGCCGCGCCACCAGAGGCGCGTCGCGATTGGTCACATTGTTGATCAGCGCGAGGCTGCCAGCGGTGGTCGGCAGCGGCCCAACGCTTTCGATATTGTCCTTGATCAGGACCGGTTGGCCGGCCAGCGGACCGCGCAGGTTGCTCGCGTCGACCCGCCGCGCCTGGTCGATCGCCGTCGGATCGACCGCGATCACCGAATGCAGCCCGGGATCGATCCGCGCGATCCGCTCGAGTGCCGCGCGAACGTTGGTTTCTGCGGGCGGAGCAGCGCTCGCAGCCGATGCTGCCGCGACCAACGCGCTCGTGATGATCAGGTGACGCATTCCAGCCCCCTTCGCTTGGATCAGCGGGGCGCGAGCAAAGCGTCGAGCGTGCCCGGCCCCTTTCCGACCTTTTCCAGCCGCGGATAGCGCAGGCCGCCATGCCAATCGAGCTTGATCGTGCGGTAGACGTCGCCGTCATGGATGAGCAGCTCGGGCGATGGACCATTTCCGGTCGCTGCCTTGATCGCCTCCTTCAGCGCATCTCCGTCGAAGTCGCGCCCGTTGATGGCGGTGATCTGGGAGCTAACCGTCAGGCCCGCGTTGAACGCCGCGGAGTCCCACAGCACGCCCGAGATCTTGCCGTCGTTGCCGACCACGAACCCGCCCGAATAGGTCAGGTCGTTGTTCTTCCCGGACTTCTCGGCGCTCCTGATCCAGCCGGTAGGCTGGGCGGTGAAGACCAGCTTGTAGCCGCCCTGGGTGATCCCCTCGAGCGGCGGCTGGGGTGAGAGATCGTACACCCTGCGCTGCAGATATCCGCGCCAGTCGTACGGCTGGACGCCGTTGAGCGCGCTTACGACATCGTCGAACGTATAGGTGAGCTCGCCCCAGTCGCGGTCGCGGACGCCGAAGAAGGCGCGGGCGAAATCGTCGATCGAGCGCTTGCCGCCCGATTGCTGGCGGATGATCCGGTCGACGTCGATCCAGATCAGCTGGCCTTCGCTGTAATAATCCTCGCTCCGCTGCCAGCTGCGCCAAGGCTGCGGTGCCCGGCCGGCAGCGGTCGGATCGTTGGTGGTGTCGACCAGCGGCCGCCAGGCACGGCCAGGAGTTCCGACTCCGTAAGTCGCGGCGGTCGCTGCAATCGCGTCGAGCGTATCGCGCTTCGATAGCATCCCGGAACGCGCGCCGAGCACATAGCCCCAGAATTGCGTCTGTCCCTCGTAAACCCAGAGCAGCGACCCTTCCATCGGCACGGTGTTGTAGTCAGGCGTCCACAGGTCGGCCGGGCGGCGGTACTTGCCGTCCCAGCTGTGGCTATATTCGTGCGGCAGCAGGTTGCGCTCGCGAAGCTTGTTCTCCCAATCGGTGAAATAGCCGCGCTTGACGCCGTCCTCCGAGCTTCGGTGGTGTTCGAGCCCATTGCCGCCGAGGTTGTTCGAGATGGTCAAAAGGAAATGGTAATGGTCGTAATGCTGGGCGCCGAACGCCTTGACCGCCTGCTCGACCAGTCGCTTGTGCGCGGCGATCTGTTCGGGCGTGGCGGCGAGTTCGGCCGGCGTGTCGGCGATGACGTCGAGGAACACGTCGCTGCTCAGCGGGATCTGGCGATAGTTTGCGCCAGCGATCAGCGGTGAATCGACCAGGATCTCGTAGCTCGTCACCGGATAGTCGAAGCGGCCGCCCGCCTGCGCGTTCGGCCGCAGCGCGGTCGCGACCTTCCACCCCGCCGGGACGACGACCGACGCCTGCACTGGGATCTGCCGGACGTAATAGCCTGCCGGGTACATGGACAGCGACAGCCACTGGATGCTCGACATGTCCGGGGTCATCACCGTGCGGCCCTGGTTCTCGGCCGTCGCCGAGACATATTGGAATTCGACGTCGACCGCGGGAACGCCCTCGGGAACGGGGACGTGGAAGGCGTAAACGTCGAGCGGGTCCCGCATCCATTTCAGCGGCTGGCCATTGGCGCTCACCCGGATGCCGGTGACGTTCTTGATGTCACCGCGCGGGCTGTGACCACCCGGAACCCACTTCGGATAAAGCAGGACGAGATCGCCGGTGCCCGTCACTGGCACGCGTTCGCGGATTCTGAAGATCCCGCGCGCGACGTCAGTGGCGTCGACCGTCAGCTGCACCGTCCCGGGGTAGGGAATGTCGCGTGCTGCAGGGACCCGGGTCGGCTTCGCATAGGCATCCGGCTTGCTGTTGAGCGGGGGCACGAGCTGCGCTGCGGCAGCGCCGGCGAGGCAGGTGGAAAGGATCAGGGCCAGCGCTGCACGGCGCATCGACGCAACTCCATGAAATGAAGGACGAACGCGCCGGTCTAGCCGGAAAAACTCCTCGTGCAACGCGGGCTCCGCCCCCGTTTGTCGGAAGCAGTTGGCACTTTGTCGAAGGTCACGGCGTTGTCACCCTCCGTTCAGTTGCCGGCGGGATAGGCGCTTCCATGATTTCACGACGTTCCACCGCCGCGCTGCTCCTCGGGGCCGCCTTTTTCCTCCCCGTCGATGGCGCGGGCGCGCAGGTCGCGCCGGCGGCCGAGGCGCCACCGCGGGTTCCAGTCACCACGAGCGGTGCTGCGACGCAGCCGGCCGACGATAGCGGTGACGAGGAAGAGATCGTCGTCACCGGGCAGCGCGCGCGCGGCTCGGTAGTCGGCGACATCCCGCCCGAAAAGACGCTCAACCCCGGCGACGTGAGAGCGACGGGGGCGACCAACATCACCGAGC
>Ga0207641_10003969_pt1 | contig 12923 bp, 10 predicted proteins | sample KBSSwiS62_FD_184306 | JGI IMG/M metagenome (GOLD analysis project Ga0207641, IMG submission 184306) | Switchgrass rhizosphere microbial communities from Kellogg Biological Station, Michigan, USA - KBS Switchgrass S6-2 (SPAdes) (version 2) | ecosystem: Host-associated > Plants > Roots >... | reverse complement strand
GGGCCATGCCTTGATCTCAATGGTCTTGTCGTTGAGTTCGCTGACTTCGAGCTCGAACAGTTTCCTCACAAAATTGGGATGGCTGCGGGAAAGGATGATCTCCGGTCCGCGCGGGGTGTTTTCGACCGCGAGAACATAAGCGCGAATGCGCTCGCCGGGGGTGTACTCCTCCGTGGGGACGCGCTCGCGGGCCGGCATGACGGCCTCGAATTTGCCAAGGTCGATGATGACATCGGAACGCTCAAAGCGGCGCACCGTGCCGGTGACAATCGCGCCCATGCGGTCCTTGAATTCGTCGAAGACCATCGAGCGCTCGATCCCGCGCAACGTCTGGTTCATCGCCTGCTTGAATACCTGTGCGGCAATGCGGCCGAAATCCTTGGTATTAACATCGACTTCGACCGTGTCGCCAATCTGGGCATCGGCCTTGAGCAGGCGCGCCTTGGGCACACTGATTTCATCGTGCGGAATCGTGACCTTTTCGACCACCAACAGACGCGCGATGGCCTTGATCTTGCCGGTTTTCTGGTCGAGCTCGACAATCAGGTCACGGGCCGGGCCAAAGCTTTTGCGTGCGGCGGCCAGCAACGCGGCATGCACCGCCTCGTACAGAAGTTCGCGTTTGATCCCGCGTTCCTTCTCCATGTAATCCAACACAGCAATAAATTCTTGGCTCATAGCAGTTTCCGTATTATTTCCCGGTCACCCGCCCACGATGGGGAAAAAAAAGGTGGGAAACCAATTAAGGCTCCCACCGCAGGCGCGGACCGAAAAAGGAACATTACCGCCTCTCGCAGAAGGGTCAAGAGGAAAAGGTAAGTTGAATAACGTTAAGTCTGGAATGTTCGATCCAGATCACTGATAGCTCTTCCAGATCGGAAACCCTTTGGCAAAACGTGGCTCGTCTTTGGGATCGCCTGACTTCGTATCGAAGGCGGCAACCTGGAAGATCGGTAGAATGGGATTATTGCCTTCCATCTCATAGTGGCCGCCCTGCTTTTCGACGAGAAGGAACGCGTTGAAGTGGCCGCCGGGGCGTTCCCCGATGATGATGTCGAGATCGACCGGTTCGCCCGCTTTCATCGCAACCCAATCACCCTTGATCAACGCTCCATTGGCCGCCCGCATGCCGTTGGATTCAGACGCCTTCCAATTGGTCAACGGACAAGCCTTGATGGCGGGTTGGCTCAGCGGCGCGACGAGCTCCGTCTTGCCGTTCACGGCCACGGCGATGAAATCATCCGAACTGCCGACAAACCGGTAAGTCCCATCTTCCGGCGGCGAGACTTGCGCCTTATAATGAATGACCCAACGGGACGGTTTCACCGTGCTTTCGGCGCCGAAGGCCTTGGGCGCCTGGTTCGCATCGATGTCCGGAATGAATATCTGCGTCGTATAAAGAGGGCGACTGACCCGGTAGTAGTGATTCAGGACATTTTCGTCCCACCCCTTGGAGAGAAATTCGTCGATCACCCCAAAATACTTGCCGGGATCGACGTTGGTCGGCTGACGGTCCTGCGTCTGCTTGAGATCGTAAAGGATGCCCATCATCGCGGCCTCGCTCTGCGTTTTCTCGCCGAAGACATTCGGATCATCTGCTCGCAGATGGACAACCGGCATCATGAGAACTGCCCCAGCGACAATGGATGCGAGCCAAGCTCGGAACGACGGACACGATGCCATGGCTGCTATTAGAAGTTTGCTTTCGTCACAAGACAAGGACGGAATAAAACTGATTACGCCTCCACCTCTGCTTTACCCCAAAGGGTATTCTTCGTGATTTTCGTACCGAGTCTCTCTATGAGATAAGGCTCCTATGCCCTCCCCTGCCCCCTGGCCTGCCCTTCGCGCTACTTATCACGTCACCGCGTCGAATCCATCCGACCTCGAGGCGCGCGTCGAATCGCTCCTGCTGGAACAGACCGTGGAGTTGCCCCGCGTGGCGCTGCGCGATCCGTTCGTGCTGGAAAACATCCTGGGGCGGCTCGTCTCCGTCGAGGCCATCGACGCGACCACCCACCATGTCATCATCGATTTCCCGCTCATCGCGACTGCGGATGATCCCGCGCAATTTCTCAACGTGCTCTTCGGCAACTCCTCCGTGCAGGCGCATGTCATGCTCGCTGACTTCGAATTGCTCGGCGATTGGCCGGGCCGCCGTAACGCGTTGCCCGGACCACAGTTCGGCACGGTGGGCCTGCGCAAAATCCTCCGTGTAACTACACGGGCACTGACCAGTACTGCGCTCAAGCCTATTGGCTTGAGCAACAATAGGTTAGCATTCCTCTGCGGCCTCTTCGCCCAAGCCGGCGTCGACATCATCAAGGACGACCACGGCTTGGCCAACCACGCCTTCCATCCGTTCGAGGAACGGGTGCGCCTCTGCCAGAAAGCAGTGCAGGAATCGAACCGCGCCTCCGGCCGCAGCGCAATCTACGTGCCGAACCTGAGCGGCACCCCGACTAAGGTGCTCGCGCAACTCAAGTTCGCGCAGGACGAGGGCGTCGACGCGGTGATGATCTCACCGATGTTGCTGGGCATGCCCTTCATGGCGGAGATCGCGGCGCAGCATGCGAAGGTGCCGATCCTAGGACATCCCAGTTTTGCAGGAGCGACGCGGATTGCTCCCGAGACTCTCTACGGCAAGCTGTTCCCGCTCTATGGCGCGGATGCGACAATCTTCTGTAACTTCGGGGGACGCTTCTCCTATACGCGGGAAACCTGCCAGAAACTCTCCTCGAATCTGACAGCGCCTTCACTGCCCGGACTCGCGCCAACACTCCCCATGCCAGCGGGCGGCATCAAGTATTCGCAGGTCGCCGACGTACTCTCCTTCTATGGCCGCGAAGTCATCCTCCTCATCGGCGGCGGTCTCTACGAAGCCGGCGACGACACCGCCCTCCGCACCCGCGCCGAGGAATTCGTCCGACATGTGGGGGAATTCAAAAACTAATTGCTACATTCCACCCATCTCGGCGATGTAGCCGACGGGGGTCTTGCCGATGCTTTTGAGGAATGCAAAGCCCTTGGTGGTGATCTGGAAAAGCTGGCCGTTGTAGCCGGCGTCGTGGATATAGTTACCGGTGAGCAGTTCCTGAAAAGCGCTTTCCCATTTCGCAGCTGCCTCGGGGTTGCCCTGCTCGACGAGTTGTTTGCCGTTGGCCTGAATTTTGAGGATGTTTCCGATTTTGTTCCGACCGATGTAGGCCTCGAAATCCTCGCACGCTTCGGAAAGCAGTAGTTCGGCATATTCCGATAATTTCTGAGAGGCCGGCGGGACCTCGGCAGCAGGAGGCTGCTCGTCGTTCGTGGACTGCATCGATGCGCCAATCTTAAAGTGTGCATGCCCCTCAAGCGTTGCCTCGAGATCGCGGGTGAATTTGGCGCGGAATTCCTTTTCGTCACCGTAGGCATCGATGGTCGCCCGCGTGCCATAACGTTTCTTAAGATGAACGAGTTCCTCTTCCTGTCGGGCGTCGATTTCCTCGAAATCAGCCCGCGCCTCCGAAAAATAGATCAGCACAGGCCGACCGGCTTCGAGGTGCTGTTCGATTTCCTTGCCGGTGTTGCCCGGGGCCGAGGCCCGCGCCGTTCCAGTCGAAGCACAAAAAAAAGCGACCAACAGGTCGCTTGGGCAATCGATCTTCGCTTCCGAGCAAGAGAGCGGCAGCAAGACCTGCTTCCGCGCCATGGCGTGTTCGGAATTCCATGCCCAGATGACCTCCCGGGCAATAATCATCTCCATCGCCGCTTCTCCCGGGGAGGCGATCTTCACGTTGAATGCATTTACCGCGCAGGGCATAGCCGTGACAGGTTGGAACGAAAGTGTTTATAGCTTCTTTTTTCACGAAAGCCACAAAAAGTTGCGATCGCCAGTCTTGGCTTGAAAGCGGCCCTGCATCCGTCCACCGCAACCTACCCTCGACAAAATCGTTTGGGCTGCTCATCCTTTGGTCGCGTGCCCACCGAAAGCCCGACATCCTCCGGCACCCAGGCCCCACCCTCGACGGAGAAAGTTCATTTGTCCATCCGCACCCTGCTCCGCCCGAGCACTTTTCTCAAGCGTCTCGCTTCCTGGTTTGTTCTCTGGGTCGGCACGCTTTTCCTGATCTTTTATGGATGGCAGAACGTTTCACTACTCTGCATCGGTCTGCTGGGGTTGCTTGGCCAATGGGAATTCTATCGCGCCCAGGAGGAGAAGGGCCTCAAGGTCTTCAAGCAAAGCGGCCTTTTTTGCGGCGCGCTCATCTTTGCCAATACCTGGTATTTCCTGATCTTCCGCCCCGCGCATGCCGGGTTTGTTCATTTCGGCGAAGAATTGATCCTCGTCTTCTGCGTGCTGGGGGCCTTCATCCGGCTGGTTGTGCGACAGGAGAACCATGCCGCGCCGATCACGACGGCGGCGCTCACTCTGCTGGGGTTGCTCTATGTTCCTTTTCTGTTCAACTTCGTGGCCCTGTTGGCCTTTATGCCCAACGATCCGAATGAAAACCGGTTCCTGCTGATTTATCTGTTGGCGGTGACGAAGTTCTCCGATGTGGGGGCTTATGTGGTCGGGTCGTTGATTGGCAAACACAAGATGATTCCCCGTATCAGTCCCGGCAAAACGTGGGAGGGCTTTGCGGGCGCGATCGTGACGTCACTGATTATCAGCGTGGTCATGACCCATGTGATGAGTGGAAAGCTCCACGCCCTCAGCTTCGTCGACAGCCTCGTGCTGGGACTGCTGTTGCCCCTGATCAGCGTGGTGGGCGACTTGGCCGAATCGGTGGTGAAGCGCGATGCCTCGATCAAGGACTCGGGTCACACCATCCCAGGCATCGGCGGTGCGCTCGACCTGATCGACAGTATCCTCTTCACCGCGCCAGTGCTCTACTTCTACCTGCAGTTCATGGGACCGGCGCAGCCGTGAGTACAGTTAAACTGAAAGGTTGGAAACCTGGCTTAAAGAAAGTTTCTCTCTCTAAGGTCATTCGAAAACATACAGGATATGGTCTTGTCGAAGGCAAAAGGTGTACGGACTACTTGCTGGCTCACAAAGAAGTCGTCATTTCAAATCTAAGCAAGCCTGCTGCCAAAGAACTCCTGAAAGAAGTGATTGAGATTGGTTGTGTTGCGACCATTGAAGATTAAAACTGAACCTATCCTTCGACAAGCTCAGGATGACGGATTGCTACTGCACAACCGCAAACCCGCGCAGATTTCCCTGCGCTGGCGACCACGTCTCATGCTTCTTGGCGATGTAACCGGAAAGATCACTTTCATCGATCCCGGTGAGAAAGGCCTCCACTTCAGAACGCTGGCCCTCAGCGATCATTTCGACGCGGCCATCCGGCAGGTTGCGGACCGTGCCGGTCACTTCATAACCGCAGGCCAGTTGCCGGACCGAGACGCGAAAGCCAACTCCCTGCACCCGGCCCGAGAAAAGTACCGTCACACGTTGCATGCTCGTGTCAGGCGGTCGCCGGGTTGAGCTTGATTCCCTCCGATTCCAGCATCGGACCGACCTGTTCCCAGAGCCAGGCCAGCACGGCATCGTTGGTGGGGGAGTCGAGGTAGGCCATGAAAATGCCGGTCTCTCCTTCGCGAAAAACCAGCGTCCGGTTGCCGAACGCGACGGCCCCGGTCTCAGCGAGGCGCTGCTCGGCACGATTGGCTGAGAGAATGACCCGGCAGGTCTCCGCGATGAAATTGAGCGTGTCCGGGGAAATCGCGCTGTTGGAGCACCAGCCCAGAAGCTTGCCTTCACTCGAAACGAAAGAGGCTGCGATCATACCCTCGATCAGGGCGATTTGTTCAAAAGCTTTGTTCACAACACCATTGCACGTATTGATTGCGCAGGTCCTCCGTGGTCCATGCCGTCTCGAAGACAGCATGCCGCACTCCCATGTTGTCGGCCACCAAAACTTGCTGAAGATGAGGCCCAAAAAGCGTCATATCGCTGAAGTAATCGACTTCCAACGCGACCGCAACATCGGCCAGTTTACGAAAGATAAAGTAGCTGATAAATGCGCAGCGATCCGGCTCCGCCATTTGCGACCCCTCCACCAGTTCGCCCATGAGATTGATCTTCCAATGAGAATTGACCGCGGGAATGGGAGTCTCTCCCGTCGCACTGATGTCCGGCAATTTTGATGATTTGGACGGACCTGGTGCGGCCTTCTGAAGCGGCGGGGCCTCCATGATCACGCTGGGGACGTTGGTATCGGGGGGCGCCTGTCCCGAGACGACCAGCAGCTCGCCCGTCGGGGGACGCAGGCCGGTATCGAGCACGCCAGACTTGTTCGCCGAGTCCAGTAACTCGCGATAAGGCGTCTCGATGGTCCGGGGGGGAACATGGCTCAACTTAAGCGCCCGGACTTTCAAGCGGCCGCCGTCCCAATGCACCATGTCGTAAAAGGCACCTTCCCCACTCTTGCCGGGATATTGGGCGTGAAAAACCTCACCCCGAAAAATGAAGATGTCGCCACTTTGATGTTTGCTCCTTACCAAGAGCAGGACGGAATCGCCCGAAAGGCAGCGGGTCTGGACGATGTCCGTGATCGACGTAATGGCTCCGTCCTGGGTGTCGGGGACCGCCTCGCCGTCAAAATGCCGCTCCACCAAACCCCGGATCGCATCGACAGCCGTGCGAAAGGCCTCGGGGGTGCGGGGACGTTCCAGGAGAAAATCAGCTCCGTTCTGATAGGCCTGCGCGCGGGACGTTTCATCCGGCGCATCGCTGACGACGATGAACTTCGTGGCGGGGGCCTGTTGTTTCAGGAGAAGCAACAATTGCAGGCCATCCATGGCATCGAGCATCGTATCGAGCAAAATAAGCCCGTACTGCTGGGGCACCAATTGCATTGCCCGGAGGGCGTCCAGTTCAACGTCGACCCGGGACTGCGGATCTCCGACCGCAAGCAGGCCCTGGCGCATGGCCTGGGCGTATTCGCGGTGAGAGGTGAGGATTAGTCCCTGGAGCAACATTTTATTCAAACCGCAGCCAACGGCCTTGATGGCCGGTCTGCGGGGAGAAGAGATAGCTAACCGTAAATCGTGAAAGCGGTTACTCAAGATTTTTTCGAAGCACCTATTTGCCTTGTGGACGGGGGGGATGATCCAAAGAGTAGGCTCCCGGCCTGCTTTAGGGATTGCCAGCGCCAACGGACTTGTCCTTAATTTCAACTCCTCATGTCGTTGATTCACCGAATTCTGCAGAGCATCCTGGGCCTGGTGGCCCGATTGGTCTGCGCCCGCCCCGAACTTATCGTGGCGATTGGCGTGCTCATGGCGGCGCTCAGCACGTGGGTGGTGGCCACCCGCTTCACCGTCATCAACAACACGAGCGACCTTCTCAGCGACAAATTCGAGTCGAAAAAAGACTACAACGACATGAAGGCCGAGTTCGGCAGCGACTACCGCCTGATTGTCCTGATCCAATCACCCGACCCGGCCAAAAATCGTCAAGCCGCAGACGTCATCGGAAAATATCTCGAATCGCTCAAGCCCCAGATCACGACGGTCCTCTCCAAGATCGACTTCTCCAACGTCAAGCCGCGCCTCCTCTTCACCCGGGACACGGAGGAACTGAAAAAGGTCGCCGAGCAGGTCGAGGAACAGGAAAGACTCCAGAAATCGAGCATGCAGCATTCCGAACAGATCGCCCTGGACCTCAATTCGATCCTCGACCAGGCAAACCAGAAGATGGACGACAAATACCTCCGGAAAAAAGAGAACTGGAAAAACTTCAACGCGTTTGTCGCCCAATTCGTCTCGATCCTCAACAAGGTGTCGGCCCAGGCCAATGGCAAAACGCTGGCCCAGGAGCAATCGAAGCTTAATGGGAACATCACCGCCCTCGACGATTTCGACGCCAATGAACTGATTGCCGAGCATGAATACTTCAGCCTGAAGGGCGGCGAGGCTGTGCTTCTTTTTGCCTATACGGGCGTCGAGGACGCGGATGCCCAGGCGCCTTTCAGCAAAACGGTCGCCAAGATTCGCGCCCACCTGAAGGAGTTGTCGCTCCAGCCGGAATTCAAGGGCGTCGACATGCGCCTGACTGGTGAACCGGCCCTTGATGCCGACCAGATCATCCTCTCCACCTCGGACAGCATCAAGGCAGGCATCATTACGGTCCTGCTCATCATCACACTGTTCTTTTTCAGTTACCGGACTTTTTTGCGTCCGACTTTTACCTTCATGGTGTTGATCATGGCGGTACTCTGGTCGCTCGCCTTTGCCCTGGTGGTGGTGGGGCACTTCAACGTGCTTTCCGTGGCGGTGATCCCGATGGTCCTTGGTATCGGCATCGATTTCGGCATCCAGATCCTCGGGCGCTACGAAGAGGAATTGGGACGCGAATGCAGTATCAACCAGGCGGTGATGGCAACTTTGCAGCATACCGGGGTGGCCATCATCACGGGAGGAAGCACCACCGCGGCCGCTTTCTTCAGCCTCTGTTTCAACGATTTTATCGGGCTCTCGGAACTTGGCATCATCGCTGGTTTCAGCATGCTCTTCTGTATCGGAGCCAGCCTGGTAATGCTCCCGGCCATCTTCGTTCTACGCGACCGCAATCGCTCCGTCGAAGCCCTCCAGCGGCAGTCCAATAACTCGGCCTGGAATTTTATCCATAGCTGGGACCGCACCATGGTACGCACACCGTGGCTCTGGATCGGGGTGGCCATTGCCATCTCGGTAGCCTCGATCGTCAGCCTCCCGCAACTGCGCTTCGACTACAATCTGCTTCATCTGCAAAACCCGTCGACCGACTCGGTCAAAACTCTGTACGACGTGATGCAGGCCTCAAAGGATGATGGCGGCGACGAAATCTCGACCATCTATGCGTCGGTCGTCGCGGACAACCTGGAAGAGGCGCGCGAGCTCTCGAAGAAGCTCAAGGCGCTGCCGGAAGTCAGCCGGGTCGATTCGCTATTGGAATTGATCCCGGAAAATCAGGACGAGAAAGCGCCCATCATCAAGCGGATCATTTCCGCGGCCAACGCCTTAAACGTCAAGCCGGCCACGGGCAAACCGGTCGACATTCCGCGTGCGCGCCGTGAGATTGCGAACCTGCTTTCCGAGACGCGGGAGGGCCTCAAACAGGCGCAGGGGGCCGCGAATATTTCCTCGATCGCCCGGCAGGCCGTGGCCGCGTTTGACACGATGATCCCGGCGCTGGAACGGGCGGACAAGGCGCTCAACTCTGCTTCAGTCGAGGTCATCCAGGAACGCTTTGACGCTTCCCATGCGGGCGCATTCAACCGCTTGCAGACGAACATGCAACTGCTCAAGGGCCAAAAGGACGACCGGGGCCTGATCCTCGCCGATGTTCCACCCCAATTGCAGAAGCTGTTCCTCGCGCCCAGCGGCAAAATCCTGCTGCAGGTTTACGGCAAGAAAGACCTGTGGGAACGCGGCCCGGACGAGGACTTCACCTTGGCCGTACTCAAAGTCGCACCGAAAGCCACCGGCACCCCTGTCCTGAATTATTATGCCACAGAGCTGTTGCGGACCAGCTATCTCTGGGCCGCGGTCTGGGCCTTCCTCACGATTGCCGTTCTCATCTTCCTCCATTTTCAAAGTCTCAAGTACCTGTTGCTCACCCTTACGCCGCTGGTGCTGGCGGTCCTTTGGCGTACCGGGGCGATGGTCTGGTTCGGCATTGAATTCAATCCCGCCAACATCGTGACGTTGCCACTGATCATCGGCATCGATGTCGCCTTCGGGGTCTACATCATCGATCGCTATCGTGAGGACGGGCGACTCAAGATTTTCTCCGAGAGCACCGGCAAGGCGATCATCATGTCGTCCCTGACTTCGCTTTTCGGATTCAGCTCCCTACTGGTCTCCCAGTTCCAGGGGATGTATTCGATCGGGCAATTGATGTCGCTCGGGATCGGGATCGGTCTCGTCACGGCCATTTTCTTCCTGCCGCAGATTCTCGTTCTCCTGAAGCCGCGGGTCATAGAGGAAGAGCCTCCGTCTTCCGGCAAATAGCTCAGGGCCCGGTCGCAACGCGGTCCACCTCGCCCATGCCGTCCTGCTCGTCGACCCGGACGGCCGCCTCAAGCAGGAGATGCTCCCAGCCCGTCGTGATGGTGACCGGCACCGGAGCGGCCCAGTCGTTGACCCGGAGAATGGCCCGCGGCACGAGGATCAAGGAGTGGAAAGCTTCCTCACCGGTGACCCCGTTGAAATCGGCATGGATCACGCGCCCGCGCTGGATATGGATTTCACCCGCCGGCGTCTTGTTCTCCCATCCTACCGTGATTCGCACATTTTTGCCATTGAGGCAAAAAAGCTGCACCAAGTCCTGAAGTTTGAAATGGGCCAGCGCGCCGGTAGCTTCGACCGGCGGAGCCATGGGAACAGGCTGGGCCACCGGCGTGGGTTGTTCGCGCTGCAGAAAGAAACCCCTGACCGTATCCAGGAGTTTCGGGATCTGGAACGGTTTTTCGAGGAAGGTGATGACGCCGAGGTCCGTCGCCTGCTGACGATTGCTGGCCGAACGATAAGCCGACATCAGGATGGTGCCCACCTCCGGATAGGCCCGGGTGATATCGCGCACGAGATCGAAGCCGGAGTCCTTTCCGATCCGCACGTCACTGATCACCAGGTCAATTTGTTTCGATCCCACGATCTCAAGCACCTCGCCATACTTGCTGGTCGTGAAAACCGTCCCGCCCTCGAGACGACGGAACTCCCGCTCAAGGATGAGCAGCATGTCTTCCTGGTCGTCAACAATCAAAACTCGGCGAGGCATGAGAGGTAAACTTACGGGTTACGGCGGGAACAAAATTAAAAATCGCGAGGGACATTGGCTGGATTCTGAGGAGAACGAAAGCAGGATTTGATCCAATTTTGAAAAATCCTTAACACAATTGTTAACCGGGCATGGACTATGCTTGGCGGTGTGACGTGATCTCATTCAAACACGCTGTTCTCACCACGGTCTTACTGATCATTGGAACTTTTGCCGCTCAAGCGCAATATGCTCCCGCACCGGTCGCCCAGCCACCGGGACAACCTGCCGCCTCCGCCGCAGAGGTCCAGCAAATGCAGCTGAAGCTTCAGGAGTTGCAGACCAAGCTTGATGCACTCAATCAGCAAGCTGGCCAGATCGCCCCGCTCAAAGACAAGTTGGACAAAGCCGTGCAGACTACTGACTCGCTGAGCAAATCGGTCAAGGAGACGGAGGAGACTGCGAGCACAGCGGCCAAAAAGTATACCGAAGTCAAGGATGCCACCAGTCTTTCGATCAATATATCGTGGACATTGATCACTGGGTTTCTTGTCATGTTTATGCAAGCCGGTTTTGCCATGGTGGAAACGGGCTTCACTCGCTCGAAGAATGTGGCCCATACCATGATGATGAATTTCATGGTTTACTCCTTGGGCATGCTCGGCTTCTGGGTCTGCGGGTTTGCCTTCCAGTTCGGTGGTACCGGTGGTGATTTGTCAGTGAGTACCGTCTCAACCCTCGGAAACAACGTCGGCACAATGCTCAACTCCGAACTCGGCTTCGGAACCAAGGACAAGCCTTTCGGCCTGATCGGCAATGCGGGCTACTTCCTGACTACTTACGATCCGGGAATCTTTACGCTCTTCCTCTTCCAGATGGTGTTCATGGATACCGCCGCCACTATTCCGACCGGGTCGATGGCCGAACGCTGGAAGTTCCTTCCCTTCTCGATCTTCAGTTTTTGTGTAGGGGCCTTCATCTATCCGATCTTCGGCAACTGGGTATGGGGTGGAGGCTGGCTGGCGGCGATGGGCAAAAACTGGGGAATTGGACATGGACACGTCGACTTCGCGGGCTCTTCAGTTGTGCACATGGTCGGCGGCGTGATGGCGCTGGTCGGAGCGTGGTGGCTTGGACCGCGCATCGGAAAATATAACGCCGATGGCACTCCCAATCCCATTCCGGGCCACAACATTCCGATGGCCTTGGTTGGTACTTTCATTCTGGCTTTCGGTTGGTTCGGCTTTAATCCCGGTTCGACCCTGGCTTCCACCGATGTTCAAATTGGCGTTATTGCGACCAACACCATGCTGGCCTCGGCCGCGGGTGCTTGTTCCGCAATGATTATTGCCTGGATTCGCATCGGCAAACCAGATCCGTCGCTTTCTGCTAATGGCATGTTGGCTGGTTTGGTCGCGATCACAGCGCCCTGCGCCTTTGTTGATGCTTGGGCCGCTGTACTTCTGGGTGCCCTCGCCGGATGGATCATGTACGTCAGTGTCTTCTTTGTGGAAGAGAAGCTCAAAATTGACGATCCGGTCGGTGCTATTTCAGTTCACTTTGCCAATGGTGCCTGGGGCGTCCTTTCTCTTGGTATCTTTGCCAATGGCAGATACGGCGACACTTGGAACGGCGTTCCCGGAAACGTGAGCGGTATCTGCACTTGGGTCAATGGCGTGTGGACTCCTGATTTCAAGCAGCTCCTTGCGGAATTCATCGGGATGTCGGTCAATATCATCTATGTGAGCTCGATTACCCTTTTGGTTCTCTTCATCCTGGAAAAGGCCTTCGGTAACCGCACCTCGGCAGAAACAGAAATGGAGGGTCTTGATGGCCCCGAAATGGGAGCGCTGGGTTACAACAATACACCGTAACTCCTTCACCAAGCATTTGATAGGGCGGTACCCGGACGGTGCCCTATGAACCGTGCTTTTGACATAAAAGGTCTGACAAGACTTTGGTGCGTGCTTTTGTCCCAGAAGTGGTTAGAGTAGTTTTCACTATTTGAGACTACTGCCATGGCTGCTTTCCAACTTTCTGGCTCACTGGAAGAAATTCCTTTGCCTGATATTGCGCGTCTTTTTCAATCGACGCGCAAGACCGGACGGTTGTCGCTCATCTCCGGCCAGTCAACCGGTTTCATTTTTTTTGACCGGGGTGAGATTGTGGATTGCCAGTCCTCGCACATGTCGGG
>Ga0207641_10003966_pt1 | contig 12926 bp, 10 predicted proteins | sample KBSSwiS62_FD_184306 | JGI IMG/M metagenome (GOLD analysis project Ga0207641, IMG submission 184306) | Switchgrass rhizosphere microbial communities from Kellogg Biological Station, Michigan, USA - KBS Switchgrass S6-2 (SPAdes) (version 2) | ecosystem: Host-associated > Plants > Roots >... | reverse complement strand
GGCAGTGCCGCGGTGTCCTCCAATCGCATTGCTGAACGCTGCGGCATCAGCAAGGGCAACCTTCAGTACCACTTCAAGAACAAGCAGGAGATCATTTACGCCGTGTTCCAACAGGCCATCAATGAGATGGATTCCGGTTGGTACCGCGATCACCTGGCCCCGACCCTGGAGCACATGGCCACGATGTTCGTGCGCCAGCTGCAGCTCATTCTCAAGTACCGTTTTTTCTACCGGGAAATGGGGGACCTGCTGCGGCAAGACCCTCAGCTTCGCAAACGGTACGCCGACAACCGCGAGCGCCGGTTGCGGGACCTGGAAAAATTCATGTTGGCGTTGCAGGCGGGCGGCCACATGCGCTTTCCGCCGGATCCGAAGCGGTTACGTTCCATTATTGACGTGACCTGGATCGTGAACGAGAACTGGCTCAACTACATGGACTACCACGACAGGGAAGTGACGGTGGAGGCAATGCTGGAGGGATATGCCGAGACTCTCGAAGTGTTGCGTCCCTACCTCTGTGCAGACTTGGCGCAGCTGACGCAGGAGTCCTATCACACGATTGAGCGCCTGGCCGCGCAGGCGGTCGCGGATGCCGATTCTCGCCTGGCTGTTTGACGCGGTCGCTACTCGACAATCACTTCAACGAGGGTTGGCTGCAGGGCGGTGAAAGCAGCACGAAGCGCGTCGTCCAGGTCTTCAGGACGGTCGACGCGCATGGCCTCGCAGCCCTGTCCCCGCGCGATGGCACAGAAGTCGATGTTGGGAAGGTCCGTACCGATGTGACTGTCGAGGCCGAAGTGCTGCCCGAACTGGATCAACGCTTCGTAGCGCCGGTTGTTCACGATGATAAATGCAATGGGCAGGCGCAATTGCGCCGCGGTCCACAGGCCCTGGATCGCATAGAGGCTGGAACCGTCACCGAGCAAGGCAATCACTTTCTTGCCCGGAGTGCCCAGGGCGACGCCAATGGCCGCCGGCAGCGCATGTCCCAGCCCGCCACTCGAGCATGTATAGAACGTGTCCCGCATGAGTATCGGCAGGTAATCGTGCATCGCGGTCCGGCTGCTGGGCGCCTCCTCGACAATGATGCTGTCGCTGGTACGCAGGGCGGCAATCTGCTGCATCAGGAGTTTGTCGGTCAGATGAGTCTTCGGTAACGCAGCGGGACGTACCAACCTGTCGGGCGCGGGTCGCGAACGGGGCCGCGGTCCGGCCAACAACTCGCGGATGCCCGGTTTGAGACTGGTGTACACGGAGATTCCAACAGGGCTCCACGAGGCGAGCGCGGGATCATCAATGAGTTGCGCCAATCGAGCACCCGCGGGCACGTGAGGGCCGGATCCTTCCACGTGATACGTAAACACCGGTGCTCCGAGCACCAGGATGAAATCGTGCCCGGCCAGGTTGCTGACGATCGTCGCGCGGTTCGCCGCCAGGAATCCGGCAAACAGGGGATGGTCTTCGGGAAAGCTGTTGCGGGCTGACAGGGGACTCACCCAGACCTTCGCCTGGTGGCGCTCGGCGAGCGCTATGGTTTCGTCCCAGGCATCGTCCCTCGCCACCGAGGCTCCAACAACAAACACCGGGCGGTCGGCCGCGGCGAGTTGTCCGGCGATCTCTTCCAACAGCGCGGGGTCCCCTCGTACGACCTTGCTGATTGAGCGGGGCTCGATTGGCATGCAGGGTCGATCCCAATCGTCCACGGGGACTGACACCAACGTCGGCCCGCGTGGCGTCTGCATTGCTGTGTAATACGCGCGCGCGATCGCGGCAGGTACGTCTTCCGCGCGTGCCGGCTCGCAGCTCCATTTCACGTAGGGCTTGGGCAACTCAGTCGCCTGGGCAGAGTACAGAAATGGCTCGAACGGCAGAATCGACCGGGCTTGCTGTCCAGCCGTAATCACCAGCGGAGTCTGGTTTTTGTAGGCGGTGAAGAGGTTGCCCATCGCGTGGCCAACACCGACGGCGCTGTGAAGGTTCACGAACGCGGCATTGCGCGTGGCTTGAGCATATCCGTCGGCCATGCCGACGACGATGGATTCCTGAAGCCCCAGCACATAGTTGAAATCCCGCGGGAACTGCCGAAACATAGGCAACTCGGTTGAGCCCGGATTGCCGAATACGGTCGTCATTCCGAATGCACGCAGCAGATTCAGGGTGGCAAGTCGAACGTCCATGGCATGATAGTGAGCGCTGAGCGCGCAATTCTCAAATCAGGAGAAGGGGTATGAGCAGTGAGACCTCACGGATCTACACCACCCATGTCGGAAGCCTGCCGCGCAGCGCGCCGGTCACTGAAATGCTGTTTCAACGGGAGCTGGGGCAGGCCTATTCGAAAGAGGCGTTCGATGTTGTCATGGCACAGGCCGTCGATGAGGTAGTCGCCCGCCAGGTTCGAGCCGGTATCGACCTGGTCAGCGATGGCGAGACGTCCAAAATCGGCTATGCGACCTACATCAAGGACCGCCTGACCGGCTTTGAAGGGGACAATCCCCGCCAGGTGGCGGTAGACCTGAAGGACTATCCGCAGTTCCGCGAGCGCATGGCGCTCTTTTCGGGCAAGCAGACCTTCAAGCGCTGCTCGTGCGTGGGCCCGGTGTCGTTTGTGGGATCAGAGGATGTGGCAGCAGACATCGACAACCTGCGCAAAGCTGTAGCGGCCCATCACCCCGTGGGCGCGTTCATGAACGCTGCATCCCCGGGGGTCGTAGCGGCGTTTCAACCCAACCGCTATTACCCCTCAATGGAGTTGTACCTCGAGGCCGTAGCGGAAGCCATGCGATCGGAGTACGAAGCCATTGTCGCCGCCGGTTTCATACTTCAGGTGGATTGCCCCGACCTGGCCATGGCCCGGCATACCGGTTTTCAGGACCTGACGGAAGCGCAGTTCCTGGCCCAGGCCCATCTGCAGGTGGAGGCGCTCAACCATGCCCTTCGCAACATTGCGCCCGCGGCTGCCCGGATACACCTGTGTTGGGGTAACTACGAGGGCCCGCACGATCACGATATCGACCTGGAAAAGGTGCTGCCGATCGTGTTGCGTGCGAAACCTGCGGGAATCCAGTTCGAATCCTCGAATCCGCGTCACGCCCACGAATGGGTTGTCTGGAAGAGTGCGCCCATACCGCAGGACAAGGTGCTCATTCCCGGTTTGCTGACATCCACTTCAAACTATGTGGAGCATCCTGAGTGGGTAGCCCAGCGCATCGAGCAGTTCGCCGCGATCGTGGGCCGCGAGCGAGTGATCGCCGGCACCGACTGCGGCTTTGGCACGTTTGCGGGAATCGGCAAAATGGATGCGGAAATCTCGTATAAAAAGCTCTCCGTCCTCAGCGAGGGCGCGCGCCTGGCGTCGCGCCGCCTGTGGTCAAATGTATAGCTGTTTGTTGATCGGTATGCCGTGCTCCCGGCAGTGAGTTTCATAGTGGTTGATGAACCACCACACATCGAGCTGCTCCACGAACTGACCCTTCTCATCGAAGAAGTCGATGGGCCCCTCGAGCCACCCGAACAGCTTCACACCCTCCGCATGGTCGCTGACGAGTGTATGCACCAGTCCGGGCGTTTCGTAGATGAAATCGCCGGGCCCGGCGACCCAGTCGTACTCCAGGTAGCGCACGCTGCCTGCGAGGCAAATCATCACCACGGTGCCGTGGTGCTTGTGAGTGCCCACGACGCCCGGTGACTTCATCCAAAGTACATTACTGAAGCGGTTGTTACGCACATCGAAAGCGAGATGGCGAATGGCGGCACCCGGCCCGAAGGGCACCCAGGGGCTCTCCTGCTCGGAGGGGCCGACAAACGTGCCAGGCAGACCCAGGCGAGCGACCAGGTCCCGGAAGGGATCGGGCACGTCGATGATCTTGTAGGCAGTCGACGGCGGTGCCGTGATGTGTGTTGTATCAACAGCAGACATAAAATGATCCTCAGGGCTGAAAGTTAACCCGGATAGTCGCGTACCACTCACGCGGTGGGTTGTAGTAACCACCGACTTCACCCGCGCCATAGTTGGGCGAGCCCGCCGTGACATAGCGGTCGTTGGTGAGATTGGTCCCGCCGAAAGCCAGGTCATAGAGATTACCGGGCGACACGTAATGGATCGACGCACCGACCGAACGCGTCGGCGGCCGCCGCAGCTCCGGTGTATTCAACGAGTCATTGAACATTTCCGCTGTATACGTAAAGGCGGCCAGCAGGCGAATCGCCGCATCGTTCGGCAGCGAGTAAGTGTATTCCGGGTCGAAGGTAATCTTGTATTTCGGCGTCTTCGGAAGCTTCGCATCCAACTGGGTGACGCCGGGCGGATTGACTGCGCACACCGGGTGAGGGGGCTCGCCGACGAGTGCGGAGGCCGGACAGACGTTACTTCCGTCCGGCAGCGCGTATTGAGGAATGTTGGCGTTTGGATTTACGTAGGTGTAGTAGGCATCGATGTACGACGCCGCTACGTTGAGCTGCAGTCCGCCACCGACGATGGATTGCAGCTCGAGCTCTGCGCCCTTGATCTTCGCATTGCCGGCGTTGGTGTACACCGGCGAGATGCCCTGCTGAATATTCAACTGGATGCCGTTGTAGTCAGTGTAGAAGAGGGCGGCATTGGCCCGCAGGCGATGCTCGAACCATTGGGACTTCAGGCCCAGTTCCCAGGTCTTGGAGTATTCCGGCTGAAATTCCGCAGCCTTCGGGCTGTTGATGACCGCCGACAGTCGGGTGGTCCAGCCACCGGCCTTGAAGCCTTTACCCCAGCTTGCATAGGCCATGACGTCGCTGTTGAAGTGGAACTGCACACCCAACGTGGGATCGAAAATGTGCCACGACTGGCTGTCAGGGGTTGCCGGGAAGTATCTGACGATGCCGTTGGCGCTCGAAGGCAGGCCGCCCGCCCCAATAAAGGGGAAATTGTTGAGGTCGCTCTGTCCGCCCAGAAAATCGGCCTTGATGCTGGTGTAGCGTCCGCCCGCCGTAAATCCCCACTGATCGGTAAGAGCATAGTCCGCGTGGATGAACGCCGCATAGCTCGTATTTTCCACATCGTTCGACTGATCATAGACGTACAGTATGCTTTCGAAGGGCACGTAGTCGTGCACGTAGCCGGCTTCCTTGAAGTAGTAGAGCCCGGTCACGTAATTCAACTTGTTGTCGAACGCCTTCCCCAACAGCTGGAACTCCTGTGAGGCCTGCCACTGATGTTGAGCATCAGTCACTTCCTGTATCGTTTCCGGGGTGCCGTCGAGATCCGTGCCGATGTTCCACTTGATCTGCCGATAGCCCGAGATGGACTTCAACGTAAGGGTATCAGACAGGTCGTAAACGCCGGTCAGCGAGAAGCCGAATACGTCGTTGCGGGCGAAGTCCGGCCCGTTCGCGTAGGTTGTATCGATGTTGCCCGTGTTGACCGCTGCGTTGCTGTACCAGATCCGTGGCTGGTTCGTGCCGAGGTACGGAAGGCCCGCCGCGACGTTCGCGTAGTTGTAGGGTCCGGGCGGTCCACCGACGTACCCCGCGCCGAGAAGTGGGGCACCGCCGATTGACAGCCCGGGAACCTGCGCGCGAGGCCGGGTGCACGCCAGGCCGAAGTTGGGGACTCCCGGTACCACACCCACGATCGGCGGCGGAGGCCCGCCAGCGGCGAATATTGCACCCGGCAATGTGGCTGCGCCGTTACTGATGCAGAGGTTATACAGGGTTGAAAAGGTGGACTGATTGACATTCCCCGAATAGGTATTGAGGACGGTGTACGGCAGCGCGGTCTGGTCCTCGTGTGACCAGTCTCCCGTGAATGTCACATTGAACTTGTCGGACGCCTTCCACATTACCTTGGCGCGCATGCTCGTCACGCCGGTTCCGCCGTAGTTGTCGGATGTCTGGTAGCCGGACTTGGGATACACATTCTGCGGATCGACGACAAAGGGCTCCTGACCGAATGCGGAATTGGTCGGATAGGGAATGACTTTCTGCCAACCTGTCTGATTCTGCGATGCCACGCTGATACTCGTGAGCAGCACGTCCTTGATGATTGGCAAGTCCGCCGTGAATGAAACATCGCGACGATTGCGGCTGCCGCCGGTCGCCTGGGCGATGAACCGGGTGTCATTGCCCGGTGTGTGCGTCACGATGCTGATTGCGCCGCCAATGGTGTTGGCGCCGAACAGGGTTCCCTGCGGGCCCTTCAGAATCTCAATCCGATCGACGTCCAGGAGATTCTGGTTCGCTCCGATCGTGCGCGCGAGAAATACGCCATCGAGATACACACCCACGCCGGGGTTCAAATTGAACGCGAAATCATCCTGTCCGATGCCGCGTATCGAGGCGGACAATACCGAGTGGTCGCCCGAGAACGGGGCACCGGCATCGAGGTTGACTCCCGGCGTGAGATTGCCGAGCGAGTTTACGTCCGTGAGGTTGCGGCTGGCCAGTGCCTCGGCGGAGAAGGCCGTTACCGCAATCGGCACGTTTTGTATGTTTTCAGAGCGCCGCTGTGCAGTCACGACGACTTCCTGGAGCTGTACCTCCTGGGCCGCCGCATTCGTACCGAACACGACGAAGGCCACGCTGAAAGCGGCTACTCGCAAGTGCCCGCGGTCGCAATTTGATCGATACATCTTGGTGTTACCCCCCAACAACCTTAACGTAACTCAGGATGACTTCTGGTGGCGTACCCTCATCGAACCAGCGTCAGTCCCGGATTGGACTGACGGCGTGAAGTTTTGCCACACGTCAAATTCAGACTGTCCTTGACCGGATTCGTATGCTCGCGCATCAACGCTTCTACCCGAGCGCTTTCCCCCCGCTCGATGGATTCAACAATACAGTGATGCTGCCGATGCGCATACAGCAGCAGATCGTACATGCCATCCAGGCTCGACTTGTCGAAAGCCAGTGTCTGTGGGCCGACAAAGGGAATGTGGGCGTTGCGTTCCAGGGCCTGTTCGATCATCGGGCTGCGCGCCTCGCGGATGATCAGGTCGTGAAACCGAACATTCATGTCAGCGTAGAGCAACTCGTCGCTTTCCTGCATGTTGCCTTTTTTGAATATCCGATCACCGTCTGCCAGGCACAGATGCAATGCCTCGCAAAAGGATCGGGAAACACCTCGTTCGGCCAGGCGACGCGCCGCCAACCCTTCCATGACGCCGCGCAAATCGATTGCATCGAGGATGTCTGCAGTGCTTATGGTTTTGACGACATAGCCGCGTGTCCCGTGTTCGACGAGCAGGCCTTCCTGTGCGAGAACCGGCAACGCCTGGCGTACGGGCGTGCGCGACATCCCCAACCGTTCGGCAAGTGGCGCCTCGGCAACGCGCTGGCCAGCTGAGAGTTTTCCCTGCAGGATCATCTCCCGTATCCGAACTAGCGCCTTGGTCTGTTGATTATTCATGTCGACGGTGACGCTGCACTGTTGGACACAGAGTACCCCCCGTGGCATACCCATGCGCGGATCGCAGCGCAAAATTCCAGTACCACAGTGCAAAATCGCCCCCTGGCGCCACGATACTGCATCCCGTCTTTGCGTTTTGGGATCCAAAATCGATCCCGGCCAAATACTTGGAACGCAGGCTCGCGCGCTTGCGGCGTCCCCTCATTGGTCGCAGCACGGGCGGACGAGAGAGTTTGCTGCAATGACGGGTTTACAACACTTAGGTCAATGCTTTGCCTGGATCCGTGCGCTGCGATATTGCAGGGGCGACTGGCCGAACCGGCCGCGGAAGCGCCGCGCGAAATGACTCGGATCCGCGAACCCACAGCGGGCCGCGACTTCTGCCACGGGCAGATCGTACAGGCGAGCGTTTCTCAACAGGTCGCGCGCACGCCCGAGGCGCAATTCCATGAGGCGCTGGACGAAGGTGGTGCCGGCCTTGGCGAACGCATAGTGCACAGTGCGTGTAGAAATGCCGAGCTCACCGGCGACGCTCTGCGGTGACAGGTCTGATTCGTGCAGCCGGTTCTGTAAAGTGAACATCAGGCGATTGAACAGGAGCGGCTGCCGCGACGAAGGTTCATGTTCCGGTCCAATCGCCATTTTGAGCAGTGTCGCAATGGGTTCGGCGAGCGCTTCCGGGGGCAGGGCCAACTGGTCACACGAGTTGAGCTCCAGCCCGGCAACGAACGCGCACAGGGCCGAGCTCCAACCGTGGCTGCTGAAGACCTTCCCCGCATGGTGCTGCGGTTGCGCCACCCAGCCGCTCAGCCAGTCGGCCGGTAACCGCAGAGCCACTGCTTTGGTCAGGCCGAGACATTCGAGCTCGTAAGGCTCCGTGCCGTCGACAAAAACGCATTCACCCGGACCGATCCGTACATCGCAACCCAACTGCCGAAATCTGACCTCGCCCACGCGCAATTGCATCAGAACAAACACGGGGGTGCGCATGCGGGCAATCTTGGCTCTCGTGCGCCGGACGAGTTGGGTGTCAGCTTCCAGGAAGTTGGCGGTCGCCGGGCCCAGGTCCACCTGGTCCAGCGAGGCGTGGAAACGGTTGCGCACCGGCGAATCGATTTCCAGCTCGAGAAACTGGTCGCAAACCGTGTCTACCCAGTAGGCAAGCGCCCGCTGCGGGCCCACCTGCTGGGTGGACCAATGGCGTTGCGCTGGCGCTTCGAGTCGTACCCCCATCTTCAGACTCCTCCGGCGTGCAGGCAGATGCTGCCCCGCTGCTGTGCCTATTTCAATATCTTGTGCACGGCAGCAACAATTCTGGCCTCATTGGGAATGACGTGTGCCTCTAATGGCTCACTGTACGGAATCGTGGTGTCGGCCGCGGTTACCTGAACCACGGGTGCCTTCAGCACACCGAACCGGTGCTCAGCGATTTCGGCGGCGATTATTGAGCTTACTGAGGCGTGGCGCGGCGCCTGATCCACGAGCACGACGCGGCCGGTTTTGTCCACGGATCGCAAGATAGTTTCCAGGTCCAACGGCACCACCGTTCGGGGATCGATCACTTCCGCATGGATCCCTTCTTTTGCCAGCTGCTCCGCGGCCGTCAACGCGCGGGGGACCATCCAGCCCGTTGCCACAATCGTCACGTCGCCACCCGCGCGACGAATCTCGGCCTTGCCGAACGGCACGAGGTACTCGTCATCCGGCACCTCACCCGGTTCCAACGTCAACATGTAGTGATGCAGGTACACGACCGGGTTATCGTCACGGATCGCAGTGGCCATCAGTCCCTTTGCGTCAGCGGCCGTGGCGGGTACCACCACCTTGAGTCCCGGAACCCCCATGAACAACGCGGTGAGCGAGCCGGTGTGTTGGCCTGCCCATCCTGCGGTAAATCCGAAACCTGCCTTGAGTACCAACGGGACCTCGACCTGTCCGCCGGTCATGTAGCGAAATCGGGGCGCTTCGTTGACGACCTGGTCCATGGCCACGAGCATGAATTCCGCCATGTACAGCTCGACCACCGGGCGGAACCCGGCCATCGCAGCACCTACGGCGATGCCAATCTCCGCCGTTTCCGAGATCGGTGTGACGCGCACGCGATTCGGACCGTAGGCGGCCACAAACGCGTGGTTCTCTGTCGTTGCAAGGTTCTGGCCGAAATACAGCACGTTGGCATCACGCCGCATTTCCTGGTGGATCCCCGCATCGATCGCGGCGATATAGGGCATCTGTGCCATGAAACTCTCCCGTGCTATGCGTAGTTGTAGTCGAGCGCTGACTCGAGACTCGGGAACGGGCTATTGAGCGCGAAGGTCACCGCCTCTTGCATCTCGTTGGCGATCCGCGAAGAAAGATCCTCCGCCGCGGCAGCCGGGAGGATGTCATTCTGAACGAGTATGCCGCGGAAGCGTGGGACCGGATCGCCACGTAACGCGGCTTCGTATTCTTCGCGCTTGCCGAATACGGTGATGGCTTCGTGCTCCGGATAATGCAATGGAACACCTGGCGGCGCGATGATATTGCCGTGTGCGGACAGGCGATACACTTTGGATTCCACGAGAGTTGGACCCTGACCCGAGCGCGCGCGCTCGATGGCCGCGCCGACGGCCTGGTGAACGGCGATCGGGTCTGTGCCATCGACGGTAACACCCGGCATTACATAGGACTTCGCTTTGACCGAGAGCGGTTCGCCGGCCGCTGCGTTGGCATCCTCCTGTGCCGAGGTCGTAACAACGTTGTAGCCGTTGTTCTCCATGATAAAAACGACAGGGAGCTTCCACAATGAAGCAATGTTGAGTGTTTCATGGAATGCACCTTGTTTCGAGGCGCCGTCACCGAAGAAACTCAGGACAACATTACCCTTGTTGCGTATCTGTGCAGCCCAGGCCGCGCCCGCGGCGTGCGGGATGCCGGCGCCCACAATGCCCGACGTGCCGAGAAAGCCGCGTTTTACATCAGTGAGATGCATGGAGCCGCCAAGTCCCTTGCAAAGCCCGTCCGCGCGTCCGTAGATCTCTGCCATCATGGCTTTGGGATCGCTGCCGAGTACCAGGGGATACCCGTGGCAACGGTACGTGGCAAGAGCCGCATCACCCTCGCGGAAATGACTGAGTGACCCGACGATTGACGCTTCGGCGCCATCAGCCAGGTGCGTATGGCCACGAATCACGCCGGGATGCTCGGTGAATGTGCGCTTCACACGTTCCTCGAAAGTACGGATACGAAGCATCTGCGTGAACATCCAGATCTGTCGCTCCGGACTGGGCATTGGCAGGCTCATTTCGTCCCCCTCTGGGCTGCTTCCCACTTTGCGCGCGCCGCGGTCACGATTCGCTGTGTTTTCGCAAATGCTTCCGTCGCCGCGGTCTTCAAGGGCCATTTGCGGATGTATTCGTTCAGCACTTCGACACCGATCGGGCCGGTATAGCCCTGCGTCCACACCGCGTGCAGGAATGCGTCGATGTCGAATTCTCCGTCACCCGGCAGCAGGCGCTTGTTGATGACGGAATCCTCCAGATCCACCGGCATGGCGAGCGTGCCATCGTTGATTTCAACACCGAGCGGAACGTGACGCCCGATCTTACGCACGATGTCCTGCGGCGGGGTGCCGGTGCGCTGCAGATGTAGATTGTCCAACATGATCCCGCCGTTGGCTGCACCTGCGCCGCTGCAGATCGCTACCACATCATCGAGCGAGGGTGCGCGCGAGAATTGCGCCGGCAGCATTTCAAACAACACGTTGGTGCCGCGCTCGGCCGCCTGGTGACACAACGGAGCGAATGCTTCCGTCATCTGTGCGACATTGGCACAGTCATTGCCGAGATCGCCGATCTTGATGTGATCGGCGCCGAGCGCTTCCGCGGCATCGAGCAGCAGCGTGCGGGTTTGGTCCGAAGCGACTCTGCGTTGGTCGGTGCAGAACCAGTCCAGCAGCCATTCCAGCTCGATGTGAGTGATGCCATGGCCGTCCAGAATGTGTTTCATTTCCACAAAGCTGTATTTCCTGCGGATTTCTTGCAGGTCGGTGTGCCAGAAACCCATGGCGGTGAATCCAGCCTCGGCGGCTGTTTGGACACGCAGGCGAAAGTCGTGCGCACAATATGCCTCGCCCTTGGGAACTGCCCCGACCGCCAGGGTCCAAAACGATCCGAGAAGTTGCACCGGTTGTGTCATACGTGTGCTCCTCGTTCAGCTCATGCGCCAGACATCGCCTTCGAGCATATCCACCAGGAACGCCAGGAAATCCGAGGCGAGCCGGCCATCCGCGACACGGTGATCCACTGTCAGCGTAAGTTGGGAAACAGGTCGCACGTGAACGCCGCCGTTCAGCGCAACGACGCGGTCTGCCCGCCGCCCGACGGCAAGGATGGCCGATTGCGGCGGGTTGATGAGGGCACTGAAACGGTCCGGCCCGCGGGCCCCCAGGTTGGAGAGACTGATCGTCGCCCCCTCCAGTTCCTCTCGCTTCAGCGTGCGCGTCAATGCACGTTCAACGATTGCGCGGCGTCGGCGCGTGAGCTCGGCGAGCCCAAGCTGTTCAACGCCATGCAAAACGGGCACGAGTAAACCGTCCTCAACAGCAACCACCAGGCCAACGTGAGCGCCGCTCGCCGGGATGATACTCGCATCAGCCGAGTTGGCATCTCCCGAGAAGGTGGCATTCAACGCCGGAAACTCGAGGAGCGCGGCGGCCATGGCCTGCAGGATAAAATCGTTGATGGAGGGAACCTGAAGGTTTCCCGGAGTTTCGGCGCGCACCCTGTAGACCGAGGTCCAATCAACGGCACGCTCGACGGTAAATTGCGGGACCGTGGCATTGCTCAATGTCATCGAGCGCGCCAGTGCGCGTCGCATGCCAGACAACAGAGGCGAACCAGGTGTCGCGCCAGCCGCTGTTTCCGTTCTCACGATGGTGGTCATGGGTGCCGTTCGCGAGTCGACGGCCCGGCGCACATCGATCATCTGCACCCGGCCTCGGGGGCCGGTGCCCTCGACGTGCCGCAGGTCTACGGCGTGCGTAGCGGCGAGGCGCCTCGCAGCTGGTGAGCTCACGATGCGCCCGGTGTTGGCCACCGGTGTTGTTGTCGCCGGTAGCGCTCCCGCGCCAGCTGCGGCCACTGTGTCATTTTCAATCCAGGCGACGCGGTCGCCGACCCGGGCCTCCTGGTTCGCCTCCAACAGGATTTCCACCAGCCGCCCGCTCTCGGTCGACTCGATTTCAACGACGGACTTCTCCGTCTCCAGCTCGAGTAACGGCTCGCCCTGTGCCACCACTTCGCCCACGTTCTTGAGCCAGCGGATCAATCGGGCGCTTTCCATCACCAGCCCGACTTTCGGAATTTCCAGTGCCACCCGCGTCACTTCCCGTTTCTCCAGCAGCCAAGGGGTCAAGCGGACGAGTTGCGCACAGCCTGCACGATATCCGCCGTGCCTGGCAACAGCGCCTTCTCGAGCTCGGGGGCAAACGGGATGGGGGAGAACGGGCAGCCGAGGCGAATGACGGGCGCGTCCAACTCATCGAACAATTCAGTGCCGATGCGCGCCG
>Ga0207641_10003961_pt1 | contig 12936 bp, 8 predicted proteins | sample KBSSwiS62_FD_184306 | JGI IMG/M metagenome (GOLD analysis project Ga0207641, IMG submission 184306) | Switchgrass rhizosphere microbial communities from Kellogg Biological Station, Michigan, USA - KBS Switchgrass S6-2 (SPAdes) (version 2) | ecosystem: Host-associated > Plants > Roots >... | reverse complement strand
ATTGCCAAAACCGGTTTGGCAGAAGCGGAGAAGATTATGGCGATTGGTAAATCAACCGCGGAAGCTTACGAGCTACAGGTGAAAGCGATGGGTGGCGATAACTTTACCCGGTATAAAGTAACCGAAGAAATTGGCAGAAGCCGTATCAAGGTAATACCCGATGTCCTGATAAGTGGCAGCAATGGAAGCGAGGGCAGTATCAGCGGACTGCTGGGTTTAAAACTGATGAATATGATCAACGAAAAAAAAGACGGCAGCGATGCTGATAACTAAACGGAACTACTGGTGCCGCACGGATGGTGCGGCATCTTTTTTTATGCCTCTACACTAACAGGAATGGTCAACAGTTTTTCAGGCGATAAGGGGTCCTGGTTCAGCAAGCCGCACATAGAATCGTACAGACCAGGCATATCCAGTTTCATAATCAACGGCTTTTCAAAAAAAACTTCCACGGCCACCGCCCAAAACTCGTTGTAATTGGTGGCAGCATACCCGCCCAGCGCGTTGGTATGACCGTTTTGCATCTCATTAAAAATAGGCCTTGCTACGGCTGAAAAATCATAGAATCGCCGTATAAACGCATCATCCTGTGCATCGTTACTGCCGGCCATAAAATTAACATAGGCGAGCGCATGCGCCATTTCATGTATGCCTACATTATCTCCATCTGTATAGTCTTCGTAGCCTCTCAAAAAATTATCCCACGATAAATAAATACCATTGCTGTTTACGTGTCCTTCAAAGGGCTGGCTGTACATGCCATAGTTGTAATTGTGCTGCATAATGTAAATGCTGTCAAAGAAATCGAGTTGGTATTTATCGAGCCCGAAACTGATTTGTATCGAGGCCGCGCTGATCAGCAAAGGCATTTTTTCTTCAAGCGGAAGGCCAATACAGGTAAATGTTTTGGTGCTCATGAACCAGGATACCCGGTCCAGGAAACGCTGTCGCAGTTTAGCAGGCAGACTTTTATAATAACCGTTGTAAGTAGTCAGCCATTCATCGTACAACGCAAAATTTTGTTGTGCGGTTTTATAAGCCTGTTTTTGCAGATGTTTTTGCAACAACCAGTTAATCAAAAATGTACCGGCTATGATGCCGGTAAATGCTGCGACTACTACAAAGAATAATACGCCGTTGTCTGGTTGGCTTTGACCGGGAAAAGCGGCTATCCGAAGCTGGGATAGCGAATCCGGCGGGGGTAGGGTATCATGCGTATGGTTAATGATCAAGGTATCTCCAGGCATCGCGCAGGTTTCTATCAGGAACGAAAATATGGATTCCTTATTGGTTTCTGTTACCTTTGCGCCCGGAAAAAGTTGACTGCTGAACTGGTTAAAGAATTGGCCGCATGGCCGCTTTGAATAGCTTTCAACGGATCAACGGATCGACTCATCAACCTATCAACTACCATGTATAGATCGCATACCTGCGGAGCATTGAGCATATCGGATGTAAACAAAGAAGTAACCTTGTCGGGCTGGGTGCAAACCATCCGCAAATTTGGGGCTATCAGTTTCGTCGACCTGCGCGACCGTTATGGCATCACTCAGTTGTTACTGGGCGAAATCCTGAATGCAAAATTAGATGCGCAGCCATTGGGCCGTGAATTTGTGTTGCAGGCAAAAGGAAAAGTACAGGAACGCAGTAATAAAAATATCAATATCCCCACGGGTGAAATTGAAGTAGTAGTAACCGATTTTACTATCCTGAATAAATCAGTTACCCCGCCATTTACCATCCAGGATGATACGGATGGCGGCGATGATCTGCGGATGAAATACCGCTTTCTTGATTTGCGCAGAAACGCTGTAAAAAAGAACCTTGAATTACGTTATGCCGTAAACCGCTCTGCCAGGAACTACCTGCATGAGAACCAGTTTATGGATATAGAAACACCTTTTTTAATCAAGTCGACACCCGAAGGAGCCCGTGACTTTGTAGTGCCCAGCCGAATGAATCCCGGGCAGTTTTATGCATTGCCCCAAAGCCCGCAAACTTTTAAACAACTATTAATGGTAAGTGGCTATGATCGTTATTACCAGGTCGTAAAATGTTTTCGCGATGAAGATCTGCGCGCAGACCGCCAGCCAGAATTTACCCAGATAGATTGTGAAATGAGTTTCGTAGAACAGGAAGACATATTAAATATGTTTGAGGGCCTGGTAAGACGCATATTTAAAGATGTAAAGAACATAGACTATACAGATAAGATAGAACGGATGAGCTGGGAGGATGCCATGTGGAAATACGGCAACGACAAACCCGATATCCGTTTTGGCATGGAACTTTGCAATATAAAAAAACCGGCAACTATTTTTGCTGATAAAACGGCCAATGCGTCATTGGTAAGCGGTGCCGGCTTTAAAGTATTCGATGAAGCAGAAACCGTGCTGGCAATTGCGGCGCCCGGCTGCAGTGAATACACCCGCAAACAAACTGATGAACTAACGGAATGGGTTAAACGTCCGCAGATAGGCATGAAAGGGCTGGTCTTTGTAAAAGTGAATGCGGATGGAACTTTCAAAAGCAGCGTTGATAAATTTTACAATGAAGAAAAATTAAAAGCCATTGGGGATGCCTGCCATGCAAAGCCCGGTGATTTAATTTTAATACTTGCTGGTGCAGAAGAAAGAACCCGCAAAGCCATCAGTGAGCTGCGCCTGGAAATGGGCAAACGGCTGGGCTATCGCAAAGAGAATGAGTTTAAACTGTTATGGGTGCTGGATTTCCCTTTGTTTGAATATGCCGAAGAAGATAATCGCTGGGTGGCCCGTCACCATCCATTTACATCTCCCAAACCGGATCATATTAAAGTAATGATCAATAATAACCCGGTAATAGAAAATGCGAAAGATTATCTCAATCACCCCTATGCCAATATAAAAGCCAATGCCTACGATATGGTTTTAAATGGAAACGAAATTGGCGGAGGTTCAATTCGTATTTTTCAACGCGATCTCCAGGAAAAAATGTTTGCAGCCCTGGGCATGACGGAAGAAGAAGCCTTGCATAAATTTGGATTTCTACTGGGTGCCTTTGAATACGGTGCGCCGCCACACGGCGGTATTGCATTTGGGTTTGACAGGCTCTGTGCTATTCTTGGTGGCAGTGAATCTATTCGCGATTTTATCGCATTCCCCAAAAACAACAGTGGCCGCGATGTAATGCTGGATGCGCCAAGTACCATCGACGACAAACAATTCCAGGAGTTACAGATAAAATTGGATTTAAGGTAGTCATATTGTTCAACCCCTTCGGGGTAGCCGTACACGCTATCAATACCCGGGACTTCGTCCCGGGTTATTCATATTAAGCCCGCCGGGCTCTGGTCCAACCCAGGGAGGTCAATCCAAATAACCATTGACGACGGCGCCGCGACAAGCGCCACACCCGACCCGACGGGTCTAATCCAAGTAACCGTTGGTGAAACCAACGGACAATAGCGACAAAAATACTTACCCCGAAGGCGTTAAATACAAAACCAAAATCAATACTACTGCCTACATCTGCAATAATTTAGTATATCGAACCACAAGTATAATGAGTAGCTATAGGCAGATTTTTTACCACATCGTTTTTGGAACCAAATTCCGCATACCTGCTATCGACTCAAATCATGAGCACGAACTGTATAAGTATATCTGGGGAATTATCAAAAACAAACGATGCGTGCTATACCGCATTAATGGCATGGAAGAGCATGTCCATATCCCGTCGGATCTCCATCCATCCGTCAGCCTTGCGGACTATATAAAAGATATTAAAGTTGCCAGCAGTCTATGGATGAAACAAACCGGAAGATTCCCTTCGTTTCGTGGATGGGCGGATGGCTATGGCCCTTTTACCTGCTCCATACGTGAAAAAGAAAGGATAACCAATTATATAAAAAACCAAAAGGCGCATCACAAAACGGAAGCGTTTCCGAATGAATACAAAAGACTGTTAGCAGAAAACCACGCTGCATTCAACGAGAAATATTTTACCTGATATTCACGATAATTTGCAGATAATTGATTGCTGAAATATCGACCCACCTATCCTATTATCCCTGCCAGTTCCAAACTCTTTTTTTTCAGTTTCCTGATTTCTACATCTTCAATAATGGGTTCAGGTGTTAGTATCAGCGAAGTGTTGTGTTCCTTCCACCAGCTTTTATTTTTAAGTTCATCAAACGGTAAAACGCCGATTAAATATTTACGGTCCTTGTCGGCATGCCACTCTTCTATCCATTCAAATCGTTCTTTTGGTATAAACTTCAGGTCGTCGAAGCTGAGGTAAACTTTTACAAAAAAATCGGTGGTCAGCTCATTCGGTTTGTGATGATACAATTTTTTATACTCGTATTTGTATTGGTACCGGAGGGCAGACAAATCGCTCAGCACTGCGGAAGCGGTTGGAAAACTACCCGCGCCCTTGCCATAGAAAAATTGCTTGTCGGCAAACGAGCTTTCGATCACCACGCCGTTGTATTCATTTTTTACAAAGGCCAGTGGATCGTCGTGCTTTACAAATTGCGGTAAAACAAATCCCGCTACTTTTCCATTTTGTAATTTCTTGGCCTGTGCCACCAGCTTGATATCAAAATTCTTTTCGGTGGCCACTACCGCATCACTCAATTGTATATTCTGTATGCCGTTGAAAACAATGTTGGTAGGGTTTTCCACAATGCCATAGGCGTGCGTCAATAGCAACGACCATTTATTTACTGCATCGAAGCCTTCCACGTCCAGTACCGGATCGCTCTCTGCAAAACCAAGTTGTTGTGCCAGCAGCAATGCGTTCTGAAAATCCAGCCGGTCCTGGAACATTTTGGTAAGGATAAAATTGGTAGAACCGTTGACGATCCCCTTGATCGAATGCAATAAATCATTATCGTAATATTCTTCGAGGTTCCTGATAACGGGGATAGAAGCGCAGGCCGCCGCTTCGTATAATACCGATAAGCCGGTTTTCGCCTGCAGGCCCAGCAATTCCGGCAGGTGTTCGGCCAGCATTTTTTTACTGGCGCTCACCACTTCTTTGCCATTCTTCAAAGCGGTGGAAACGATCTCGTAAGCCGGTTCGCTTTCATTGATTACTTCCACAATTACGTTTATTTCCGGATCGTTCAGCAATATATCTTTATCAGTAGTAAATAGTTCGTCCGGCGCGTCCCTTTTTTTTCCGGGATGCTTGATACAGACTTTTTTTATAGTAGCTTTCAGCGAAGGTGTTTGCTTCAATACTTTATACAACCCTTCTCCCACTACCCCAAATCCAAATAATCCAATTGTCAATTGCTTGTGTGCTTCCATATCCTTCGTCAAATTATATTTTTTGTTAGATTACAATATCATGCTGGCTTCCATTGGCCAGTACCGGTCCAATTATTTTTTTGGCTGATAAAAAAGTCTCTATACAATGCGTTATCTGTTCAAATTCCAGCAAAAACCCGTCATGCCCATAGGTAGAGCGAATAGTTGTATAGGCAGCCCCGGGAATATGGTGTGCGAGATACTGCTGCTCTGCCAGCGGAAACAATATATCCGACTCAATTCCTATTACCAATGTTTTTGCGCTGATTTGTCCAAGCGCGTTTTCGACACCATTCCGGTTCCGGCCTACATTGTGCGCGTCCATCCCCCTGCTTAAAAAATAATAACTAAATGCGTTGAAACGCCTCGCCAGTTTTTCTCCCTGGTAATGCTGGTAAGAATCACTTTTAAAATCAATAACCTTGTCATCGTTTGTTTCTGCCTGTCCCGTTTCGTAGGTAGCGTAGTTCCTGTAAGAAATCAACGCAATGCCCCGCGCTGCTTTCATGCCCGCCAGGCCGGCTGATTCATTATTTTCTTTCCATGTAATATCGGTCTCAATCGCCATCCGCTGCGACGTGTTAAAGGCGATGCCCCAGGCAGAATGACGTGCATTGGTAGCAATGGGAAAAATATAATCAAAAACCTGTGGCTCCTGAATGGCCCATTCCAGTAACTGCTGCCCACCCATGGATCCGCCAATACCGATATGAATCGTTTCAATTCCTAAAAACGTCTTTAGCGGTTTGTAGGCTGCTACCATATCGCGGGTAGTAAAAAAAGGAAAATCATGATAAAAAGGGGCACCTGTAGCGCGATTAATATCCAGCGGACTGATACTGCCATAGCAACTGCCCGGCATATTCACACATACAATAAAATATACAGCGGGATCAAATAATCTGCCCGCTCCAACCAACCCGGCCCACCACTCCGCAGGATCGCTATTGGCTGTTAACGCGTGAAATATCCATACCACATTGTCTTTATTTTCATTCAACACACCATGCGTGGTATAGGCCAGGTGATAGCCGGCCAGCACGGCACCCGATTCAAGCTCAAATGGATGGTTGTATGTAAATGTTTTGTATGACAATATGCTGAAATTAAAAACTAAGAGCTAACAGCTTATCGCTATCAGCTCTTAGCCTGGCTTTATCCCACCAATTCTTTTGCAAATACTTTTTCAAAAGCCTGTTCAAAATCGGCTTTGATATCTTCAATGTGTTCAATACCCACGCTGATGCGCACCTGGTTGGGTTCTACACCCGCGGCCCTCTGTTCGGCTTCACTTAATTGTTCATGTGTGGTAGAAGCCGGGTGTATCGCCAGTGTTTTTGCATCGCCTACATTGGCCAGGTGACTCACCAGTTTTAAAGAATCGATAAACTTGCTGGCATTCTCTTTCCCGCCTTTGATGCCAAAATTTAAAATGCCGCCAAAACCATTGGTAAGGTATTTTTTTGCCAGTTCATTGTAAGGACTGCTTTTTAAGCCGGGATAAATTACAAAATCTACCTGCGGATGTTTTTCCAGCCATTGCGCCAATGCAAGCGCGTTGTCTGCATGCCGCTGCACACGAAGACTTAATGTCTCCAATCCCTGCAACAATAAAAAAGCATTAAAAGGGCTTTGGGAAGCACCGAAATCGCGCAGGCCCTCCACCCGGGCGCGTATGGCAAAGGCAATATTGGGCAAGCCCAGTGGATTTCCTTCACCAAAAACCTCCCAGAATTTTAAACCGTGATAACCCTCACTGGGTTCTGTAAACTGCGGGAACTTACCGTTTCCCCAATTATAATTACCTGCGTCTACAATAACACCACCAATGGTAGTTCCATGACCGCCAATCCATTTTGTGGCAGATTGTACCACCACATTGGCACCATGTTCTATTGGCCGGAACAAATAACCTGCTGCGCCAAATGTATTGTCAACAATCAACGGCAAATCATATTCCTTTGCCAGGTCTGCAAATTTTTTAAAATCAGGAATATTCAGCCGTGGGTTACCGATCGTTTCAAGATAGATGGCTTTTGTATTTTTATCGATATGCTTTACAAAACTTTCGGCATCATCTCCATCGGCAAAACGCGCCTCTACGCCCAGGCGCTTAAAAGCAACCTTAAACTGGTTGTACGTGCCGCCATAAAGAAAAGTGGTACTTACAAAATTGTCTCCTGCCTGTAAAATATTGTTTAATGCAAGAAATTGTGCAGCCTGTCCGCTACCGGTAGCCAATGCAGCCACTCCGCCTTCCAATGCTGCTATACGTTGTTCAAAGACATCATTGGTTGGGTTCATAATGCGGCTGTAAATATTGCCAAAAGCTCTCAGTCCAAAAAGATTGGCGGCATGTTCTGAATTATCAAATGCGTAAGAAGTGGTTTGATAAATAGGAACGGCCCTGGATTTGGTATTGGAATCAATTTGCTGGCCGGCATGCAACTGCAGGGTTTCGAAACGGTGGCTCATAACATGAAGTTTAATTTTTATTAATGGTATAACGAGAATCGATTTGGGAAAAAAATTGTAACCGGTGAAAGCCTCTGCTTTCATAAAGCTAATGCCGGACAACAGCAACTGATGCAGAAAAAAATAGGCCTTTGTATTCTTTTTGGAATCATTGGAGTGGACAGTATCCTACAAATCTAATGGACTTCCTTCTAATCAACCAAATTTCCGTTGTTAATTTCCCGCAGGCCGCTTTCTGTAATCAATTCTTATCAGGAAAATGGAGGAACCCGGCGGAGGCGGGTTGCTAAAACAACAAAGCCCATCCGGTAAATCAGATGAGCTTTTATATTATCGTGGGTGATAAAGCTTATATCTGACTTATCTTTCCCGCAGTGTGCCGGGCTGGAATTAGCACCTTCTCAATTTACATTGTTGGTTGCCAAGGCTTCAACGGGCCATATCCCTCTGCCTTTCTTGATAAGTGGATGTTAAAGAACTGCCGCAAAGGTAACAGGGCGTAATGGATTTGTCCAAATTTTTTTATTGAAGCGCCCGCCAATAGCAATCCCCGCTAAAATCATTTGCTAATAATGCCGGGCTATGTAAAGAAGCAATTGGCAAAAAGTCTATACACTATTAACTAAAGACTAACGACCCGGCTCCCCAACCCTTTTTCATGATTCCCGTATTTACAGCCACAGGCAGTTTATAAGCTGATTCAATTATTAACATTTTTAACGTAAGCTGGAATAATTATTGATTTTTTATTTGCAACAATTCTACTCAACAATCTTATTGTTTTAACTATTCCCGGGTACGGGATGGATGAATATGTCCGTGCTTCCCGATTGGATCCGATTATCAAACCAACAAAACATACACATATGAAAACAAAAAAACAATGGTTGTCTGCGCTTGCCTCTTTCATCCTTCTATCTGTTTTCTTTGCAGCCTGTAATAAAGAAAATTCCGGCAATAGTGCAGGCACAACTGACAAACCCAGTTTATCTGTTTATATGATGGATGACCCGGTAATTTTTACAAAGGTACTGATCGATATCAAACAAGTTGCTGTAAAAATAGATACGGCCGCCCATCATGGAGATGCAGATAATGATCATCAGTGGAATGATGATTATCCGGGATGTCGCAATGGAAAGTCGGCCATCTGGGATACATTGGCCATCAAGCCCGGCGTATACGATTTGCTGCAATTGAGAAATGGGACAGATACCCTGCTTGCAACCGGACTTATTCCAAACGGTAAAGTGCTGCAGGTAAGAATTACGCTTGGCACCAACAATACTGTTTATACTGACAGCGTAACGCATTACCCGCTCAATATCATTGGTCCTTTCAATTCTTTTGATTTGAATGTGCGCAGGGAAGATATTTCCGAAATCAGCAATACACAGTTTAAGCTCTGGTTCGATTTCAACCTGGGCAAATCCATATTCTTTTACAACAATCAGTATTGGCTGAAACCTTTGTTGAAACCATTTAATGATAATAAGAAATCAAGACTGGAAGGCAGAGTTTTACCGCAGGGCGCTGCTGGCCTGGTAACGGTATACAACCAGGCAGATACGTTATACGCACTTCCATGGGCGGAGGGTTATTACCAGGTACGTGGTATCACAGCAGGCACGTATTCTGTCAATTTTAAGGGCTGGCATGGCTATAAAGACACTACTATCAGCAATATTACTGTTGGCAGCGGTCTTACAAAACTGCCTGCCATTACGTTGCATAAATGAGCGGTAAAAAATAATTATTCAGGATCATCAATCATCCGGGGAGCAAACGAACTGAACACCAGGAACCGGAACCATTCTGAAAAACCACGATAACAACGCAGGGAGACCGGCTTAAGGCCGGTTTCTTTGTTTTTGAGCGGTTTATCAAACCAAAAAGCATATATTTTGTTCTTACCTTAGTTGTTACACAATTATTTTCAATCGTTTTATAAGTATGGCAGTTAAGCGGCAAACGGCAGCAGAAACAGAGGTAGCAGATCAGGAATATATCGAAGTGTTTGGTGCAAGAGAACACAATCTTAAAAATATTGATATCCGCATCCCGCGCAATAAGTTGGTGGTGTTTACCGGTGTAAGTGGCAGTGGCAAATCTTCGCTGGCCTTTGACACTATTTATAACGAAGGCCAACGCCGTTATATGGAAAGCTTCAGCGCTTATGCGCGGCAGTTCATCGGCGATATGGAGCGCCCGGATGTGGATAAAATTACAGGTCTCTCACCGGTTATTTCTATCGAACAAAAGACCACCAATAAAAATCCACGATCAACGGTCGGCACCATTACCGAAATCTACGATTTCATGCGCCTGCTTTATGCCAGGGTAGCCGACGCGTACAGCTATAATACGGGTAAAAAAATGGTGAAGTTCAGCGAGGAAGAAATTGTGGAGAATATCGTCAGCAAATTCAAAAACAAAAAAATCACTTTGCTGGCGCCCCTGGTTCGTGGCCGGAAAGGCCATTACCGTGAATTGTTTGAAGACATCCGCAAAAAAGGCTATGTGAAGGCAAGAATAGACGGCGAAGTAAAAGACCTCGTTCCCAAAATGCAGGTAGATCGCTATAAAATCCACGATATAGAAGTGGTAATAGACCGGCTGGCTGTAACAGCCGATATGAAAACAAGACTCAGCCAAAGCGTACAAAAAACATTGCAGGTAGGTAAAGACCTCATGTTCCTGCTGGTGAACGATGATAACAAAACGGTTCAGTACAGCAAACAGCTCATGTGCGAAGACACCGGATTGAGTTATGAAGAGCCTTCTCCAAATGCCTTTTCATTTAATTCTCCCTATGGCGCCTGCCCTGTGTGCAAAGGACTGGGTACCGTTAACCAGGTTGATATGAATGCCGTATTACCCGATCTTACGAAAAGCATCAATGAAGGTGGTATTGCGCCGCTGGGAGAAGAACGGGAAGCACATGTTTTTAAACAGGTGCAGCAGCTCGCGCGGAAGCATAAAATCAGCCTGGATAAACCGTTAAAAGATCTGCCGCAAAAAGCATTGAATGTGCTGTTGTATGGAAATGAAACCGGCGAAGGAAAAGATACAGAGTTCGATTTCAATACTACCGACGGCAGTATGTATACCACCGAGTATGAGGGTATTGTTATTATGCTGCGGCGCTGGTTTGCCGCCAACAGCAGCGAGGCATTGCGCGATTGGGTAGAGCAATTCATGGAGCTGAAAAATTGTGAGAGCTGCGCCGGCACAAGGCTCAGGAAAGAAAGCCTGTGGTTTAAAATCGATGAAAAGAATATAGCGGAACTCAGCGCGATGAATCTCGACAAACTGATGCTTTGGATGAAAGATATCGAGAAAAGAATATCCAATAAGCAAAATGCGATTGCAAAAGATGTTTTGAAAGAAATACGGGAACGATTGCAGTTCCTGCTGGATGTGGGCCTGAATTATCTCAGTATCAGCAGGCCATCCAAAACGCTCAGCGGTGGCGAGTCGCAAAGGATACGATTGGCTACGCAAATCGGTTCACAATTGCAGGGCATCACTTATATCCTCGATGAACCTTCCATTGGTCTTCATCAGCGCGATAACCATCGCTTGATTACAGCATTGAAGAACCTGCGTGATATCGGTAACAGTGTGCTGGTGGTGGAACACGATAAAGATATTATGCTGGCGGCCGATCATCTTGTCGACATCGGACCAAAAGCGGGCAAATACGGTGGGCAAATAGTAACCCAGGGTGATCCACACCATGTTTTTAATTTTCAATCGGAAACAGCAAAATTCCTGTCGGGCGAAAAATCAATTGCGGTACCCGATTCCAGGCGCTCCGGCAATGGAAAGCTGTTGGAGTTGAAAGGTGTAACCGGTAATAACCTGAAAAAAGTAGATGTGCGGTTCCCATTGGGAAAACTTATACTGGTAACAGGTGTCAGTGGCAGTGGCAAATCAACCCTGATCAACGAAACATTATACCCATTGCTTTCCAAATATTGTTACGATTCAAAAATGGTGGCTATGCCGCATAGCTCTATTAAAGGATTGGAAAATATTGATAAGGTAATTGAAATAGATCAATCGCCCATTGGCAGAACACCGCGCAGCAACCCCGCAACCTATTGCGGTTTCTTTACAGATATCCGCACCTTGTTTGCGTCGGTACCGGAAGCCAAAATACGCGGCTATACCGCCGGGCGTTTTTCATTCAACGTAAAAAGCGGTCGCTGTGAAGTCTGTGAGGGTGGCGGCATGCGGGTAATAGAAATGAATTTTCTGCCCGATGTGTATGTGCACTGCGAAAAATGCAATGGAAAACGGTATAACCGGGAGACGCTCGAAATACGATATAAGGGCAAATCCATCAGCGATGTGCTGGATATGACGGTAGATGAAGCAGTCGAATTCTTTAACAATGTTCCCTACATTTATAGAAAGATCAAAGTATTGCAGGAAGTAGGACTTGGCTACATCACATTGGGTCAGTCGGCAGTAACCTTAAGCGGCGGAGAGGCCCAGCGCGTTAAATTATCTACCGAACTCGGGAAAAAAGATACCGGCAAAACGTTTTATATTTTGGACGAACCCACGACGGGGCTGCATTTCCAGGATGTACAGCACCTGCTCGATGTATTGAACAAACTGGTTGATCGCGGCAATACGGTGCTTGTCATAGAACATAACCTGGACGTAATAAAAATGGCGGATCATATCATTGATCTCGGTCCCGAAGGTGGTGATGGTGGCGGAAAAATATTATTTGAAGGGACGCCCGAAGAAATGACAACAAACAAAGAAAGCCACACAGCAAGATTTTTGAAAGAAGAATTGAAGAATTAATGATTTCAAAAATGATATTAAGATGCTGCACTTCCGCTGCTGGATGATTCCACCAGCAGCAGGGTGGGGTCGGCTAAACAAACCTGCTTATGAAAATAGATGACCTTCACGATTTACCCGACTGGGACGATGACCGTTTCAGCAAATTTCACCAGGAAGGAGAAGAATGGAAACACACTGCCAAAAATGACAGGGCTAAGGCTTTGTATAACCAGTGGCGGCATGTGTTTACGCTGCTGGAGGGCTTATTGGGAATACTGGAACCCAACGAAGACACGCCCGGCGATTACCTGGAAGATATGAAACAGATGATACGCGGCGATGCCATGCTGAAATTTGC
>Ga0207641_10003956_pt1 | contig 12949 bp, 8 predicted proteins | sample KBSSwiS62_FD_184306 | JGI IMG/M metagenome (GOLD analysis project Ga0207641, IMG submission 184306) | Switchgrass rhizosphere microbial communities from Kellogg Biological Station, Michigan, USA - KBS Switchgrass S6-2 (SPAdes) (version 2) | ecosystem: Host-associated > Plants > Roots >... | reverse complement strand
GACACCAAGCTTTTACCTCCGGTTGACCTCGGCTGAAGCTTCGGGGGCCATCCTCGGCAGACCCAAACGAGGAGGAGCGATGCCCCAGATACTGATCGTCACCGACCTGACCGAGAGCAGCGGCGAGGTCGTCTACCGCGAGCGGGTGGATGCCATTCACCTCAACTCCGAGCACTCCAGACGTCAGCTCGCCGAGCGCCTGGCCTGGGGCGTCGGCGACGCGGCGCGGGCCGAAAGGCAGCGGCACGCGCACCGGGCCGGTCGACCTCGGCAGCTCGAGGAGCTGCGGGTCGCCTGAGCGGCCGGCGTCAGCGGACGATCGTGAAGGTCGTCGTCACCGCCGCCGACTTCAGCCCGGCGGCGTCCGTCGCCTCCGCGGTCAGCCGGTACCTGCCGGGCGGCAGGGCCCCGCTCTTCTTGAAGCGAGCGCTGAAGCCGACCGTCTCCTTGCCCGCTCTGCTCAGCTGACGGCTGAACGACGGCGCCTTCAGCTTCGGCTCCCGGGGCCGCAGCCGATTGACGGCGAACCGCACGCTCGCCGGCTCGGAGAGGCTGAACCCGATCCTGGCCCCCAGCTTCTTCTTGCTCGCGGCGGCCAGCTTCGTCATCGCCCTGGCGGCGGCGAAGGCCCTGGGGGTGACCGTGAGATCCCGCAGAACCGGTCCCTGCGGCTGACTGCTCTGGGCCGGCGGCGCCTGCCCCGGGGCGGCCGGCCCGACCCGGAGGTAGAAGGGGATCTGGTCCTTCAGCCCGTGCGAGTCGGTCGCGGTGACGTAGACGAGCCCGCTGCTGGCGGAGGCCGGGGTCGGGTAGGTCCAGGTGTACCTGCCGCCACCGTCGTCGGCGACGCTGCCCAGCGAGGCGCTGAGCGAGACCGGATCGCCGTCGGGGTCTTTGTAGGTACCGGTCACCGTCGCCGTCCCGCCGGCGCTGACGCTCGGTTCGGCTTCGTCGACGTTGACGTCCGGGCGCTCGTCGCCGTCCGGAGCGGTGACCACCAGCTCGCTGAGCATGCCATCGGAGTGGTGGAAGAAGATGTGACAGTGAAAGAGCCAGCGGCCGAGGGCGCCGCCGGGCGTGATCCCGTCGGTCAGCGGCCTGGGATCCAGCTTGATCCTGAAGATGAACCTGTAGTGGGGCGGGATGTGAACGTTGTCGACGTACTCGGGGTAGGGCCAGGTGTAGTCGGGCCCGCCGGGGCCCAGTGGGTCGGCGTCGAGTTTGATCGGCTGGAAGGAGAAGCCGTGGAGGTGGAAGGTGTGGTGGGCGCCGGTGCGGTCTTCGACGCTCAGTTCGAGGACGTCGCCCTCCTTGGCGTAGCGGGTCGAGGCGAGGTGGGCCGCGTCGACGTAGCTGCCCGGATAGTCGTGGGTGCCGTAGACCCCGTCGATCCCGAGCTCGGTCGTCCCGTTCGCGGTCAGGGTGATGTTCTGATCGCCGCTGCCGGGCTTGGGCGGGTCGAAGCCGGCCGGGTCCAGGAGCGTTCCCGTCGGCGGCCCGAGGAAGGAGAGCGGGTCCCCGGTCGCGGCCCGCAGTTCGGTCCCGGCTTCGATTTTGTAGGCCGGGCTCACCGTCGGCCCCGCCAGGTTCAGGTGCATGACCGGAACCGTCGGGGTATTCACGTAGCCGCCCCCCAGCCGCTCGTAGTCCTCGGTCCAGAGCGTCAGCGCGCCGCTGGTCGGCGAGGGCGGGATCGCGGCGACGACGTCGGCCCGCTGGCCCGGTAGGAGGAGGATCTCGCCCTGGGTGAATTTCGTGTCCCAGCCGCCCTCGGTGCCGCCTTCGAGCACCGCGTTGTTCAGCAGCCCGCCTTCGCCACCGACCCGGTAGAGCGGCACCAGGTTTCCTTCGGTGTCCGTCAGCTGCAGCCGCATGAAGCGGGTCGTCGCCGCGTTGACGATCTGCAGCCGCAGCCCCTGGCCCGGCTGCACGTCGAGAGTCGATGCGCCGGGGGCCAGGGGCCCGGGCGTGTAGCCCTCGTCTTTCGGCCCACCCGCCTGAGCGCCGACGTTCCTGCCGTTGGTGAGCACGGTCGTGCCCTCGTTGACCCGCCCGGCGTGGAGCTTGGTCTGGATACCGGGGATGTCACCGGCCGCGTACGGCCCCCGCGGATCGCCGTTGTCGTCCACGGGGTACGGGTTTTCGACGCCGACGGCGCTGACGTTCGGTCCTTCGCAGAGGTTTTCCGGCGTCGGTTCGGCCTGCGCCGGCAGCGAGTTGGCGACCGTGCTCCCGGCCCAGGGCGCGGTCACCGCCGGGGTCTCGTCGCTGTTGTCGTCATAGGCGTGCGGCTCGCCGGCGGCGTCCCCCGGGTTGCTCCCGGGCGCGTCGCAGACCGTGGTGTCGCTGAGCACGATCTGCTTGGTCTGCGCAGCCGACGGCAGGACCCCGAACTCCTGCAGCTTGGCCTCGTTGGGATCCTTGACCACGATCATCCCGTAGACCCCTCTGAAGACCTGGTTGAGCGAGGAGTGCTGGTGCGGGTGGTACCAGTAGATCCCCGGGCGGGTGACGGTGAATTTGTAGATGAAGGAGCCGCCGGGCGGAACCGCGTCCTGCGTGAACGGGGTGCCGTCGACGCTGTTGGCCAGCTCGATCCCGTGCCAGTGGATGCCGCTGCCCTGGCTGAGGTGGTTGTGGAAGTGGACGATCACGGTGTCGCCGACGTCGAGCTCGAAGGTCGGCCCGGGCACCTCGCCGTTGAAGGTTTCGGCGTGCACCTTCTCGCCGTCGGCGATTTCGACCGTCGCCGGTTCGGCGGTCAGCGTCGTTTCGACGACGTGCGGATCCGGGTTGGTGTCGACCACGGTCGGCACGCTGTAGGGATCGCCGCCCGAGGTCGCCGCCACGAAGGGGTTGGCGACAGTCAGAAAGGCCGCGACGGCGAGCCCGAAGGCGACCGCGGGCACGAGGAAATATCGACGCAGACGTACGCCGGAAGCATCGACCCTGTCCCTCCCCTGCATCCAGATCAGCGTACGAACAAAGCCGGTTTATCTCAATCATTAATTAGGCACATCAATGGTGAAAACTCCGCGCAGGCGTGAGCCGCTGCGAGTGCGCGCCACCACCCCGATTTCCACCGGCCCCGGCTCGAATTCGACGGTGGCAACGAAGCGCGCATCGCCCAGCCGGCGGACCGGTAGCTGCCGCGGCGGTTCTCCCGGGGCGCCGGCGGTAACCACCAACTGGTCGGTCGGCACCGGGTTTTCAAATTCGGAGTAGGTGCTGATGAAGATCCGGCTGGGCCCCGGCCGCTCGGGGTCGGGCGAGATCCGGATGTAGCCGTTTTCGGTCTGCATCGTGTACTCCGGGGGCTTCGGCGAACCCGGGATGTCGAGGACCGAGACGAACTGCTTCGGGACCGGGAGGTCCAGTTCGAGCGGAACGTCGACCGCGCCGCCGTCGCGCTCAATCAGGGCGTCGACGGCCCAGCGGCCGTCAAAGGCCAGGTTCGGGCCGGTGCCGGTGTAGGTGCCTCCCGGGCCCTTCTTCAGCCGCAGCGTCGAGGGCGAGACCCCCGGATCGTCCAGCGGGGTGAAGCGGAGGCTGACCCGGTCGGCGGCGACGGCCTCGCCACTGTCGTAGTCCTCGACCGCGAGCGTGAAGAGGTTCGGGCCGGGCTCGTCGGAGGCCGTCTTCAGCTCGACCCGCGTGGTCGTCCCAAAGTCTGCGCCCGAGACCATGAGGCCCGGCGGCGGCGCCTGCCCGGAGCCGGGAGGCGCGAGCGTGCCCAGCAGCGCCGCCAGGGCGACCGCGACCACGGCGAGCCCCAGCTCCAGCCGCGAGCGTCGCCGCAGGGCCCCGATGTCGGTGCCGGTGGCCGGGCCCTTTCGCGGCCGGTTGCGCGCCGCGATCGCGACGATCAGGACCAGCAGGCAGAACTTGGCAAGCACCGCGCGCCCGTAGCCGCTGTCGAGCAGATCACCCCAGGCGTTGAGCTCGTCGATTGCGCGCAGGACGCCGGTGGCGAAGACGATCAGCACCGAGACGAGCGCGATCGGGGCGAACCGCCCGACCGCCTCCGCTTTCTCGCCCGCGCCGGCGCCGCGGAAGCCGAGCAGCAGCGCCGCCAGGCCTCCGAGCCAGACTCCTGCGGCGGCGAAGTGGGTGACCTGGGCGGCGACGGCGATCGCGGCGGGCCAGCCACCGGCGGCGGCGTGCCCGGCGTCGACGTGGGCGACGACGACTCCGAGTGCCGCCAGGGCCGCCGCCGCCAGGGCGGGGCGGCGTGCCACCGGCCGGCGCCAGGCGACCAGCAGCGCCAGCCCCGCCGTCCCGAGAGCGGCGGCGCGCCAGATCAGGGCCGTGCCGACCGAACTGTCCAGCAGCTCGCCGAGCGAGGTGCCGGCATTGGCCCGCTGCGCCTCGGCGAGCAGCGCCAGCCCCACCGCGGCAAGCGCCCAGCCGATCGCGGCAAGCCCCAGGTCGGTTCCCGAGCCGCCGCCGAAGCGGGCGACGGCGGCCACCGCGCCGCCGATCAGGGCGATCATCCCGAGCAGGAAGATCCAGCGGGCCAGCAGCTCGAACTTCGAGCTGCGGCTCGTCGTCGCGCTCGCGCTCGCCACGCCGCTGGGAGAGGCGCGGACGCCGAAGGCGAAGGTGCCGTCGGTGGCGTGCCCGTCCACCGCCGAGAGGACCTTCCAGGTCACCGTGTAGACGCCCCTGCGCAAGCGCCGCAGCGGCACTTCCAGGGTCGAGGGGTCGCCGCCGGCCGCGCGGGGCCGGCCCAGCTGCTCCGGCGCGCCGCCGGCATCGAGCACCCTGATTTCCGAGAGCGAGGCTTCCGGGCGCTCGGAGAAGGTCAGCCGCAGCGCTTCCGGCGAGGCGCCGAGCCTGGCGGCGGCGGCCGGTTCGGTGCCGAGGAGGACGGCGTGCGCGGAGGCGCCCGCCGGCGCGATCGCCAGAGCCGCGGCCGCGACCAGGAGGACGGCGGCCGCGCGCAGGCTCAGGACCGGCCGCCCCCACGCCGGCGCACCGCCCGGACCGAGACCGCCAGCGCGACCGCGGCCAGCGCCAGGGCAACGATCGCGAGCGTGCGGGCGCTGTCGGCCCGGTCATTCGCCCGCTCGACCCGATCCGCTTCGGCGCTCAGCCGCTGCGCCAGTTCGCCCGCCGAGGGGTCCTTGACCGGGAACTCGGTGTCGGCGGCGGCGTCGACGCACTCGAAGCTCGATTCCGAGCAGGTCGCGCTGACGTCGAGCGGCGTCCCGTGGACGCTGCCGGTGACCTTGAAGGCATAGGTGCCGGGGCGGGACGGAGTCAGCCCCGCCTCGAGCACCCCCGGCTCCTCGGTCGGGGTCAGGGGCAGGGTGACGGCCTTGCCGTCGTAGACGACCTCGACCGAGAGCGCGCCGGCCGGGACCGCCACCGCTCCGCCGGCCGCGGAAACCGTGACTTCGACGAAGTTCTCCGCCCCCGCCCGGGGCGGCTCCACCCCCCAGCCCAGCTCGACCTCGAAAGGACCCGACTCCTTGACCACATGGGCGGAGGCCTGGGTCACGTCACCCAGTAGGAACACCAGCAGCACGGCGGCTAGGGCGGCGCCCTTCATCGCGGCACCCTAACGGCGCTAATGCCTGTGCTTCTTTTTCTTCTTCTTGACGCAGCGCGTCTTCGTCCCGACCTTCTTCTTGACGAAGCCTTTCTTGCAGTGCAGCGTCGTCGGCGCGGGCGGGCGGGGAATCGTCACCGGCGGGATCGTCACGATCGGCGCCGGCAGCGAGACGGGCGGCGTCACGACGAGCGCGTTGTTGACCGCCCAGGTGTAGGTGGCCGCCGTCCCCTGATTGCCGGCTTTGTCGGTCGCCCGCACCGAGAAGGTGTAGGTGCCGTCGGCCAGCCCGGCGTAGGTCTGACCTTCGACCGGGCAGGCGGCGAAGCTGTCGGCTTCGCCCTGCTTGACGAGGCTGCACTGGAAGCTGGAGCCAAGCTGGCTGGATTCGTAGGAGAAGGCGACGCTCGCGCCCGGGCTCGAGTTGGCCGGCTTGGCCTGGATCGTCGCCGTCGGGGCCTGGGTGTCGACGATCCAGGTGTAGCTCGCCGGCGTCCCGGGGCCCTGGGTGTTCACCGCGCGAACCTGGAAGGTGTGGCTCCCGTCGGCCAGCGGACCGGGGTATTCGAAAGCCGTCTCGTCCTCGCTGATGCATTCCGCGAAAGCGCCCGTGTCGAGTTTGCATTCGAACGCGGCGCCGGAGGGCTGGGAGTGGAAGATGAACCCGGCCGAGGTCGATTTCGTCGGGTTCGCCGGCTTCGAGTCGATCACCGCTTCCGGGGTGACGCAGTCGGTCTCGGTAATCGGGCTCGCGTTGTTGCGCGGGTTCGGCGTCTGCTCGCTGAAGTCCGCGGCGCTGTCGTCAGTGTCGTCGGCTTCCTCGAGGATGGTGGCGCAGTTCGCCGTGATCGACCGGCGCAGTGCCTTGCCGGCGGTGACGCCGCTCGGGCTGGCGGGATTGCCGACGACCAGCGGCGGCGTGTGCGCCGGCAGCGGACCGGTGAAGTTGCCCCAGGCGACGCAGTCGGGCGGCGAGCCTTCGACCCAGCAGAGCGCGCCCCCGCTGGGCGACAGGTTCAGATTGGGGTCGGCCTCGTTCGTGCTCGGACCGCTCGGGAAGGCGGCCGAGTAGCCGGGGCCGGTGATCAGGATCCGGGAGTTGCTGCGGCTGGTCGGGCTGACGTTGCTCGGCATCGTGAAGTCTTCGGCGACGGTGCCGTTGACGTTGTAGATAACGAGGTGATGTCCGCCGACCTGGTACTCGCCGGCGGCCATCAGCGACAGCTCGACGTAGCTGGCGTTGCCGGCCGGGTAGACCTCGGCCACTTTCATCAGGTGGAAGGTCGCCGAGGCCGGCGCCGCGAAGACCAGGAGCCCGGCGACCAAGAGGCCGGCCAGACTGCCCAGGCGCATACCACGGCGAGACCGCGACGCCTTACTACTGCCCCCTGCTCCCTGACTGCTCACCCGCCTCACGGTAGCCGAAAGCGGGCGGGCAGATACTCACATGTTTAGAGCTAATTCCTACTGGGAGCGCTTGCGCTTGCGCGGCTCGTCCGGGTCGCTCCACCAGCTCTTCGCACTCGCCAGCGGACCCTCGTTGGGCGCGCTCCGCTGCTCCCGCCTCGCCTCGCCTTCGCGCCGCGCCCGCTGCTCGGCGGCCTTCTGCGCCTCCGAGAGTTTCGCGATCAGGGTGTCGCGCGTGCGCTCCAGCTCGTCGACCCCGGTGATCCGCGCCTTCGCCCGCGGGGTGGCGGTGTACAGCTCCGGCAGGTCCCTCACGTAAGCCGTCAGCTCGGCCTCCAGCCGGGCGATCTGGCGGCGCAGCTCCTGCCGGACCTCGATCGTTTCGCTGTCCTCGGCGCCGTCGATATCCGTCTCGGCCGCGGGCGGCGCGAGCTGTTCCTCCGGCCCGAGCATGTTGGCGCAGGCCATCACCACGATCGCCACGTCCTTCGGGTCCTGGCCGGACCGCTGCCCGCGCTGCAGGGCCTCGAGCGCGATCGTCTCCAGGTCCGGCTCGGAGACGACGTCTTCGGCGACGAAGGTCCCCCGGCCCTGCTGGCTGACGATCAGCCCGTCCGCCTCCAGCGACTCGTAGGCGGCCCGCACGGTGTTGACGGTGACGCCCGCCCAGTCGGCGATCCGCCGCAGGCTCGGCAACGGCTCGCCCGCCGCCAGCCGGCCGGTCACGATCAGCGCCCGCAGGCGCCAGGCGAGCTGCACGCCCAGCGGCACGTCGCTCTCGGGGGGTAGCGCGAACGGGTTCGACTGTGTTAGCGTTGTCATACAGTTACTTCGATTCTAGCAGTCAGCTAGACGAGCTCTTGGGGGGCAGGGGAATGAGCAAGCACCTGATTCGCATTGCGGTCATCGGGACCGCGATCGCAGCCGTGATCGCGTCGAGCGCTCTCGCCAAGCCGGAGGTGGTCCGGGTCGGGAACCTGATGCTCAGGGACAACGGCGGGATCTTTCCGACCAAGCTGCCCCGGCACGAACAGGCGCCGATCGGGGCGAACATCAACGGCCTGATCAAGACCACCGACGGCAGCCATCCGCCCGCGATCAACAGCGTCATCGCCGACTTCGACAAGAACATCCAGGTCAACGCCAAGGGCCTCCCGGTCTGCACCGAAGGCCAGCTCGTGGCGCGCTCGACCAAGGACGTGGAAAAGGCCTGCCCCGACGCGATCGTCGGCAGCGGCAAAGCCGAGGTCGAGGTCGCCTTCCCCGAACAGGCCCCGTTCGGCGCCACCGGCCCGATCCTGCTCTTCAACGGCGGCGTCCACGGTGCGACCACGATTCTCTACATCCACACCTACGTCAACGTCCCGGCCCCGACCGCCGTCGTCGCCACGGTCAAGATCACGCATATCCACCGTGGCCACTTCGGTCTGCACACGGTCTCGACGATCCCGAGGATCGCCGGCGGGGCCGGCTCCGTGACCAAATTCCAGCTGACGATCAAACGCTCCTTCACTTACAAAGGCAAGAAGCAGAGCTACCTGACCGCCAGCTGCCCGACCGGCCACTACTACACCGAAGGCAAAGTCCAGTTCACCGACGGCCCGACCCTGGAGATCACCCACGACCTGCCCTGTGTCCCGATGGACAGGTAACCCTGGTCGATAGCTAGAGCGGGCCGCGCCGGGCGGCTATCCTTGGCCTGAGATGCCAGATCTGAGATCGCGCACCGTCACCCACGGCCGCAACATGGCCGGCGCCCGCTCGCTGCTGCGGGCGGCCGGGGTGGCGCGCGATGACATCGGCAAGAAGCCGATCGTCGCCGTCGCCAACTCCTACACCCAGTTCGTCCCCGGCCACACCCACTTGGCGCCGGTCGGCCAGGTCGTCTGCGAGGCGGTCCAGGCGGCCGGCGGCATCGCCCGCGAGTTCAACACGATCGCCGTCGACGACGGCATCGCGATGGGCCACGGCGGCATGCTCTACTCGCTGCCCTCGCGCGACCTGATCAGCGACAGCGTCGAGTACATGGTCAACGCCCACTGCGCCGACGCCCTGATCTGCATCTCCAACTGCGACAAGATCACCCCGGGCATGCTCAACGCCGCGCTGCGGCTGAACATCCCGACCGTGTTCGTCTCCGGCGGCCCGATGGAGGGCGGCACCACGGAGCTGGTCGACGGCACCGTGCGCAAACGGCTGAACCTGATCACGGCCATCTCCGATGCCGTCGCCACCGACGTCAGCGACGAGGACATGGACCGGATCGAGGAGGCCGCCTGCCCGACCTGCGGCTCCTGCTCGGGGATGTTCACCGCCAACTCGATGAACTGCCTGACCGAGGCGCTCGGCCTGGCGCTGCCGGGCAACGGCTCGACCCTGGCCACGCACACGGCGCGCCGGCAGCTTTACGAGGACGCGGGGCGCGTGGTGGTGGAGATCGCGAACCGCTACTACGGCGAGGACGACGAGAGCGTGCTGCCGCGCGCGATCGCGACCCGCGACGCCTTCGAGAACGCGATGACGATGGACATCGCGATGGGCGGCTCGACCAACACCATCCTCCACCTGCTCGCCGCCGCCCACGAGGGCGAGGTCGACTTCACGATGCGCGACATCGACGAGCTCTCGCGCCGCGTCCCCTGCCTCTGCAAGGTGGCGCCGAACGGCGACTACCTGATGGAGGACGTGCACCGGGCGGGCGGGATCCCGTCGATCCTCGGCGAGCTGCGCCGCGGCGGCCTGCTCAACGAAGACGTCGGCACCGTCCACGCGAAGACGATGGACGAGTGGCTCGAGACCTGGGACGTGGGCGGCCCGAAGCCGTCCGAGGTGGCGGTCGAGCTGTTCCACGCCGCCCCGGGCTGTGTGCGCTCGGCGACCGCGTTCTCGCAGTCGGAGCGCTGGGACTCGCTCGACCTCGACCGGGCCGAGGGCTGCATCCACGACGTCGAGCACGCCTACACCGCCGAAGGCGGCCTCGCCGTCCTCTATGGCAACCTCGCCGAGCGCGGCTGCGTGGTCAAGACCGCCGGCGTCGACGAGTCGCTGCTGACCTTCAGTGGCCCGGCCGTCGTCGTCGAGTCCCAGGACCAGGCGGTTGACCTGATCCTCAGCGGCGGCGTCAAGCCCGGCGACGTGGTCGTGATCCGCTACGAGGGACCGCGCGGCGGCCCCGGCATGCAGGAGATGCTCTACCCGACTTCATACATTAAGGGCCTCGGCCTCGGCAAGGAGTGCGCGCTGATCACCGACGGCCGCTTCTCCGGCGGCACCTCCGGCCTCTCGATCGGCCACGTCTCCCCCGAGGCGGCGGCGGGCGGCGCGATCGCCCTGGTCCGCAACGGCGACACGATCACGATCGACATCCCGGCGCGGGAGATCAATCTCGAGTTGCACCACGAGGAGCTGGCCGAGCGTCGGGGGCAGCTGGAGGAGTCCGGCGGTTACGCCCCGGTGGCCCGCGAGCGCGCCGTCTCCCCCGCCCTGCGTGCCTACGCGGCGATGGCGACCTCCGCCGATACCGGCGCCGTCCGCGACGTCAGCTCGGTCGAGCGCGCGGTCGCGCAGCTGCCCAAGCAGGACCCGGCCGCGGTTTAGCGAGACCCTGCGCCCTGGCCCCGATGGTTTCGTGCTTGCGCAGGACAATGCGCGCCGCGCGTTTCATCTGCCTTGAGATTTGCGGATCGTGGATTGATCTTCTTTGCCTGTCATCGTTGCGAGGCCCCTGCCCACCGGAGTGGGTCACTCCATGGGCTGGCGGAGTCATTAGTTAAAAGTTCGGTTGGGATTTTGTTAGGGAGCAAGGCTGCCTGCAACTGCCCCACAAGCCACTTGCCAATGGACGTCAATGCAAGTGCGCCTTCCCCCTATGGGCACGAGTCGCGCTGCGGCGACTCGTGCCTCGAGAGAATTCGCCAGCTGCGTTCGCGAATTTGAGATTGGTGAATGTGAGTTCCGTCGCTGTTTTGGTGCTGGATGTCGCTTCGCATGTGAACGCGGTCGATCCTTCTGCTCCGCCGGCAGTTTTCCCTTCAACACAGAACCTGATGGGCGGCGACGCTACCGACTTCTCCGTCCGGAGCCACTGTCAACCGGCACGGTTCCACCGAGCAGTGGAATTTTTCTCGGCTGCATGGGCGGTCGCACTGAGCGCTCCGAGTGCCGCCAGCCCCATCGCCGCGGCGATCAGGACCTTGAGATTGCGCACGATGGATTGACTCCTAGTGGGAGTCACCCAGCTCTTTGCCGAGGGAGGAGTCAATCCATCGTGCGCGAATCCGCAAGCGCACCACAAGCCCCTACCCCTTCGGCTTCTTCCCCTTCTTGCACCCGTCCTTCAGCACCGGCCGCGCTTCATAGCTCTTGCCGTTCTGGGCCTTGAGGCGGGCGGTGGCACGGTTCGTGTGCTTGCAGATGTTGCGGGAGTTGACGAGCAGGCCCTTCTTACCGCCCTGCATTTCCACGATCACCTTGGTGATCGGGGCGTCTGGGACCGCTTCGAAGCTGGTGCGGATGCCGCCGTTGTGGGAGTCGAGGCGGCCCACCGCGGCGACGTCGATCTGCCCGTGCAGGGACAGGACCAGGTCGGGCAGGGGGTTGGAGGAGCTCCGCAGGTAGACCGGGCCTTCCAGGGGCTTGTCGAGGAGCGGCGTGAAGGCCCTGGCCTTGCCGTAGATCGATCCCTTCGGGCAAGAATCGGCGGCGAACTGCACCCTGGTGCAGATCGTCTTGATGTGGGCCTGGTCGAGGAACTCGGAGTGGGGCAGGCCGACGGAGGCCGAGGCGGTGTTGGCGTAATTGGATCCCGGTGGGTAGCTGACGACCGCGCGCAGGGAGGGGTGGGCGCTTCTCTTCGTCCCACCGCTGAGCTTGAGCGAGACGGTGGGCTTGAAGCGAAGGGCGCCGCACCCTCCGAGCTGGAAGCGATCGCTCGCGCTCGAGCTGGCGCCGCTGACGCCCGTCACCTTCGCGGTGACGCTCTTTTGATTGCAATTGGTGCCGGCCAGGGTGAAGTTGGGGCGGTTGATGTCGACGCGGATGTCGCGGACGTCGAGGGCGATGCCGAAGAGGATCCGCGGCAAGGGATCGCTCTTGGCTTGCACCTGGGCGGTTTCGGGATCGATGTGGACGGCGATGCGGTTGACGATCGTGCCGAGGTCAAAGGGACCGGCCAGGGCCGGGACCACGGCGAGGAAGGAGAGCGGGGCGCCTTTGTAGGGGCCGGCGAGGTAGACCTTGCCGGAGGTGTAGAGGGGGGTGGGGCCGGCGCCGGCGCCGGCGGTGGTGGTGCCGATCTGGGAGTCCGCCGGGCAGGAGGGCGATTCCCTCTCGAGGATGCCCTGCTTGGGGCCCGAGCGCGAAGTGGCCTGGGCGATCGCCGCCTCCGGGCAGTAGGGGACGCCGGCCAGCTTGGCGATCACCGAGGTCGGGGTGGCGACGTCGAGGGCGGAGAATTCTTCGCTGGCGTCGGGACGGGTGAGGCGCGCCGAGAAGGGGCTGTAGGTGTTGGCGGTGGGGTTGGCGAGGCCGGCGGTCAGCTTCGGGGCCGGGGCACCGGTGGGGCAGGATCCGGCCGGGCCGGCGGCGATTTCGAAGGGATCTGAGCTCCCCACCGAGGCTCGGGCGGGGGCGGTCCAGGGGGTGAAGGCGGCATTGGTGGAGTAGGTGCCGCACTTGGGTGGGGTGCGCAGGGGCGCCCGGGAGCCGGGGAAGAAGTCGAACTTGAAGTTCTCGACCGGGACCTGGGGGGCGTCGGTGGTGGTGGTCGTCAGCTGCCCGGTGACCGGGTCTGCGGTCACCTTCGCCGCGAGCTTGACCACGACCCCGCTGATCGGGTCTTCGAGGACGATGTAGAGGGCTAGGAGGGAGTTGAAGGGGTTCTCTTCCTGGGTCGCCAGGTAGACCGAGCCGGAGATCGGGCGTGGCTGGTTCAGTTTGGGTTCTGAGAGGCCGAGTGCCGGCACGTCTGCTTCCACCGTGCCGCGCTTC
>Ga0207641_10003954_pt1 | contig 12949 bp, 9 predicted proteins | sample KBSSwiS62_FD_184306 | JGI IMG/M metagenome (GOLD analysis project Ga0207641, IMG submission 184306) | Switchgrass rhizosphere microbial communities from Kellogg Biological Station, Michigan, USA - KBS Switchgrass S6-2 (SPAdes) (version 2) | ecosystem: Host-associated > Plants > Roots >... | reverse complement strand
TCCGATCGAGTCCGCCCGGAGCTACTGGCTTCTCGCGCCGACGCCGCAATGGCGCCAGAAGAAGGTCAAGGCATTGGTCGCCACGCTTGCCATGGTCTGATCGGTCCGGGTGCAGCGGCCGGCCGAGCCTGCATCGCCGCCGGTTTCGCCGGGGAAGACGATGAGCGACCGGGTGCTCGGGGCATTGCTGGCCGGCGGCCGGTCGAGCCGCTTCGGGAGCGACAAGGCGATGGCGCTTCTCCACGGCCGCAGGCTGCTCGACCGCGCCTTCGACCAATTGGCCGCGCATAGCGACCGCGTCGTGGTCTGCGGTCGGCCCTATCCGGGCTTTCCCTTCCTGCCCGATCGGCCGCGACCCGACATGGGGCCGCTGGGCGGGCTCAATGCCGCACTTCATCATGGCGCGGAGCATGGCTTCGCCGCGGTGCTCACCAGCGGGTGCGACGTGCCGATCTTCCCCGGTGCGCTCGCCGAGGCTCTGATCGGGGGCGGGCCGGCCATCCTGTCGGCGATGCCGCTGATCGGCTATTGGCCCGTCGGCCTGGCGGACGATCTCGATCGCTTCCTCGTCACGACCGGGCGGCACGCGATCCGTGGCTGGGCCGAATTCGTCGATGCCCGTCGCATCGATCTCCCCGGCCTCAGCCTTCCGAACATCAATCGACCCGAAGATCTCCTCGCACTCGAAGCGTCGTGGCGGGAGCCTTGACGTCGATTCCGGGCGGCTGTGTCGGTCGGCCCACCGCCTCGCCGATCAGCAGCAGCGCCGGATCTTCGTCGCTGATCGTCGCCGTCAGGAAGGCGAGCGAGGAGAGGCGGCCGCGGATCAGCCGTTCGTTGGGCCGGGAAACATTGACCGCGATCAGCACCGGCGTGTCGGCGCTGCGGCCCGCCGCGATCAGCCCCTTCATGATCTCCGGCGCTGCTGCGCGTCCCATATAGACCGCGAGCGTTGCGTCGGGTGCCTGGAGGGCGGCCCAGTCGAGGTCGATCGTCTCGCCGGCCCGCGCATGGGCGGTGACGAAGGTGAGGCGCCGCGCCAGCCCGCGCAAGGTGAGCGATGCGAGGCCGCTCGCGGCGGCGGCGCTCGCAGCGGTGATGCCTGGGCAGATATTGACGGTGATGCCGTGCAGCGCGAGATGCTCTATCTCCTCGGTCGAGCGGCCGAAGATCGAGGGATCGCCGCCCTTGAGACGCACGACGCGCCTGCCGGCAAGCGCCGCTTCGGCGAGCATGTGATTGATCGATTGCTGATCCTTCGAATGGTGGCCCGATCGCTTGCCGACGCTGACCATCTCGGTGTCCGGCGCGGCGAGCGCCAGCACGCCATCCCCGACCAGCGCATCGTGGAAGATGATGTCTGCGGCGGCGATCAGCTTCTCCGCCTTGCGTGTCAGCAGGTCCGGATCGCCCGGGCCTGCGCCGACCAGCCAGACGCTGCCGGGGGTGATCAGCTCATTCGGCGGCATGGACCTTCTCCGGTTCGGCGGCGGGGCCGCTTTGGACGAGAATGCGTGAAAGAGCCGGGCGGCAGGAACCGCAATTGGTGCCGGCTCCGAGCGCGCCGCCTATCGCGGCGACATCTCCCAGCTGTTGCTCGCGGATGGCCGCGATGATGGTCTTGAGTCCGACATCGAAGCAGGCGCAGACGACCTCGCCACGATCCGGTTGCGCGCCCGGCGCGCGCCCCGCGAGCAGGGTCGGCGCAAGTTCGGTTGCATCGAGTTGGGCGATCAGCCAGTCACGGCCGGGCAATTCTCCGGTTCGGGTCAGGAAGAGCGTCGCGGAGAGGCGGCCATTTTCGACGATCGCCACGCGACGCGTGCCGCGCGCGGCATCGGCCGCCTCGATCCGCTGCCCGGCAGGAAGGCACGCGTCGATCCCTCCATCGGCACCGGCGCCCGCGAGTTCGTAAAGCACGCCGCCTGGAACGCTGATACGCACCGACCAGAGACAGGGCGGCGTGACATCCGCCCCGGCCCCGCGCAGGATCAGGAAGCCGCGCCACTCGACCGCCACCTTCTCGACCCGCGCCGGAGTCGATTTGAAGCCGGGCTGGCCGGAATGCGGATCAGTCAGCGGGCGGGGCAGCAGGCCGGTGCGTCCGCCGGTCGATTGGCGGTCGGTCCAGTGGATCGGCGTGAATATCTCGCCCCGTCGTTGGCCCGCATTGGCCTTGACGCGAAACAGGCTCTCGGCCTGCGGCGTCTGCACGCGCGCCAGGCCGCCATCCTCCAGCCCATAGCGGGCGATGTCGTCGCCATGCATCTCCACCAGCGGTTCCTCGCGATGACGCGCGAGCTTCGGCGACAGGCCAGTCCGCGTCATCGTGTGCCACTGGTCACGATAGCGACCGGTATTGAGGGTCAATGGCCAATCGCGCAGCGGATCGGCGACCGGCCCTTGCGCGACAGGCACGATCCGGGCCTTTCGGTCCGGTGTCGGGAAATCGCCGGCAAGGAACGGCCGGTCGAGCCATCGCCACGGCTCCATCGCGTCATAGGCCGGGTTGCCGATCGCCGCGTCCCGGATGAGGTCCAGCTTGCGCGCGCCGCGATTCTCATACGCGGTCATCCGCGCATATTCCCGGTAGATGTCCGCCGGCCGGTCATAGCCGAAGGCGCTTGGCCAGCCCATCCGCTTGCCGACTTCACTGATGATCCACCAGTCGGCTCGTGCTTCGCCCGGGGCGGGCAGTACGCCGCGCTGGCGACTGATCATCCGCTCGCTGTTGGTCACGGTGCCGTCCTTCTCTCCCCAGCCGGTGGCGGGCAGGCGAACATGCGCGTGGCGGCTCGTGTCGGTTTGGGCGACCACTTCGGAAACGACGACGAAGGGACAGGCCGCCAGCGCGTCGCGAACGCGACCTGCATCGGGCATCGAGACTGCCGGATTGGTCGCGATGATCCAGATCGCCTTGATCCGGCCTTCTTCCACGGCGCGGAACATATCGACCGCCTTCAGGCCCGGCCGCGTTGCCATCTGCGGCGCCGACCAGAAGCGCCGAACCCGGTCGACATTGTCGGGAGCGAAATCCATATGGGCGGCAAGTGTGGAGGCGAGCCCCCCGACTTCGCGGCCGCCCATCGCGTTGGGCTGTCCGGTGATCGAGAAGGGGGCCGCGCCCGGCTTGCCGATGCGGCCGGTGGCGAGATGGACGTTTATGATCGCGTTCACCTGATCGGTGCCGCGCAGCGCCTGGTTGATGCCCTGGCTGAACATCGTCACCGTGCGCGGGTTGGCGACGAACATGTCGAAGAAGCGGCGCAGCAGATCCGGCGACACGTCGCAGGTTTTGGCGACGGTCCACAGGTCATGCTCGCGCTCGACGCCGTCCAGATAGCCGTCCGGCACGCTGACATTTGCTGCCAGATAGTCTTCATCCACTATCCCGGCGCGCCGGCAATAGGCGAGAAGACCGCACATCAAAGCGACGTCGCTGCCGGGGCGGATCGGCAGGTGGAGATCAGCATCTTCACAGGTTTCGGTGCGGCGGGGATCGACCACGACGATCTTAGTGCCCCGGGCCTCGCGCGCGGCCTGGATGCGCTGGAAGACGATCGGGTGACACCAGGCGGTGTTCGAACCGATCAGAACGATAAGGTCGGCCTCGTCGAGATCGTCGTAGCTGGCGGAGACGACGTCCTCTCCGAACGCGCGGACATGGCCCGCCACCGCGCTCGACATGCAGAGCCGCGAATTCGTATCGATATTGCCCGACCCGATGAAGCCTTTCATCAGCTTGTTGGCGACGTAATAGTCCTCGGTCAGCAGCTGTCCCGAGACATAGAAGGCGACGCTGTCGGGACCATGGCTGGCCACCGTCTCGCGGAAGCGCCGCGCGACAAGATCCAGCGCCTTGTCCCAGCTCACCCGCCTGTCGCCTATGGTGGGATGGAGCAGCCGTCCTTCCAGGCCGACCGTCTCGCCGAGATGCGTGCCCTTCGAGCAGAGTTTGCCGCGGTTCGCGGGGTGATCGGGATCTCCGGCGATCTTCAGATCGCGCCCACCGAGCGGAGTCGCGAGGACCCCGCAGCCGACCCCGCAATAAGGGCAAGTGCTCCTGACCGGCGGCGCTTCGTTCATGCCGCCGCCGCAGTCGCCAGCATCGCAATGCGCGAAATCAACACGCGACCTGCATCGACCCGGGTCGGGATGGTCGGTACGCAACCCGTGTCGTCGCCGAGCGCTTTCCCCGTCGTCAGCGAGATGCGCCAGTTATGCAGCGGGCAGGTGACAACCTCGCCATGGACGATGCCTTGGCTGAGATGGCCCTGCTTGTGCGGGCAGCGGTTGATCAGGGCGTAGATCTGATCGGAGCCGGTGCGAAAGATCGCGATCTCCTCGCCCAAGCCAACTTGCGGGCTGCCCAATTTGATCGTCCGTGCGCCGCGTTGCGGAATTTCGGCAACGGCGCCGACATCGATCCAGTCTCCGGTCATCATCATCTTCACTCCGCGGCAATGGCGTGTATCGGGCGGAACTCGCCCAGATGTGCGTGCTGCTCGCGTTCCTTGCCTTCGGCGCGCGCGGCCCAGGGATCGTCCTGCGAGAAGCTCTGCGAATACAGGAAGCGGCTGGTGAGCGCCTCGCGGCCGACCTCGTCGTCGACGATCCGGCTGCGGACATAATCGATGCCTACCCGCTCGATCCACGGCGCAGTGCGCTCCAGATACCAGGCTTCCTCGCGGTAGAGCTGGATGAAGGCCGCGCAGTAATCGAGCGCCTGCTGCTCGGTCGAGACCTTGCAGAGCAAGTCGGTGCCACGCAGCTTGATGCCGCCATTGCCGCCGACGTGGAGCTCATATCCGCTGTCGACGCAGATCACGCCAAAGTCCTTGATCGTGGCCTCGGCACAGTTGCGCGGGCAACCCGACACGGCGATCTTGAACTTGTGCGGCATCCAGCTGCCCCAGGTCATCCGCTCGGTCTGGACGCCGAGGCCGGTCGAATCCTGGGTACCGAAGCGGCACCATTCGGAACCGACGCAGGTCTTCACCGTGCGCAGCGCCTTGCCATAGGCGTGGCCTGAGACCATTCCTGCGGCGTTGAGATCGGCCCACACGGCAGGCAGGTCGTCCTTCTTGATGCCGAAGATGTCGAGCCGTTGGCCGCCGGTCACCTTGACCATTGGCGCGTTGTACTTCTCAACGACGTCGGCGATCGCGCGCAACTCGCGCGGGTTGGTAACGCCGCCCCACATCCGTGGAACGACCGAATAAGTGCCGTCCTTCTGGATGTTGGCGTGCATTCGCTCGTTGACGAAGCGGCTCTGCTGGTCGTCGACATAGTCGCCCGGCCGGGCGCAGAGCAGATAATAGTTGAGCGCGGGGCGGCAGCTGGAACAGCCGTCGGGCGTCGACCAATGGAGCTTCTGCATCACTTCGGGGATTGAGCGCAGTGCCTGAGCGACGATCTCGCGGCGCACATCGTCATGGCTGAAGCTCGTGCATTTGCAGAGCGTCTTCGGGCCCGACTGGACATCGTCGCCAAGGGTAAGCGCCAACAGGCTCTCGACAAGGCCGGTGCAGGAGCCGCAGCTTGCCGATGCCTTGCACGTGGCGCGGACCGCGTCGAGGCTGCACGCGCCGTCGCCGATCGAGGCGATCACCTGGCCCTTTGAGACGCCGTTGCAGCCGCAGATCTCGGCATCGTCCGAGAGCGCCGCAACGGCCGCCTTAGGGTCCGCCTGCCCACCTCCCTGGGCGAAGGCCTGGCCGAAGATGAGCAGGTCGCGGAGGTCCGAAATATCCTCCTGCTTCTTGAGCAGATCGAAATACCAGTTGCCGTCAGCAGTGTCGCCATAGAGGACCGCCCCGACGATGCGATCGTCCTTGACGACCACGCGCTTGTACACGCCGCGTGCGGCGTCCCGCATCACGATGTCCTCGGCGCCGTCGCCACCCGAGAAGTCCCCTGCCGAGAAGACATCGATTCCGGAAACCTTGAGCTTGGTCGACGTGACCGAGCCCCGATAGCCGCTGGGCTCGGCGACCAAGCCGTCGGCAAGCGCGCGGCACATCTCCCACAGCGGGGCGACGAGGCCATACACATTGCCGTCGTGCTCGACGCACTCCCCCACCGCGAGGATGGCCGGGTCGCTGGTAACCATATGATCGTCGACCTGGACGCCACGGCCCACCGCCAGGCCGGCCTCACGGGCCAGCGCGGTCGAGGGGCGGATACCGACCGCCATTACGACGAGGCTGGCCGGAATCTCGTGGCCGTCCTTGAGACGGACACCTTCAACCTTCCCCTGACCGTAAATTTCGGCGGTGTCGGCGCCGGTGAGGATGGTCTGCCCGCGCCGCTCGAGCTCGGTCTTCAGCAACCAACCGGCCGCCTCGTCGAGCTGGCGCTCCATCAAGGTCGGCATCAGGTGGATGACCGTGACCTTCATGCCGCGCAGCGTCAGCCCATGTGCCGCTTCGAGGCCGAGCAGGCCGCCACCGATCACCACCGCCTCGCCGCCCGCATCGGCCGCGGCGAGCATCGTGTCGACATCCTTCATGTCGCGGAAGCTGATGACGCCGGGCAGATCCTTACCCGGCACCGGAATGATGAACGGATCGGACCCTGTCGCTATGAGCAGCCGGTCATAGCCCACCGTGCAACCGCTCCTCGCCGTCACCGTCTTTTCGACGCGGTCGATGCTGACGACCGGATCGCCGCTCAGCAGTTCGATACCGTTTTCCGCATACCATTCGGCACTGTTGATGACGATCTCGTCGAAGCTTTTCTCACCCGCCAGCACCGGAGACAGCATGATCCGGTTGTAATTCACATAGGGCTCGGCGCCGAAGATGGTGACCGAATAGCGGGTTGGATCGCGGGCGATTATCTCTTCGACGGCTCGGCAGCCGGCCATGCCGTTGCCGATGACGACGAGGCGTTCGCGGGAGTTGGGAGCGAGCATGATGCTGGTCCTTCGATCTGCGGAAAGCGGGTTCAGATGCGCGCACCGGCGAGCGCCGATGGCCAGGTCGCGCGCCAGCGGCCCTTGACGAAGGTGATGCTGCCAAGCGCAAGCAAGGCGAGGCCCGCGAAGATGAGGAAGCCGAGTTGCGGGCTGCCGGTGAGCTGCTTGGCGATGCCGAGCGACGAGGCGAGATAGAAGCCGCCGACGCCGCCGGCGAAGCCGACCAGGCCGGTCATCACGCCGATCTCCTCCTTGAAGCGCTGCGGCACCAGCTGAAACACCGCACCGTTCCCGAAGCCCAGCGCCAGCATGGCGACCAGGAACAGGCCGAGCGCAAGCCACACCGTGGCCGGGCCGGTGCTGATCGCGCTGAGGGTCAGTGCGGCCAGGAGATAGGCGACAGTCAGAGCCTTGGTGCCGCCGATTCGATCGGCGACCGCGCCGCCGAACGGGCGGATCAGCGATCCGGCGAAGACGCAGGCTGCGGTGCAATAGCCGGCGACGACCGGGGTCAGCTGGAACTGGTCGGTGAAATAGATGGCGAGCGAGGAGCTGAGGCCCACGAACCCGCCGAAGGTGACACTGTAGAACAGCATGAACCACCAGGCGTCGGCCTTCCTGAGCGGCTCGAGATACGCGGTGACGGGCTTCGACGCAGGTGGATTTGGCGCATTCTTCGCGAAAACTAGATAGATTACGAAGACGATGGCCAGCGGGATCACCGCGAGACCGAGCACGGCATTCCAGCCGAATAGCTTGGCGAGAGTGGGGGCGAAGAGGGCTGCCAGAACGGTGCCGCTATTGCCCATGCCGGCGATGCCGAGCGCGGTGCCTTGATGTTCCGGGGGATACCAGCGGCTGGCGAGCGGCAGCGCGACGGCGAAGCTCGCCCCGGCGAAACCGAGGATGACGCCGACCGCGATCGTCCCGGCGAAGCTGTGGACGCCGAAGGCCCAGGCAGCGAGCAGGCCGATCATCACGATAAGCTGGCCGATGGCTCCGGTGGCCTTCGGGCCGATCCGATCGACGAGCACCCCGTTCACGAGGCGCAGGATCGCTCCGGCCAGCGTGGGGACTGCGACCATCAGGCCCTTCTGGGCGGAGTTCAAGCCAAGATCCGTCGCGATCGCCGGCGCCAGCGGGCCAAGCAGCACCCACACCATGAAAGCGATGTCAAAATAAAGAAAGGCGGCGATTAGCGTCGGCCGGTGCCCGGCCGCCCAGAAACCCTTGTTCATCCTGTCACCTCAGCAACCAACATAAAAATGCCTTTCGGGCATGAAAAAAGCCGCCTCGAAGCACGATCCAATCGATCGGTTCGGGCGGCGTCATTGCCTGTGCCTCGGCCCGGGGGCCTTGGCCGCGAGCCTGCTCCATCATCGGATCGGCTCGCTATGGAATCGAGGCGTCTTTGCCTCTTACCAACGGAAATCTCATGTCTGTTGCGCCGACGCAAGTGCATTTTGCGCATTGCAGCATGATTTTTTAGGACGTGCGAGAACACTCCGCCCCATGCGGGACGAAGCGTCCTGTTTCACGACTTCCTCCCGCCGCAGAGCCGCGGGAGGGTTTTACGTCAGCGCCTCACAACGCCCATTCAAGCTGCAGCCAGAACTTCTTCGTGTCGGCATCGCCGGCGAAGCTGGCTATGCCCTTGCGCTGATAATCCGCATATTTGGCGGTGATCGTGTATTTCTTGATCTTCGCCTGGAGCTGCAGGTTAATCTCGTCGCCATAGTCGATGCTGCCGACATCGCTGTAGTAGCGATGATAAACGGTGGTAGCCGAGATGACGTCGAAAGGTCCGACTTTCTTCCAGCCATAGCCGATCGACCCATAATAGTCGGTGATGCCGGGGGCCGGGGTCGTCAGGAACTTGTCGGCCCAGCCCTGGAACTTGTGCAGCGTGGCGAGCGGCGTCTGGAAGGCGAAGCCGCCGGGGAAGGGCAGGCCGGTCGCCTTGGTCCGGACGGTCCGGTCGGCCCCAAGCTGCTCGACGCCGGCCCCCAGCTTCAGCGCGGCGATGTCGAGCGAGCCTTCAGCGAGGAAATAGTCGGCCGAATAGTCGATCGGACTGACGCCGATATCCTTTTGCGTCGCATAGCTGAACGCGTAGTTCCACTTGACCGTCTTGCTGAAGGCATGGCTGCCCGCGAAGCGCGCGCCGATCGTGCTGGAGCTGTTACGCAGCAGCGCGGGGACCAGGCGCTTGTCCTCCTCGACCCGGTAATAGAATCCGGTCAGCGTTCCATAGGGCGTCTTGTAGGCGAGGTTGGCGAAGATATTGTCGCCGCTCATCGCCTGCGGCCGGGTGACGAAACCCCGTTTGCCGCCGTCGACGCCCCAGATTGTCCGGATCGACCAGGCATAGGTCAGGTCGGCCTTGAGATTCTTGATGCCGCTCCATTCGAGACGGACAGCATCGAAGGTCTGCTCGTTCTGGCGCCAGCCGACCGAGCCGACGAAGCGCTGGTCGTCGAGGTTGATCCGCTGACGGCCGCCGGTCGCGACAAGGCCCTTGATGCCCTTGTACTGGACCTGGATGCGGTTGAGCTCGACATTCTCCGGATCGGCGACGATCGGATAGCCGACCGCGGCGGGAAGGAGCGTCTTGCGATTGACGCCGCTCGAATAGTCCTCATCGATCGCCAGCGTACCTTCGGCCTCGACAAGGAAGGACAGAGGTCCCTCGGTCGCCTCGACGCCGAGCCGTGCCCGCGCGGTGACCGCGTTGGCTTCGTTGGCGATTCCGGTTTGATCGACATGTTCGTAGCGCAGCCGGGTGTCGATGATCGGCTTAAGTTTTACCGCCTGGGCCGCCGTGGCCGGAAGCAGGGCCGCGGTGGACATGAGGCAGCACGTCAGGAAACGCATGGTATTCCCCCCATCTTGAGATCGTCTTGGTTCATTCGGACGCCCTGGCAGGCATCCACTCCTCCCGGGCTGTTACCCGGATCGGCCGGCCCCCCTTAGGCCGCCTTGTCGGTCGGGTTTGAAAAGCGTTGATGCAGGAAATGCAGGATTTCGTGGCGGGCGTGATTATAGTCGGGCGTGTCCGCCATCTCGATCCGGTTGCGCGGGCGTGCCAGTTTGACGGCAAGGTCCTCCCCGATCGTCGCGGCTGGACCGTTGGTCATCATCACCACCCGGTCCGCAAGCAGCACCGCCTCGTCGACATCATGGGTGATCATCACCACGGTGTTGTTGAGCTGCGCCTGGATCGCCATGACCGCGTCCTGGAGGCTGGCCCGGGTGAGCGCGTCGAGAGCGCCGAACGGCTCATCCATCAGCAGCACGCGCGGGCTCATGGCGATGGCGCGGGCGATACCGACCCGCTGCTTCATGCCGCCCGACAGCTCGGCCGGCCGCTTGGCGGCCGAATGCGCCATCTGGACCAGCTCGAGATTGTGCATCACCCAGTCGCGCCGCTCCGCACGAGGCTTGCCCGCCATCACCTTATCGACGGCGAGACGGACATTCTCCGCGACCGTCAGCCAGGGCAACAGGCTGTGGTCCTGGAAGATGACGGCGCGATCCGGTCCCGGCTGATCGACGACCTCGCCATCGAGGAAGACGACACCGCGGGTGGGCTTGGTGAGGCCGGCGACGATGTTGAGCAGGGTCGATTTGCCGCAGCCCGAATGGCCGATCAGCGCCACGAACTCCCCCTTTTCGATCGACAGATCGACATCGCGCAGCGCGGTGAAGGGACCCTTGGGGGTGGGGAAGGTAATCCCGATCCCTTCGAGCGCGAGGTAGGAGCGATGCTTCATGTGCGTTTCTCCTTGGAGAGGGCCGTCAGGCCTGGCGGGCGACGCGGCGCCCGATCCAGCCCACGATGCGATCGAGCGTGAAGCCGATCAGCCCGATCCAGACGAGCGCGACGATCGTGTCGGTGAGGAGCGAGCTGTTGTAGCTGTCCCAGATGAAGAAGCCGATCCCCGTGCCGCCCTGCACCATCTCCGCTGCGACGATCGCCAGCCAGCTCATGCCGATGCCGATGCGGAGACCGGTGAACATGTGCGGCACGGTCGCGGGCAACATGATCTTCAGGAAATATTCGATCGGGTTGAGCGACAATACCTTGGCCACGTTGCGGTAAGTCATGGGTATGTTCTGCACGCCCGCAGCCGTGTTCAGGATCACCGGCCAGATCGCGGTGATGAAAATCAGGAAGATCGCCGAAGGCTGCGCCTGCTGGAAGATGGCGAGGCTGATCGGCAGCCAGGCGAGCGGCGGCACCGTGCGCAGGATCTGGAACAGCGGATCGAGCGCGCGGTAGGCGAGCTTGCTCTGTCCGATCAGGATGCCCAGCGCGACGCCGACGACCGCCGACAGGCTGAAGCCGAAGGCGACGCGAGCAAGGCTTGTCAGGATGTGGCCGGCGATCCCGACATCGCCGCCATCCTGGATCTTGAAGCCGAGGCCGTCCATCTCGACACCCTTCAACGGGTGCATGATCACCTCATAACTTTCGGTCCACACCTCGCTCGGCGTGGGCAGCGCCGCCTCTTTGCCGCTGCATGCGATCTCCCAGACCATCAGCAGGACCGCGATCATCAGCACAGTCGGAAGAACGGCAAGCGCCAGACCGCGGATGCGGTCGATGACCGGCGACAGATCGAACCCACGCTTCTGTTCCACGGCTGCGGATTGGGCGCGCGGATAGGGGATGATCTCTGCCTGCGGCAGCGAATCGCAACCTTGCGGCGGCGGTTCGGAAGGAACAGGGCGAAGCAACGACATGGGTGTACTCCCTATCGGATGATCAGATCTTCTTGATCTTCAAGCTGGCGAGATAGGCCGCCGGATTGCCGGGATCGAACACCTTCCCGTCGAAGAATTTCTCGACGCCGCGGCTGTCGGATTTCGGGATCTGCGCAGCCGGCACCTTTGCCAGCATCGCCGCCTTGCGCCAGATGTCGGCGCGGTTGACCTTGGCGATGACCGCCGCTTTGTTGAGATTGGCCGGCAGCTTGCCCCAGCGCTGGTCCTCGGTGAGGAACCAGAGGTCGTGGCTCTTGTACGGGAAGGAGGCGTTAGCCGCCCAGAACTTCATCTTGAACGGCGCATTCTTGTACACGCGGCCGTCGCCCATGGTGAAGTTCCCGAGTAGCCGGTCCTGGATGTCGGTGACGGGCACCTTCAGCCAGTCGCGCCCACCGACGATCTCCGCCAGCTTGGCGTTGTTGGCTGGGACGTCGCACCAGCGCTGCGCTTCGATCACTGCGGCCGTCAGCGCCACCGCCGCGTTGGGATGGGCAGCGACCCAGTCGGCGCGCATGCCGAAGCATTTCTCGGGATGGTTCATCCAGAGCTGGCCGGTCGAGACGGCAGTGTAACCCAGACCCTGTGCCACCAGTTGGTCGTTCCAGGGCTCACCGACGCAGAACGCCTCCATCGTGTTGGCCTTCATGTTGGCAACCATCTGCGCCGGCGGAATGGTGATCAGCTCGACATCGACGTCTGGGTTAATGCCTTGGGCGGCGAGCCAGTAGCGGATCCACAGGTCGTGGGTGCCGCCGGGGAAGGTCATGGCCATCGTGATCTTGCGGCCGGCTGCCTTGCGCTGGGCGATCAGCGGCTTCATCCGGGCGGAATTGATATCGGCGCGCGCCGCCAGATAGGCCTTCTCGACTGAGATCGCCTGGCCATTGACGTTGAGCCGGGCGAGGATGTTCATCGGCGTCGCCTTGCCGATCGCGCCCACTGTCAGCAGATAGGGCATGGGCGACAAGATATGCGCGCCGTCGATGCCGCCACCGGCCGAGCCGAGCACCATATTGTCGCGCGTCGCCCCCCAGCTTGCCTGCTTGGCTACGACGACATCAGGCATGCCATATTTGGCGAAGAGCCCGAGCTCCTTGGCGATGATGAGCGGCGACGCGTCGGTCAGCGCGATGAAGCCCAGCTTCGCTCCGGTCACTTCGGGCTTGCCGGGCGCCGCGAACAAGGGCTCGGCCAATGCGGTCGCGGCAAGGCCGGCAGCGGTGCTCGCGCCGACTCTCAGGAAATTGCGCCGGCCGATCA
>Ga0207641_10003952_pt1 | contig 12949 bp, 14 predicted proteins | sample KBSSwiS62_FD_184306 | JGI IMG/M metagenome (GOLD analysis project Ga0207641, IMG submission 184306) | Switchgrass rhizosphere microbial communities from Kellogg Biological Station, Michigan, USA - KBS Switchgrass S6-2 (SPAdes) (version 2) | ecosystem: Host-associated > Plants > Roots >... | reverse complement strand
AATAAGTTCTGTTTTGATGGTAGCTATCTCGCCAAGCATTTTCTGTATCACTTTTGCCACCACACTCCCACTTTCTCTTATGCCGGCGAGAATGATTTCTCTTTCGTCAATATTATTTTCTAATATTTCATACGCCATACGGCGCAGTTTCTTTTCTACTACTTCTTTGCTAAGAATATATTTTTTATCAGTCGCCATAACAATTTATCTGGTGAACAGTTATACTTTTAAACACTTAATTTAGCAAATGTAATTGATTGATCATGCAAATCCTTCAGCAGATTTTATTTGTTCTCGTCTCTATTATTTCGGTTTGGTTGTTTACAAAAAAAATAAAAGAGATAACTCATAATATTAAGTTAGGACGTGATGAGGATTTTAGTGACAATAAAAGTCAACGATGGAAAAATGTGTTATTGCTTGCATTTGGACAAAAGAAAATGTTTAAAAACCCGCTTGTAGCGATCATGCATTTTTTTGTCTATGCAGGGTTTATCATCATCAATATGGAAGTGTTGGAAATAGTGCTGGATGGAATTTTTGGAACGCATAGATTGTTTGCCAAGCCTCTTGGCGGGTTTTATACATTTCTTATAAATGCATTTGAGGTGTTGGCTGTATTGGTTTTTGCGGCCTGTGCAATTTTTCTTGTAAGAAGAAACGTTATCAAGCTAAAAAGATTTATCAGCAAAGATCTCAATGGCTGGCCCAGAAGTGATGCGAATTACATCCTGATCACGGAGATCGTACTGATGACTTTATTCTTATTATTAAATTCAAGTGACAGGGCATTACAATTACAGGGCAACGAACATTATCATGATACTGGCAGTTTTCTTTTCAGTGGAATGATCTCCTCATCCTTAACCTCAATCTCATCCTCAAACCTGATCATCATAGAAAGGACCGCCTGGTGGCTTCATATCGTCGGCATTTTTGCGTTTTTAAATTACCTGCCTTATTCAAAACACCTGCATATCATTCTTGCTTTCCCTAATGCATATTATGCAAGACTGGAACCAAAGGGTGAAATGAGAAATATGCCGGCTGTTCAAAAGGAAGTTTTGTATGCAATGCAACCCGAGCTGGCGCCAACTGATGCAGCGCCACCTGCAAACTTCGGAGCTAAAGATGTCTTTGATCTTAGCTGGAGAAATTTAATGGATGCGTATAGCTGCACGGAATGTGGCCGTTGCTCTGCTGCATGCCCTGCTACACAAACAGGCAAAGCTTTGTCACCAAGAAAAATTATGATGGACACGAGAGACAGACTCGAGGATGTTGGAAAGAATATAAATGTAAATAAAGTATATAAGGATGATGGTAAAAAATTATTACATGATTATATTTCTGTAGAAGAGCTTCGTGCATGCACTACCTGTAATGCATGCGTGGAAGAATGCCCTGTTTCCATCTCTCCTCTTGAGATCATTCTTGAACTTCGTCGTTCTTTAGTAATGGAAGAAAGCAATGCGCCGCAGGAATGGAACGCTATGTTCAGCAATGTTGAAAATAATTTTGCCCCCTGGAAATTTTCGCCGGATGAAAGAGATAAGTGGGCGGAGGAAATGAAGAGTTAAGAAATGTTTGTTTGTATCATTACTTCTATCATTTTCGCTTCCGGCTGTTATGGAAAAATCAATCACTTCGGTGCCTCGCCCCTCTCATCTATCCGAAATAGGTGGATTGCTCACATACTAACTTGCAAAAAAAACTCCATGCTTCAATTAAGAAGCATGGGGTTTTTAAAGTATTAGTTATCCTTTTTCGAATCTGAAACCTTAATAACTTTTTCAGGTAGAGATTCTTCTATAGGCTCTCCGGGATGTGCTCAAAGAATTTTTTAAGGATACTGATTTTGGTTAGATCTTGTTTGCCAATATCAGCCTTCCTGCAACTAAAGATTAATACTACTGAAATCGGGGAGGCTACTGCGACAAATCTATACCTTCTAGGAAATCCATGTTAATAAAAAAGAAATGACTTGCCATTTTTTATTTTTCTTTTCCAGAAAATATATACGTCCTTCTCCGCATAAAGGTCCGCAAGTGTATCCCACTTCCACAATTGCCCGATTCTTACTGAAAAGAATATTTGAAAGGCTTACATTGATTCCTTCACTCGTTTTATTCAATTCGGAAAAATGAATTGTAAAACCTGGTATTTTAAAACGGGATATTTCATAACTCGTAAGATTTAGCTTCATTGAATCTGCCTGGTTTAAAAATGGCTTCCATGAAGAATCAAGGGTTATATTTCCTATGTATATACCATTTTTCAGAGGCGTGGCAAGACCAGCATAATTGCGTTTAAGTATATCGTTATTTAAGGTTGTTGCCTTTATTGTAATTTCTCTCGGATTATCCTTAAAAGAATAAGTAATAACAGTCTCATATATCATTTTAAAATCTTTTTTATGTTTTGACTGTCCGAAAAATACAGTTGAAAGACAAATAAAAAATAAAAGATTAATAATTCTCATATAATAGGTTTAGTGACATGGCGGGGTTAAAAACAATGAATCAATATAGTGTGTTGTAAAGCTACCACAGCTTGAGGTATTATAAGAACCTATCAAGCAATCCAGTGCTATTTTCTCCCGGATGTTTATTTTACAAGTATCTATTCCCATGCTTGGTAATAATTCCCACATCGAACTTTCTCTAAGTGCGCCTCTACCCATTAGTGTAAGCATAGTATCCCTTATAGCTGTCGGTGCAGATGGATTATAAAAAACTCGACCAATATCGACAAACTGATCAATAAATTGGTTTGCCATCAAAATATGTTGTTGTGAAGCTGTGGGTTGCTGCCCTGTCATATATTCCCAATATATACCATAATGATTCTTTATATAATTACTATCAATTGTACCTAAATGCGGATTTGTATTTAACCAAATCTGATATTGTGCCCATCTTAAAATAAATAAAGCATGTAATGATTCGTGTATTATCGTACTGATCGTATAATCTCTCGAGGCGTTTCTTAAATAGTATCCATTAAGTCCAATATTAACGAAAAAATGAGTATAGCCATTGGGATCAATAAAAATTGTGGTATCCGGGGTTGTAGCTGCGGCACCTTGTCCCTGTTGAGTATAAACTGTGGAAGTATCAAATGTCAAATGCAAATAAAGGCTGTCACCATATGCATTAAAAGCCAGAGATTGAGCAACTCCATTCATATTGGCCAATGAATCAGATATTAATGAAGCAATACACGGATAAACATTTCGCAATCCGTTTCCAACTCCTACGGTATCATATTCATCTACATGATAAGGTTCCCTCACTTCATTGATAACCGGCTGCCAATCCTGATCACAAGGAAATTGCGGTTGGTTTGGATCTTGTTCTTCGCAAGGGTTAGTATCTCCCCAGCTACAGCCGGGACATACTGTACCACCACCGCCACTACCTCCTTCAGGTGGATACCACCCCCAGTCATCACCACCCCCGCCGCTATAATCGGGGGACGAAGTCTCTTTTGTCATTCTGTCTTTTGATGCTTTGAATAATTGCTTCTACTGTAGGATCAACATTTGCATTGTGTTTGAAAAATTTTGCAACAATTTTGGCATTGTCATGCATTTGCTCACCAACATCTAATTTTCTACAACTGAAAATAATTGCCACTGGAACAAGAACTGTAATGGAAATAAGAAAAATCTTTTGAGAGAAATTGAATTTCATAATCTGAAAGTTTTGATGGTGATAATATATAGTAGATGACCAATATATACTCTATTCATAAATTATTTTATACCACTTTTGTGGTATATTTCATTGAATTGCGGCAAATATTGTAACCAATACGTACCAATCCACCTTGCTTTTAGGGGTTCCAAAGTCAGAATTTGTACTATCATAAATGCAGCCAGTAATTCTTGTTATCCATTCTTCGACCAATTTCACCAGGCAGCCATTTGTACTTGACGGAGCCTCTGATCTATTAGTTGACTTATTTGGAATGAATGGACAACATGCCCGGACAGCAACAGGCATTAACCAGTTACCTTTTGGCGCAAGTATCCAACTTGATATTATTTTGCAACTAAAATCAATTACAACTTAAATTATCGAAATTGTGTGAGACATCGGATTACAGAGTTCGGTGTGCTGTTATATCTAAGCATCATTTCACTTTAAACCGTGTACAATGAAAAATATTATTCCAATACTTTTCTTTTTTCTGTCATCATTTTTTTCAATTGCCCAGAACGTAAACCAACTTTATAGAAAGGCAGATTCGCTTTACAACATAAAAGAATTTAAGAATTCTGGGATTGCCTATAATGAAGGAATAAGATTACAAGGAACCACCACGGGTTTCAACAGGTATATATCAGCCGCTTCTTCATGGATACAAGCCAACACACCCGACAGTGCATTTTATCTACTTAATGTACTTGCACAAAATGATAAGCTGACACAAACTGATTATAAAAATATTGAGGGTGCTAAAGAACTGGCAGCATTACAATCAGACAAACGCTGGAAGCAATTACTTGCCGCAGTTCAAAAGCAAGCTGATGCTAACACATATCCGCAGGAAGAATTTGTTTATGGAAGAAAAGATGGAATGGGATTATTGATGACACAGTTAAAACCAAAAGGGAGATCAAATGGTAAAGCGATCATAAGTGTGCAAGCCGGCAGTTGGTTCTCTAATTTCACGATGGTGGAAAGAGGCGTTTACTACAAGCGACAATACCTTGACAAGGGATATAATGTTTTTATGGTTGTGCTGGGCTCACAACCACGATATGCTATTCCGGACCAGGTCGAAGATCTGAAAAGAGCGGTAAGATATATACGATATAACGCAAAGAAATTAGGCATCGATCCTGATCATATAGGAATTGAAGGAGGCTCAGCCGGTGGACATCTTTCCCTGGTCATTGCAACTGCAGATGAAAAAATAAATACAACCGCCAGCGATCCTATCGATAGAGTTTCTTCAAGAGTGCAGGCAGCAGCTGTTTTGTTTCCACCAACAGATTTTTTTAACTGGGGTTTCCCCGGAGCTGCTATGATAAACGTGAGGGGACCGCAAATACAAGCAAGAGTTTACGGAGCATTTGATTTTAGAGTTATGAACAATACTACAGCGATCTATGAACCTGTCACAGACACAACTGCAAGAAATAAAATTGGTAAAGAGATCTCTCCTATCTATGCTGTTTCATCCGATGATCCGCCAATCTTTATCATTCATGGCGATGCGGATATGGTCGTTCCTTTACAGCAATCGCAAACATTTGTAGCAAGACTTAAGGAAGCCGGTGTTAAAAATAATTATATCATTAAAAAAGGCGGACGCCATAATCCTGATGACATGAAACCTGAACTAAATCAATTTGTAGATTGGTTTGATAAGTATTTGAAGTAAGTGATCTGTTATTTTTTGGTGCCAGCTTTTGAATTTCTATTAAGCTTCTGTTGTGTCAATCACTTGTACTATAAGAATGCGATTCAACAATTAAGGCTAAATCCATTTGTTTCAAGTTTGGTTGATAATTAATTAAATTTGGAACAAGAACTTGCGGCAAGCTGCGAGTTGGGCCGCCACTATAAACTATGTTAGGAAGCAATATTAAATTCAAACATTAATTCCATGCCCTACAAAATCTATTTTCGAATTCTGATATTCATCTCATTAATATCTTTTCAATCTTGTTGTCTTTTTGGTACTAAGAATACTTCGCTTGGAAATGGTTTTAAAATAAGTGAATATAGCCACAAAGAACTTCAAATTATGTATTGTTATGATAATTGCTGTAATTCCGGTTTGACAGTAATACCAGAAACATTAATTGCATATAATTATGATAAGAATTGGATAATTGCAAAAAGCGACTCGACTTATTATAATGGTCAAAACGATTTTGCTTACTGGGTCTTTAAGAAGGATACTACATCAAGCAAAAAAGACATGTCAGACAGAATTAAAGCCAATCTGATAGGGCCACTTGATTCCACAACATTTTATAGGGTTATTTCTGAAAATAATATAAACCTTCAATTAATTACCTATTTGAAGTAGTTCGCCCATAAATAAAAATGGATTAGTAGCTGGGCTCGGCCGGAAAAATTTTTAAATTAGACGAACGGTAGCAAGCCGTGAACATTGTATGCTGATTTTAATTCAAACACTATGGTGCCTAAAATATTACTAACCGTTATTACAATTTTCAGCCTGACATATATATTTGGACAGGAACGAATCTGGACAAAGCAGACAAAAATTTCAGAAGTGATCGCATTTGAGAAAGAAATTAACCAAAACGCCAAGTTTTTATCACAGAATGTTTCACTCTCTAAGGATTATTATCCTTTAGTTGATAAGTATCCAATTTCAAATCCCATAATTGTTCAGAGGGATCCTATAGAGTATTTACCACTTTACGCAGAGTACTTTTATTCTCAAGGCGACTCTATTTTAAGACTCGCATCTTACGATTGGGAAAAAGACCGTTATGGCAATTTCTTTGACAAGCAAAAAATGTGGGCGGAAGAAAGTAAAAAATTTGACATCTATAACAAAGAATACGAAAGGATAAAATCGGTTTTATTGACACAGTTAGAGACACCTACTTCTGCTGACACAAAAGCAAAGGAAGTAAACTCGGAAAGAGGAAAATATTTTACCAGGGAAACCCTTTGGGAAACAGAAAACATCCATGCTGAACTCAATATGATTTTTGAATCTATGACATACAGAATAAGACTGACTATCTATTGGAAAAAGTAGAGGTAATCCCTCACAATAAGAAAATGCCCAGAGACAAAAGACAAAAACGACATTTGCATGCCTTGGATGAAAATGGAATGGTGTTGTGTAATCCCCGTGATAAGGAAGCAGCTCTTCGGGCTCAGACTGAAAGGATCGCCACCGACAATTGGAAAGCAGTAACGTGCAGCAAATGCATATCATTGATCTATAAGCGCAACAAGGCTTTGAGGGAACGTAAAGGAGTCAGCAAGCTGTGAGCTAGCGGTCATTTTACATACACACAACCGATAATAGAAATTTGTACAGAAGTGAAAGCAGGAAACATTATACCAGGCGAAAAAATTTCAAAATATGTAAATAGAATACTGGTAATTGAAAATAAACAAATTACTTCCCCATTTATTTTACCACTATACGCAAATGGCCTTCCCACTATACTTTTTAAATCAGTAAGGGGGAAATTGGGGAATGAGAATTCACACCATCTCACACTATTCGGACAAACTGTTTTACCTGAGTCTTTGACCTTAACTGATGATTTCACTTTGATCGCTTACTTTTTTAAGCCTTATACATTGTTATCTCTTTTCGGAGTATCAGCACAGGAATTAACTGACAGGCCAATCGACCTGAATTTGTTATCCCTGCAAAGATCTGCTGAACTCCAGGAAAGATTATTGAACACCGACTCTGTTGAGGAGATGATCACCTTATTGGATGATTTTATTTTTAGTTTAATAATCAACGCTAAAACTGAATCCCCGATAATAAAATATGCAACAACCCAAATTGCAAATGATCCTTCTAAAGAATCGCTGGTCGTTGTTCAAAAGGAATTACATATCACTGAAAGAACTTTTCAAAGAATGTTCGAAAGAAATATTGGTATAGCACCTAATCTTTTCCGGCGGATCTGCCAATTCAATTCAGCTTTTACTCAATTAAATACTCGAAGGCATCACAAATTATCGGATATCGCATTTCAAAATGGATATGCAGATCAAAGCCATTACATCAGGTCATTCAGGGAGTTTACAAATATTACTCCCAAAGAGTATCTCCAATTTGGTGAAGAAGAGTAAAAATGATTTTGTCGGGTTTGTTCTATTTTAAGACACCCTCCCTATTATATTTTTGAACAAAATTTAAATTATGAAAAAAGAAATTTATCCCTGCTTATGGTTTGATGGGCAAGCCAAAGCTGCAGCAGAACACTATTGTTCAATTTTTAAAGACTCAAAAATAACAGCAGAAAACCCCATTGTCGTGACTTTTGAATTGAAAGGAAACAAGTTTATGGCCTTGAACGGTGGACCAAAATACAAATTCACACCTGCAACATCTTTTGTAATAGAATGTGATTCTCAAACTGAAATAGATCACTATTGGGAAAAATTAGGCGAGGGTGGTAAATATGATCAATGTGGCTGGCTGGATGATAAGTTTGGAGTATCCTGGCAAATTGTACCTGCAATATTAGGAAAGCTGATGTCTGATCCCGCCAGATCACCAAGGGTAGTTGAAGCTTTTATGAAAATGTCAAAGTTTGACATTCAGCAATTAGAAAATGCATAAATAAATTCCCAAAAAGATGAGGAAAAATATTGGAGAAAGACAAGTATGAAAAACAATAATGGCAGCCGTGGCTTATAATCAGTAAAAACAAAATTTAATTTAAGTACATTGCGCCCTGCAACTCTTTGAACATAATCGCAAGCAATGGAACTTATCAAACGGCATGCACGATTTTATTTTTTATCCTTTCTCAAGCATGATTTTAAAGCCAGCATCACTGTCTTCTTTGTTGCGCTGCCTCTTTGTCTCGGTATTTCTTTAGCTTCTGGAGCTCCTTTATATTCAGGTCTTATATCTGGTATCATTGGTGGTATTGTTGTTGGACTTATCAGCAAATCGCATTTAAGTGTAAGCGGACCGGCTGCTGGTCTTACGGCTATTTCTGCCGGTGCTATTACAGAACTTGGCAGTCTGCAAATATTTTTTCTTGCTGTTGCTGTTGCCGGCGTTATTCAATTATTGCTGGGTGTTTTCAAACTTGGAGGGTTTACACATTTTATTCCTTCAGCCGTCATTAAAGGAATGTTGGCAGGAATTGGTATCATCCTTATTGCAAAACAGATTCCGTTAATGCTTGGTTATGATGAAGCATCTTTCTGGACCAAAGAATTGTTTAATATCATTACTTTAAAAAATGCATTCAGTCATGTAAAGAATATTTATAATCATACTTCAAAAGGAGCTATTGTAATTGCAATTTCTTCACTTGCTTTACTCATTGCATGGAAAAAAACGCTGGCAAAGAAAGTTCCGTTCATTCCTACTTCATTTCTTGTTGTAGTATTCGGAACTTTGCTGGCATTTTTATTTCAACAATTTATTCCATCATTGGCATTAAAGACTCAACAATTTGTAAACCTGCCATCCAATTTGTTTTCTGACATAAAACTTCCTGACTATCGGGCTATTTTCAGTAATACTGATATTATAAAGAATGCTGTTGTTATTTGCATTGTTGCCACACTTGAAACCTTGTTAAGCGTTGAGGCCATTGATAAAATTGATCTCTATAACCGCATCACTCCGCAAAACCGTGAGTTAGTTGCACAAGGCACGGGGAATATTTTAAGCGGCCTTCTTGGAGGCTTGCCTATAACTGCTGTTATTGTTAGAAGCTCTGCCAATGCAGAAGCAGATGCAAGAACAAAACTTTCTGCCATCTTTCATGGTATATGGTTGCTGGTGCTTGTATTTTTTGCAGCGTCCATATTGAATATGATCCCTTATTGTGTGCTTGCTGTTATCCTGATCAGAACGGGTTATAACCTGGCAAAGCCACGCATGATCGCTGCAGTTTACAGATTGGGGAGAGAACAATTTTTACCTTTCATCGTAACAATAGTTGCGATGTTATTTACAGATCTCCTCGTCGGTGTGGGTATCGGTATAGCCTACTCCTGTTATTTTATATTTAAGAATACATACAAAGCAGGTTATACGCTGGAAACAAAGTCAGAAGGGCATATCACCCATTATTATTTTAATCTTGCTATTAACGTCAGCTTTATTAATAAAAAAAGGATAAAGGACCAGCTAGAAAAAATTCCTAATTACTCGGTAGTTCATATTGAAGGGGCACATAGCGTTTATATTGATTACGATGTTTCGGAAATAATAAATGAGTTCAAAACAAAAGCAAAACATAAACATATTGAGTTACATTTATCTGGTATCCCGGAAGTAGAAACGATCAGTGCACATTAAAAATTTATTTATGCAGCTATCCTCCTTTCCTTTTCAAACCTTAGACTGGTCATCCATTCCCAGGAAAGAACATAAGGGCGAAACCGGGATTGTTTACTGGCAGGCTTTTATGATGGGTGAAATACGTGTAAGAAAAGTAGAATATTCTGCAGGTTATAAAGCAGATCATTGGTGTAAGAAAGGCCATATCATTCTTTGTACTGAAGGAGAAATGGACACAGAATTGGATGATGGCCGCATCATGAAACTCACGGCAGGAATGACTTATTTTGTTGGTGATGATTGTGAGGCACACCGCACCTCGACAAAAAATGGTTGTAAGCTTTTTATCGTTGATTAATCAGAAAATAATTCAGCCTCGGATACGTTTTAGCATCATGAAAAACCTACTACTATTCCTCCTGATCTCGGCCTTTACCTTAACCTCCGCAGCACAAAATCCATCAGAATTAGGTGCTGACTATATGATGCCAATCGGCAAAGGATATAAAAGCAATATAGTCGGGGCTCATTATGAAAGCTTCAATGACAAAACCAGTTTCAGTATTGGTATCACGTACCATTTTTCAGCAAGAGATTCCTATGGTGGCTTCAAAGGTTATGGGATGTGGGTAGGTTTCAGAAAAAGCTTTGGAGACAATATCAGTGGCAGCGATGGATTTATCGGTTTAAGAGCATTATTTGCATTTGAAAATTTTGAAGGAAAAACAAATCTTGGAAGTTTAATGTTTACACCAATTGGCGAGGTAGGTTGGCATTTTCTTTTTGGTGATCATTTTTTCACGACGCCATCAATTGGCTACGGCTATCAAATAAAAGTTACCAAAGAACATAATACTAGAGACCAGGATGAAGGCGGTCGAATTATTCCCGGTCTTTCCGCGGGTTATAGATTTTAAAAAAAATTGCAGACCATTTTTAATTCTGACTACTGACTCCTGACTCCTGACTTCTCTCTTTCCTATTAAACCAATACCACATCGGCACACCACTAAGCATTAAGATCAGACCAAAACCAGCTTCTCTCGGTTTTGTAGCAATTGTATTCACAAACAAACCTGCAGCAATAATAATTACTATAGCCGGTACAACAGGATAACCCCAAACCTTATAAGGGCGAGGTGCATCAGGCATTTTTTTCCTTAATATAAAAACACCTAGGGCTGTTGCTCCATAAAAAAGAAACATAACAAAGATGATCATATCTGTAAGTTGGTCAAATGTGCCTGATAAAACGAGAAGGCAAGCCCATACACATTGCATTAAAAGTGAATTACGGGGCACAGCATATTTATTCAATTCACCTGCTTTCTTAAAGAACAGACCTTCTTTTGCCATTGCGTAATACACACGGCAACTTGTAATAACCGTTGCATGATTACAACCAAGCGTCGTAACAAGGATCAGGATCGCAATAAACATTTCACCATTCCTTCCCCAGAAAATTTTAACCGCCTCTATAGCAGCAATTTGATTTCCTGATGCTGTCACCTGCTCAAGGCTTTCAATTGGAAGTAAAGAGAGATACGCAGTATTTACAAGCAGGTACATACAAATAATGATAATCACACCGATCGCAATGCCACGGGGAATATTTTTATTTGCATTTTTTGCTTCGCCACCAATAAAACCAACCGATGCCCAGCCCTGGTAAGCCCAGAATGCAGAGAGCATAGCCGTAAACATAGCGCTGAATGTTACCGGCTTGTTATCGGTAGTCTCCAATTTGAATGCCATTCCCAAATTTGATTCATGACTGGTGAGCCCGAAAGCAATAATGGTAAATAAACCTGCAAACACCAACAATAAAATACCCGTTCCAAGCCAGGCACCAGTTTTCAAACCTTTGCTATTGATCCATGTAAGAAGTAGGATCAAAACAATGGCTGCAAATTTTACATTGAAGTTTTTGAAGGGATAAAACACTTCGCCGATATTATAACCAGAATAAGATTCAAGCATCGGTGGTAAATGAACGATACTGTTCAATGATTCAGCAAACACATAAGCCAGCGATGAGATGGCGGCTGTCTGCATCACGGTAAATGTCGACCAACCAAACTGGAAAGCAAAAAACCTATTGTAGATCTTTTTATAATAGGCGTAATCGCCACCGGTATCAGCAAGCAGACCGGCAACCTCAGCGTAGCTTAATGCACCAAACAAACTAACTATACCAGCGATCACCCATGCAACCAATACCCAACCGGATGAATGTAATGTATCGGCCATCGGCGCTACTTTTTTGTAAACGCCAGACCCGATCACATTGGCAATGACAAAAACTATAACAAGCCTTAATCCAAGAGTGCGGTTGAGTTGTTGGGTGGCCATATTTTCTTTTTGTGATTCTAATATTACATTTTTTCATCTGCACTTGGGCCATACATCCCCGGAACTGGTATGTTAAGCAAACGCAGGTAAACTGATAACTGGCCGCGATGATGAAACAAGTGATTGAAAGCCCAGCCACGTATAGATACCTTCTTAGGTAAGCTGAACATTACCTGCTCGCCTCTTCTTGCTGTCCATGATTTATCAAAATCTTCATCAGACATATTATTCAGATCGGCGATAGCTTTATCAAGATGTAATTGAAAAGTCGCGATCAGTTCTTCTTTTGTATTCGCATCGGGATTCATTTTATAATCTTTCATAAAATCAAAATCATCGATATGGATTATAGTAGAAGCCCATTTAGTGGTATCAGCTACATGTGTTGCCAGGTGGCCAAGCGTCATTGATCTTTCATGCGGCCTCCAGTCTTTTTTATCCATTGGAACTTTCTCCAACATTTTTTTTGTCATTGATGATTCGTGTTTCAACTCAGCAATAAGTGCATCTTTAAGTGCCATAATTATAATTTTTATTTACAAGGTTATGCATTCTTTTTGAACAGCATATTATATAATTGAAAAAGACCGGCTAAAAT
>Ga0207641_10003944_pt1 | contig 12963 bp, 8 predicted proteins | sample KBSSwiS62_FD_184306 | JGI IMG/M metagenome (GOLD analysis project Ga0207641, IMG submission 184306) | Switchgrass rhizosphere microbial communities from Kellogg Biological Station, Michigan, USA - KBS Switchgrass S6-2 (SPAdes) (version 2) | ecosystem: Host-associated > Plants > Roots >... | reverse complement strand
CCGCCCCGCCGCGACGATCCCACCGCCCGTCGGGGACAACGCGACGACGCCAGCCGAGACCGCGCCGACCGAGACCGCGCCGACCCAGATCGCGCAGTCGCCGGACGCCGGCGAGCTGACACTCGTACTCCCCGATCCGACGCCCGCCCCCGATCAGCTCCAGGACGGGGCGCCCGAGGCGACCGTCTCAGCCTCGGGCGCAGGCCCCCTGATCTCCCCCGTCGAGAAGCTGGACCCGCCGACGATCTCCGTCCCGACGATCGCCAAGCCAGCCGCGGCCGTCGCGACGGACTCCGACACCTCTGACGACGACCCAACGGACAGCGTCGATCCCATCGACGCCGACTCCGGCCAGGCCGATCCTGGCGCCGTCGGATCCGTCGACGCCGCAGCCGGCGACGCGGCTCGCGAGCGCGATCTCAGCACAGGCTCGGCGGAGTCCATCGGCGAGCGTGAGCCGGGCGACACCGAGGCCGATCTCATAACGGTCATCGCCGAAGCCGGGGCCGATTACCAGGCGGACGCCATCGGCGACGACAGTGACGCCGCGGACCAGCGGAGCGATGCCGCGGACCGCGAGAGCGACCTCGCGGCGGCCGCTGCCGAGGTAGCAGCGCAGCCCGCCGCGGATCTGGCCCCCGGTGAGCCGACCTCCGACGGCCCCGACGGTTCCGAAGATCTCGTCGAGGCGCCGTCGGCCGAGGCGGGAACGGAACCCGACTCCGAGGACGAGACCCAGGTTCTGGAGGACGCCGCCGCCGCCGTACTGGCGGGCCTCTCCGCCGCCAGCTCCGCCGAGGCAACCAGTTCCACCGACGCAGACGGTCCTGCCGAAGCGGGTCAGGACGACGAGGAGACGACTCTCACCGGCGGTCTGCCGATTGACCGCACCGAGTTCGACCCCGAGTTCGGCGTGGCCGCGTTCGTCGGCGCCGCCGGAACCAGTACGACCGCCGACGAGCGCAGACCGGGCCCCGCAGCGCTGGGCGGTCAGCGCGACCGGCGCAAGTGGATCCACGTTCTGCGCCACGGCTATGTGCTGCGCTCCCGGTCCGGCCTGACGGTGGTGATGGTCGTCGTGCTCGTCGTGCTGTCACTGTTCGGCGTCACCGGTCTGATCCTGTTCGGCGGCAGCCCCAACTCGGGCACGGAGAAGGCGGTCATGTTCGCCCCCTCCACCACCCCGAACGACATTTCGCTGGCCGACCTCCCTCAACCGGTCGTGCCCCCCGCCGCCCAGCAGCCGGTAGGCCAGCCCGGGCCGGCCGCCGCGCAGGCCAGGGCCATCAGCCACGGCGAGGAGCCGGCCGCCGGCTCAGCCTCTAACGGCGGCGCGGCGAGGCCCAACCCACCCGCCAACCCGGCCAACAAGGCGCCGACCACCACGACCAACGTGGCTGGAACCAACCAGGCACCGGCGCCGACGTCCGGCCCCGTCACAGTCGCCACCAGTGCCAGCCCGCGGTGCTCGAGCAGCCTCCCGTTGATCGAGAACCTGCTGAAGCTGCTGGGCAACTGCTAGCCACAGCCCCGACGGGGCGCCCGCCCCCTGACCGGCGCCCCGCGGCAGCGACCGCCCAGCGGTATCGCCTGTCCCTCACCGCTTCCGCACCCGCCCTGATGCCGTACAGTTGGAACGCGCTGCCGCCCGACGGCAGCGCCCGTCCGGCCGCTGGGCGCGGCCAACGGGGGCGTAGCTCAACTGGCAGAGCACTGCCTTTGCAAGGCAGGGGTTAGGGGTTCAAATCCCCTCGTCTCCACGAGCTGGCTCTGCCTGCTCGGTGCCCTTCGGGCACCTTCGCCACCAGCTGCGAACTGACCTTGGCCAGTCACCGCCTCAGGTACCGAGCAGGACCCCGTTGCGAGCGCCGCACAGCAGCCGACGACCGATCGACCCGGTTCAGGTCGGTCTGGTGCGGGCCCGGCTTGGTTGGACCCGGGTCGGTTCGCCGGCCGTCTTCGGGTGGTCCGGCGGGTAGGGCAGGTCGCCGAGGCCCCGGTCGGTCTGGTCCCGGTCCCACCACTCCAGCAGCGGCGTGAGGTCAACGGACACATCATCGATACCGGCCTGGAGGTCGCCGAGCGCCGCGAACCGGGCCGGAACGGTCCGCACCGTGAAGTCCCGCGGGTCGATCTGGGGCAGCTCGTCCCAGGTCACCGGGGTCGAGACCGGGGCGTGAGCCGCGGGCCGCACGGAGTACGCCGAGGCGATCGTGCGGTCACGGGCGTTCTGGTTGTAGTCGACGAAGATTTTCTCGCCGCGCTGTTCCTTCCACCAGGCGGTCGTCACCTGGTCGGGCAGCCGTCGTTCCAGCTCTCGGCCGAACGCGATGGCCGCGTAGCGCACCTGGGTGAACGTCCAGCGCGGCTCGATCCGGATGGCGATGTGCACGCCGCGCCCGCCGCTGGTCTTCGGCCAACCGGTCCAGCCCAGCTCGCCGAGCAGCTCGCGGGCGACCCCGGCCACGGCGACCGCGTCGGTGAAATCCGTGCCGGTCTGCGGGTCGAGGTCGATGCGCAGTTCGTCCGGATGCTCGGTGTCGCCGCGGCGCACCGGCCAGGGATGGAAGGTGATCGTGCCCAGGTTCGCCGCCCAGGCCAGGACGGCCGGCTCCGTCGGACAGACCTCGTCGGCGGTACGTCCACTGGGGAACGTGATCCGGGCGGTCTTCACATAGTCCGGGGCGTTCTTCGGAACCCGCTTCTGATAGAAGGCGTCGCCTGGGGTGCCGTCCCGCTGGGCGAGGGTCGCGCCTTCGACCACCCCGCCGGGCCAGCGTTCAAGCGTGGTCGGGCGCTCACGCAGACCGCGGAGCAGGCCGTCGGACACGGCTATGTAGTACTGGACCAGATCGAGCTTGCTGAGCCCGGCGGCCGGAAAGTATGGCTTGTCCGGATTGGACACGCGCACGGTGCGCCCGCCGACCTCCAGCTCGACAGGCTGACCTCGCGGCGCACCGCCCATACGCCCGACCCTAACGCGGCCCTCGGCCACTACACAGCCTTCTGGGCGCGCCATCCGACGGCTTCAGCGGGACGGGGCCGGTCAACGCCTGGATCCGCGGGTCGGGAGATTGCGACGCCGTCGTCGACCTGGCCCTGGCCATGAGCGACGCGTTGGACCCGGCTCACGACTCCGGCGACGGTCTGCATCCCAATGACGCCGGCTCCCAGGCGATGGCCGACGCCGTTGACCTGACCCTCCTCTGACGCGCCGCCCGGTCAGCCGGGGTACGGGGATTCGGCGCGGGCCTTGTGCAGGGCGGCGGACCACCAGGCGAGCTGTTCGAGCATGGCCTTGGCATATCCGGGCGCCTGCTCGTCGAGGGGCTCGCCGTTCTCGAAGGCGAAGAAGTAGTTCGGGAACGAAAGACCATCCCGGATGGTCACGGCGTGCAGCTCGGTGAGGACGTTCTCGAGATGCAGGACGGCGTGCCGGCCGCCGGCGGCGCCGCCGTAGCTGACGAACGCGACGGGCTTGGCCTGCCACTGGGTGAAATGCCAGTCGATGGCTGCCTTCAGCGACGCCGGGTAGCTGTGGTTGTACTCGGGCGTGACCAGGACGAACGCGTCGGCGGCGTCGAGCGCCTGGGTGAGGGCCGCCATTCCCTCGGGGCGCGGATAGGCGTCGCCGGCCAGTTTCGGGGAGTCGGCGGGCAGGGCGAGCGGGAGGTCGACGTCGGCGAGGTCCAGGACGTCGACGTCGAATCCGCCGTGCTCGCGGGCCCGGTCCGCCACCCAGGAGGCGACGACGGGCCCGAACCTGCCTTCCCGCACGCTTCCAATAATGATCAGTAGTCGGCTCTGTTCGCTCATGGACCCACTGTTCGCCTCATCGCTGGGCGTGACCAGGCCGGCGTAAGGGTGGCCCTGACAGGGCCACCCCACGCTCCGGCAGGCGTCCTAGCCTGGTGGGGTGAGCACACCGCTCGGCGATTATCTACGCGCCCGGCGCGACAGCACGGCTCCCGCGACGGTCGGCCTACCGGACGGGGAGCGCCGTCGCGTGCCGGGCCTGAAGCGGTCCGAGCTGGCCGGCCTGGCCGGGATCAGCGTCGAGTACCTGATTCGCATCGAGCAGGGCCGTGACCACAACCCGTCAGTGTCGGTGGTCAACGCCCTGGCTGACGCGCTGCGGCTGGACGCGGCCGAGCGCGACCATCTTCGCAACGTGGCCAGTTGCAGCGCCGGACCATGTACGGCCGCCGTCCAGTCACCTCGTCTCGAGGTCCGGCCCACGGTGCGCGCGCTGCTGGCCCAGCTCGAGCCGGGGATCGCGTACGTGACCAACCGGCTCGGCGACCTGCCGGCCTATACGGACGGTTTCGACTTGCTGGCCCGGCCGGCAGGGGTGCTCGACGGCCTGTTCCCCAACCTCACCCGGTTCGTCTTCGCCGACGAGCGAGCCCGCCGCGTCTTCCCTGACTGGGAAAGGCTCGCCGACGAGCTCACGCTGCCGCTGAGCTTCGGAGCGCCCTCGGAACGGTCCCAGCGCCTCGTCGCCGACCTCACCGCGACGGCTGGTGACGACTTCACCCGCCGCCTGCGCGGCCACAGCCGGCCGCGCGGTGACCGCCAGGTCTGGTGCCATCCGGCCGTCGGGACCCTCCGCTTCGACCGGGAGACGCTCGAGCTCCCGGCCGCCGACGCCCAGCAGCTGGTCGTCCTGCTGCCCGCAGACGCGGAGACCAACGCGGCGCTGAACCGACTGCGCCACGGCGGCGGTCTCGCCCTCGTCCGATAACGCCGGGCCTGTTTCGGCCCGGCGTCGCCGGCGGGCTCAGTCCGCTGGCGGGACGAGCTGGTGGGTCCGGCGCCGGGTCCGCCATCGGGCGGGCCGCCGCCGAGCCCCCGGCCGTTCTCCTCGCGCGTTCCGCGGAACGTGATGATCGTTCGAGCGCGGGCCTCACCGCGCGCTGGTTGGCCGCGTTCCGCGGAACGCGAGATGGATCTCGGGCCGTTCGTCACGCCGCGCGCAGGAAGCGTTCCGCGGAACGCGAGGGTCGCTGACCAGGCACTCGGCGCGCGGCGCCGGTCCTTGCGTTCCGGGCGCGCGGACCGCGTGAGGGGCTCGGTCACGCGGATCAGCAGTCCGTGAGATCGGTCAGGATCGAAGAAGCCCAGGTCGCGGTCTCGCAACTAGCCTGACAACCATGGACGGTGTGCATGATGTCATCCGGGTGCACGGGGCGCGCGAGAACAACCTCAAGGACGTCAGCATCGAGCTGCCGAAACGCCGGCTGACCGTCTTCACCGGCGTCTCCGGCTCCGGCAAGAGCTCCCTGGTGTTCAGCACGATCGCCGCCGAGTCGCAGCGGCTCATCAACGAGACCTACAGCGCCTTCGTGCAGGGTTTCATGCCGACACTCGCCCGGCCCGAGGTCGACGTGCTGGAAGGCATCACGACGGCGATCATCGTCGACCAGCAGCGGATGGGCGCCGACGTACGCTCCACGGTCGGCACCGCCACCGACGCGAACGCGATGCTGCGCATCCTGTTCAGCCGGCTCGGGAAACCGCATATCGGCTCGCCCAACGCGTTCTCGTTCAACGTCGCCTCGGTGCGTGCGTCCGGCGCGCTCACGGTCGAACGCGCTGGCGCGAAAACCGTGAAGAAGACGTTCAACCGGCTGGGCGGCATGTGCCCGCGTTGCGAGGGGCGCGGCACGGTCTCCGACATCGACCTCACCCAGCTCTACGACGATTCCAAATCGCTGTCCGAGGGCGCGATCACCGTCCCCGGCTACGGCACCGGCGGCTGGAACTACCGACTTTACAGCGCGTCCGGCTTCGTCGACCCGGACAAGCCGATCCGGGCGTACACGAAGACCGAGCTGCACGACCTGCTGTACCGCGAACCGGTCAGAATGAAGATCGCGGGTATCAACATGACCTACGAGGGGCTGGTCCCGCGGGTCCAGAAGTCGATGCTCGCCAAGGACCAGGAGTCGCTGCAGCCGCACATCCGGGCGTTCGTGGACCGGGCTGTGACCTTCACCGTCTGCCCCGACTGCGGTGGCACCAGGCTGTCCGAGGCGGCCCGCTCGTCGAAGATCAACGGCATCAGCATCGCCGACGCGTGCGCAATGCAGATCAGCGACCTGGCCGACTGGGTCGCCGGCCTCGACGAGCCCTCGGTCGCGCCGCTGCTCACCTCGCTGCGGCACACGCTGGACTCGTTCGCCAAGATCGGGCTGGGCTACCTCTCGCTCGACCGGCCGTCGGGCACGCTCTCGGGCGGTGAGGCGCAGCGGGTAAAGATGATCCGCCAGCTCGGCTCGTCGCTCACCGACGTCACCTACGTCTTCGACGAGCCCACCACCGGCCTGCACCCGCATGACATCGAGCGGATGAACACCCTGCTGCTGCGGCTGCGCGACAAGGGCAACACGGTGCTCGTCGTGGAGCACAAGCCGGAGACGATCGCGATCGCCGACCATGTCGTCGACCTCGGCCCCGGCCCGGGCACCGCGGGCGGCACCGTCTGCTACGAGGGCACCGTCGACGGGCTGCGGGCCAGCGACACGATCACCGGCCGACACCTTGACGACCGGACCTTGCTGAAGGCCACGGTCCGCGCGCCCACCGGAAAGCTCGCGATCCGTGGCGCGTCGACGCACAACCTGCGCGACGTCGACGTCGACGTCCCGCTGGGGGTGCTCGTCGTCGTCACCGGCGTCGCCGGCTCCGGCAAGAGCTCACTCGTCCACGGGTCGATCCCGGCCAGCGCCGGCATCGTGTCGGTCGGCCAGGCCCCGATCCGCGGTTCCCGGCGCAGCAACCCGGCGACGTACACCGGGCTGCTGGAGCCGATCCGCAAGGCGTTCGCCAAGGCCAACGGCGTCAAGCCGGCGCTGTTCAGCGCCAACTCCGAGGGCGCCTGCCCGGCCTGCGGCGGCGCGGGTGTCGTCTACGCCGACCTCGGGATGATGGCCGGCGTCGCGACCACCTGTGAGGAGTGCGAGGGAAGGCGCTTCGACGCATCGGTGCTGGAGTACCGGCTCGGCGGCCGCGACATCAGTGAGGTGCTCGCGATGCCGGTGGCCGAGGCCGAGGAGTTCTTCGGTGCCGGCGAGGCCCGCACCCCGGCCGCGCACGCCATCCTCGGCCGGCTCGCCGCCGTCGGACTCGGCTACCTGACCCTCGGCCAGCCGCTCACCACGCTGTCCGGCGGCGAGCGCCAGCGCCTCAAGCTCGCCACCCACCTGGCTGAGAAAGGCGGGATCTACGTCCTCGACGAGCCGACCGCCGGCCTGCACCTGGCCGACGTCGAGCAGCTCCTCGGCCTGCTCGACCACCTCGTCGACGCCGGCAAGTCGGTCATCGTCGTCGAGCACCACCAGGCCGTCATGGCCCACGCGGACTGGATCATCGACCTCGGCCCCGGCGCCGGCCACGACGGCGGCCAAATCGTCTTCGAGGGCACCCCGGCCGGCCTCGTCGCCGCCCGCTCCACCCTCACCGCCCAGCACCTGGCGACCTATGTCGGCGCCTGACCAGCCCACGCGCGTTCCGCGCAACGCGCGCCGCCGTCAAGGACGGCCCCGGCCGGCGAAACGGGTGGTCAGGAAGTCCACAGCGCCGTGGTCGCCGTCGAAGGTGTGCCAGACGACGTCGACGCCCCTGGCGCAGTAACTAACCGTTACGACCGGAGGGCGAACCGGGTGCCGCGGCTCGGCCGGCGGGCCTGCCGCGTTCCGCGCAACGCCGACCGGCGGCCCCGCCGAGCGACCGCGCCCGTTCCGCGGGACGCGCCCATTCCGCGGCCGGGTCAGCCGACACGTTCGAGCACACGCAGCGAGCCGGTCTGGGACCGCTCCTTGAAGCCATCCTCGAGAGCGCGCAGATAGATGTGGTACGGCGCCTGCCCCCCGTCGGCCGGGTCCGGGAAGACGTCGTGGATCAGCAGCGCCCCGCCGGGGGCGACGTGCCGGGCCCAGGCGTCGTAGTCCGCGTGCGCCTGTTCCTCGGCATGGCCGCCGTCGATGAACAGCAGCGTGACCGGCGTCGTCCACCAGCCGCCGACCTGCTCCGTGCGCCCGATGACGAGAGTGACGACGTCCTCGACGCCCGCGTCCTCCAGGTTGCGGCGCACGAACGGCAGCGTGTCCATCCGGCCGGTGCGCGGGTCGACGACCGCCGGGTCGTGGTGCTCCCAACCGGCCTGGTTCTCCTCCGACCCGCGGTGGTGGTCAACCGTCACCACCCGCGCGCCGGCCGCCCGCGCCGCCGCGGCCAGGTAGAGCGTCGACTTGCCGCAGTAGGTGCCGACCTCCAGGATCAGCCCGCCCGCTGGCACCGCGGCAGCGGCCGCATAGAGCGCGTCGCCCTCGTCCGGCGGCATGAATCCCTTGGCGTCCAGCGCCGCCCGGCGCAGTGTCTCGTCCACGAGGTAGGTGCTCCCGTCCGGCTAGCTGGCAAGTTGGTCGTCCAGGTCGGCCGAGGACCAGGCAGCGACGACCGGGGCCGGGTCGCAGCCGCAGTCGAGGGTGCCGCGGGTCTCCTCGGCAGGCAGCGCGGCAAGGGCCTCGTGGCCGGGCGCGAGCGCCGCCAGCACCGGGGGCAGGTCGTCGCCCCGGAACACGGCCTCGGTGACCCCGCCGGCCAGGGTGTCGACGGCGAGCACGACGGCCGCGGCGGTCCAACTACTGCGCTCCGGCGGAAAGTGGTTACCGTTCTCGAACTGCCAGCCGGTCCAGTAGGCGCCATCGTGGTCGCGCAGGTGCTGCATGTCGCGGACCATGGTCGCCGCGGCGAGCGTCTCGCCGACGAGATGCAGCGCGATCGCCAGCTCGCACGTCTCAGCCCCGGTCACCCACGGCTCGTCGTCGACGCAACGGATGCCCAGCCCCTCGATGACGAAGTCGTCCCAGCGTGACCGCAGCCGGTTCACGCCGTCGACGCCGCGCAGCGCGCCGCCGATCACGGGGTAGTACCAGTCCATCGACCAGCGATGGGTCGGGGCGAAGTACTCGGGGTGGGCGCGCAGCGCGTGCGCGAGCGCGCCGGCGGCGAGCTCCCAGCCGGGCGCCGTCTCGCCGACCAGGTCCGCGAGACCCAGCCCGCAGCGCAGGCTGTGCAGAATGCTCGAACAGCCGGTCAGCAGCGCGTACGGATGGTCGTCCCCGCCGCCGCCGCGGGCCCACCAGATCTGGCCGCCCGGGGCCTGCATGCTGACGACGAAGTCCAGCGCGGCGCGCACCACGGGCCACAGCCGCCAGACGAAGGCCCGGTCGCCGGTGCGCCGCCAGTGGTGCCAGACGGCGGTGGCGACGTAGGCGCACTGGTTGCTGTCGGCGTACTCCTCCTTGACGACGCCGCCGATGGTGCTGGCCGGCCACGAGCCGTCCGGGCGCTGGTTGAGCAGCAGCCATTCCCACGCCCGCTCGGCTGCGTCGTACCGGCCACCGAGCTCGAGCGCCATCGTGCACTCGAGGTGGTCCCAGGCCTCGGTGTGGCCGTCCGGCCAGGGGATGGCGCCGTCCGGCTTTTGTATCGCGGCGATCGCGTCCGCGGTCTGGCGGATCTCCGCCGGCGTGAGCAGCAGCCCGAGCTCCGGCGCGCGCGCCAACGGGTGCGACTCGGCCGGCTCCGGGTGCGACTCGGCCGGCTGCGCGCCGCCGGGCGACTGGTCGTGGTCGGGCCCCGGCTGGGCCGGGACCTCAGCCGCGACCAAGGCCGGTCTCCGCGAGCTTCTCGGGGGATGTCACCTTCTCGGGGGATGTTGCCAGCGGCTTGCGCAGGTAGAACACGACGCTCTTGCCGAGCACCGGGTTGAGCGCCTGCTCGGTCCACCTGGTCAGCCGGGGACGCTTCATCATGTCCCAGACCAGCAGCCGGTGATAAAGCCTCGTCGCCGGGTGGTCGTCGTCGTGCACGCCGACGAGGCAGCGCAGCCACCAGTAGGGCGCGTGCAGCGCGTGCGCGCTATGGCCGCCGAGGTACTCCAGCCCGGCGGCCGTCAGCCGCCCCAGCAACTCGTCACGCCGGTAGATGCGGACATGGCCGCCCTCGACCGAGTGATAGCCGGTGGACAGCGCCCAGCAGACCCGCTCCGGCAGCCACGCCGGCACGGTGACGGCGGCGAGCCCGCCCGGGCGCAGCACCCGGACCAGCTCGGCCATCGCCTGCTCGTCCGCCGGCAGATGCTCCAGGATCTCCGAGGCGATGATCCGGTCGAACGTCCCGTCCGCGAACGGCAGCCCGAAGGCGTCGCCGCGCACCGCGATCGCGTGCGCCGACGGCGGCACCTCGCCCTCCAGCGCCATCGCGCCGAACATGCTGCTCACGCCGACAACATCGTCGAACGAGTAGTCGAGCGCCACGACCTCGGCGCCGCGCCGATATGCCTCGAAAGAATGTCTGCCGGCCCCGCACCCCAGATCAAGAACGCGTTCGCCTGGACCGACCGGGAATCGGTCGAATTCAACAGTCAGCATTGCTACCTGACGGCTTCGATCCGCTCGGCATACCACTCGGCGGTCGCGGCGGTCGCGGCCCGCCACGAGAACCGCTCCTCGACGCGCCGGCGGCCGGCGGCGCCGAGCCTGGCCCGTAGCTCCGGGTCGCCGAGCAGGCGGGTGATGGCCACGGCCATCGCCCCGGCGTCGCCCGGCGGGACGGTCAGCGCCGCCTCACCGTCCGGCCCGGTGACCTCGGGCAGGGCGCCGGCGGTCGTCGCGACCAGCGGCAGCCCACAGGACATCTCCTCGACCGCGGGCAGGCTGAAGCCCTCATAAAGCGACGGCACGACGGCGACCTGGGCGGAGCGCAGCAGATCGACCAGTTCGGACTGCTCCAGGTTGGAGCGGAAGGTGACGGCGTCACCGAGCCCGAGCTCGACGACCTGCTGGGCGGCGGCACCGCCGGGCCGGGCCTTGCCGACGCACACCACGTGCGCGTCCTCCCGCTCCACCCTGATCTTCGCCAGTGACTCCAGCAGCACCCGCAGGCCCTTGAGCGGGACGTCCGCGCTGGTGACGACGACAATCCGGCCGGGCACCTTGGCCACCGACGAATCCGGCGAGAACACCTCGTGGTCGGTCCCGAGCGGCACGGTGCGCATCTGCTCGTCGGCGAGGCCCATGTCGGTGATGATGTCGGCCCGCGAACTCTCCGACGGGATGACGATGCCGTCGAGGCCGCGCGCGACCCGTGCCTGCATGGGCAGGAACGAGTACCACCGCCGGACGCCGAACCTCGCCATGGACCCGGTCGTCGCGTCCAGGTGCAGCCGGCGGTCGACGGTGATCGGGTGGTGCAGCGTCGCCACCAGCGGAATCCGGTGCCGCGCGAGAGCCCGGCGCAGCGCCAGCGTCCCGTAGCCGAGCGTCTGGTTGTCGTGCACGATGTCGTACGGCGGCGGGGTGCCCCTGCGCGGCTTGAGCTGCTTGTGCGCCCGCAGGCTGAACGCCAGCGGCTCGGAGAACTGCCCCGTCCGCATCATCGCGAACTCGGTCACCGAGGCGAAGTCGCGCAGTTCGCCGGGTTTCGGCCACCGGAAGGGATACTCATTCCAAAGATCCAGGCTCGGAAGACGCTGGAGCCCGACCCCCTCGACCAGATCCGGGTACGGCGGCCCGCTGACCACCGTCACCTCGTGGCCCAGACCGATGAGCTCCTTGGACAGCTGGCGGACGTACACGCCCTGCCCCCCACAGGTAGGGAGACTGCGGTACGACAGCAACGCGATCCGCAACGGTGCGCCCTCCCAAGGCTAAGGCTCCCTCTCGCCGATCGGTCGAGAGCAGCGCCGTTGATGGCACACTAGGACAAATTTTCGCGATCTTCCCGCGAATCCTCTGTCCTGTTGGACGTCACACCACGTGCCTGTAATGAACTCGACACGCCTACCTGAACCACCCCGACGCCTCGCCTCGACGACTCATGCACCAGGTCACCAGCCAAATCCCTAAAGCAACCAGCAGTCACTCAAGGCGATGATCTGATCCACCACGCTCAGCACTCCCGGCTGCTGCGCTCAGCGCCCCCCCGCCACAGACCCCAATCCCCCCGTGGCCAAGCCCACCAGCGACCCGCCCGACCCCCGCTGTGCCCCCGCCAACGCGCCAGCGGCTCCATCGCTTCACAGCCCACCAGGCCCGTCGACAACGGGCAGCCTCCTCCCCTTCCGCGTTCCGCGGAACGCGGAACGCGGAGATCACCAGAAGCGTCCACCATGCGGAGCAGGCAAAGCGCCCAGAGCCACCGCGAGCGTTCCCCGGAACCCAAAGACCGGCAACCACCCGGCCGCCCAAGGACACCCGCCGATCAGCCACGACGCCAGCGGCCAGCGGACCAGGATGGCGCGATCCGTGAGAGTTCCGACGAGCCGGTCGTCCTCGACGACGAGCACGTCTCCGGCGTCTCCGCGGAACACAGAGACGACCCGCAGGACACCCGTCACGCCGACGGCCACCCCGTACGGCGCCGCGCCACCGCACGCGCTCCGCGGAGCGCGTGCGGATCACCACCTGTGTCCGGTCCGCGGCGCTACCAGGGCGGCCAGCCCGACCAGTGAGCGTTCCGCGGAACGCAGAGATCGCCACCGCCGACCGTCCAGGGAAACTCGCCCGGTAAGGCAAGACTCCAGCACCCGGCAGTCCGCGGAACGGCTGCCGCCGCCCGACGCGGATCCGCACACTCACAGCGCCGCGGTACCACCCGCGTTCCGCGGAACGCGGAGACACCCGCGCCCGGCCGACGGCGCGACCAAGGCGAGGCCGGCGAAGATTAAGGGGCCGGGTCAACCTCGCCCCGGTTGATCGCGTCAGCTGACAAGCCGCCGGTCGGTGCCTCCGCTCGGCGTCCGCTCAGCGCCGCCCTCGCCGTCAGCCCGGGTCCGAGTGACGTAGAGCGGATCATTGTGGTCACGTCTGGGCAGGTGATCGCCGAAGTCTTTCATCCGCTTGAGGTCGGCGTCCCACGGGGTGACCCACTCGATGGCGGTGACCCGGTCGGCGA
>Ga0207641_10003939_pt1 | contig 12976 bp, 12 predicted proteins | sample KBSSwiS62_FD_184306 | JGI IMG/M metagenome (GOLD analysis project Ga0207641, IMG submission 184306) | Switchgrass rhizosphere microbial communities from Kellogg Biological Station, Michigan, USA - KBS Switchgrass S6-2 (SPAdes) (version 2) | ecosystem: Host-associated > Plants > Roots >... | reverse complement strand
GCCCGCTGGGGGCGTCGGAACGCTTGCGCGGGAGCTCCCAGCCCGTGCTGCGCGTTCCTCCTACCCAGCGAGCTTCCAGACACAATCACGGCGTTTCCATCTAACCGAAACAGCCTCTAGAGTCCTGCCATGACCGATCTGTCCGCCTATGACTGGACCGCCATCGCCGCCGATCTCGATGCGCGCGGCTGGGCGGTTCTCCCTGCCCTTCTCTCCCCCGACGCCGCGCGCGACGCCGCCGCGCTCTATGATGGCGGGGCCGGCTTCCGCAAGGAGGTGATCATGGAGCGCCACGGCTATGGCCGCGGCGCCTATCGCTACTTCGCTTACCCGCTGCCGCCGCTCGTAGCGGAGCTGCGCGCCGGCCTCTATGCGCGGCTCGCCCCCATCGCCAATCGCTGGCACGAACGCATGGGCCTCGACACCAGCTTCCCCGACGATCACGCCGCGTTCCTCGCCCGCTGCCACGCCGCCGGTCAGCTCCGCCCCACCCCGCTGCTGCTGCGCTACGGCCCCGGCGATTATAACTGCCTGCATCAGGATCTCTACGGCGAGCATGTCTTCCCGCTCCAGGCCGCGATCCTGCTCTCCACGCCGGACGAGGATTTCACCGGCGGCCACCTCGTCCTCACCGAACAGCGCCCGCGCATGCAATCGCGCCCCGATGTCGTTCCGCTCGAACAGGGCGACGCGGTGATCTTCGCGGTCAACCAGCGACCGATGCGCGGCAGTCGCGGCGATTATCGCGTAGCGATGCGCCACGGCGTCAGCACGCTCCACTCGGGCCGGCGCCACACCCTCGGCCTGATCATGCACGACGCGACATAATATAAGCCCCTCCCGCTTGCGGGAGGGGGAAGGGGTGGGTCGCGCAGCCAGGGGCTCGATGCCCCAACTCACACCGTTCGTGTCGAGCGCAGTCGAGACAGGTTCGCATATGCCGACGTCCCTCGACTTCGCTCGGGACGAACGGGGTTCACCTCACCTGCGTCAGCACGAACGCAAAGGCCTCGGCATCCTCCTTCAGCGCATCGTACCGCCCCGATTTGCCGCCATGCCCCGCCCCCATATTGATCTTGAGCAGCAGCGCATTGTCGTCGGTCTTCGCATGGCGCAGCGCCGCCGCCCATTTCGCCGGCTCCCAATATGTCACCCGCGGATCGTTGAGCCCCCCGGTGATCAGCATCGGCGGATAAGCCTGCGCGCGCACATTCTCATACGGGCTGTAACTGCGGATCAACTCGAACGCCGCGGCATCGGTGATCGGATTTCCCCATTCGGGCCACTCGCCCGGCGTCAGCGGCAGGCTCTCGTCCTGCATCGTGTTGAGCACATCGACGAACGGCACATCGGCCACCACCGCCCCCCACAGCTCGGGATCGGTGTTGGCGACCACGCCCATCAGCTCGCCCCCCGCCGATCCGCCATTGATCGCGATCCGCCCCGCCCTGGTGAACTTCGCCGCGATCAGCCCCTTCGCCGCATCGCTGAAATCGCGGAACGTATTCCAGCGCGCCTCCGCCTTGCCCTGCAGATACCAGTCATAGCCGAGATCGTCGCCGCCCCGGATATGGGCGATCGCATAGGCCCAGCCGCGATCGACCATCGACAGCCTGATCGTCGAGAAACCCGGCGGGATCGCATGGCCATAAGCGCCATAGGCGTAGAGAAACAGCTTCCCCTCGCCGTCCTTCCGGAAACCCTTGCGGTAGAGCACCGACACCGGAATCATCTTCCCGTCGCGCGCCGGCACCATCAGCCGCTCGGTTTCATAGAGCGACGGATCATAGCCAGACGGGATCGCCTGCACCTTGAGCGTCGTCAGCGCCCGCGCGTCAGGGTCGTAATCATAGACGGTCTGCGGCGTGACCATCGACGCATAGCCGATCCGATAGCGCGCCGGATCATATTCGGGGTTGTTGCCCGGCGACGCCGTATAGCTCGCCTCGGGAAAGGCGATGCGATGCTCCGCCCCGCCTTGCCCCCTGCTATCAACAGCCCCAAGCCCCAATCCGTTCGTCCCGAGCGCAGTCGAGGGACGTTGGCTTGCGGGACGTGTCTCGACTTCGCTCGACACGAACGGCCGAGAGGCGCCGGCAATGTCGCCCGCTGCTAAATCGCCATATTCCCGCAGCCTTATCTGATCGAGCCCATCCACCCGCTCGGTAATCAGCAAATGCCGCCTGAAGCTCGAAAGCCCCCGCAGATAGACATTGTCGGATCCCGCAATCACCGTCTCCCACATGTCCGGCGCCGCGACATCGGCCGCCGCCACGCGAAAGTTCACATGATCGTCATTGGTCAGGATCCACAGCCGCCCATGCGCGCTGTCGACCGAATATTCGCGCTTCTCCCGACGCGCCGAAACCAGCAGCGGCGCCGCCCCCGGATCGCTCGCGGGCACCAGCCGTATCTCGCTCGTCTGATGATCATGCGTGTTGAGGACGATCCACTGCCGATCCTGCGTCAGCCCGACCCCGACATTGAAGCCGATATCGTCCTTCTCCTCATAGAGCGTGACATCGCTCGCCGGATCGCTGCCGAGCACATGCAGCTGCGCGCGATAGGTCCGCCAGTTATCGTTGACCTCGGTGAACACCAGGCTCTTCGAATCCGCCCCCCACACCACCGCGCCATTGGTGATCGCGCTGACCGTTTCGATATCCCTGGCCGTAGCCAGATCGCGCACCTTGAGCACGAACCGCTCCGCGCCGTTCGTGTCCGCCGACCAGGCGAGCAGCCTGCCATCGGGGCTGACCGACAGCGCCAGCAACCGGAAATATTCGGCCGCCTCCGCCTCAGCCGGCTCGTCGAGGATCACCTGATCCGCGCCACCGGCCACCGGCCTGCGATACCATATCCGATATTGCCCGCCGGGCTTATACGCCCACCAGTACAGCCAGTCGCCATCCTTCTGCGGCACAGAGGCATCGTCCTCCTTCATCCGCCCCTTCATCTCGGCGAACAGCTCCTCGACCAGCCCCTCATGCGGCTTCATCGCCGCCTCGAAATATGCGTTTTCTTGCTTGAGATAGGCGAGCACATCGGGCGCATCGATCACCGGATATTTTGGATCCTTCAGCCAGTGATAGGGATCCTCGATGGTGATCCCGTGGCGGGTGGAGCTATGCGGACGACGATCGGCGACGGGGGGTTTGGGTAGGGTCATGGAGGAGATGTAGGGGGTCTGGGGGTGGGTGTCATCCCGACTGCATTCGCCCTGCCCTGCTCGTCCATCCCGCTACCGGCATACGAAGGAACTAGGGGAAAGGCGAAGGGCTCGCCGCATAGTCGTCAATGACTGCAGCGATGCGATCGAGCAATGGCACAAATCCGCTGAAGTCAATAGTGTTTGCGTTGGGCTTTATCACTTGTTCGGCAAACACCTGCTTTCCGTATTTTCCTGGCGCTTTATGCTTTTTCGAGGCGTCGAACTCTAGCCCATTGACCTTTTCATTCAGCAGCGCTGGATCAAACAGACTCTCGATGCAGCTTATTCCTGTAGCGCCGATTTCCGGAGTCTTTATGAGATAGAGATTATCGATGAGCCGGTAGAACGGATCTGTGCTCGTGAGACTGATGCCGGAGGCCCCGCATTTGATCGCATCTTTAAAGACGTCCGGCGCTCCACTATCGTTGTCGATGAGCAAGATCACTGGATGCTTCATTGCTCGGTATCGGTAGCGGTCCAAGTTGGCGCGATAGCTTCGGATAAGGAACAAGAACTCCCCGCTGCCTCCGCCAAGTTGGAGGATATCGTGAATCTTGCTCGAGAATGCTTGAAAGCTTATCGCGGACTTGAATCTACCAGCCGCTATATGCCCAAGCTTAGGGTGAAATCCGACGAGCTTTTCAATTGCCGCCTTGAGATAGATCGTATCCGTCTTTCCTTCAGGAAGCAGGAGTGGCCTCTCAAGCGCTACAAAGTTCTTATAAAACAGCAATTTGTGGTAGAGCGTTCGTGTCGCAGTGGGCTTCTTTTTTTTCTGATCCGGCTCGCGGACATCATAGGTGTTCCTCACCTTGTATATGTGCTCGACGATACCCTGCAACGGAGCAATGCTCGTTTGGACTTGATGAATGTCAGGGTCACCAACCGCTCCGCCTGCGAATTGAGCCGAAAGCACGCGATAATAGCTTCCAGTGTTGAATAGCTGCCAACACATCGAGCGCGCGATCCGGTAGTATTCCGCTTTCACGTTTACCTGTTTGTTAACAACGAGGCCGGTAACGATCTGTCTGGAACCGCGATATTGGACGCGCGTCTTTTTAGCGTTGATCACATATCCCGCTTTAACAATTGCCTTCGCTAGGGCGGGGCCAGCCTCCCAGACGTCGCCATCAACGCCGGTGGGAATCGCAATCTCGGCCGGAAAGTCCTTCTCGTTGGTTGATAGCGTGATATCGTCGGCATACCGGGTGTAGCGACAGCCGTACTCTTTTGCGAGCCGCACCATTCGGACATCCAGCAACCGGCCGACTATATTCGACACGACCGGCGAGCAAGGACTCCCCTGTGGCAACTTGCCGCCTTGGCAAGCAATCTGCGCAATGGCGGTTGCTACGCGTTCGTGCAGCAGGAACCGCTTGTCTTTCATCAGCACGCCACGGATGCGCCCGAGATTGATCGAGGGGAAGAAGTCTTCAAGGTCAATGTTTAGAACGTAGCGCCTGCCTCGATGAGCATGTGCATTCGTAATGATTGATCTTTTACGGACGAATCCATGCGACAACGTGCGTCTCGGCGGCCGACCCATCTCCAGTTCGTCGAGATAATCATAGAGCAAAGTTGCGAGACGCTTCTGCAGCGCCTTCAAGCGGGGAACCGGAGCGCTGATCTTGCGCATCCCGCCCGATCGCTTCGGCGTCTCAAATTCCGTATATTTAGCCGCGTCCGGAATCTGATACACAATAAAAGCGAACGTCTTAAGTTGATAACCCAGCAGTGCGGCGAGATCGGCTCTTGTCGTTGCAGCTTGCAGTTTGTTAACTATCGACATTCGCCCCCCGGCCCCCGGGTCTACAGGCACTCCTATGCGATCGACCGGTTACCCGCCAATATCGCATTATCACTACAGCTCGGGAAGCAGTACCACCCGGCATCTTAATCTTAACGTCGCGATACGCGACAAAAACACTGCCTGTAGACCCTATTGTGAGCATGACCGATTATGCCGTGGTATGCAAGGCGCGAGAGACACTCTCACGGCGATATTGTGGACAGCGCTAAGCCGCTGAAAGGAAGGGCAACCAATGGGCGCATTGCATGATGCTTTTCAGCAAGAGTTGGAAAAGCTCCCTCATCGTGCCGTGCGGGAAGTTGTTGCTGAGAAATTGCGGGCGCATGGCCTTGATAACGATAAGCTTACTGATCAAATCACGGAACATCTTTTCAAGGGCGAAGGCGATTTCGTCTGGGATGGCGCCGCGGATGTTACTATCGAGTTCAATGAGAAGGACATGGAAGAGGTTGACCGGCGATGTCAGAAGGTCATCGATAGCATTCCGGAGATGGTTGGCGACCTCACCCGCGAGTTGGGTGATGGAGTGCTCAGCGGTTTGCGCAATCAGTGGCGTGACATGCAAGGCGCCGCGCGCGAGGAAGTCGCTGGCTTCCGGACACGCCTTCAGATCCGTTGGCGCGAAGGGCTTGATGGCCTCCGTATGCTGGCCGAGTTCAGCCGGGATCGGGGCATGGAGTTTCAGGAAAAGCACTTGCGGTCGCGCCGCAGCAAAGACCGTGCGCGCAATCAGGCGCTGATGCAGCTACATCTCCGAAGCTGCCAAGTGGTCGACGAGATCATTGTGCTTCTCGAAAGCGGTTATCCGAAGGGAGCAATGGCCCGATGGCGCACTCTCTTCGAGATTGCCACTGTCGCCACGATGATTGCAGACGCTGGCGATTTGCTTGCTGAGCGCTACCTTGATCACGACATAGTGGATCGCAAGAGGTCGATGGAGGAGTATCAGCGCTGCGCCGCCGATCTTGGTGAACCGCCGATTCCGGCGCGCGAGCGCGCTGCTATTATGAAGACCTATAAAACCACTTTGCTCAAACACGGCCCCGAGTTCGGCAATTCGTTTGGTTGGGCGGCAGGCTTTGTCGGTCGGAACCCCAACCCGAAATTTAACCACCTGCAAGAGGCGGCGGGACAATCCGCAAAGCGCATTTATTATAAACTGGCCAGTTTCGGCGTGCACGCAGGTGCTGGCGCATTCGACCAGCAACTCGGCTCGTTCAAGCACGACATGCTGCATGGTGCGGCCAGCAATGGCGGCTTGGAGCAGCCGGGTGCAAATACCGCTTTTACAATAACCCATCTCGTCGGACTGCTCTTTCATTCGACCGGCATCGACGAACTGACGATGCTTCAAACATTTATCCAGCTGCGAGATGAGACTGTCGCAGCCTTTTTTAAGGCTGCTGACAATCTAGAACGCGAGGAAAGAGCAGAAATGCGCAAGGCAATGCGACGGCCGGCGCGGAGATGGTCTGGCCGGCTGCGATAAACCGGCGTTACGGTGACGTGTGCATGTGTCACCGCAATTCGGTTTTTAGCACCGGGCGATAGGAAGCTGTTTCGGCGGCGGCATTCATTGTAGCAATTTGCAATGCCGAACGATCCCGCACCTAAACAACAGATCAGCCCAGCAGAAAAGCAGGTTGTTGAGCGCGTGCTCAACATGAAGGGCGGCTATGTGCTCGATTTCAGCGATAAGACGTTTGACGAGTTTATCGCTCATGAGGTCGGCATCGACGCAACGGCTCCGCGCTTTACGGAAGATGGCGTCTCAAAGGCTAAACGGCTGCGGCGCATTCTCCCTTCGCTCGCCGCCGGGCAGCAGGCGAAACTGTTGCGCGCCTTTATGGAATACCGAGACAGCCCGGTTCGTGACAGTAGTCGCGTTGGCATTCTGGATGATGAGTGGCGACTTGCTTACGACAAGATAATCCGAGATTTAGAAAGGCAGGTTGCGGATGCCGATAATACATACGCCGCCAGCTCTTGGACCGGCATACGAACCATGCGCGAACAGGTCGCCATCGTCCGTGGTCTCGCTCCCGTGGCCCTCGGGGAGATCGACGCCCTCGCGGACCTTATCGAAAGCAAGAGGTTCAATGATTCCATTACCGCCGATGCTATTCAGTGCTTGCGAGAGCTTCACCGCCAATTAGGCGAACTAATCGACACGGTCGATCGCGGGAATTTAACGCGAGCCGCCGTCGAGGCAATCGAAGCAAACCGAGAAAAGCTCATGCATCTTATCAAGGAAGGCGCGAAGCTGACGATGGTCGCGCCAGCGATGACCTTCGGCATAATGCACCTCCTCGCCTTGCTTGCTGGCGTGACGATCGACAGCACGATGGTCTCCGCCATCTATGGTTCGATCGTGGGGGCGGACGCACTAAAAGCGATCAGCAAAAAGTCTTCTCTCGCTGGAAAATAGGACGCACGAATTCCAAGGACAGCGAATTCCAGGGACACGATACTTAACTCTGTCAGCCGATTACGGTGCCAGTTTACTAAATAGTCTGTTTAAACGTGAATAATTTGTCGATCGACCTCAACCAAACGGATCGCAATTTAGAAAACTAACGGTTTAATCCGACACCATAAAGCACTTCTACATGTCCGTCGGCGCGAGCGTGGGCTCTTGCCGAATGGCAAGCTTCCACGCTGTCACGCTGACACACAGTCCCAAAAAGGATGCGATGCCGCCGATAGCAGCGCGTCCTACTGCCAGCGCTATCGCTTCAAGAGGCCGCCCTACTATTGACATGTCGGGCACGAGCATGACGCTCGTCACTATAGTCAAGCCCGCCGCCGCCAGTATCCAGCGATGGCCGCGCGACGCGCGCCACACCAGTCGTAAAGGCGTGCAGTTGGCGGAGACGGCTCTAGCGAGCCGCTCTGCCCTTCCTCCACACGCAGCGCCACCTCACCGGGTACGAATTTTTCGGGGTAGCTCCCCCGCCCCACCCGCCCTACGCCACACCCATGACCATGCCGGCAACCGACGATCTCTGGGCGCTGACCGAAAAGGAGAAGCAGACGCTTCGCCTCATCGTGCGCGGCCATGATGCGAAGTCGAGCGCGCGCAACCTTGGCCTGTCGGTCCACACGATCAACGAACGGCTCCGCGATGCCCGGCGCAAGATGGCGGTGTCGAGCAGCCGAGAGGCCGCGCGCCTGCTGCTGGAGGCCGAGCGCGGCGATGCCGGCGCGCCGACCCCCGATTTTGTCGGGGACATGGAAATCGGGGAAGACGCGCCGCAGCGGCAGGCGGATGAGAATGCAGGACGGGCCCGTCGCCCGTCATCGCTCATCATCGGAGTATCGCTCATGACGCTTGTCCTCGGCCTCCTCGCCCTCGCCGCCCTGCCTCAGCTAGTCCAGACCGAGACGCCACCGGCGCCCGCCCCCGCAGCCGCCGACCCCGCCGCGCAAAACCCCGCCGTCGTCGACGCCGCGCGCCGCTTTCTCGTCCTGATCGATCAGGGCCGCTGGGATGAGAGCTATCAGGCGACCGGCGCGTCGTTCCGCACGTCGAACACGCTCAAGGTCTGGACCGATGTGTCGGAGCACGTCCGCGCCCCGCTCGGCGCGGTGCAGTCGCGCACGCTGATCAGCCAGGAAAACCTCCCCGCCCCGCCGAACGGGCTTCAGCTGGTGAAATATCGCACGCGCTTCGCCCAGGGCGAGCGGGTCGAAACGGTCACGCTCGATAAGGTGGACGGCGTCTGGCTGGTCGTCGGCGTGATGATCGGCTGAGCATAAGGCCGGCGAGCGATCGGCGACGGCATGAGGACGTGCGAACGACGCCTTAATCCGCGTTGTCGAACTTCCTCACCTCGACGGCCGCTTCGTCGAAGCCGTCGAGCAGACGGGCGTTGATCCCCATCCTGCCGAAATCCTCCCCCAGCGACTGCCAGTGCGTACCGCAGCCGCAGATCGCGCAATGATGGATGCCGATCATGCGGTCGCCCCAGATATAGGCCGTCGTCTCGCCCGAGATCGTCACCTGCTCCGGCGGGAAATAGGCGACGCGCCAGGCCAGCCGGCGGCAGAGCGAGCAATTGCAGTCCGCCACCCACGCCGGCTGGCTCGGCAGCTCGATCCGCACATTGCCGCAGTGGCAACTTCCGTGAACGCTCATCCCCCCCTCACGCGTCCAAACCACTCACCCGCTTCAGCTCCGACCGCAGCCGCTGCACATCGAACGCATGCTGCTCATAGGGCCCGCCGCGCTCCACCCAGAACAGGAAGAGATGCGCGGACCACAGGTTGGGGTTGGGCATCGTCCGGCCGTGGCGCAGGTCGATCCCGCGATAGAGGACGGCATCGCCGGGCTCCATCGTCACGGCGGTAGAGGGCTCGTCGCCCCAGCCGCTCGAGCACGGGCCCTCGCTCTCCACCGGGATCGAGCCGACTTCGAGCGGCCATGGCACGCCATCGCCATAGACCAGGGTCAGCGACACGCTGTGCTCGCACGACGGGCGATCCGAATGCACCCGGCAGATATCGTCCTTATGGTAGATCCGGAAATAGTCGTAGCTGGGCAGCAGGTCCGCGCCGGTCAGCTCGCACATGATCGGCGTCAGCCCCCACAGGAAGGTCATCAGCGGCCGGTAGAAATGGCCGGATATGTCGATCGTCTGCTGCTTCGAAAGCTGGTGCGATTGCGCGAAGCTGCCGAAGGTCCGCCCCGCGGCTTCGAGGTCGAGCTGGATCTGCTTGTAGAGGTTGGTAGCGACTTCGGGGGGGACAAGGCCCCTGATCGTCGCAAAGCCGTCCTTACGGTAATCGCCCTCGACTCGCATCTGTCCCTCTCGATTTCACACGCGGGCACCTTAGCGTTTCGGCGCCCTTGCGAAACCCGGCTTTCGCGTCGCGCGGCGGCCCGGTCGCCCGCTATTTCCCGGCCGCTATTTCCCGGCCGCTATTTCCTGGCCGCTATTTCCTGGCCGGCCGCCCGGCAGGCGCTTTGTCCGCCGCGCGTCCCGGCCAGATCGCATAGGGGCTCGCCATCGGCTCACCGATGAACAGGATCTGCGCGGTCTGGCGCAGGCTTTTCCACGCGCATTCGATCATCGATCCGCCGCCGACATAGCAGGGGATCATCACGTCCGGATCGGGGAATTTGAAGTAGAGCGCGAAGGGCTCGCTGACCGAACCGGCATAGGCAGTCGCGCCGCCCGTGGCCTTGACGGCGTCGAGCACGTCGCGGTTCCCCCCGACACGCCCCGAAAAGGACGACAGATTGTCGACATAGGCGCCCGGCGGGAAACGGTTCGTCGCCGTCACATCGCCCAGTTTCTCGATCCCCTGGAAATAGAACATCGTGTCGGTGGTGCCGCTGATCGTCTCGGCCTGGCGCAGCTCGATGTCGATCTTCGGGCCATAGGCGCGGCCCGTCTTTCCGCCGGTGCCGGCATAGCGCCGCGCGCGAACGTTCCGGTTCCGGTCCGATGTCAGCATGATATAGGCCTTGCCCTTCGGCTGCGTGCCGTCGGACGCCACGCCGCGATCGATCATCGCCTTGACGTCGGCCACGCTCTTGCCCGCCAGCATCATCGCCGGGCGCATCCCGAAATCGGCGAACGGCGCGGCCGAGGTCGATCGGAAATAGGGCGAGTCCGCCGTCACGCTGGGCCTGTCGAAGCCGCAGCTGCTGCCCAGCAGCCCGCGCGCCATCGCCGATGTGATGCTCTCGCATTCGCCGACCATCGACGGCATCGTCCAGGCGATCGCCAGAAACTGCACGCCCGGCGGCATGGCCGTCTCGACCTTGATCCTGATCGTCCTGAAATCCTCGAGCGGCAGCGCGTTCTTCTTCGGATCGACGTTGACATGGACGATGTTGCGCGCCGGGATGCCGCGCTTGTCGCGATAATATTTGCCGATCTCGATGCTCGCGAGATCATTGTCGTTGACGATCACCCCGACCTGCTCCGGCGAAATGGCATGAACCGGCCCCGCAAGCATCAGCAGCAGACAGAGAAAATAGCGCTTCATCCGATTCGGCCCTCACATGACGACCGTCACGCTAGCGCCAACCCGGCCGGATGCCAGACCCCTGCCCTATCTGGCGATCGACGCCAGCATCGTCGGCCGCACATCGGCGGGCTCGCGTCCGTCCGGCGTCTCCGCCATGTCGATCACGCAGATCGTGCGGAAGCTCGGATGCGGGCCGCAGGCGACGCCGGCATAGCGCAGGTGGCGCGCGAACACGGCCGATCGGTGGCCACGGTCGGCCACGCCGTCATCGACGATGAACTGGCGGATGACATCGGCCGGATTGAACGCGCCATAGGAGATCACCTCGGTCACCATCCTGCCGCCGCCGCGCCGCATCGCGCGCTGGCCCGGGCTGGCGCCGTTCGCGCTGTAATGGCCGGTCCGTCCCGATTGGCTCTGCTCGGCCACATGATCGGACGCCGCCTCCGCCAGCAGCGGCGCAGCCTGCAATGCGGGCCGGCTCTCCACGGTGGCGAGATAGCTGACCGCCTCGTCGATCGGCGCCGTGCCTTCGCGCGTGACATAGGTGATCCGGCTCGCCGGCAGCTTCACCAGCCGGCCGGTGAACTGCTGCCGATAGGCCGTAAGATCATGGACATAGGCCTGCGGGTTCGCGCGCGCCGCGTTCAGCGCCGCCAGCACCGCCGCTTCGGCCCTTGTGTAATCAGGTGCTGTGTAATCGGGTGCTGTGTGATCGGGTGCCGGCGGAGCGGTGCTCGCCGCGGTCAGCGGCAGCAGCGTCGCGAGGGCGGAAAGACCTATTCGAACATATCGGCTGATAACCGTCACATTCCACTCCGGGGCTGGATGCGACGCACGCGGAAGTGCGCCGCGACCCTGCCTAGAGAGAGAAGCTTATGATCTGCTTAAACCGCCCCATATTCGCGAGCAGCTACGCCCGCCCGCGCCCTTGTCCGTCCTGCTGAATTTTCTTCCCTCTCCGTTCGTCCCGAGCGAGTCGAGCGACGTTGGCGCAGGCGAACCTGTCTCGGCCTTGGCCTGTTCCGCCATGAAGCGCGCGGCTCCCATGTGGGAACCGTCTTGAAAGATCCGGATCGACGCGCACAATCCCCCGCCCGATGGACCCCATCGTCCCCTCATCCGTTAACCCGCGCGAAACAGACAGCGCGAAACAGACAGGAAGCCCCATGCGTCATATCCCCATGCTTCGCTCGCTGCTGATCGGCCTCGTCGACGACGTGCTTATCTTCTCGGCCGCGACCGCAATCGTGAATGCCAAAGCGGCGCGCGCCTGATATGGCTCACAACATGGCCCGCTCATCCCTTTCCCTGGCAATCGCCGCCGCGATGACACTGTCCTCGGCGATGCTCCTCGTCGCCTCCCCCGCCCCGGCCGCGCTCGCGGTCGGCAAGAAGGCGCCCGATTTCACGACCCAGGCCAGCCTCGCCGGCCAGCCCTTCACCTTCCACCTGGCCGATGCGCTGAAGAAGGGGCCGGTCGTCCTCTATTTCTTCCCCGCCGCCGCCACCAGCGGCTGCACCGTCGAGGCGCACGACTTCGCCGACGCGACCGACACGTTCAAGGCGCTCGGCGCGACGGTGATCGGCATCTCGGCGGATTCGATCGAACGGCTCAACCGCTTCTCCGTCGAGGAATGCCGCGAGAAATTCGCCGTCGCCTCGGCGCCGATCAGCCTGATCTCGGCCTATGACGTCAAGCTCCCGGTCCTCTCCCGCTCGAACCGCACCTCCTTCGTCATCGCCCCCGACGGCACGATCGTCTTCGCCTATAGCGACCTCGACCATCGCGAACATGCCGAACGGACGCTGTCGGCGGTCAAGGCCTGGGTGGCGAAGCACTGACGCGAAAGTGCCTATCCAGGGGTGACATGGGCCTGCAGACATAGCGGCAACTGAACGATATGAACGCAGCATGGCCCGGCTGCTACTGTTCAACAAACCCTTCGGGGTCCTTTCGCAATTCACCGACCGCG
>Ga0207641_10003938_pt1 | contig 12980 bp, 13 predicted proteins | sample KBSSwiS62_FD_184306 | JGI IMG/M metagenome (GOLD analysis project Ga0207641, IMG submission 184306) | Switchgrass rhizosphere microbial communities from Kellogg Biological Station, Michigan, USA - KBS Switchgrass S6-2 (SPAdes) (version 2) | ecosystem: Host-associated > Plants > Roots >... | reverse complement strand
CGTGAAACGGGCGATTGCGCGTCCAATTCATATTTCAATAAGCCGTGGGCTGTCGCCCGCCTTCGCGGGCTCGTCGCCCGAAATTAAACGACGATCCTGGGGCTTGCGCCCCAGGCTTTATGCTTACGCCTGCTTCGCAGGCTAAGAGGATGAATTACTTCTGCGCCGCCGCTGATGTTTGCAGCGCCAGCAGGTTCCTGCGAGCGTTTTCCGCATCAGTGATGCGGCCGGTCATTCTGTAAAGCCCTGTAAGCCGGGCCAAAACTTCAACCGACTCCGGGCGTAACGAGTTAGCAATCTCCAAATGCTTGATCGCTTCCTGGCCAAGACCCTGGGCCAGCAGTTGGGCCGCCATGTTCACATGTGCATCATATGCGCCGACGGCGCGAACAAAACTCTGGTAAGCCTCGTCAAACTTTGCCCGCTGGCATTGGGCAATCGCGAGGTTATTCCAGATGCGCGCATCATTTGGGGAGAGTTTCGCAGCCCGCTTCAACTGTTTGAGGGCTGCTTCGAAATTGCTGGTCTGAAGCAGAAGATATCCGTAGTTGTTCAGATACTGCGCATTGTCTTTGTCAGCACGCACCGCAGCCTCAAACGCCTTCAGCGCACTATCGTTCATGCCCTTGCTGCCGTAGGCGATACCCAGAAGGTTCTGGATCTCCGCCGATTTAGGATCGACTGACTGGGCCGCGCTCAACTCCCCAATAGCTTCGTTCACTTTACCGGCGTTCAATAGAGCGCGAGCGTTTTGCAGATGAACGTTTACTGGTGCCTTTACGACCGCGGTAGCCGGGTCAGCTTCCGGAGTTTCTACTCGTGCGTCTCTTACACGAGTTATCTTTGCACTCTCAAACGTCGCTGCATCTTTGTCGCTAATCTTTCGCGCGGATGATGGCTCAGTCTTCTTTTTATCACCACCGCCGCCGAAGAGGCGGCCGAGCGCGCGGAACGGAGCTCCCAGGGCACGTGCGAAACTATTACCTTTCTTCTTCTGCGTTGCTTCAGAAGCCTCCTGATCGACGTCAGTATCCACTGACGCAGCCGCTGCCTCCGCGGCGGTGAGCGCGGTCCAATCGAACCCTTCCGCAGTGACAACACCTTGATGCGGCACCAAAACGAGTGCGAGAACGACGGCGATTAAAGAAGAAGCATAAGTTCTGTTTGCCATGGGGTTCCTCCGGTTTTTATAGACCGCCAAAGATATCGATGAGATTCAGAGCCGCGGGTGCGAGAATTATCAGAATTATCACGGGAAACAAAAAACCGGTCAGCGGAATCAGCAGCTTAAGCGCGGCCTTTTGCGAGGCTTGTTCGGCGCGCTGGCGCCGTTGCGTTCGCAGCGAGTCAGCAAATACCCGCACTGCTTTTGCTATTGACGAACCGTAGCGATCAGCCTGGATCAGCAAAGCCACAAAGCTGCGAACGTCGTCAACTCCGGTTCTTTCAGCAAGGTTGCGTAAAGCTTCTTCGCGGCCACGGCCAACGCGGATTTCGAGATTCACTAACTCGAGTTCGCGGTGTAGGTCGGCATGCGTAGTCCCCAGTTCTTCGCCGACTCGATTCAATGCGGCGTTTAGTCCGAGCCCGGCCTCAACGGCGATTACCATCAAATCCATCGCATCAGCGAGGGCCCATCTGATTCGCTGTTGCCGGCCCGCGATCTTCTTGCGCAGAACGTAACGCGGCAGATAGAAACCGAGTGCTGCGCCAATGCAGCCCCATATAACGTATGTGCTTGCCGCACGGTCAAAAAGTAAACAGCCGGTGGTTGTCAGGACCGGGAAGGCCACCATCAAAGTCACCTGGATCGCGCGAAATGCCATTGCTGCATCATGCGAGGCAAAGCCTGCCTGAAGCAGCATTTTTTGCAGTTTCGCAGCTTCGGCCGCGGAGAGCGGCACCATCCGGTTGAGTGGCTCGGCAACCCGCTCCGCCATCGTGGTCACCGGATTATTCTCGATTAAGGTCAACGACGGATCCATGCTCTCGAGGCGCGCTGTAACCACGTTCGCGGGACGAGCAAGTAACCAGTAAAGGCTCATGACCCCCAGGGCGATGCATGTAAAAGTTAAAGCGACGATTAAAATCAACATGACTGTTGTTCCTTCATGTAGGTGGACCAGGCCGTCCAATCCTTAGACCTTGATGGCCAGAATCTTTCGAATCAGAAACATACCGATCAACTGCAACACAATCGCCACGGCAATCACGATATGACCTCGCGGATCCCAAAGCAGCTTGCTCATGTAATCCGGGTTAAGGACCGAAAGCAGAAACACCAACGCGAACGGCAAACCACAAAGGATCCATGCGGAAGCGCGTGAGCTCGTGGTCATGGTGCGGAAGTCTTCCATCAACTTGAATCGATCGCGGATCGTATTGGCCACACGCTCGAGAATTTCGGCAAGGTTGCCACCGGTCTCCCGTTGGATATGGATGGCCACGACGCATAACTTGAGGTCCGGAAGCGGCACGCGATCGACCAGGCGATCCAGAGCAAGCTTGGTAGAAAGTCCGAGCTTCTGCTCTTCAAAAGTGACGCGAAACTCGGAAGCGATCGGATCAGGCATCTCGCTCGCTACCTGGTGCAGTGCCTCTGTGAATGCGTGGCCGACGGCGAGTGAGCGACTCAGCAGATCCAGCGTGTCAGGCAATTGTGAATTGAACTTCAGCAGCCGCTTGCGGCGTTTATACGACACGTGAAGAAGCGGCATTGCTGCCGCGATGAAGAAAATTCCAAATGCCAATATGCCATTTACAACAGTGTACGCGGCCAGCCCAGCCAATACACCGGCTACAAAGCAAAACGCGAGCAGACGGCTAACCGTAATCTGGGAATCCGCCTGCGTGATCATCCTTTCCAGCTTCTTCGCCAAATTAAGCGTATTGAGGACTCGATTGAGGGTCTCGTTGCTCCCCATCAGACCATCACGCGAGATCTTTATGGCCTCCTCAGTGGGCCGAGATGTATCGCGTAACGCTTCAGCAATACGTCGGTCGATGCGAGCCTGACGTGCGTCGGATTTGCGCGACGCAAGCAGAAAGAGCGCGTACGTGGCGAACAAAAAGAAGAGCAGTATCAACGTTTGAATTAACATCTTGCTCGAATCTCCTAAAAGAACGCAGGCAAGTTCATGCCGTACTGTTTGAGTCGTTCCGCGAAACGAGGCCTGATGCCGGTCGTACGGAACCGTCCCAGGACTTTGCCGGCGGCATCAATTCCCGTTCGCTCAAACTGGAAGATCTCCTGCATGGTGATCATTTCACCTTCCATGCCAGTGACCTCCGAGATCGAAACTATGCGGCGGGTGCCGTCGGTGAGACGCGCCACTTGAATCACCAGGTTTACAGCCGAGGCAATCTGTTGGCGCATGGCCCGATCCGAAAGTCTCATGCCGGTCATTTGAATCATTGTTTCGAGGCGGCTCAACGAATCGCGCGGGGTGTTGGCGTGAATAGTTGTCAGCGAACCATCGTGACCGGTATTCATTGCCTGAAGCATGTCGATGGCCTCGGCGCCACGAACCTCGCCAACCACAATGCGGTCGGGTCGCATACGAAGGGAATTGCGAACCAGGTCTCGCTGCGTGATTTCACCTTTACCTTCGATATTCATGGGCCTCGTTTCGAGCCGCACGACATGAGGTTGCTGGAGTTGTAATTCGGCAGAGTCTTCGATCGTCACAATGCGTTCATCGGCAGGAATGTAGGCCGACATGGCATTGAGTAGCGTGGTCTTACCGGCGCCGGTGCCTCCTGAGATGATGATGTTGAGACGTGCACGAACGCACATTTCAAAAAGGATGGCGATTTCCTTAGTGAGGGCGCCATTCTCAATCAAGGCCGGCATCTTCAAAGGATCGGTACCGAACCGTCGAATTGAGAGTGTTGGACCATCGATGGCAAGCGGCGGAATGATCGCGTTAACGCGTGATCCATCCGGAAGGCGGGCATCCACCATTGGTTGCGCTTCGTCGATACGGCGTCCGACGGTCGAAACAATACGTTCAATAACGCGCATCAGATGCTCGTCGTCTTTAAAACTGATAGGCGTCCTTTCCAACCTTCCGCGTCGTTCAATGTAAACGTTGGAATAGGAGTTAACGAGAATGTCGGAGATCGTGGGATCGGCGAGTAATGGCTCGAGCGGACCGAGGCCAAACAACTCGTGATGTACCTCGCTTACCAGGCGATCGCGCTCAATGGTTGAAAGCGGTACTTCCTCGGCTAATAGCAAGTTCTCAGCCATGCGCGAAACTTCGGCATGAACTCGATCGGGAGGGAGGGTATTCAGCTTGGTCAAATCCAGACGGGTAACGATTGCGCTATGGAGACGCGCCTTCATCTCCTGAAAGGCTTTGTTTCCGTAGATCGACTCATCGAGGGCAGCGGCAGTGCCATCGGCGTTCGACTCTTGAATGTATCTTTCGCGTAGTGCCATAAGAATCTTCCTGTACTGACCTCAGTCTATGAATCCAGGTTTCGTATCGCTCTCAAATCAAGCCTTATCCATCATTGGTGAGAGGTGCAAAGCCCCGGTCCCGGTCTGACTCTGGCGTCCAAACATTCCCAGCAGTCCTTTGCGTCGCTGAGTGGAAGTCGGATCAACACCGTCGAAAACGAGCGATGCAATTCGTTTCAGCTCGAGCGTAATTTTCGAGGCCGGTTCGCTTTCCACCAGCGGTTGGCCCAGATTGATGGAATCAATGACCTTTCGATAATCATTCGGAATCAGGCCGAGTATTTTCTCGTCAAGGTGCGCTTCGACTTTTTGCAATTGCACGTCGATGTTCTTACCCCAGCGGTTCACTATGACGTGAACTTTTGTTTTGGGATACTTCAATCGATTGAACACCTTCATCGCGCGGTTTGCGCTTCGGATACCGGGAATATCCAGGGTCAGCACGATCAGAATGTCGTCGGCAAGATCCAGGGCCGCGACTGTTGAGGAATCAAACGTGTGTGGCAAATCGAGGATTATGCATTCGAATTTCTGGCGCAGAAGATGAAGTATCTCGGTGACGTCCTGTGGTTTGACGTCTTCGGCTTCGTGAGCTTCAGGTGGGGCCGCCAGGAGCGACAGTTGCGATGAGTGCACGCACAAAAAGCTGTTGATAAGCGAGTCGTCGAGGCGCGCACGGTTATGCACGAAGTCCACGACCGAGTATTTCGGATCGATACCCAGAAACGAGGCCGCATCACCTGCCTGTAAGTTGAGATCCGCCAGCAGCGTGGACACGCTCATCGAGGCGGCGAGATTGGTGGCGATAAACGAGACTCCCGAGCCGCCTTTACCGGAGAACACAGCGATAACGCGGCCGTGTTTTTTTGTTCCACTGTCGCCGTGGAGACTGAGTTCGCGGACGCGATCGACTACAGTTCTGAATTCGTCCGCAACAACGGGGAGGGGAAGAAACTCATGTGCTCCCGAGCGCATGCTGCGCAAAATCAAACCTGACGAAGTGTCGCTGGAAGCTGTAATAACTGCGATTTCAGGATGCCCCGCGATCACTTTCTTGATCAGCGCAAACTCTTTCTCAGGATCATCCTGACTTAACACCACGATGACTGCCGAAGGCTTAAGAAGAGTAATGTCGGAGAGCAGGCGTTCAAAGCTGTTGCAGTGAGCCAAAAGCTTCGTATTTTGCGCTGCGGTCAGCGCTACTCGCAGCTCGTTCGCAGCTTCCTCGTTCTTACTCAGTACTAGAAATGTTAAAGACATAAATTTTTAACCCACGTGTTCTCGCCGTATCCGCCAAACAATTAGAGCCTTAATCACACAAATTAGAACCCGCCGTATACCCTGCGCTCTCGCCGCGTACGGTTGTTTCGTATGGCGGCATTGCAAAAGCACTCGGCGCTAATGGAAAGTTGTAACTGAAACGCTCGATCCTGACCGATACCGTACCTTGGGCCACGCCGAAGGGTTCGGAATCAGGGCTGTCAGGCCGCTGGCTGTAGTTGATAACGATGTTCTCCCTCGTCAGGTTGGGAACCAACGGCTCTGTGCCGGCTGTGGGACTGCCGTAGAGGACCATGTTTTGAATATTCGCAATAGTGTTCGAAGAGTCGCAGCCTACCGAACCAGGTCTGCACTGGGTGGCGGCGAATCGTGCGCCGCGTCTCGTCGATTCCACCATGGCGTTATGTGTCCAGAACAAATGGCCACCGGCCACGACGGCGACGATCATCATGAGAAAGAATGCAGCCATAACAGCAAATTCTATAGTCGCTATACCTCGTTCCGAGTTGTAAGTTTTCCTTCGCATATGATCACTCACCCAAAAATTCTTCAATGCTCAGCTCGAGAACATGTAGCGGATCGTTGTGCCGGGTCTCAATTCGAAATACAGGGTGTTATTCCCGGTAACGCCGGCCAGAGTGAAAACGCCACGCGTGTATTGATAGCCCGTAATTTGCACTCTAACGGAGGTAATGATTACCGTTGTATCGGGTAAAGTAACGTTGACATTTGCCGTAGTCAGCCCAGGAACGATCGGTGTTCTACCCGCACAGTCTTCGTAACCACAAACGACAAAGTTCTGGGCCTTCAGCACCAGTGCGTCACGCTCGGTCTGCGTACCGGTGGTGAGCTCTTTCTTATTCGAAAGGTACCGCGCGCCAAGCTTAGTTGCTTTGGCCAGCGTTGTATAAGTGTAGAAGAGACGCCCCACTTCCGCCGTGCCGACAAAAAGCAGCAACAGGATCGGAAACACGATTGCCATTTCAACAATTGCTCCTCCACTGTCTCGGCGCAGCAGATTTCCGGACGCATCTTTAAATCGAGTGGAGATCTTCATTAGTTATATCAGCGGTAAAGAACCGCGACTCCAAGTTTTGAGCTGCACACTGTCGGATCGAAGAGACCGCGACCAACAAGAGCATCTTTGTTCACATATTCAAGGAGAATGTCGCCGGACGCCGTGGTGCCGAGAGGACACGGTACGTCCTTCCCTTTTTCTTTCCTGGGACAATTACCATCAACTGCTTGCCTGAGAAAGAAGTAACCCATCTCTTTCACTTTTCCACTCGGGCTTCCCGTTGGATTTTCACCATTCGGTATTGGCTCAATGATCGGTATAAGCAACAGACGGCGATCAAATGATCCGGTTTGGCCGGGCGCGCGACGAGTAGCTGAATCGTTGTTTTTATACTGATCAAAAGTCATAGCGGCGTCAGTCTGGGGCGTGGATCCCCAAATGTTATCAGCCGGCTTAGCGTTGCTGTACGTAAGTTGATTACCCGGGGGGTATATGTAGAACCGGGTGTTCGTGCCGTCTTCAGTCTGCTTGGGGCCATTCATGGCATTTGCGCTTGGAGATTTACTGAAGTTCAAAACGTCTCCGATTCGCGTGCATCGGGGAGCAACCCCCGCCATTGCATCTCTCGTCTCGTCAGCGCCGTTACCGGTGACCCACGGTGTATCGAGCACCACAAACGTCTTGTCTGGAAGGTTAATGGTGGTGCCGGTATTGTCTTTGAATTTGACTGTTACCAACTCCTTGTCCGCATAAGCAACAGTCGGGTTAGTTTTAGCGATAGCAATCGGAAAGTAATCGCAAAAACCGTTGACCCCGATGGACATACCTGCTACCGCACTCGCGGTTTCCGTATGCGAAGTTCCAAGAGCCGCTATTCCAAAGAGAATAGCCGTGTTTGCCGGTCGGGTTTCCACGCGCACATAGGCAATGTCGGCAACGTTCGCATCTTCCTTTGCTGTCTCGGCGGTCAGATAAGGACCGTCGGGAAACTTTGCAAACCTAACCTGCGCGATGCCGATCCCTAATCTCGCGAAGTCAACAGTGTTTGTAACCCTAGATGCCTGCGTTACAGCGTTGTCAATTCCACCAGTACCGGAATTTAGTTCACGAGCCCCGGCCAACGCCGCTGCGTCGGCGGCGTTCTGTAGTTCTGCGCGAACCATGTAGATACGTGAGACGTCAATACACAGCCCGACCATCAGGAAGAGAAGAAGCATGAAGACGGCGGTCATGATAATGATTGAGCCGCGCTCACCACTTCGCTGACGATCGGGACTTATGCAATTTGGAGCCATAACCAACACCTCAGTGTTCAATTAATACAACCAATGAGCGGTTTCTTACGGATTCGGCTTTTTCACCGGTGCACTTACAGAGCCCGGCGGAACAACTTCTGAAACATCGGGCATACCAGTCTTAGTCGCGCCGTTCGTAGCCGGAGTTGCGGCTGGTGCCTCCGTCTTCGGTGGCACGACCGGCAGCATAGTCGGTTGAGCCGTGGTTCCGTTCGTGCCGTCCGTGCTGTTAATCATGAAGCCACTCGGTCCCTTGAGGTCACCGCTCTTGGGTTCGATTCCCAAAAGCGATCCGTTCTTGATGCCTTCGACGGCGGGCAAGCGCGGCACGTCGTCGCGATTAACCGGTTGGACCATCTGTGCGGTAACGATAAACATCAGCTCGCTCTCGTTCTTCTGAAACTGTTTTGAGCGGAAGAGGTTTCCGATGATGGGGACGTCGCCGAGGCCGGGAATCTTGGACAACGATTGCGTTTCGCTGTTGTCCAGAAGACCGGCAAGGGCAAAGCTCTGTCCGTCGCGTAATTCGACGCCGGTCTTGGCGCGGCGCGTGCGCAACGCGGGAACGACGAAGCCGTCAAACCTGACGCCGTTGGCGAAGTCGAGCGTCGAGACTTCCGGTTCCAGCTCGAGACGAATGTGGTCCTCGTCAATGATCGTGGGTTTGAAGTTCAGGCGAACGCCATACTCCTTGAAAACGATTGTCACGGAGCTGCCGGTGCCGGTATTTCCACCTTGCACGATCGGAATCGGGAATTCGCCACCCGCGAGGAAACTGGCTTCCTGGCCGTTCATCGCGATCAGGTTGGGTTCGGCCAGGGCACGTAGCGCGCCGTTGGTCTGCATCGCCTTGATCATGGCCATTGTGTTCCCGCCCAGTAAGAAGAGGTTGAGGCCACTAAAGGCACTGGTTAACACTCCATTCGTAGCATTAGAGAGAATACCTGGACCACCACCGTTGGCGAACCCGCCGGATCCTGTGGATCCCTGATAGGCATAACTTGAGCCCAGCTCGCGCATCTTGCTGCGATTGACTTCCGCCACCCGGACCATCAGCTGGACCTGACTCGAATTTTTAACAGGAGACTCAAGCAGGTTCACGGTTTTGAATCCGGCAGCTTGCACGACTGAATCTGCCTGTATCGCGATCTTCGGATCGGACACTGAACCCGACAGCACCACCGAGCCATTCGCCTGACTCAGCCGGATATCGTCTTTGGGGAACAGCGCGCGAATTTGCGAATCGATCAGCGACAAATTCGTTCGGACGTAGACATCGAAGACGAGAAATCGTCCAGTGCCTTTTTCCCATGAGATAAAGTTGATCTGTCCGAAGGCTTTGCCGTTGACGACCACCTGGTTTGAGCCCACGAGCACGGCTTCCGCAATGTCCGGATTGGAAACTGAAAAACGCTCAATCGGGCTGCCGAAAGTAATGAGTTTCGATTGACCGACAAGCACATTAATGGGAATCACTTCTTTGTTGTCGGAGAAGCTTGCGTTGGTGGCCTGGTCCTGGGCGCAGAGCGGGAGCGCGCAAAACAGGACTGTCGCGAGAACGACGGAGAAGCGAGTGAAATAACGCATGATGATTTTGGCTCCTTGCAGTTACAGAATCTTTGTTGAGCGGTGCGGCGTTGTTGTCGACCGTCAGGCCGGCAGCCACCCACTTCTACGGTAGCTCGTTCGGAATGACCTCACGTCGCTTCGCGCCCTCGATAAGCTCGATTGAGTTACGCGATACGGGGGGAGGCGGGGCAGTTGTTTTCATTTCGCGCGGAGCCTCATAGCTCGTGCGTCTGATCCTGGGTTTGGGCGCCGCCGATGCCGGTTTAGTGTCAGCGACTTTTTCAGCGGCGGTTGGCGGCAGTGCTTTTACAGTTTCTCCGCTAAGGAGGCTCGATTTGTTTGCTCCAGCGGTCTGAGCGTCTTCCTGGTCGCCGAAATTCCGCATTACCAGTTGCAGCTTGCTTTCGTTAGCGGCGAGTACCAGCTTCTCTGCCTGCTCGGGAGTAACCAGCAACGTAACGGCATTGACCTGAGTCGGTTGGCGCTGGTCGGAGGGTGAGTCAAGCTTGGCGCCGCTGGCGAGAACCTTGATGTTTTGCAGGACGATCTTCGAGATTGGGCCTTGAGCGGCTTGTCCCTGGTTGACGGGAACGATCACGGCTACGACGTCCACGTATGAACCCGGATTGACAAAACCGGAAACGCCGACGATTTCGTCAACCTTCACAGTCAGCGCGCGATAGCCTGCGGGAATTACCGCTCCGAGTCCCGATTCAGTGCCGGCGGGTGCGAGTTTTAGGCCCGTAATGGGCTCACGCACGCCAATCGGAATCACAGCTACCCGGTCGACCGCATCATTCAGGTTTCTGAACACTCCCTCTGGAGCTGAACCATTGGGCACGGGCAAGAGGGCCAGCTGCTCGGCCGTTATCTTCGCGCCTACCGGAATCTCGGTTTTTGCGACCACAATATTATTGAGTTGGGTTGCAGTGTTTCTCACGCTGGCGATGTATTGCGTGACCAACATCACCGCAAGTAACCCGCAGATCACTGCGCCCGCAAGCGCGAGGATGAGACGTTTATTTCGCATGACTCAATTCTCCATTACCGAAGTTGCATTAAGCCTGTGGCGGCGCCTCAGGCGTGAAACAGAAAAAACGAGATCAGACTGCCAAAACAGATTGGCACAGCATACGGCAGCGTGTAGCTGCGGTCCGCCGGTATATCGAAGCGCGGCACTGTTTGTCCCGGCAGCAAGCCATAGAAAAATTGAAATACTCCAAACATAGTCACGCCGACGCGGCGCGCATAAATCATCTTGACGATCGCCAGTACCCCACCGGTGAGCGCCACCACTAGCAATGTCGGCAGGACGAGCGAGAGACCATTAACAGCTCCGATGGCTGCAAACAGTTTCACATCACCGGCGCCCATGGTGCCGAACACGTGGAAGAAGAACATCAGTGCAAAGGCAAGCGCGAATCCTCCGAGACTGACGAGCAGTCCGTGAGATCCGCCGAAGAGCGTGTTGAGTGTGAGCCCGCCGAGCAGAATAAGCAGGACTAACTTATTTGGAATACGACGATAGCGGATATCCATGTAAACAATGGCAATGGCCAAAGGTATCAATACGATGGCGGTAACGAGAGTTTGATCTGGAAGCATCGTCGTAGTAGTCCTGTCAAAACTTGCGGTGGGCCAGAATGAAAAAAGAAATGGCGGCGAGCTCGTGTAGCTCCGTTCAAGCGTAACGAACTCGCCACTTTTTATTTTCGCTAACTAGGTAGTAACTGTTCCTGTGCTCTGGGTGGCAGCCTGAACGAGCGTTGCTCGAACAGACGAACCCCATCCTGAACCGTAGATGAGTACCGCGACGGCAGCTACGATTGCGCCGATGACGGCATACTCCAACGTCTCAATACCGGATTCGTCGTTGATGAATTGTTTGATTTTGTTCATTTCACAGACTCCTTAACAGGTCTCAACTAGGTGGTAACGGTTCCAGTGCCCTGTGTAGCGGCTCTGACGAGAGTGGCACGGACCGAAGAACCCCAACCGGAGCCGTAGATAAGCACGGCAACTGCGGCCACGATGGCGCCGATAACGGCGTATTCAAGGGTCTCGATACCTGATTCGTCCTTCATGAAGTTCCTGATCTTGTTCATTGCTTTCTCCTTAATTTTCCCCATGGGGGAGGTTTAGTGTTTGACGCCCGATTAAGAACCCATGCGGGCGCGAGGGCTACACCAAAACTGTAGGCGTCACCTCAGGAAACCTGAGAGATCGCTCCCTGCCGATCACGGCAACATTTCTGGTGCGAGTCCCTGATTGGCAACGGGTATGCCAGCATTGAGTCGCGCCTTCCGCACCTGATTCAGCACCGGTTTCTTATGGCTAAGTAAACTGATACTTGCGGTTAGAGTGATTTGAAGTGACTTGGAGAGGAGGGAGGGCGGTGTTTGGCTCAGTTAAACACTGCTCGTGAGCGCGCACTTGTGGCGGAACGCATTCGGTGTGAATTTCCAGGAATTAAGATCACGCCTGTTGGACCAGCGACGATGTTCTGCCCCGGAAGCTGAGAGGTTCGACCATTCCAGGGAGTTTCAACCGCGTCGGCGGAGTACCAGGAAAGCTACGCAGGCGACAATTATGATAAGGGCTACGATGGTTAACGTGTTCATCTGCATCAAGGGATCTCCTTCAGATTAGTACGTCTCGAAGGGCACCTTATATATCTTAAGTTTCCACTGTGCAAGAAAACTCTGGTAGTTAGGGAACGAGGCGGACCCAGAAGTATCCGAAGAGAAGGAAAGTCATCAGTACAGCGCCGGATATGATCACCACCCAAAGCCGGCGCAGATTTAGGCGCGAAGCGATTCCTATGAACACTGGAAACGCGAGCAACAAGTGCCGCGGCAATGACAGATAAGCTCCGCCCGTAGGCGTCATTCCAGTATGGAAGCTGAAACTCACCACCGCGATCAAGACCACGTACACGCGATAGCTTGCCCTCATTCCACGCCACGCCCATACGATGAGTAAGAGAAACAGAAAACCGAATCCCAGATCGATCCACGGATTGGCGTAAGAGAGGCTCAGCGCCCTTTGAATCGCAAGATACGCCGCCTTCCATGGCCACATAAATGTGTTATCTCTAACGACGAGGTGACTCGCGGGTGACACCATCGTCGACGAAATAAAACTTCCCAGACTGCTGAAGTCAGGTTTGACGTTCTCCAAGGCCCGGGTGCGATAAATGATCCAACCAAAGTAGGCAAGTGGAATAAGAGAGAGCGCGAGCCATGAGCGCCAACGCACCAATGTGCGTCTGAAGTCGTAACGCTCCGCGGCCAACAGTTCCCACGCCGGAACGACAATCAGGAATAAGCCTTGCTGCCTGGTAAGAGTGGCC
>Ga0207641_10003936_pt1 | contig 12984 bp, 10 predicted proteins | sample KBSSwiS62_FD_184306 | JGI IMG/M metagenome (GOLD analysis project Ga0207641, IMG submission 184306) | Switchgrass rhizosphere microbial communities from Kellogg Biological Station, Michigan, USA - KBS Switchgrass S6-2 (SPAdes) (version 2) | ecosystem: Host-associated > Plants > Roots >... | reverse complement strand
GCTCTTGGCACTTTTGTCGATGGTCACCATGATGTTCGGATCAAACCCGCCGAGCGCGTTGCTCCAATCGCTGACCGTTGGATACACCGGCAGACCCAACTGCTTCGCATACGCAATGATGTTGCGCGTTGTAGTGGTCAGACCGCTCACATCCACCTTGCCGTTTGCCAGGAGCCCATAGGACGATCCGAGCGCCACAGCGCTGAGACTGGCATGAAAATTCTGCAAGTTCGCATACGATTGCGGATCTTGACCGTCCGTGTACGCCACTACGAATTTGGTTGGTGGAGTTGCGGCAGGGGCTAACGTCGCGGCACCCAACAACAGCATGAGGGGCAGGGAATTGAATTTCCGGGGGTCGATTTCGCTCATGTTTTCTTCCTGAAAATGGCTACCGATCGACACCAACCTACCACGGGTGGATTACTCACACGTGAAATTTTCTGCGACAGTGATTGCCCCACGCCCGGTGAGCTTGGCAGTCTTCGGGTACACACAGACCGGTCGCGACTGTTGGACTCCATTCATCGTCCGCGAGGCGACAATTTGCCGGGGAGCCCGTCCCCGCTCCACCCAATCTTCCAACACAGACAGGGCATCGAATGTATTGAACCCCGGCCCGCCGCCGCAGTGGCCCATTCCCGGAAACGCGAAGAGCCTGAAAAACTCGCCTGTCCGCGCAATGCCGCCCGCGGCGCGCGCGACCGATTCGTAATAGGACACCACATTCGTCGGCGGGACCACCGGGTCGGCCCATCCTGTATACATCAGCAGTCTCCCGCCTCGAGCCCGGAATTTCGTCAGATCCCGCGACACCGCACTCAGGTAGGGAACCTGGGCTTCCACGCGCACAACATCGTGATCCCAGTCAAAGCTGCGCCAGTCCCAGGTTGGATCGTGAGCCGCGAAATGGCGGAACAGCCCGAGCCGAGGCGGTTCACGCGGATCCAACAGATAGTTCCCCCACCCCGCCTCGCTGCCGCGCACCCAACCCGGAAACAGCGGCTGGCCGGTCCGTGAGTTGTGTGCCCCTCCATAGACCTTTCGTACAGCCTCGACCTGTTTCCGGGTGAGGCAAGTGTCAGACGGGGTACCCGTACACACCAGCGATAAAGGTTCGAACTGGCAGCGCCGCGGATCACCAATGATCCCATCACTCAGCCCATCATTTGCATCACAGCGCTGCGTGACCTTCCGTGTCAGCAACTCCAATTGCGGAGCACTCAACAGGGGCTCACCCCTGGCATCATGCAGCGCCGTCCATGACCACAGAAAACCGAGAATGAGCCGAATACGATCATTGCCAGGCGCGCCCGCAATCACACCTTCGTAATCGTCCGGGTAGCGCTGCGCCTCGCTCAGTGCCTGTTGGCCCCCGGTCGAGCAACCCGCGAAATAGGAATGCGCAGGCGCCCTTCCTTGCATGGCCCGCACAATCTGTTGCGCCGCCTGCGTCGTTACATGAACGGCCCGGTAAGCCCAGTCGATGATCTTCTCAGGGTGGCCATCGCCAAACTCCATCTGATCACCCGAATGTCCGGTGTCCGATCCGACCGTCGCGTAGCCGCGCCCCACGGCGCTTGCCATGGCCCGATAATTGATCGAGCCGGCAAATCCGCCGTTACCCGTGCCAAGCAGCTTCCCGTTCCAACGCCCCGCTGAGGGAATCCAGACTTCAAAATGAATGTCAGAATCGGAGGTCGGCGCGGCCACCGCAACGATGCGGCAGAACACTGGCAAACCCGGCACATCCTCCATACCAGGCGGCATGAGCGCACCGCCGGCCACCTCTTGTGCCGTCTGAATCCTGACGTCGGAGATACTCAGTGCTGTCAGATCCGCGCACGCAGCGAACACAGCAACTGGCGCGGCGCACGTCAACAGACAGCACGCCCATATGAGGCAGCGCATTCAGTTGCAAACCTTCGGCGCGGAAACGAGCCCGCCATACACCGCTTCGTAGACCGCCTTTTTCAAGGTCCCCGAAAGCTCTCGCGCCCCGATCACCTGAGTCATAAAGACCGTCACACGCTTCGTACGCCGGTCAACCCAGAAAAACGTATTCCCCGACCCATCCCACCCGACCGCACCGTCCGGCAGCCAACCCTGCTGAGCGGTGGAGGCATTGCCGAGGGCCAATCCATAGCCGAACTGGAATTGCATCCCCGGTATCAACCCCTTACCTTCAGCCGATGCCGGCAGATGATCCTGAAACATCAACCCCACGGTGTCTGGTTTGAGGATCCGCACCCCATCCAACTCACCCCCATTGGCCAGCATCTGCGCAAAGCGCAGGTAGTCCCCCGCGGTGCCGGCGACCGCCCCGCCCCCGTCCAGGAGCCGGCTTCGATCCCGGTAGTCAGTGTCATCGCGCGTCTCGATGGATTTGAGTGAAGTGCCGTCACCGAGATAATTCGTCACAAAATGATCGAGGGCCTTCCCGTCGACAAAGAAACCGGTATGGAGCATACGCAAAGGCGTGAAGATCCGTTCCTGGATAAACTGATCGAGTGGCTTCCCCGAGGCACGCTCCACCACATAGCCCAACACCGTGGTCGAGTAGCTGTAATCGAATTGCTGGCCGGGCTGATGCAGCAACGGAGCCTTTGCCAGCCGGTGCACGAGCTCCTCCAACGTGGGCGCCGCAGGCGCATCGGTTGGCAGCGATCCGACTGGAGTATTGCGCTTGACACCGTGCTTGCGGTAATAGCGATGAACCGGCGTGTCTCCCATGAAATGGTAAGTCAACCCCGATGTGTGAGTTAGCAGATCCCCGATCGTGATCGGACGCTGTGCAGGTACCGTAACCATATCGTCGACGTCCCCGCTCATATACACGCGAACGTCTTTGAACTCGGGAACAAAGCGATACAGCGGGTCATTGACCGAGAGTTTTCCTTCCTCCACGAGCATCATCACCGCGACACTCGTAATCGGTTTGGACATGGAATAGAAGCGGAAAATTGTGTCCTCGCTGATCGGCGTCCGAGAGGCAATATCCTGGTATCCCACCGTGTGCCGGTAGACTATGTGTCCGTTCTCGGCCACCAGCACCACGGCTCCCGGAATCTTGCCCTGCTCGGTGAGACAACCGAGGTCTTTCGAGAGTGCAGCAAACCGGTCCGGCTGCCTGGCCGCGGCCGCGTGCCCCGCCAAGACGCACGCAACAACGCCCAGCCACGCAAGTTTCAACCCAAAAAGTTGGGTCCTACGCGTGCTACCCCACTCTCCTGCCGGGCGATTTCGAACTATCATGTCGCGGTACTCACTCTATTTGGGGGGCCCACACGTGCATGTCACCTTAGGGCAGATACGCGCATTCGTCACCGTTGCCTCAACCGGCAGTTTCACCCGGGCAGCGGACGTGCTGCATTTGTCGCAACCCGCTCTCACGAATCGCATCCGGCAATTCGAGGACGCCCTGGGCCTCAGCTTGTTTGATCGCAACACCCGGTCGGTCGAAATGACGACGCTCGGTCGTGATCTGCTCCCCGTCTTCCGGCGCGTCGTGGGTGAGTTTGAGACTGCGGTGGTCAATGCGCGGGACTCTGTCAATCGCGTGAAGGGAGTCATTCGCCTGGCATGCCTGCCATCGTGCGCCGCTTCGGTGTTGCCCAATGTGATTCGCGAGTTTCAACGCGACAATCCCGAAGTGACCTTTGTGGTACGCGACGTCGTCAACAGCAACATCGCCTCGCTGGTACGCTCGAGCGAAGTGGATTTCGGGATCTCGGTCCAGGAGAATACCCATTCCGATCTCGAGTCCGTCGCTCTGTTCACCGACACACTGCAGATCGTCTACCGGCCGGAGCCCACGTCCGCGCCGCAGTCGTGTGAGCCTTGCACCGCGATTCTGGCAGGCCGTCCCCTCATTCTCATGAGCCGTGGCAGCAGCGTGCGTGAAAGGGTCGATGAAGCGCTGGCCTCGTTGGGCATCCCCGCGTTGCCCACCTGCGAAGTCAACCATATGTCCACGGCGGTTGCCCTGGTGCAGGCGGGCCTGGGGATTGCCATTCTGCCCTCGACGGCGGTGGAGCTGAAATCCCAGTCCGATGTCCGTTCGCGCCCCATTGACCTGCCGGGATTTTCCCGCGACATCGTGCTTCTGCGGCGCAAGGGATCCTCGCTCCCGCCCAGTGCGGAAGCCTTCATCCAGATCCTGACCCGGGCGGCCCACACCTTCGGCCAGTCTCTGTGAATCAGAACCGGGCATCGAGTCGGACATATGACTGCCGGCCATACGGATCCGCGAGGGACGACAGATAGCCCGTGTACTTCGCGCTCGGCGGTGCCCGGTTAGCCGCGTTGATCATACCCAACGTCACTCGATATCGATCGTCACTACCGAACGCATAGCCGTACTGCAGATCAAACACCGTCCAGGAAGCTACCCGCGCGGCGGTCGTCGCAGCGACGGGGATGTTGTAATCATCCTCGACTCCAGAAACGTAGCGGACCGTGGCGCTTGCGGACTGCCCGCCGCGAGTCCAGTCCAGCCCGAGTACGTTCCGATACCTGGGAGCAGCGGCCGCTGTCAGCGGCGACGTGGTGGAGTTGTTCCTGCGCCCCACGCCGTCGTACACCAAGGTGCCCGTATCAATATCGTACTTCAACAGGTAACTCAACGTGTCGCGCAAGGTGAATCGATTCCCGATCCAGTCCAATCCGAACCGGGCATCGAGGTCGATTCCGGATGTCTGCGTTCCGCTCGGTGCATTGAAGGTGAAGACATAAATCGTCTGCGCCACCCCGTTCTGGTCCCGAATCACCTGCGCACTGTTGGGAGTAGCGTTGATGACCGCTTGCGGATTCTGCGTCTCGATCTGGTTGTCGTATTTATAGCGCCAGTAGTCAACAGAGATGGATGACTGCTCGAGTGGCAGCACAGTCACGCCAAAGTTGTAGACATTGGCCGTTTGCGGCTTCAGCGCCGGGTTGCCGGTCGCAAGCACGGAGCGGAAGACCGTTGTGCCTGTCAATGGATCCGTGATATTCACCACGTTCGTGGAAATCTGGGCCGCGGTCGTGTTGGCAATCGTCGGTGCCTGGAACGCCTTGCTCCACGAGCCGCGCAACGACAACCATGACAACGCCTTCCAACGCGCGGCGATCTTCGGATCCGTCGTCTGAAATTGTCCGTAGTCCTCGTGGCGCACGGCGAAGTCCGCGTTGACGTCCGGCAACACCGGAAAATTCCATTCCGTGAAGACGCTCTTCACCACACGACTCCCCTGCGTATCGCGCGAGGGCCCGTTGAACCCGCCGAACCCGCTGAGGTACAGGTCAGAATACGATTGCGTTTGATCTTCGCGGCGAACCTGCAGCCCAAGAGCGGCTGCGATGGGCCCGCCCGGAAGGTGCCAGAACGATCCGTCGACCACCGCCTCGCCCGTCAGGTACTTGGTGCGACTATAGGTATTCTCATTCGACTGAATGTTGTAGATCAGCGCCGGGTTTTGAGTCAGGTCGTCCTTTGCGAACGGACTCAGGTAATAGCAATTGCCGGTTCCCGGGGTCGCCCCGACGCCCGCGCCGTTCCATCGATAGTTGCAGCTCGGCCCGCCGTAGCCATTGAGCGCCGCCTGGAACAGGTTCATGTCCGTGTCATGATCGCCGTGGGTTACAGCAGCCTGAGACCAAGCGAAGTCGGCGGTGTAATGCCAATCGTCCGTGAACTTCCCTCGCATTCCCGTGACTGCCTGAAGCTGATCCACGTGATCGCGCTGTGCGTTATAAAACGTTCCGTTGAAGCCCTCGGACCCGACCGCGCGCCCAACGAAGACCACCGGCACGCCGAAAGGGTTATAGGGGTTTGCGGCGGGCATGATCGGCCCCGTGGCGCCGTTGTGATTCTGCGCGTATGAGGGCACGCCGAACCGGTCTGAATCCTGGTGATAGAACCCCGCTTCAAAGAAGAGCTGATGCGAGTCGACCAGGTCGTAGCTGGCATCCGTGTGCAGCAGCGTGTTGCGGCTTTTCGGCCGTATTGGATTCTGGGCCTGGAAACTGAAGGCGCAAGTGCCCAATCCCCACCCGGGGCCGCTGGCAGCAGGCGTGAACACGCTGCGGGTTGCCGCCGAGCCGCAATTGGGATCCACTACAGTCAGTGCCCCGGTTGCGCTCTTGTAGGTGTCATACAAGGTCGAGTAGTCATGCCCGTCGATGATGACATCGCCGCCCGTTGGTGTTTTCGGCCTCGCCGTCATTGTGAACGTGCCCGGGTGGGCGCCACTGCCGCCTGACGGGTTGAAGAAGTTGGTGACAGCGCGGTCACCATTCTGCAGGTTTGATATTTCTGTGAACGACCCCGCGACGACGACGCGCGAGCGTTCTCCGTGGGCACCCCACATCGCCTGAATCTGCTCTTGCGGCGAGTCAGCAGTGTGAGTGTATTGCGCACTCGTCTGGAAACCGTCGAAGCGATCGTTGGTAATGACGTTCACGACACCAGCAACCGCGTCGGCTCCGTAGGTGGCGGATGCACCGTCCAACACGGTTTCCACCCGACTGATGGCAATCGACGGCGTCAGGCTGTCCAGATTGACATACCCCTCATAGGGGACGACACGCCGGCCATTCAGAAGCACCAGTGTGGCCGCTGAACCGAGCCCGCGCAGATTGGCTGAACGCGCATCACGGGTGTCGATACCGCCTTTGGCGAGATCCTGAATACCGCCCACACTGCCGACGTTCTGGGGAATGTAACGGGTCAACTCCCCTAGCGAAATCACTCCGGTCTTGCTGATCTGCTCCTGATCGATAGTCAGGATGGGGGAGGCAAGATCCTCCTGCTTCACATTGCGCAGGTAGCTGCCCGTGACGACTACCTCCGACAACGCGCTTTGCTCGGTGGAATCCTGGGCCCCGGCGAGACCCGGGCCCAGAATGGCCGCGACAACGGCACATACGCCGACCGCGCCGCGAGCTCCAACTTCGACACCCAATCGATCCCGGCCTGCAATTCTCAACATGCTCCACACCCCCCTCATACCGTGAGCTGTCAGTTTGTTTTCGCGCACCGTGATTCTGACACCCCGGCGGGAGGCCGCGAATTTGCAATTCCGAATGGATTGATAGGCTTTGCTTATGGGACCGGCAGCTCGAGATCGAGTATCAGGCCGCTGATACACTTGCCATGCGGGTCGATGGCAAGCGAGCGGGTCACTCCGCCCGTCAGCGCATCGTCCAGGACAAAGTTGATCGCTCCCAAACCCGGCAGACAGTATCGCCTCACCGCGCCACAGATGCGTCCGCTCAGGTGAGCACGGATCCGCTCGGCAGTCAGATACTGCTCAATGAACGGATAATCTTTCTGCTGGTAAACAAACACGGATACATTCGAGGTATTGCCTTTGTCGCCGGTGCGGCAGTGAGCCAGTTGTCGCAGTTTCATTTCACACGGTCTCGATGGCCACACGTGGGACCACGCGATCGCGCGGCACAAACGTCGAGGCGATGGCCACAACCTCTTTCGCAGATCGCGTCACGCCACCTCCGCCTGCAGGACCGTTGGTGTAGAGCGCCTCCACCTCGCGACCAATTCGCAGTGCATCCTCCAACGTTCGGGTCCGACCCACCGCGCGGATGCGAATTTCGGACGGCACAGGGCCTGTTTGAGCCTCCGCGCACACAGAATTCACGCCGATCAAATCGTAGCGGCTTTCACGCAAGGGCACGCCTGTGAGCCGCAGTCGTTCCGCCACGACCTCGACGGCCAATTGAGCCCTCTGCAGTGCACCCGACCCGGCATACGATATCTGGCCCTCGCCGATGAATCCGTCCCGATAGCCAATCGACACCTTCAGCAATTCGGGCCGACTGCGTCCGCCCGCACCGCTCACCTCAACGCGGTCTGGCGCTACCTGGCGAAAACAGACCCCGGAGAAGTCCGCAGCCACATCGGGAGTCAGATACGCCCCGGGATCCTGAACTTCATAAAGCAACTGCTCCTTGCAGGTCGCGATCGAAACGAGGCCTCCGGTCCCGGGCAGCTTCGTAAATACGGCCGTTCCGTCGGAGCTCACTTCCGCCAGCGGAAATCCGAGGCGCGCGAGCCCTTCGACGTGCTTGACGCCCGGATCCGCGAAATAGCCCCCCGTGAGCTGACCGGCACATTCCAGCAGGTGTCCCACCAGTGTTGCCTTACCGAGTTGCTCAAAATCCGCCTCGCCCCAACCAAACTCATACCTGAGACATCCGACAAACAATGACGGGTCCGCAACCCGGCCTGTCAGGACGACATGGGCCCCCAACCGCAGCGCTTCGAGAATGGGGGTGCTCCCCAGGTACGCGTTCGCGGCGATAATGTTGTCCCAGGCGATCGGAGAAGCGGCGCCTTCAGCGGGCAACGTCGATGCCCCATCCGTTCGCAGGACCGCAATGACATCGTCGCCCTCCACCGCGGCGATCTTCAAGCCCGAAAGACCCAGAGACCTCGCAATTTCAGCCGTGCGCCGTGCGGCTGCCACTGGGTTGGCGGCACCCATGTTGCTGACGATCTTCACGCCGTTTGTCACGCAGGCAGGCAAAACCGCCCCCATGCGTTCAGCCAGCAACGGATCGTATCCGAGCTGGGAGTTTTCCATCCGGGCCTGTTGAGCGAGTGCGATCGTGCGCTCAGCGAGGCACTCGAAAACGAGATAGTCGAGCCTGCCGCGCTCGGCGAGCTCGATGGCGGGCTCGATGCGGTCACCGGAGAATCCGGCCCCGCAGCCGATCCGTACGACCCGCGGTTCAGTTGCGCTCATGTTAGATCCATTACGCCGGGAACAACCCAAACAACACGCACGCCAGCGCCATCATCAAAGAGGCTGCATACAAATAGGGAAAAGCGAACTTCTGGTGCGCCGACAGATCGATACCCGCAAGTCCCGACACCAGAAAAGTGGCGGGCGTCAGCGGACTCACGGGAAATCCGGCCGTCATCTGGCCCACCAGCGCTGCTTGCGCAACCTGCACTGCCGTACCCCCGAGCCGCGCGTGCATTTCCGCAACCACCGGCAGCACGCCGAAGTAAAATGAATCCGGATCAAACAACATGCTCAGGGGCATCGCCACCAACGACAGCAGGAACGGAATCTGACTTCCGGTGCCGGGCGGAAGATGTGACACGGCCGACTGGGCCAGAGCTTTCAACGCCCCCGTACCTGTCATCACTCCCGTGAAAGCTCCTGCCGCCAGCAGGATTGCCGCCATTGCCAGCGCGGCGTGCGCATGTGCGTCCACTCTATCGCGCTGCGCCGCCGATCCCGGATAGTTGATGAGCAGAGCGATGACCGTGCCCACCATGAAAGCGACCGCCGGAGCGACCAGACCCGACACGAGCGCGCTCATCACGAGGAGAGTCAACAGCAGGTTGACCCAAAACAGGCCCGGCCGCTTCACGGCCGTCGGCCTCCTGACATCCTCACCGATCGGGATCTTCGATGCCGCGACCCGGGCGGCCGGAGAAACTCCTACCGCCCCCGTCGAGCCGGTCGCGGCGCCATTCAGGTCCAGGGCCGAGGCGTCTGCTGCCAAACGCCGCGTTTCACGCTTCCCCAACCACCACGCCGCACAGAACACAAACACCAGCCCTACCGCCTGCACGCCCATCATCGGCCGGAAGATGTCCGAAACCGGAATTTTCAACGCCGCGGACGCTCGCAACGTCGGCCCCGTCCAGGGCAGAAAATTGACTCCCGCCGCCATCGAGACCACGCAGGCCAGCACTCGACGGTCGATCCCGACCCGCTCATAGAGTGGCCGCATTGCCGGAATAACCACCAGAAAGCAAACCGCGCCCGAACCGTCGAGGTGGACCAATAGAGCCAGCAGAGCGCTCGCAATGACAATGCGCGTGGGACGCAGCCCGGTGAGACTCAATACCCTGCCAATAATCGGGTCGAGCAACCCGGCGTCCGTCATGATGCCAAAAAACACAATGGCGAAGACAAACATGGCCACTACGGGCGCTATTGTGGTGATGCCCTCCAACATGAAGGTCGCCGTCTTCAGCCCGAATCCGCCAACGACTCCCGCACCCGCCGCCACGGCAACCAGGCCGACGAGCGGTGAGCAGCGATTGAACAGGATCAGGGCCAGCAGGACCACAATAGATGCGGCGCCCAATGAGGCGATCATTTACGCGCAAGCCCCCTGGATCAAAATTCCCCTCGACTCGAGTAGCGACGGTATCGCCATCTTACGTGCGGACGATCTCCCGGCGGCAAGCAGATTTCTTCAATGGATTGATCAGGCGGGGCAATAAGTCGCGGCGCATCCCACCAGCCGGCTCTGGCCGCAGGGGTACTCAGTGGCCGAGGGACGCCATCACTTGCCTCAATGAATCAAAAGCCCGCATTCCGATGGGCCCGAGCGCTGTCTGGCTCAGTACCATCATAATGATGATTCGCACCGCCCATCGCTCAAACTTCGCGTCCATCTTGACTTCCAGTGAGTCGATGCGCGCATTCAACTTGGTTTCCCCCGAACTGATGCGCTCGCACAGCCTGCTTTCCACCGAACTGATGCGCTCGCTCAACCTGGTTTCCACCGAACCGATACGCTCGCTCAACCTGGTTTCCACCGAGCTGATGCGCGCTTCCAGCCTGGCCTCCCCTGACTCGATGCGTGCGCACAACTTTGCGTCCAGCGCATCAATACGCGCTGTCACTGTTGCGATCCGCGTGTCGAGCATCGGCACGGTCACGAACTGAGCCTTATCAACCACGTGATCAATTGCCTCCGCCAGGATGAGGGCCTGCTCCGTCGAGAATGTTCCCTTTCCACTCAGGAGTTCAATCGTCTCTGCCAGCATGATAAGCCATCCGAGTAAAACGCGCTGATGCATACACTACAGCGAAACGTCTACCCGTTGATTCCATTAGCCTATGCGAATGCCCAATTATTGCTGCGGGTGATGGTGTGTCATAAACAAAACGGACGTCCAATTCTGACGCGAGTGTGCTTGTATGTATTCGGACGTCGCGCAAGCGTCGGGCAACACCGTGCATGACGACGCGGGCAACGGATATGCCTCGGCGGTTGGCGAGACGAGCTGGCATAGGATGGATCTCATTCAGGAGCCGTGCGGCGATCGGTACCGCTCAAAAACTGCAATACACCGCCGACCAGCGCGTTGAAAAACGTCGCTGCGAGCATCAACAGCGCCAATGCAATCGCTCCATCGCGCGGCACTCCCAGAGGCGTGAGGGCCACGATCACCGCGGCCTCGCGTACTCCGAGCCCCACGACGGAAATCGGTAACAAGATGGCGAGGTACGCGAGCACATTGATCCACAAAGCGTCGAGCCAGTCGATCCTGAAGCCGAGGCTCCACGCGAGCACCATCACCGAAGCAGCATCGAGCGCACACTGCAGCAGCGCGAAGCATCCGGCTGCCAGAAGGTCCTTGCGCGGTGCTCCTGTAAATGACGTCAGTGCACGAGCGCCGACTGTCCTCAATCTGCCGATTGCGCTCGTGGATGATTTATTCTCACTCAGCGTTTGTGATGTCCGGCTCATTACTCGCGGTGCCAACAGGAACACACCGAGTATCAGCAGCGGTACGAGGCTCAGCAGCAAGGTAACCTTGGCATTCGGCGCGCTCGCGCTCAGTGCAAAGGCAGCGGCTCCGAATGCGCAGAACGCCGCAAGCTCAATCACACGGCTTGCGCCCAGGACTCCGAAGCCGTCGGCCAAGGAAACGCCGTAGCGAGTGTAGCGATACACCGTGATCACGCTGCCGGCAGACAGTCCGGGAAGCGCCAGGCTCCAGAAGTTCGAAATAAACAGTGACTCCACGGTCTGCCATCGATTCAGCGGCAACCCGACACCACGACTGATGACGTAAGTGCGCTCCGCCGCTGCGAGTCGCGTGGCTACATTGAGCCCAATGCCAACCAGAATCAAACTTACATCCGCATGCGATAGAGCTGTGAAGACGTCGTTTACGCCTGTTACCAGGAAAATCGACAGGAGCGCGATCGCGCTCAAAATGATGCGCCCCCATCGGCGCCATTCCCGCTTGTTGTGCATGCTTGTACGACGCTATTCGAATTTGCTGGTAATGCTCTAACTAGAACTGCTGCGCAGTCGCGGCGTTCCACGTGTGCCGAATTGCTTGGAAGACTGACTTCTGAGCAAACACCAGGCATCCTATTCAGGTCCGCCGCTTGCGTCTCATGCGATCCTACGCACGAAGGAGACCGGACGATGTCGCAGCAAGTGGATGCCCAGGTGGAGAGAGCGCCGACGCGAGCGGGGCGCATTCTCCTCGTCACGCCCCAGCCATTCTACGAGGATCGAGGGACACCGATTGCGGTCGCAGACACCTGCCGCGCCCTAGGTGAGCTCGGATACGAAGTTGATCTGCTGGCGTTTCCGCTAGGGGAAGACATCGAGCTTCGCGGCGTGACGATTCATCGCTGCGCGAATCCGTTCAACATCGAGCGTGTGCCGATTGGCTTTTCTGCGGGCAAAGTGTTGCTCGATGCGACGGTGCTCGGATCGTTCGAACGTCTGCTTCGAAGCCGTCGTTACGATGTCGTGCATGCAGTGGAGGAGGCAGCCTATATCGCCTCCCTACTCTGCAGGCGGCATCGCCGGCCCTACATCTACGACATGGCCTCCTCGATTCCCGCTGAGCTGCTCAGTCATAAAATACTGGGCTATCCTCTCGCGCAACGAGCGCTCCGCCGGATGGAGCGCAATGTGCTACGTAGCGCTGCGCATGTGGTATGCAGTATTGGGCTCGGGGAGCATGTTCGAGAAGTTGGGGCCGGGGTGCCCTACACCGAGTGGCGGTTTCCCGCGGTCACCGGCAACCCTGACTGGGGCGCGGTCGAGCGATTGAGATCCGACCTCGACATCAAACCGGACTCTCACGTGGTCATGTACAGCGGCAACTTCGCGCGCTACCAGGGAGTGGATCTGTTGATGGACGCATTTTCACAGGCTGCGAAGGCAGATCCGTCACTGATGTTGGTGTGCGTTGGAGCCAGC
>Ga0207641_10003929_pt1 | contig 13000 bp, 9 predicted proteins | sample KBSSwiS62_FD_184306 | JGI IMG/M metagenome (GOLD analysis project Ga0207641, IMG submission 184306) | Switchgrass rhizosphere microbial communities from Kellogg Biological Station, Michigan, USA - KBS Switchgrass S6-2 (SPAdes) (version 2) | ecosystem: Host-associated > Plants > Roots >... | reverse complement strand
CAGACCACATGCTGGAATGATAGACGCCGAAAACCGGGAAATGGATGGTCTTCAGCCACAGATTCCCAACATTTTTCGTTTTCAATGGACAAACAAGGAGTTCATGTGACGACGAAGAGGATCAATCGGCGAGAAGCCATCGGCGCGATGGGCGCTGCGGCGGGAGCGGCCCTCGGCTTTGGGTGCAGCAATTCAGCGACCGGCCCGTCGGCAACTTCGACCACCGGGACGACGACCGGTTCGACCAACGCCGCCTGCGCCGTCACGCCCACTGAAACGATCGGGCCCTACCCTTCGGTGACGAGCGTCGTCCGGAGCGACATCCGCGAAAACAAGCCCGGCACCGCCCTGACGCTGACCATCAAGGTCGTCAACGTCAACGCCGCCTGCGCGGCTGTCGCCGGCGCCAACGTCGAAATCTGGCAGTGCGACGCGACCGGCAACTACTCCGAGTACGGCTCGCAGACGACTCAGACCTACCTGCGCGGCATTCAAACGACGAACGGCAGCGGCGAAGTCACGTTCACGACGATCTATCCCGGCTGGTATCAGGGCCGCGCGACGCACATCCATATCGAGGTCAAGACCGGAGGCGTTTCGCGAAAGGCGACGCAGATTGCCTTTCCGGAGAGCGTCAACAACACCGTGTACGCTAGCGGAGTCTATGCCTCGAGGGGCTCGAACCCGATGTCGAATCTCTCCGACGGCATCTTCGCGGACAGCCTGTCCGCCGAGCTCGTCACGCCCACCGGCTCTCCGGCCACCGGGTACACCGCCTCGTGTCAGGTTGCGATATCGGTCTAGACGATGACCTCGACGCGCGCCGCGAGTCGGGCGCCCGGGTACCGAAGCTTCTACTTCCGCATCGGTTTCAGCTTTGTTGTGTTCGTCATGCTGATGCTGGCGGCGCAGAGCGCGCTGTTCAACTACATCCTGGCGCGGCGCGGACCGTTTCCGGGCCGTGCGCCGAACAACGTCGCCGCGATCGTCGCCGCTGATATCGGCGCCGCGCTCGCCCAGGATCCCCACCTGAACCTTCAAGCGTTCATCACACGCGAATACGGCAGCATCCAGCCGCTGGTCGTCGTCATGAAAGACGGCCGCGTGGCGTCGAACCGGTCGCAGCCGCTGAGCGACAACCTCCGCCGGTCGGTCGACGCGGTGCTCGCCGGCCGCACATTCGGTCGCGAAGGCGAGCCTCGGCTCGAAACCGCCGTCGTCATGACGCCGATCCAAGTGGCGGGCGAGTTGCGCGGCATGGCGGTCCTGCCGCCGTTGCCGCCGGGCGGCCCGGTGACACGCGATCTCGGACGAATCCTTTCCGTGCCGGGCACGCTGCTGTTGATCGTCGCGACGACGCTGGCCGCCGTGATCATCTTCGGGCCGGCCCGCCGCCGGTTGGCGGCTCTGGAAGCGGCGACCGTGCGGCTCGGCGCCGGCGATCTGTCGGCGCGCGCGCCGGAATCGGGCGGCGACGAGGTCGCGCGGGTGGCGACCGCCTTCAACCGCATGGCCCAGGAACTGGCGGTTCGCGACGAGGCGCTGAGGACGATGGATCGCCTGCGCCGTCAGATGCTGGCCGACGTGTCGCACGAGCTGAAGACGCCGCTGACCGCGATGCTCGGCTACGTCGAAACGCTGCACATGGCCGACGTGGCGCTGGACGATGCCACGCGCGACCGGTATTTCGAGACGCTCGAACGGGAAACCCGCCGCCTCGATCGCATCGTGCGTGACCTGCTCGATCTCGCGCGGCTCGAAAACGGCATCGGCCCGCTCGACGCGCGCGTGTTCACGATCGCGCGCGTGTTCGAGCACGTCATCCAGCGTCACGAGCAGGAGTCGCACAGCCGGGACATCGCGGTCCGCGTCGCGATTGCCGACCAGGCCGACCAGGTGACGGCGGATCCGGATCGCATCGAGCAGGCAGTGGAAAACCTGTTCGCCAACGCGCTTCGCCACACCTCGTCCGGCGGCGTGATCGAGCTGGCGGCGCGGGCCGAGGGCGAGTCAATCGTGCTGTCGGTGGTCGATTCGGGTGCCGGCATCGCGGCAGAGCACGTGCCGTATGTGTTCGACCGCTTCTACAAGGCCGATGCCGCGCGAAAGCACAACGCCGGTGGCAGCGGGCTGGGCCTCTCGATCACGAAAGCGATCGTTCAGCGCCATGGCGGATCGATTCACGTCGACAGCGTCCCCGGAAGAACCGCGTTCACCATCGTTCTGCCACACCAGCAGGGGTGACGAGACTCGAGACTCGGGGCTCGGGGCTCGGGGCTCGGGGCTCGGGGCTCGTCAGTCACGAAAACACGAAAAGACGAAAAAGATTGGTTTTGATTTCGTGATTTCGTGATTTCGTGGCCAGCAAACGACCCGCCGGATCACTCGGCGTCGACGAATTTGTAGCCGACGCCCCATGCCGTGAGGATCAACTCGGGATCCTGGGGATCGCGCTCGATCTTCCGGCGCAGGCGGCTGACGACGGTGTCCACCGTGCGCTCGGTCACGTAGGTGTCGCCCTGCCAGACCTTGGCGAGGAGCGCCGTCCGGCTGAACACGATGCCGCGGCGCGACGCAAGCAGATAGAGCAGATCGAATTCCTGTTTGGTGAGTTCGATGGGGGCGCCGCGCACGATCGCTTCGCGGCGGTCGGCATCGAGCGCCAGATCGCGCGACTCGACACCCTCGGCTGAAGCGGCGGACGCGACTTCCTGACGGCCGGTGCGCCGGAGCAGCGCTGCGGTCCGCGCGACCAGCTCGCGGACGCCGAACGGCTTCGCGAGGTAATCGTCGGCGCCGCTCTCGAGGCCGAGCACCGTGTCCGATTCCGTGTCGCGCGCCGTGACCATCAGGATGGCCGTCTTCGCGTTGGCGCCCTGATTTCGAATAGCGCGGCAGACCGTAATGCCGTCCAGACCCGGAAGCATCACATCAAGCAGGATGAGATCGAACTTCTCAGCGCGCGCCCGTTCCAGCCCGGCGGTGCCGGTGCCGCACTCCGCGACGTCGAAGCCGGCCAGCCCCAGGTGCAGCCGCATGAGCTCCCGGATCGGCGCCTCGTCTTCGACGATGAGAACGCGACGCAGCAGAGCCCTCGGTCCGGTTTCAGTCATGTGGACCTGTCGCCTCTCTGGGACACGGTGACGCTGGGACAGGACAGCGGTTGACACAGTCATGTTATGTGACTGCCACGATCCTGCAATGTTTTTCGAGTCCAATTCATCGTGGCGGTCAGTGGGAGTGCAAGCGTGGCGCCACCCGCACACGAAGAGCGCAAAGAACGCAAAGGCCGCAAAGACCGCAAAACAATCTGTGGCAGGAAAGGCTGGTATGGGCTCGAACAAACGGATCGTCTGGGCAACGGTGCTACTCGTCCACCTCGTGTCGCGGGCCGCGCTAGCGCAGGAGCGCTCGAACCGCCCGAGCGCGTTGCAGCAATTGAACGGGTCGGTCGCCTCGATGGTCGGCAGCGTATCCAGGAGCGTCGTGCAGGTCGTGGTCACGAGCTACGGGCCGGTCAACCAGTCGTCGCGCACCGACACCGATCTCGTCATCGGCCGTCAACGAAGCATGGGCTCCGGCGTCGTCATCGACGCTGGCGGCTACATCATGACGAACGCCCATGTCGTCAGCAACGCGAGGCGCGTGCAGGTGGTCCTGCCTGGTCAGCCAGGCGCCGAAGCGGGCGTGCGGACGATCGTCAAGGAGCGGGGACGCACCGTTGACGCAACGATCGTCGGCGTGGCGCGCGAGATCGATCTGGCGCTTCTGAAGGTCAACGAGGACGCGCTGCCCGCCCTGCCGCTCGCCGACTACGACGCCGTGCGACAGGGCGAGCTCGTTTTTGCGTTCGGTAGTCCCGAGGGGCTCAAGAACTCCGTGACGATGGGCGTCGTGAGCGCCGTCGCGCGGCAGGCGGATCCGGACAGCCCGCTCGTCTACGTGCAGACCGACGCGCCGATCAATCACGGGAACAGCGGCGGTCCGCTCGTCAACGTCAACGGCGAACTGGTCGGGATCAACACGTTCATCGTGTCGGCGTCGGGCGGCAGCCAGGGACTCGGATTCGCCATCCCGAGCGCGCTGGTGCAGATGGCGTACTCGAAGCTGCGGCGGTTCGGTCACCTGCATCGTGGCGAGTTGGGCATCGTGCTGCAAACCATCACGCCGACGCTCGCCGGCGGGCTCGGTCTGTCGCAGGACTGGGGCGCGATGATCTCCGACGTGTCGCCCGACAGCCCCGCGGCGCAAGCCGGACTCCGCATGCAGGACATCGTCGTCAACCTCGACGGCCTGCCGATCGATGGCGTGCCGCGCCTGGCGTTTCAGCTCTTCACGCGAAGCGCGGGCGATGTGGTGCGGCTCAAGGTGCTGCGCGGCCGCGAGTGGTATACCGCGGACGTGACGATGACGGAGCGGCCGCACGATCTCGATCGGCTCTCGGACCTCGTCGATCCGGACAAGAGCCTGGTCGAGAAGCTCGGGGTGCTGGCGATCGACATCTCCAGCGCGAACGAAAGCCTGGCGTCAGGGCTGCGCGTGCCGGCGGGCGTCATGGTGGCGGGCCATACGCGGAGCGACATCGATTCGGCGGACGCAGGGCTGATGACCGCGGACACCATTCACGCGGTGAACGGCATCCCGGTGGCGTCGGTCGATCGTCTGCGCGCGGAGCTCGACGCGCTGAAACCACATGCGCCGGTAGTGCTGCAGATCGAGCGGAATGGACAATTCGTGTTTCTGGCGTTCGAGCTCGATTGAGTGAACTTCTCTAGGCTGTGGCACTCAACCCGAGGAGCGTGCGCGCCGTTCCGCCGAGAATCGCCTCGCGATCAGCGTCGCTCAAGGCTGGCGTGTCGAGGACATGGTCGACCGGCGCGTCGGACCACGGGTAGGGATAATCGGTGCCCATCACGACGTGAGAGGCGCCGACTTCGGCGACCAGGTGCCGCAACGCTTCCGGCGTGAACACCAGCGAGTCGTAATACAACCGCTTCACGTACTCCGTCGGCTTCAGCTTCGGCACGCCCGGCGCGCACTGCGCCGGGAACGTCTGGCAGCCGTGATCGGATCGGCTCATGTACGACGGCAGATAGCCCCCGCCGTGCGCCGCGCAAATCTTCAGGCCGGGGAATCGATCGAGCGTGCCTTCGAAGATCAAATGCGAGAGCGCGATCGTGGTCTCGAGCGGGTTGCCGATCACGTTGCCCAGCAGGCCGTTGCCCTTCAGTCGATTGTTCAGCGCGGCCGAACCGGTCGCCTGCGGATGGATGAACACGACGGCCCCGAGCTCCTCGGCCTTTGCCCAGAACGGGTGAAACTTCGCATCGGCGAGCTCGGCGCCGGCGACGCTGCCGCCGATTGCGGCACCGCGCAGTCCGAGCTTCCTGATGCCCTCTTCGAGCTGCTGCGCCGCGAGATCGGGAAACTGGAGCGCGACGGACGCAAACGCGGCAAAGCGATCGGCATGCGTTGCGCAGAAGGCCGCCATGGCCTCGTTCTGAACCGAGATGACTTTCGCCGCGAGATCGCGATCCACGTCGTACCAGTTGGGGTTGATGCTGAGGACCGCGATGTCGATGCCTTGCGCGTCCATCGCCGCGACACGCTGTGCCAGCGGCTCGCCGTCGAGCGTCAGCAACGATCCTTGCGTCGCCGTCGGTGCCGGCGCCGATCGGCGCAGCAGCTCGTTGGCCTGCGGCACCGCGCAGTGCGCATGGATGTCGACAGTGGTGATCCGTCGGCCCTTCACGACCACCGGCCGCCGCGTCGCGCCGGCGCGCCGCGCGGACTGCGCGCCCACGCCCGCGACGCCGCATCCGACGAACACCAGGCCGGCCGCGTGCGCGACGTCCGTCAGGAATGTTCGTCGATCGGTTCGCATGTGCACTTCTCGTCGAGATTCTACACATAACGACGACCTGGCTTCCTCGCTCGCAGCCCCCCTTTCGGCACGAGCTCGGCGAGCGTTTGCCCTGGCCCCTGCGAGTGATTGCGGGCGCTTCGCCGCACGATGGTGTCGCGTTCAATCAATTGCCGCGAAAGGCGGCAAGGAACCGCAGCGCCGCGATGCTGGGCATGAAGAGGTACGCGCCGCCCCTCACCTTCACAAAGCGCGGCAGCGCGGCGGTTCGCACGCTGATGGGCCGCTGCGGAATCGTCATGTGGCTCGACGCCTGATCCGTCCGAGCATTGTCACCGATGATCGGGTCCTTGTTGTCGTTGAGGCCCGAGAACCGAGGATTGTTGCACCAGGTCTGCTGCACGAACTCGAACTGCCGTTTGATGTTCGCGTTGACGCAGAAGAAATGGATGCCGCGCTCCTTGCCATCGTCGCCAAGGTCGAGCAGGGCCATCCTGCCGGCGAGATTCGCCGGATCGGTCAGGACAGCCGGCCCGAACAACGGTGGCCCGAATACCCGCGCTCGACGCAGCAGACGATGGGCCTCGGACATGCTGAGGGAGTGAGCCCTGTCGTACGGATGGATGACATCGCGGGGATTCGCCCTGCGCGTGTGCGCACCGAGCGGACACGACAGACCATCCGGATCATCGCCGTACATGAAGTCGTTGCGGTCGGACGCCTGAGGGTCGTCGGCGACGGGAGCCAGAACCAGCGGCGACCCACTGGGCCACCGTCCGACGCATCGAGACGCCAGCCAGATCATGTGTCCCGTGTCGTCCGCGCCCGTGCGTCGGACCGTTTCCTGTTTCATGAACTGCCAGAACGCCGCGACCTCCTGCGCGAGCTTGCGGTACACGACATAGGAACCATTGATGCCCAGATCTCGCAGTTGTTCTGACGCCTGATAGGGATTGGCCAACGGTGGCAAGACGGCGTCAGGGTCCAATTCCGCGGGTATGACCGGCGTCGGTGGAATGATCTGAAAGTGGTTCGGGTACCCGAGGATGAACTCTCCCGCGGGTACCCCGTTGCCCGGGATGCCGGCAATCGGTGGCTGCGCGATACCATCGTGAAACCCAAATGGCTCGTAATCGCCTTTGGGTCGGTATCCCATCTGCACGCTGCCGGGCAGCTCAACTACACCACCTGCCGCGTCGACGAGGAGCGCGCGCTGTGTATGGCACCCCGCCTCCAGCCCCTCGTCCGACTCCGCGTGAACGATCAGGACCGCGTGGATGGGCGGCTTGCCAGGCCCGCCCAACTCCCATTCGACGGGGTCGCTCTCTTCCGTATCGCCAAGAATCCGCGATCGGCTTGGGTCTGCGATCCCCTGCTGGAATTCCAGAGGAAAGGTGTCGAGAACCTTCCGTGGCAACCCGATGGCGGCGAGCCCGTCGGCACTGAGGGCGATGTTCAACGTCAGCGGCGGCTTAATCTTCTCTCCGTTGGGCGCGATGGGCCACGCGCGTGCCGATGTGATCATCGGCCCGAGACGGCGCAGCCAGAGCCGCGCCCGTCCCGGGTCGTGAAACTGGACGAAGAGGTACGCGGCACAGGACAAATGCCCGTAGCCGCTCGTTACGAAGCCCTGGATGTCAGCCAGGACATCGTCGGTCAAACGTGGCGATTGCTGCGTCACCTGGATTACAGCCCTTGCAGTGCGCCGATGTGTTCGGCCATCGTCGCACAAGCGTTCGCAAGCGCGCGATCATTGACGATATTCAGCACGGTCTCTTCCGGATACGCGCTATAGAAGACCTCGGACGGCACTTGATGGCTTCGCAGGAACCATTTGAATGCCGGCAGATCTCTTGCGCCGTCCGGAGGATACCCGTAGGACGTTTCCCAGATCGCGTCGAGCCCGGAGAGGATCAGCTCGGCGAACTCATCGATGTAGCTTTCCCAGGATCCGTCGTAGTCACTGATCATCATCAGCCGTCGACCATCGTCGATGACGAGCCACCTGACGAAATGAATCGTGCTGATGCCAATGAGGGAACCGGGTGCTGCCAGGCGCCTGGCGTACGAGTCGATGGCCGCCATGACGGCGCGGACGCGATCGGCCTGTCCCTCGCGCACGACGGTGATCAAGGTGAGCTGGTTCTGGGTGATCACATCCTCTCGGAATGCCGGAGACAGATCATCCTGAGCCGATGGCGTCTCGTCGCCCGGCACGATCGGAACGGGGACCGAACGATTGTCCAGAGCGACGCTCGAGTAGACGGATTTCAGGGGCGGTAACCGGTTTCGAGTGAGCCGGTTTACGCACCTGAACACCACGTATCGATCGAGGCTGGCGATGATCCGCAGCGTTCCCGAGTAGACGTTCTTGAAGCCGCAGCGGACGATGGCTTGCGGCAGATCGGCCACGATCGGGAGCGCCCGGATAGACCACGCGATCGCGGCGCCGAGGCTGCGCCCGGCTGTCGTGACGGCGCGACGGACGACGCGGACCCACTCCGGTTGGCGCCCTGAAAGGCCTGGAAGGATCGTCGCAAGTCTCCCGGCGGAGGCCGTGTCGAGCAGGGACCGCACCTGACGTCGAAGCGAGATGGACCGCTGGATGTCTTCGACCGTTTCGTCGCGGAATGCGATGTAGAAGGCGTCCGGCTCGCTTGTATGCGCTCGAATAAAGGCTCCGAACTGAGCCCTACCCTCGTAGCCTTCGCAGCAGCCCCAGATCGCGTCGAGGTCGGAGGTGATCGCGATCAACTCGGCCACGTGGGCGTCGAGATCGCCATCGTAGTTCGACGAGTACAGCAGGCGCTTCCGGTCCAGCCCACGGTCGTAATCGTCGAGGATCGCGAAGCGCGCGAAATGGATGCTCGAGCTGCGATTGAAGTCGATGTGCGGACGGCCTGCGCCGCCCTTCAGCGTTCTGCCCCGGATGTCGTCTCCGATCGGCCGGAGGACGTCGCGCAGGCGCTTCTGCTCGCCAAGTCGAATAGGCGCAATTACTGTCAGCCCCCGTGGCACCAGGCTCGCGAGTCTACACCGCGTCCTGTGTTCCTGCCGACGGCGGTTCCGCAACCGGCGGCTTGATATAGTAGGGCCCCCAAGGAGCGCAGACGATCGATGACTGTCCAGACCGCCCAGACACCGGCCGAAACGCTCACGTCGCAGGAGCGCCAGCGGCTCGAGGACGTCGGCTTCATGACGTGCATGACGCTGGTCCTGTTCGGCAACTACAACCAGACCGGCCACTTCGGCGGACCGCTGGCGTATACGCCGTTCAACGTTGCCACGCACCTCGTGGGTCCGGACCAGGGCGGCCTCCGCTACGACTACCGACGCCCCAAACATCCCTACGGCGACAAGTTCATGCTGGCGGCCGGCCACTGCGCGCCGACCTGCTACGCCCTCTGGATGATCATGGGCGAGGCGCTCTACCGGAAGCACCAATCGACCGGCGATCGCCGCTATCACGTCGCGCCCGATATCGCGATGCTGTCCGTCGACGCGCTCGGCTTCCGCCGCGGCGCCGGCGCGCTCAAGACGCTGCTCTCCGATCAGGGTCTCGACGATCATCCGTTGTTCGCGCAAGCCAAAGGGCGCGGCATCCGCGCCCTCTCCGGACACATCGAATCGACCGACCTGACGAACGACGTCAACGGCGGCCCGTCGGGCGTCGGCGTCGCGACGGCGGCCGGCAAGGCGGCCTTCTGGGACATCGTCGGCGCGCCGATCAGCTCGCCGAAAGTGTTCGCGTTCGAGGGCGAGTTCGCGATGTGCGCCGGCCACGCGCAGGAGCTGAAGACCCAGGCCCTCGCGCTGCAGGTCGGCAAGCGGTTGCGGATCTTCTTCTCGTACAACAACGCCGGGATCGACGACCGGTTGATCGGCGGCGTCGTCAGCAGCAAGTTCGACGGTTACCAGCTGATCGAGCAGTGGACGTCGTACGGCTGGAACGTCTTCTCCATTCCGGACGGCCACGACTACGACCAGATTGCCGGCGTCCTCCGCGAGATGGAGACCTCGGACCCGGCGGATCGGCGTCCGATGATCGTGCTCGGCACGACGACCAAAGGCTACTGGCCCAGCGCGAAGGACGGAAAGATTCCAGGCGCCGGTGATCAGATTGTCAGCTTCGCGAGCCACCCGTACGGCTTCAAGATGAACACGGAGTACATCGTTACCCTGGCGCGCACGTTCGAGGAACGCTACGGCGTGACGTTCTCCGGCATGCGCGAAGGCCCGGTGACCGATCCGCGCGAACGCCTGATCCAGTTCAAGACCAACATCGATGTCGTGATGTCCGTGCTCGACAAGAACGGTCTGGGCGACTGGCTCACCGATCGCCTGGTCGAGATCGGCGATTCGGTCACGGATCGCCATCCGCTCCGCATCGACGTGTCGCGCGATCCGTTCCTCGACGAGCGGCTTCGCGTCAGCAACCTGCCCGAGGAGCCGCAGACCGTCACGGCGAAGAACCCGGTATCCGGAGTGGAAAAGAAGGTCGCGATCGCGCTGTTCCAGAAGGCGGGCGACGTCGCCGGCGCGCGCCGCGCCGTGTCGGAAATCATCAAGTGGCTGAACTACGTGACGGACAACCGCGCCCTGACGCTGGCGGCGGATCTCTCCGAGTCGGTCAATCTCGAGAAGGGCAGCCTCTGGGGACACTACGATCCCGAAACCAACCCGGCCGCCACGCGGCTCAAGGCGGCGATTCAGGAAGCCGGCAACGTGTCGACGGCTATCGGCCTCGTCAGTCAGAACGCCTCGGTCGACCCTGACAAATTCGCCGGCGTCTGGGCGTTCAGCGGCAGCTACGGCGCGTTTACACCGCTGATGTATCTGCCGGCGCGCGTCTGGAGCCAGCAGAACCAGGACAGCAAGTTCCGTACGGGTGTGCTGCACATTCTCGCCGGACATTCGGGTCCCGAGACGGCAGCCGACGCGCGCACGCACTTCGGCATCTTCGCGCCGCAGGTGTGGAAGCTGTTCCCGCGCGGGCAGGTCATCAACCTCAGCTTCTGGGACTACAACGACGTCGCGCCGGGGTACTTCGCCGCGGCCGAAATCGCCGCGCGCGACAAGCACGTCGGCGTCATCGTCATCGAAGTGGCGCGGCCGGACTTCAAGGTGGCCGATCGCCGCACCTTCGCGGACACCGATCTCAGGGCGGCGGCCAAGGGCCTGTATGTCATTCGCGACTTCGCACCCGGCGTCCCGCGGCACGGCTACGTGGTGGCGCAGGGGTCGAGCGCGACGTTCAACCTGGTCAGCGTACTGCCGAAGCTGGAACAGGCCGGCGTCAACGTGAAGGTCGTCGCCGCCATCAGCGAAGAGCTCTTCGACCGCCAACCGGCGGCGTATCGGCGGTCGGTGCTCCCGCCGGAAGCCGTGAAGGATCTGATGTTCGTCATGAGCGGCACGCGGCGCATGTGGCCTATCCGCAACGTTGGCTCGCTCTGCGACGAGTACTCGCTCACGTCCGACTGGGACAATCAGTGGCTGACCGGCGGCTCGGAAGCGGACGTGATTACCGAAGCGCGCCTCGACCAGCCGTCGATCTTCGCCGGCGTCACGCGATTCGCCGAAGAGCGCTCGGAGCGGTTACAGCGCCAGCGCGCGATGCTCGACGCGTTGGAACGTGATGATCTTCCGGCTGCTACTTGATCGACATCGCGACTAAGCAGCGGGAAGATGTCTCGCGACGTGTGCCGAAGAAATGAGGGCGAATCGTTACCCGGGTGAATAAGTTACGCACCCGAGTACATCCTCGCGCACCGAATCAGCTCGGCCGCGTACTTCGGCACCGGATTGTCCGGTGTTGACAGTTCAAGCGATACGTACCCGCGATACCCTGCGTTCGCGAGGATGCCGAATAGTTTCGCCCAATCCGCCGGCTCCCGTTGCCCGTCCGGCGTGGACATCTGCGGTTTGACATGAGTCGACGACGCGTACGGAGCGCAAATCTCGCACTCCTTATAGCCGTCCTTGCGGAAATTACCGCAGTCCAGCGCAATTCTGGCAGCCGGATGATTGACCTGCTTGACGATTGTCAGTAACTGCGCCGACGTCCTCGTCAAATCATCGTCGTCCTCGAGGCCGAGCACGATCCCTTTCGCAGCCGCGTAGTCGAGGATGGGCTTGTAGACCTCGACTGCCCACTCCACCGCCTGCGTCTCGGTGGCGCCCTGCGCAATCCCGCCGCCGAAAACGCGGACGCTGCTCGCGCCCACCGCATCGGCGATGTCAATCCATTTCTTGCCGAATGCGATTTCCTTCTGCCGCAGCTCCGACGTGGGTTGCGCCATCTTCACCGGCGAGCCGACACCGTAAATGTCGATGCCGTTCTTGAAGGCGGTATTCCGGAGTGACGCCAGCCACTGCGGCGTCGGATTGGCCGGGGTCTTCCGGACCATCTCGGAAATCTGAGTGGACGGTGTGCCAGGCGGAAAATTCAGCATGGGTGGCAGCCAGTAGCCCGTCATCTCTACGCCCTCGAGGCCGAGGTCTGCGATGACGCGAACGACGTCTTCGTAGGTCATCTCCTTCGCCTCGAGCTGAGAACGATAGGAGAGCGCGATGACGCCGGGGCGCAGGCGGCCTTTGTACGCGGGCGGTGCTTTGGGCGTTTGCTGCGTGACAGCCTGCGCCTCAGCCGGCATCGCGTCCGCCACGGCGGTCGCCGCAGCGGCCAGCGCCGGGAACGCTTTCATCATCTGGCGACGATTCATGGCGGTATCCCCTGGAATCGCGTTCGTGTGAGTCTGGTGAGCCGCACGGAATCAGAACGTTGAAAAGCGTTACTTCGTGGCGATGGTGGGATTCACCCAGCCGTTCTTCATCACGCCATGCGACGGACGGAAGCTGAGATAGTCCACATGATCGGGAATATCGGCCCATCCATGGATGACGCCCGGCGGAACGATCAGCACGTCACCGACCTTCAACTCGACTTTGCGTGAGCCAACCGCCAAGCCGCCGCAGCCCGGACCGTTCGGTCCGCCATCGGGATTGGCCGTGCTCTTCCGGCCATTGACAACATGTCCGTCAATGAACGCGGTGCCGCCGCCGGAGACGATGTAATAGCCTTCAGTCTGATTGTCATGCGTGATGGCGCCCGGAATGGCATCCGCCGGCGGATTT
>Ga0207641_10003925_pt1 | contig 13006 bp, 8 predicted proteins | sample KBSSwiS62_FD_184306 | JGI IMG/M metagenome (GOLD analysis project Ga0207641, IMG submission 184306) | Switchgrass rhizosphere microbial communities from Kellogg Biological Station, Michigan, USA - KBS Switchgrass S6-2 (SPAdes) (version 2) | ecosystem: Host-associated > Plants > Roots >... | reverse complement strand
TTCGCGGACGATCCGGTAGCGATGCTCTGCCAGATCGAGGTCGACCGCGAAGTCGCCGCCACGATGGACACGCTGCAGATCGAGTCGAATGCCGCCCTGCGCGGGAAAGGAGACCGACCCGTCCCAGTCCGAATTCCACAGATCGAGAATCACGCGTCCGCTGGCGATCGCGGTCACGCGCGGCGACTGGATCCATTGGCCGTGACGCCATTCGATCCAGTCGATATCGACGCGGGCCAGTCCGTCGGGCGAGTAACGCCGATTGGCGGCGCCCTGCACGACCTTCGGATCGTCTACCGGATCGTCGGCCGGGACGTAGAATCCCCAGACGCCGTTGGAAACCTCGGACGCCGCGAAGCGTGCGGACACCGCTGCGGCATCGACCGCGTAGACGGCGAAGTCGTGCGCCTGATCGGGATAGGTCGGATGCGGCAGGACGAGCCGGGGCGCAGCCACTGGACGCCATACATGCCGCCAGATCTCGATGCCGGCGATCGTCAGGCCGTCATTGGCAAAGCCGATATGAGCGACACGCCAGCCGGTCGCGAATTGGGAGGCCGCGGGCGCGGGCTGTTCCGGTGATGGCATCACGATCTCCTGCCCGCAACGACGCGCCGTTGCCAGACTGGAATGGCTGAAATGCGTAGAATCCTCCCCGGAACGGGGAGGGACCGCCGCGCAGCGATGGTGGAGGGGCAGTGGCAGGACTGGATGCTTCCGACCTGGCCACTGCCCCTCCACCAGCCTGCCGATGATCCGCCCCGCCCGCCTCCTCGCGCTCGCCGCGCTGGCCGCCCGACGGCGGCGTCAGCGAGGTGAAGGTCGATCCGCGCCGCGCAGTGCTGTCCGATGCACTGGTGCGGCGGCTGGGCGCGATCGGCATCGCCATCCAGTCGCGCAACCATGTGAAAGGGCGCTGAGCCGGGCGACAGGAACGATCGCCGGCCTTTGCCGTTTTCGCCGCGGGCGATAAGGTGCCGGGCGATGCGGATCACGACAGCCAATATGCGCAAGATCGGCGTGATGGGCGCGATCGTCGTGATCGGATCGGTCGCCGGCAGCGTGCTCGGCAGCTTCGTCGCCGATGATTCCGCGCTTGTCCTCGCGCGCGCCGATGATGTCGATCTGGTCGGGCGGCCACCGGGCACGCCGCCGCCGGTCAGCGATGCGTGGCCGCAGCCGCAGCGCGAATTCGAGACCGCCTGCTTCAGCTGCGGCCCCACCCTCGCCGAAATGCGCGCGCTGGAAGAGCAAAGGCGGATCGAGCGCCTGCGCGCCCGCGACCGCCGCGCCGGCCCCGGCTATGGCTATGACAGTTTCGGCAATATCATCTATCTCGACGCGGCGGCTGCCCGTGCCGAAGCACGCCGCGCGGAGCCGCGCTGAGAAAGGGAGCCGCCATGGGCGTCGAACTCAACCACATCATCGTCTGGTGCAACGACAAGCAAGCCTCGTCGGCCTTCCTCGCCGACATTTTGGGCCGCCCGGCGCCCAGGCCATTCCACCATTTCCTCGTCGTCGATCTCGACAATGGCGTGTCGCTCGATTTCATGGAGAAGGAAGGCAAGGTCGCGCTCCAGCATTATGCCTTCCTGATCGGCGAAGCGGAGTTCGATGCGATCTTCGCGCGGATCGAGGCGGCCGGCCTCACTTACTGGGCCGATCCCGCGCGCACGCATCCGGGCGCGATCAACCATCATGACGGCGGCCGCGGCGTCTATTTCGAGGATCCGAACGGTCATCTGCTCGAAGTGATCACGCGGCCTTATGGGGGCTAATGCCGCCCCGTTCCGGGGAGGAATTGGTCTGCGCCCTTCGACGCTCGAACACCAACTTCCCCCCGACGAACGTCATATCCACCCTGGTCTCCAGCAACGCCTCGGCCGGCACCGTCATCGGATCCTGATCGAGCACGATCAGATCGGCGAACTTGCCCGGCTCGATCGAGCCCTTCCTGGTCTCGTCCCAGGTCAGCACCGCGGCATCGCGCGTATAGAACCGGATCGCATCGGCCCGGCTGACTGCCTCCTCCACGCCGAAGACCTTGCCGTCGGCCCCCTTGCGCGTGACCGCCACATAAAGCCCGACCATCGGTCCGATCGGCAGATTGTCGCTGCCGAACACCATCTTCACACCATGCTTCAGCGGCGTCGCGACCGGATTGATATGCTGCAGGCGATCGCCCTCCAGCGTCGCCTCATACCGCCCCTCCAGATTGTACAGGAAATTGGGCTGGGCCGCCGCATAGACCTGATCGCGCGCGAGCATGTCCATCGTCGCCGCCGACGGCAGCATCGTGAAATGCGACAGGAACCAGCGATGATCCGTCTTCGGGTGGGTCTTCAGCACGCTGTCGTAGACGCCCGCCATCGTCTCGATCGCCTGGTCGCCGATCGCATGGATGCCGAGCTGCCACCCAAGTCCCGCCGCCGTCTCGACCATCGCCGTCGCCTCGGCCTCGGTCATGAACGCGGTGCCGCGAAAGCCCGGCAGGCCCTTATAATCCGCCTTGGTCAACGCGGTCGGGCCGGTGAAGCCGCCGTCAAAGGGCGTCTCGCCGATCGGCCCCAGCTTGATCCGGTCGTCGCCGTCGCCGGTCCGGTGCGGGAACGCCTTCAGCCGCTCGGCGCCGGGGTAGGCAATGTAGAGCGCGACGCGCGGCAGGTCGGCGCCCATCTCGTCATAGATCGACTTGAATTCGCGATAGCTGTGCCGCGACGGCCCCTTGGCCGGCGGACTGCCCGCCGCGGGTCCGCCCTTGCCGGCGGGTTCGTCGTCGATGCTCGTATAGGCCTCCATGAAGCTGGTGATGCCCAGCGCCAGCAGCGCCTTCAGGCTGCGGATGTAGCTCGGTCGCATTTCGGCAGGGCTGTCGGATACGATCAAATTGGTCAGCAGATCGTTGCGCTCGCGGATGATGCCGCTCGGCTCGCCTTTCGCATCGCGCTCGATCAGTCCGCTTGGCGGGTCCGGCGTCGCAGCGGTGATGCCGGCCGAATCGAATGCCCGGCTGTTGCCGACAATGCTGTGACTGCCGGCGCGCGTCAGCGCGACCGGATTGTCGGGCGCGGCCGCGTCGAGATCGGCGCGGGTCGGCACGCGCTTCTCGGCCAGCAGCGCTTCGTCCCAGCCATAGCCGGTCACCCATTCGCCGGGTCCGAGCGCCTTCGCCTTGGCCGCGACCATCGCCTTCAATTCGGCGATCGACTTCGCCTGATCCACCGCGACCTGCCGATGCGAGAAGCCGATCAGATGGAGATGCGTGTCGATGAACCCCGGCATCAGCGTCCGCCCGCGCAGATCGACACGGGTCGGCGCGACATAGTCGCTGGCGAGGTCCGGCCCGCCCACCGCCAGGATCTTGCCGTCCTTCACCACCACCGTCGATGCGATCGAGAAGTCCGCATCGACCGTCAGCACCTTGCCGTTGAACAGGATCATGTCGGCCGGCGTCTGAGCTTTGGCCGGCACGGCCAGCGCGACGAAGCTCAAGGCGGCGATCAGCAGGAAATTGGCCTTCGCTTTCATGCAAATGTCCATTCTTGACAGGAACAAGGACGATCACGGAAAGGCAGGGGTCTCGCCGGGCCTCCACCGCTCCTTTGCCAGCCGCGCAACGAGCAGGATCAGCACGAGCAGCAGACTCGCCAGCAATTGCCCGCGCAGCGCCGGATCGACGCCCATCGCCACCAGCACGATGCCGATCGCCGCCGCGGTGGCATAGCTGCCATAGGGGTGGAACCACATGCGGATCGCCAGCCGCCCCGGCGCCTCGGCCTCGATCCGCCGGCGCATGCGCAACTGCGCGAAGGCGACGAGCAGATAGATGATCAGCATCGTCGCGCCCGATGCGTTGACGAGGAAGCTGAACACCCGCTCGGGCGACAGCACCGACGCCGCCAGCGCGACATAGCCGAACAGGCTGCCGATCAAGGTCGACCGCACCGGCACCTTGCGCCGGTTGAGCGCGACCAGCGCCCGCGGCGCATCGCCCTTGTCGGACAATACGAACAGCACGCGCGACGTCACGTACATCCCCGAATTGAGACAGGAGAGCACCGCCACCAGCACGACAATGTTCATCACCGTCGCAGCGAACGGAATGGCGAGATGCGCCAGCACCGCCGCGAACGGCGATTTGCCCGGCACGATCTCGGTCCACGGCAGCACCGAGACGATCAGGAAGATCGACGCGAGATAGAACAGCAGGATCCGCAGCGCGACGCTGCCGGTGATCCGCGCGATCGTCTTCGCGGGCTCGTTCGATTCCGCCGCTGCGATCGTCGCGATCTCGGCGCCGCACAGCGCGAAGATCACGCTGGTCACGCCGGCCAGCACCGCCGTCCAGCCATGCGGCGCGAAGCCGCCATAAGCGACGAGATTGGCGAACGTCGGCCCGGCCGGCGCGGTGATGCCGAACGCCCAGGCGCCGGCGACCGCGATGAACGCGACGATCGCGACGACCTTGATCAGCGACAGCCAATATTCGAACTCGCCATAGGAGCGGGTCGACAGGAGGTTGACGCCGGTCATGATGGCGAGCAGCGCGGTCCCGATCAGCCAGACCGGCAACGGCACCCATTGCGCCACGATCACCGCACCGGCGATCGCCTCGATCGCGACCACGATCACCCAGAAATACCAGTAGAGCCAGCCGCACAGGAAGCCCGCCCGGTCGCCCAGCCCGATCCGCACGAGTTCGGTGAACGACCCCGCGCCGGTGTGCAGGCTGGCCATTTCGCTGAGCATCCGCATGACCATCAGGATCACCAGCCCGGCGATCGCATAGCTGACGACCACCGCCGGCCCGACGAGGCTGATCGACGTGCTGCTGCCGACGAACAGCCCGGCGCCGATGATGCCGCCGATCGCGATCATCGACACATGGCGCGACTTCAGCGACTGGCTGAGCTGCGATTCCGTCGCCGTCGATATGCCATCCATCGTCATCGCGCTGGTTCCCCCCGGAACATGCATCGAATGCCGCCAACGACCACGGTCGACATCGTCGAATTTGGCAACGATCATGCCACATCGTCGCACTTGTGCAATGCAGCAATGCTATCCGGAACGCGGACGGCGCGGCTTTGCGGGCCGCCTCGAATCGCTCTGCCTTGTTTGTGCCACGCCGCGGTGGTTGGGCCGACGGCCAAGGCCTCCGTCGAACAGGATCAAGACATGGACATGAGTACGGACGCCGTGCTGCGCGCGATCATCAAGACGATCTCCGATCTCGACGACAGCAACGCCTTCAATGCATCGCTCACCGCCAATCTCGCCGCGATGACCGACCAGCTCGCCAGCGCCGGCCAGCCCGCCGCCGCGATGGAGGCGACGCAGATGCTCAGCTATCTGCGCAGCCTGCGCGGTGGCGCGGGGTGAAGTGAAGCGGCTCCTGCTCAGCCCTCTCCCATCTTCATGGGAGAGGGTTGGGTGAGGGTCTTTTTCTACCGTCTTCTGACGACCTCAACCATTCACCTTCTTCTGCCACTCCGCGTCGAGGCCCGTGCCCTTGGCCGCCATGTCGTGGAGATCCTGCCAGCTCTCCGCCAGCAGCACCGCGGGGACGGCGCCGAGTTCCAGCTGGCCGCCACCCTGCCCGTTCGCGCGCAGCTTGCGGAAACCGAGCGCGACCAGCGCCACCGGTGCATTCTCCTCCGGAAGCGGACTCCCCGAGAATTCGATCTCGGCGACGATGCCGGCCTCGCGATAATTGCGCTCGTAGCTGACGAACCAGCCGCCATCGATCGCCGAACTGCGGTCGTAACCCAGCTTCGCGGCGATGCTGCGCAACTTGAAGCTCTCGATCACCCAGCCCGCGCGATCCTTGATCAGTCGCGATTTTCGCAGGTCGGCGGGCAGGCTCGGCAAGGTCCTGCCGATCTGGTCGAACGGCGGTGTCACCGCATAGTCGGCGAAATGGTTGCGCCATGACGTCACCATGGCAGGATCGAGCAGCGACGAATGGGCGAGCTGGATCTCGCTGAACCCTGCGATATCTACGTCGTCGTCGCGGGCATCACTGTAGGTGCCGTCACCCAGCGGGCGGAAACATGCGGTGATTGCGCCATCCTCGCCGAACCCGATCCACACCAGCCGCCGCGCGAGCCGCCCGACGATCGGGTGGCCGGCAATGAAGCTCTCCCAGTCCTCGCGCGGCCATCGACGTTCGAGGCACATCGCTTCGCGCAGCCGCGCGGTCTGCGCGGCGAGCACCTGCTTCGTCTCCTTGCGTGCCGTGGACAGCAGCTTCTTCGCTGCCTCGATGACCGGCTTCTCGGCATCGACGCGCGGCCCCGGAAGCGCCTTGACCTCCCGCCCCTCGCCGTTGAGCAATACGAGCTCGTCACGATCGTTGAGCCGAAGGACATAGGCCCGGTTCGGTCCGCAATCGAGTTCGAGCACGCCGTCGGCATCGAGGCCGCCGCTGGGAACCGTCCGGTCCGCCAGTTCCGCGGCGCTCCACCCTCGCCGTTCAGCGATCTGCGCGACAAGCTCGGTCGCGTACGCCTGGACGCTGCGCTGCTTCGACCGGTTCGCCGACGCGAGCACGGCCTGCAAGGCCGCGCTGGTGCCGATGCTCGCGAGCACGTCGAGCAAAGCCTTGGCCTGCGAGACCCGCGCGCCATGCTCCTTCAGGAAGATCCGGATCCGCTGCGCCGCGTCGGCGCCTTCGACGCGGCTGGCCAGCGCCAGCATGCCCTTGCTGTCGGCCGCGCTGCCCAGATAGGTGTTCAGCTTCGACCGCTTGAGCTGCGTGAAGATCAGGTCGCGATCGGTGGTCCAGTAATCGGCGCTTTGCGGCCAGCGCTTGATGTTCGCCAGATACTGCTGGCGCGTGGCATCGACATGAGCGGCGGCATAGGCATTCGCCTCCGCGTCGGTCGCCGTGCGGATGTCCTGCTCGATCCAGCTCGTCAGCACCAGCCAGCCGAGCCGATGGGCATCGCCGGGGGCCAGCCGATCCAGCCACAGGTCGATCAGCGCATTGCCGCCGGGCTGTTTGAGCCTGGTCGCCAGCGTCAACCACCATTTCGGCAGGACCGGATCGACCGCCTCGCCGCTCGCCCAGCGCAATGCGGGCAAATGATCGATCGGAAACCAGTCGATCCCCTTCACGCCCGGTTTTGCGAGACCTGCATTTGCCTCCTTGACCATCGCCGCCTGGTCGAAATTGTCCGACACGTCGTCGCCGAGCCGTTCGAGCGCCGTGATCATCGCCGCCCTCGCGAGCTCGCTGCGCTCCTTCTTCAGCGCCTTGCGGATCGGCGCGATCTGGGTCCGGTCGCCCCGGCGCAGCAGCCAGTCCGCCGCCAGCGCGCGCGTCTCCTGCTTGCCGCCCTCCAGCAGCCGCGCGATCGACTGCTCGATCCCCGGTGCATCGTGCAAAAGCGCACGCGCACCGTCGCGCAGCCTCGCCGAACTGTCGTTCGCCAGGATCATCAGCCGCGGGCGATAGCGATCGGGCAATTTCGAGAACAGGCGCAACAGATCGAACGCCGGCAGCGGACGCAGGAGCTTTTCGCCCGACTGCGGCACCATGCCGAGCGCCTCGTCGATCATTGCAAAGCGCCCGGCCAGCGAAAGCCATAAGGGCGCGTCGATCTCGGGCAGCGGCTGATACCATGTCTGCGCCAGATGGTCGGCGAACATGTCTTGCCCACCCATCTTGGTCCACAGATCGATGACCACCCGTAGATCGGCACCATTGGTCAGCCTGCGCTGGATCGCCGGCCCGACCGGGCCGCTCCAGTCGTTGAACAGCCCCTGGAAATGGCCATGGCTCAAGCCCAGCGCGAACCGGACGAGATGGTAGAGCGTCAAGCCTTCATGGTCGAAGAATTCGGCGACACCTGGATGCTTCGTCTGATGCGATCGCAACCAGTCGACCGCCGTCTGGTTGGTGCTGATTTTGTAATCGCTCTCGCCGAGCTTGCGCAGCAGTTCGAGATCGCGCGGACCCTTCAGGCTAAACTGCCGGCTCCAGTGCCAGCCCTTGCTACCGTCCTCGGCCTTGCCGGTGGCGAGCCGCGCGTTGAAATCGGCCATCGCCGGTTTGAGGACGACCAGCACCGCATCCGGAATTGGGGTTGCGACCGGCAGTTCATCGCGTGCCGTGATTGCCACCCATTTGCCATCAACGGCCAGATAACCGCCAATCCCGTCGGCCGGCCGATCGACTGCGTCGGTCGCCGCGGGCGCGCTGACCGCGCCCGAAACGCGCTCGAAGGCGGAGATCACTTTCGCCGAGGTCTCGGTTTCGCGCCAGCCGGCCAGCAAAGGCGTCGCATCCTCGCCGAGCGCCATCGCAGCGACGTCGACCATCTCCGCCCGCGCGGAGGGCGCGGACAACACATAGCGCTCCGCCAACAGGCAGGTCAGACTCGCATGGTCCGCGCCCGTAAGCGCCTGCCGCGCGGCCGTACGCACCGACTTCGAAGACCCGATCGCAAGCTCGACCAATGCCTCGAGATATTGCGCCTGGAGGCCGAACCGGCTGATCGCAGTGGCGAATTCGGCCCGGACATCGGCGCCGAGGCGCGGAATCGCTGCCAGCACCGGCGCCTTCTGCCGATCGAGCCACTCCGCCACGCCGGCAAAGCGCGACAGACCGCTGAACAGGATGTCCAGAACGGGTTCGACCCCGAGTTCGCTATCGTCGGCCAGCGCCTGCAACCGATCGATCGACTGCTCCTTGCGTCCATGGCCCAGCCAGATCGACACGACATGACGCAACCATGAAGGTGACTTCTTGGTCCCGAAGAAGCCCCAGTCCGAAGTGATCGGCTCGAGCGCGGCCAGAACCTCGCCCAGCCGGCGCATCTGCGGCGCACTCCAGTTCGCGCCGACTGAAAACAGACCGGATTCATCCCGCGGCGGAAAGTATCTAACCCGCGTTCGCCACTGCTGCCCGGATGCGTTGGACTGGAGCGTCGCCATGACCGACGAATTGTTGCCGGTCGACACGAAGTCGCCGATTTTCCGCGGCAATCCCCGCTGGAATTTTTCCAGCCGCTCGAAATGCGCGGTGATGCGTCGGGCGACGGGATCGTCGGCGGTTCGCCGGACGATTGGTGGTTCGGGCATCGCGGCCGGTTTTGCCGACAGACCAAGCCCGCGACGCAGCTTCTCGAAGATTGACTCGGCCATGCCCGCTCCCCCTTCAGGGACTATATCCGGGATGTGGGAGATGCGAGCCAGATTCTGTCGAAACTGGTTCGGACGACGGTGCGGAAAGGCGCGGGCCGCGCTAATGCCACATGCCGAACCTTGGCAATGTCAATCAGCGGCGGACGGTGCGATGGTTCTGCGACGCGTTCAGGACAGGATTGCAGCGATGAGCGAACTCACCATCTGGACCTACGACTGGGTACCCGACGGCCCGCGTGGTTTCGTCCGTGACCTACGGCTCAGATGGGCGTGTGAGGAGGCCGATCTCGCTTACACCGTCCGTACGATCCCGTTCGATGGTCGCGAGACCAATCATCTCGCACGCCAGCCCTTCGGCCAGATTCCGTTCCTGGACGACGGAGAGCTCGAGATATTCGAAAGCGGTGCGGGGCTGCTGCATCTGGCGCGGAAAAGCGACAGGCTGATGCCGTCCGATCCGGCCGGAGCAGCGGAAACGCTGCAATGGACGATCGCCGCGCTCAACTCGATCGAGATGGTCAGCGTGCCGTGGTGGTTTTTGAAGATGTGCGGCGATGAGGACAATCAACTGACCGGATGGTTGCGCCAGCGCCTCGACCATCTCGAAAGGATCTTCAGCGAACGGGAATGGCTCGCGGCCGGCCGCTTCACCGTCGCCGACCTGCTGATGGCGGATGTTTTGCGGGTTTCGAAAGTTCGCGCTTTCGGCGATCGGCCCGCGACCGAGGCCTATGTAACCCGCGCAACGGATCGCCCCGCATTCAGGAAGGCCCAGGCCGACCAGATCGCTCTGTTCGCGGCGGCCGACGAGAAGAGAACGGAAAACGGGTCGGACTAGTGAGCGTCCCGGTTCAGCTTCCGAATAGGCAGCAGGCGACTGGCATCGAGCGCCCGCTCTCGTTTGGATCCGACCACAATCAAGCGCTTCAATTGTGTCGATGTTGAAGCCGTGCCCCCGCGAAGGCGGGGGCCCAGAGTCGCTTGGTAGGGAGCTGGGCTCCCGCCTTCGCGGGAGCACTCACGGTCCAATAAAATACGCTGAGACTGATCCAATCATGAAGCCAGGGGTACTTTCGGAAGCAGCGACCAACATCATCCCTCCACGGCCCACACCACATACCGCAACGGCCCCCGCGCCTGTGCGCCGAACGGCCAGCACGACGTCAGCGCCAGCGTCGCCCGCGCCGGATGCAGCTGGAAGGCGAAGCCATCCCACCGCACCACCGCCATCCGCGTAACGCGATAGCGCCGCCGCTTGCCCGACACCGCCTCGACATCGATCGCATCCCCCACCCGCAATTCGCCCAGAAACGCGAAATGCGTGTCGCGATGTGCGGCGATGATCGTCGTGCCGTTCTCGCCGGCACCGGCGCCGGCCGGCAGCAGGGTCGGCCCGAACGCCATCGCCTCGCCCGATCCGCCGCCGAGCACGATCTGCCGGCGCCCCAGTCGCGGCACGCTGATCCGCGCGACCGGCGCGGTATCGGCCCAGCCCCACGCCTTGACGGGCGCATGCGCGGCCAGGCTGCGATCGAATGCGCGCTCGAGCAGCAGCTGTGCCACCGCCGCCTTGGCCGGAATCCACGCGCCCTTGGCGATCAGCATCAGGCCGGCGAAGCAAAGTCCGGCCAGCACGAAGCGGCCGAGGCCGCGTCCGAAGACGCGACCTCGCACCAGTCCCGGTGCAATGCTCATGCCGGCACCCGCCCAACGCGCCGGCGCATCAGCCACAGGCCGACCAGGCCGACCGAGAGCAGCAGTGCCCCCTGCCCGATCGTGCCGATGAACCCGGTCCCGGTCTCGGGCAAATCGACCTGCTCGGCGACGTCCTCCGGAACCGACGCGCCACCACCCGGCATGTCGGCAGCCCCTTTCGCGGCCGCGCCGCCGAACAGCACGTCGAAATCCCAGCCGGCCGGCAGCAGCAGCGGCAGCTCCTCGCGGCGCAGCCTTTCCCCCGCGGGCCGGCTCGGCGTCTCGTCGATTGCGACCAGGCTGGTCTGGCTCGTCACCAGCGCAAAGCCCAGGCCGAGCTGTGCGATCGTCTCGTCGGCGGTCGCGTCGTTGACGGCATGCATCCAGCGCGCGACCTCGACATCGTCGATCCGCCGTTTCGCCCACAGCCGCGCGACCGCGGGGCTGTCGATCGCATCGGCGAGCCTGACCTCGGTCCGCCAGGGCTTGTCGCCGATCAGGCCGCTCACCACCAGCGTCCCCGCGAGATCGTCGGCGCGGCCCAGCAGCACCAGCGGCTCGCCGGCGTAGAGATCGGGCAGATCGGCGGGAACGATCTCCATCGCGCTGCCTGAGACCGCGACCTTCAGGTTGCGCACCGCCGGCACCTTCAGCCGATCGAGCAAGGCCGCCATCCGCGCCTCGACCTCGGCGGACGATCCGATATTGGTGTAGGAGCCGCGGCCGACCTCGGCCATCCGCGTCATCAAATAAGCGTTCGGCGCCGATCCGATGCCGACCATGAAGATCCGGCTGCGGCCGGCATGCGCGGTCACTTCCTCCATCATCTCGCGTTCGTTCGAGATCGAGCCGTCGGTCAGGAAGATCACTTGCCGCAGCATCGTCGAACCGGCATCGGCATCGACCAAAGCCGCCTTCAGCGCCGGCAGCATCTCGGTGCCGCCATTGGCGTCGAGCCCCTCGGTGAAGCGCCGCGCGATGGCGACCTGGTCGGCGCTGGCGGCAACCGGCGTTTCGAACAGCAGGGTCATCGTGTCGTCGAAGCGGATCACGTTGAAGCGATCCTGCGGGCGCAGCGTATCCAGCGCGTGGAGCAGGCCCTTCTTCGCCTCCGCCATCGAATCGCCGGCCATCGATCCGCTATTGTCGATCACGAAGATCATCTCGCGCGGCGGAACGGGACCGATCGCATCGGCGGTGGGCGGCGTGATCGCGGCCATCACATAATGTTTGCCGTCCTGCTTCTGGTGCCAGACGCCCAGCACCGGATCGGCGGTGGCCGAACGCCAGCGCAATTCGAAGTCGCGATCGGCCGGCACGCTGCCGTCGGCGAGCCGGATCGTGCGCGCCTGCGGGCCATCGTCGCTGATGCTGACCTTGTGATACGGGCTGATCAGATTGGCCGGCGCGAAGCCGGGCGCGAGGTGGATGGCGATCGACACCGGGTTCAGCGAATTGCCGAGCTTTGGATCGGCCAGCGGCGCGGTCACGGCATCGGCGACTGCAGTCGCATCGGTCAGCTTCTGTGGCGGCACATAGCGCGGGCCGACCACCAGCGGTAGCCGCAACGAAAATTCGCCGCCCTGCTGGCGCACCGGCGCCTGATATTCGATCTGGATCAGCACCGTCTCGCCCGGGCCGACATTGGCGACGCTGTTGCGGAACATGTTGGGCCGCTCCTGCTCGACGAGGCCGGCCTTTTTGCCTTCGGCCTTCGCCTTCTCATAGATGTCGCGCGCTTCCACCCGGCGCTTGATCCGCCCGACGATCACGCGCTGGCCGACCACCATCTTCAGGCTGTCGACGGCGCCGCTTTCGGGCAGCGGATAGAGATAGGTCGCATCCATCCACGATGCGCTGGTGTTGCGGAACGCCTGGGTGACGCGCACGCGGGCGATCTGGCCGCTGATTGTCACGTCCATGTCGGTGCCGAGCCGCACCGCCGGCATCGCCTCGGCGACACCCTTGCCCTGCAGCAGCAAGGTGCCGCTGCCGATCGCGTCGGGCTCGGCATCACCATCGGCGGCATCGAGGCGTCCGGCGATCAGTGCCGTCGCCAGCGCGACCAGCAGCAGCAGGAACAGGCCGGCGGCAAGGCGCTGCCCGGCACGGGACAATCGCGGAACGGGGATGATCACGAAGACGCTCCATGGTTTGCGTG
>Ga0207641_10003921_pt1 | contig 13012 bp, 8 predicted proteins | sample KBSSwiS62_FD_184306 | JGI IMG/M metagenome (GOLD analysis project Ga0207641, IMG submission 184306) | Switchgrass rhizosphere microbial communities from Kellogg Biological Station, Michigan, USA - KBS Switchgrass S6-2 (SPAdes) (version 2) | ecosystem: Host-associated > Plants > Roots >... | reverse complement strand
CATCAGCCAACTTTGCAAACCGCAAGAAATTATGAAGCCATATTTTCACAAGGACATGTTGAGTTTAAAAGGAACGATTTTGGGATTGATACGAAAACAGAAGTTGTTATTTCTCCTGAAGATGATACTGAATTAAGAAGGATAAGAATTACCAACAGAACACAATCAGCTAAAGTATTAGATATTACAAGCTATGCTGAAGTTGTGATGGCCACCCAGGCTTCCGATGAAGCACATCCTGCTTTCAGCAACTTATTTGTGCAAACACAAATCATTCGTGAACACAATACCATCTATTGTACAAGGCGTCCACGTTCTGAAGAAGAAAGACCACCATGGATGTTTCACCTGATGCATGTTCACGGCGCTGAGGTGGAAGACATATCATTCGAAACCGACCGCATGCAATTTATTGGCAGAGGAAGAACGCTTAAACACCCACAGGCCATAGATAATGATGTTCTTTCAGGCAATGAAGGGTCGGTACTCGATCCTGTTATGGCGATCCGCTATCGCATCCTTGTCAAAGCCAATCAAACGGCTACCGTCGATCTTATCTATGGAATTGCTGAGGCGAAAGAGGCTTGCGAAAATCTTATGTTTAAATACCAGGATAGGAATTTAAAGAATCGTGCTTTCGAACTTTCATGGACACATAGCCAGGTATTACTTCGCCAGATCAACGCAACTGAACCAGATGCCCAATTATTTAATCGCCTCGCTACTTCAATTATCTATTCCAATTCAAACCTGCGTGCCGATGCAGCAGTGATCCAAAATAATTATCGCGGACAATCTGGTCTTTGGAGTCATTCTGTTTCGGGCGACTTGCCCATTGTATTGCTTCATATATATGAACAGGAAAGTGTTGAGTTGGTAAAACAACTGGTGAAGGCACATGCCTATTGGAGATTAAAGGGACTCTCTGTTGATCTTGTTATTTGGAATGAAGATCATGGTTCTTACCGCCAATTTTTGCAAGAACAAATTCTCGGATTGATTACGGCAGAATCAAACATTCCGGGACAACAAAGACCAGGCAGCATTTTTGTAAAATCTGCAGACCAATTATCTTCTGAGGATCGTTTGCTTTTTGAAAGTGTAGCACGCATTATCATTTCTGATACAAAGGGAAGTTTGCTGGAACAGGTTACTTCACAAGTTCCTGATAAGCCATTAGCTGCTTTACTGGAAACAAAAGCTATTCCTTCACAGGTACAACAACCTGATATGGCATTACCCAACGATCTTATGTTCTTTAATGGAACAGGGGGCTTTACACAAAATGGAAAAGAATATAAGATCCTTACCGATAAAAATAAAACGACACCACTACCATGGGTGAATGTAATAGCAAATCCGCAATTTGGATCTGTCATCTCTGAAAATGGATCCGCCTATACATGGGCCATCAATGCACATGAATACCGCATCACACCATGGAGTAATGATCCAGTGAGTGATGTGGGTGGTGAAGCGTTTTATTTGCGTGATGAAGAAACTGGTTATTTCTGGTGCCCTACTCCATTTCCGAAAAAAGGAACCGGGCCCTATATTATAACACATGGATTCGGTTACAGCATTTTCGAGCACAGAGAAGAGGGTATTCATTCTGAAATGTCTGTGTTCGTAGATAAAGATCAGCCGGTAAAATTTGTTGTGTTGAAAGTGAAAAACGAATCGGGACGTATACGTACACTATCGGCAATGGGGTTTCTTGAAATAATACTGGGTGATGTCCGATCCAAAACCAATATCCATGTCTTTTCCGAACAAGATAAAAACACCGGTGCCTTGCTGTTTCGTAACCGGTACAATTCAGCTTTTGCAGAACGTGTCAGCTATTTTAAAGTAGAAGGCGGTTACAATTTTAGTTACTCAGCAGACCGTTCGGAATTTATCGGAAGAAATAGGGATCTCTCTAATCCACAGGCTTTGTATAGAAAAAAACTTTCCGGAAGAACAGGTGCAGCCATGGACCCTTGTGCTGCACTACACGTAAAATTTGATTTGTTGAGTGGTGGCGAAAAAGAGATCATATTCCAGGTAGGGAATGAAAGGAATGCGGGTGCGGTGGCCGCCTTGTTGCAACAATTTATAAATAGAGATGCTGTTCTTCAATCGTTACAAAATGTAAAAGAATACTGGCAGAACATTATAAACACTGTGCAGATAACAACTCCTGACACGGCATTGAACTTTTTAGCAAATGGATGGCTTACCTATCAAACCATTGCCTGCAGAATGTTTGCCCGTAGCGGCTTTTATCAATCTGGTGGTGCTTTCGGATTCAGAGATCAGTTACAGGATGTGTTGGCTTTGTTCTATACACAGCCCGCCATAGCAAGAGAACAAATATTATTAAGTGCATCAAGGCAATTTGTTGAAGGTGATGTGCAACATTGGTGGCATCCACCTGAAGGCCGGGGTGTTCGTACAAGATGCTCTGATGATTTGCTATGGTTACCCTATGTGGTGTCACGATATATTAATGTGACAGGGGATACAGATATTTTGCAGGCACAGATAGGATTTCTTGAAAGTCGCACATTATATGAAGGCGAAGACTCACTTTATGATCTGCCTGTCACGTTGAATGCTTCAGGCAATTTGTACGAACACTGTGTTCGTGCTATAAAGTATAGTCACCGTTTTGGTGAACATGGTTTGCCACTGATCGGTGCCGGCGATTGGAATGATGGAATGGATCGTGTAGGAAATAAAGGCAAAGGAGAAAGTATATGGCTTGCATTTTTCCTTTATGATGTGCTTGTCAAATTTTCCACCATTGCAACGAATAACAGGGATCTTTTGTTTGCTGAGTCCTGCAAAAAAGAAGCGGCAACACTTCAATCCAACATAGAGAGATCAGGATGGGATGGAGAATGGTATCGCCGTGCTTATTTTGATGATGGATCACCTCTAGGTTCAAAAGAAAATACCGAATGTCGTATTGATGCTATTGCACAAAGCTGGTCGGTATTATCAGGTGCCGCAAGTGATGAAAGAAAAAAGATGGCAATGAATTCTCTTGACAAATCGCTTGTCAAAAGAGATCTGAAAATAATCCAATTACTCGATCCGCCATTTGATGCGAATGGACCCAACCCAGGTTATATACGGGGTTACGTCCCTGGCGTAAGAGAGAATGGTGGACAATACTCGCATGCTGCCATCTGGACCCTTATGGCATTTGCGGCATTAAGAGATCGTGAAAAAGTTTGGGAATTGTTTAGTATGATACAGCCATTAGGTCATGCATCAGATCCGAAATCAATAAAAGTATACAAGGTAGAACCTTATGTGATAGCTGCAGATGTTTATGCCAACGAATCTCACAGGGGCAGAGGCGGCTGGACATGGTACACTGGTTCAGCGGGATGGATGTATCAATTTATCATGAGCTCACTGGTTGGCATCGAATTAAAAAAAGATCAATTACAATTCAATCCTTGTTTCCCTGGCGAGTGGCCATCGATCAAAATACAATACAAGTATGGCAGATCTACCTACCGCTTTATCGTTTATCAATTCAAAGGGAAAGAAGAATCCTGGTGGAAAAGTGAAGCTGGCGAAGGCAAAGGAAATGCAATTCAATTAATAGATGATGGTCTTGAACATAGATTTGAAGTGCATGTTCGATCCTAAAAAGAATAAATTACTATTTGAGAAAAAGGAACACTACCGACAAATGCAATCGCCCCGCACACTTAAGCAATGCTTTGCATCCCGATAGCTATCGGGATCATGGATGTATCACTTTATATAAATCCTATTTATTTGGATAAAAACGGATATGCTCAAACTCATAATTTTGATGCAGTCTCATCGTATCTATTAAATGCTTTAATTCACTTTCTTCCCATTTTTTCTGAAACATTTCATCATGTAGTAATATGATTATGTGCCCCTGTGTAAAAGTGTAACCATTTTCAAGCCTTGTCTCAATTTCCTTTACCATTTCATCAACCGATTGCACAGGTGTCCCATTACTGGCATGATGCTGCCATTCAATATCCCACCCAAATATCTTATATCCATTTTTTTCCAACAGGTCGGCAGCAGCTGAGCCACTTGTCTCGTCATCCCTTTTCCTTCCACCAATACGCCATATGTTTCTACCCGGCAGGCGTACGATCTTATATCGCAGATTTAATAATTGCTCATTCTTTTGAATGTCTGCTAATACATTTCCAGGATTGCTGTAAAACAATTCATACTTATTGTTTGCATGTGTATAGCTATGATTGTAAACTTCAACAAAAGGATTCTGTTCGTACAGTTTATAATAGGTACCTAATTGCTTACTTTTCTCCGCATGTTCTCCTACAAGAAATACACTGATCTTTAATCGCTCTCCAAGAATTACGCTATCAATATTTTCACTTCCATTTAGAGGTCCATCATCAAAGCTTAGATAGATATACTTTACAGGTGCTGTAGTTGTTTGAGGTTTGACAGGATTAAAATTTTGTTTTTGCTGCATCTGGCACGAAGAATTTGCAATAAACATAACTAAGACAAGTCGTGTTATTATTCCACTCGTTTTATATTTTTTTGCCCGCATAAATAATAATTGTTTCAAGATAAACAATAAAAATTGGCTTTAAAATTAGTTTAGTTTCAATTCCGGTTCTGCTTACTATTTACAGAAATCCATTTTGGATTCAATAAGAATTATTATAGGTGTAGAACCTGATACCAGCCGGCAACCTCAGTCACAACTTGTCCCGACTTGTCGGGAGAGTAAGCATAACGGTTCAAGATTTTTTTATATTCTTTATTGGTTTGAAGAAAGAAGGAACAATGCCGACAACGGGGCATAGGAACTGAAATAATTAATCTTTCACTTTATACTTTATAAATTTATACTTTACAAAAATGAACACCCCATCCCTGTTTCTCGTCATTGCCGGAAGAGTGATGCTAGCTCTTGGCTTAATTGGCTTGGCCATACTTGGCTTTATGATGAATGATCTTATCGTGGGCCGGCCGCCTGGATGGCCGGCGGGCTTCGACGGTAAAGAAACTATTTCTCTTGTATTGAATGTATTGCTTATTGTCTCATGTGTTGCCATTATCATTCAACGACAAGGAGCATTCGCAGCATTTCTGACAGCAGCAATTATTTTTACTTTTAGTTTTCTTATTCGCTATATCCCCGCAATTGTAAAAGCTGACCCGAAAGAAACACTCTGGAGTATCAATGCATATAAAACACTGGCGCTGATCGGTGGCTCATTGATCGCAGGTGTTTATTTTTTAAGAACCACTTCTACCCGATCCGGAAAAATATTTCTTGTCACTGGTACTATCTTTCTCAGCTTGTTTTTTATCATGAGCGGTTTGGCTCATTTTAAGTTTGCTGATTTTATCATTGATGGTTTTATACCGTCTTACATTCCTTTTCACCCCTTCTGGACATATTTCTGTGGCATAGCTTTGATCGCCGGCGGAGTCGGAATTCAAATTTATCCGCTCAGAAAAATAGCCGCATTGTTGATCGGTATAATGATAACTGGCTGGTTTTTCTTACTTCACATTCCAAGATTTTTCACCAATATTAAAGATCCCAGCGACCAAATGGGACTTTGTGAATCATTTGCTTTCGCCGGGATAATGTTTGTGCTATATGGTTTGTTTAAGAGTAAAAGTGGGAACTAAGCCCGCCCATCCTCGTAACCACTCAAAATTTTTAAAATATTCTATGTTGATTTAAAGAAATGGAACACTACTGCCAACGGGTGCTGAGATCTCACCTGTTATACTCACTAAGCCAGTGAAACTGTCTTTCGGTCAATTGGAAATGGCGATCGGTTCTTACTAATAATGCATATACAGAATCTTTTCTCAACATTCCGGATAAAATGACGGTGTTACTATCAGGCAGATCGAAATGCAGTTTGCCCAAAGGAAATGTCTTAAAGTCAACGTTTCTTTTTACCATCTCAAGATCCTGGGTGCTGTCAATTGTAAAATTAAAATAACCCCTGCCATAGCGTTGCCTGAACATCGTATCAATGCTGCCAACACTGCCACCCTTGTTATTATCAAAAATTACATCCTTCCAGCGCAGTCTGTCAGCATAGCTGTAAGGAATGGTATCACTATTCAGCACAAATGTTTTTACTTCATATACACCAGGCTTAATTGGCCCGGTGACCTGGGTGTTCTTTTCATTTTTATACAATTCATAGTCCTGTTTAAAAGGAAGAATTACTATAAACACTATAAAAGCCAGTTTTAATACATAGCCTGCTATGCGAACCCATTTTTTGAGAATGACCGGCCTGTAAACAATGCCTGCTGGCATTGGATTATTAAATAACAAAGCAAAAATTCTCCTGTATTCAAATGCAAGAAGGACAAAGCACATAACAACAAGATGAGTTGAAAATAATTTCACCGGGATATCATAACCCATGTTCATGATCATAACATTAGTGAATACACCCAGTGCCACGATGGTACCGAATGTTGCTGTGCGTCGGAACAATAATAAAATGCCGGCTAATACTTCAAATGCTCCGGCAAAAAACTGGTAGGTGGATGAATACCCCATATACATCCATGATAATCGCATCGGTAAATAATCACCGAGTGGTGTTGCCAGCTGGCTGAGCAATGGGAAAGGCATCTGGAAACAAAATAATTTCTCAATGCCATAACTAAAACAACTCATGATAAGTGTGTAACGCAAAATGAGGCGAAACCAATAAGCGAGGAAATTATAATTAGATCGCTTTGCATCCACTAATGACCAGATGATGCAAGCAACAAAAGCAAGCAAAAGAAATAAACGCAATTGTACCCAACCAAAGGAAGTATCGCCGCTGCCATTAAATGGTACAAGCGTTTTGTATACGTGGAATATTTTATTGTTGGCCATATTTACAAACCAATTCGTAAACTTGTAATAGGGCTCAGTTATCTTCCCTGCCCATTGCCAGGGAACCAGGTCGATCCATGTCCACGGTTCTGTGTAGATAATAAAATAGATAAAGAAAAAACGAAAGAGTATCTTTTGCCAGAGCGGCCATTGACTATTGCCCGGCCAGTTAGTGGTGGTCATGTTAGTGAGTTTGAGATATGGGAAGATATTTATTCCTGCTGAAAATTATATCATGAATTGCTGTTCATCTTTACGCTATACTTTGTATGAGTTAAGTTACCAACAAGGGTTAAAATTAGACAATGCTATTTTGCTTAACATATAACAAAAGTCATATTCATCATAAATGATTTTTTTCTACCTATGTATCACAAAATAACAAGATGAAAAAAATATTCGCCATCACATTTTTATTCCTGCTGAAGATCACTTTCCTTTCAGGACAAGTATCAAAGCTTGAATTAAAGAAGGCCCATGATCACCCCATGCAATATTATATTTCACTGCCGGATAGCTGGTCACCCGGTAAAAAATGGCCGGTAGTGATCGCATTGGAAGATGCCGGAAAGCAATTCAAAAAAAATGCGGAGCGATTCATTAGTGCAAGAAAAGATCTGCCATTTATTATCGTAGTTCCTTTTATCACTACAAATGGTCAGCAGGGCCAAAAAGATCCAAACATCTACCCCTATACAAAAGCTGTGTGGGATACCATTGATAAGATATCCATTTGCAAATTTGATATAGATGGATTGCAAAGCATCGCCAGGGATGTGAAAGCAAATTTTTCCGGTTCAGACAAAATATTCATTACCGGTTTTGAAGCAGGAACACATTTGCTGTGGTCATTAATATTCCAACATCCCGAATTATTATATGCTGCCGCACCTGTAGCCGGTAATTATCGAAGCCGCTGCGTAGAAAATAATTCTTTTTCCGCCGACGCATCCAGGATCCAACTTCCGGTAAAGAATTTTACGGGTTCCGATGATAATGATTTTGGAGTAAAAGGAACATATTATTACCAATATCTTGAAGCAAAAAACCTGGCAATTGCACATGGATACAAAAACATTTCGGAAACAGAAGTGGATGGTAAGGGTCACGTGCCTTTACCTGACCATGTGCTTGATTATTTTAATAAGGTTTGGAAAAATGTGAAGTGATTTTGTATTTGCCGGTTTTTTTCCAATCAGCGTATGACTGGCCATCTTTTGAGTTGAAGACATGGACCACTACGACAACGATTGGCTATAGTGGAATTTTCTTTTTATAGAAGTTTATTTGGAAGACCCCGCAGTAACTGAAATTACACAACAGTTATTTTATCAGTCTTTTTAATGAATCCATTCTCTTCTTTTTAGGAATTCAAGCAGATCTGGATCGTCAACGGAAATGGCCGGAAGCCAGATATTAAGTCTCTCGCGGTTCCACCAAAGGTGCTGCTGCTTAGCAAACGAATAACGATACAAAACTGCCCGCACATATCGCGGCGGTTTACCAGGGAAAGGATTGCCGGCAAACAAACTCACAGCACCGGCATCATTATGCAAAAGTTTCCAAACAAGATTCAACGTCCATGGATATTCATCGGGTGATGACATAGCGGCAAACCACATTTGCCAGTCTAAACGCAACTGATAAGGAGCTATTTGCGGTGGCCTTTTGTCTGGCAATACGGGCAGACCTTTATAGATATAAGGTTTCCAGTTAGCATGGTCACTGCTGTCTTCATCCATCGTTCCTTCGAATACAACATTCAGTCGATCGTGCCCAACAGTTCCAAATGCTCCATATGTATTTACGAGATCCAATGGTTCAAAGGTGGTGTTCATGATCTGGTTTGGAGACAACATGTTGACCACAGGCCGGAAGCTAAGGAAACCAATAAGAATTACAACGATCCATGCAATAGTGATCATGGGCTTGGATTCTTCGGCGCTATTTGCAGCAGCATCTGCTTTCCGAACAAGCCGGCGCGGAAGAATTTTTGACCAGAACCCATCATCTAAACAGGCTAATGCAGGAACAATGGTCACCCAGTTTAAAAACGAAAGGTTGCCACTGATGATAAGAGTAAGCTGGAATATCACTATCACCGATCCCGCAATATGACGTGCAAGCCGTGGCCAGAATATAAACCATGGAGCTATTAATTCAGCCAGAAAATTGAACCAGGTTCCGATCTTCAAAATAGTATGCGGCAAAAAATGAAACCACCGGCTCAGCGGACCTGGAATTGGTTGTGTTTCGAAATGATAATAAAGAGCAGTTGCGTTGCGCCATATTTTATCGCCCCGGATCTTGATCAATCCGGCGCCGAGCATAATGCGGAAGATCAGCCACCGGAATAAAATGATGATGGCTATGGGAGGTGGACGTTTTGGAAATGGCCGCATATCAAACAGGGGACAAAGAAAGATGGCGAGGAAACCGGTTTCATTAAGTTGTATCTCCCAACCGTAACCATACCAGTCCTGCCCGGTATGAACAATTGACATGTACAAAAACCAGATAACTGTAAGCATCGGCGCATTGACGAAGCCTGCTATAATAATACATGAAAGAATGAATCCGATCCATGCTACTGTCAGAAGCGCTGTATCAGAATGCCAGAACCAAAAAACAGAAGGCAATCGCCTGAACCCGGCGCCATTTGACCCAAGTGCGCTGCTCACATCCTTAAGATAACTATCCACAGGAAGAAGGCCGTCAGAACCAATCAGAGGAATGATCTGGTTGATTGCAACCAGAAAAGCTACAGCATAAATTATTCCCAGCAGTCGGAGAATCATAAACCGGGTAAGCCAGTAGGTTGGAATGTTCGCTGGCTTAAAAGAATCGCTGCCGGAGCTACTATCAATTTCGTTGTTCACATCCACTAAATTTTCACTAATGGAAGTTAATACTTCTAATGCTTTTTGCCTGCGGCTGAAAGACAATGTAAATTTCTTTACAATTCTTCAATACTAAATCGTCATAGCTTTTATATACTTTATTGAGTGGAGGAAATGAAACACTACACGCAACTGCGGAAACCTTAAAAACGATTTGGTGAAGTCATAGAAATCGGAGAAAAGATCGTGTCATTGTAACTTTTCGTTTATCGTGTCCGTCAAATGAATTAACCAGCCAGTTTTATAGAAGATGTTTCCTGCCTAACCAAAACAATACAATTATGAAACGAAAACATTTGACCATTGTCTTGTTATTTTCTTTCTATTCCATCGCCTGTTTTGCTCAGCAAGATCAGCCGGTAAATTATGGAAGCAATCCCCAGGCCGGTAGCTATTACAATAATAATGGAACAAAAATTTATTATGAAGTTTATGGAGAAGGTAAACCTGTAGTAATTCTTCATGGTAATGGTGGTTCTATCCGCGGCAGGGCAAACTACATCGCTGAGCTTTCAAAAAAATATAAAGTAATTGCCTTTGATAACCGTTGTCACGGAAATTCCGGTTGCCCTGCGGGTTATCTTACCTATGAACAAATGGCGGATGATGTGGACAAAGTATTACAGCATCTTGGTATTGACTCCGCATATATCTGGGGTGATAGCGATGGAGGAATTATTGGCTTGTTGCTTGCCATTCATTATCCCGCAAAAGTGAAAAAACTGCTGGCCTCCGGGGCCAATCTTCGGCCTGATTCCACCGCCGTAGAACCCGGATTGTTTCCCTTATTGAATGTTATGGAAAAACAGGCTAAAGCGGATAGTATTCATTACAAACAATTTTTACTATTAGTGCAACAACCGCATATTCCTTTAAGTGATCTTCAGAAAATAAAAAGCGATGTCCTCATTATGGCAGGCGACAGGGATGCAATCCGCGTTGAGCATACCATGGAGATATTCAAAAATATTCCCGGAGCGTTGTTATGTATCATGCCGGGAACTACTCATTTTGTTTATAGCGACCGGCCACAATGGTTCAAAGAAATGATGTATGACTTCTTTGATAACCCTCCCCGCCGCACGACTACGGTAGAACTAATGAGCGGATCTATTAAAAAATAAATGACAGGGCAATTGAAGATTATTTGAAAGATCCCGCGGTGACTGAGATTTGATCCCGATAGTTATCGGGACAAATTTGAAATTATTATGCGGACTCTACCCATTAAGTTTTGCTTGCAGTATAAAATAAGGTCCGAACTTACAGTGAAATCCCTGGCAACGCTGAAATGGTGATGAAGTATCATGTCCGTTATAATTTTTATAATCGAATCCGGGATCGAATATGGTTCTTTTGCTGAAGGTCCTTCCGAGGCCGAAACTGTTGAGCGAATAGCAAAGATGTACTCGAGCATATGTTTAGACACAGACGAAGCATAACGATCCTAATTTTTTTATCTCCTTTATTTATTTGAAGAAAGGAGCATTATCGACAACAGTAATGGGAAAGACATTAATTTTATAGTAATGCAACCCGGTTTATCCCGAAACCAATAATAATGATAGAACAAACAGAACTTATTGTTACTAAATGGCACTATCATCCGGCAGCTAACCCTATCGAAGAAGAGCCGGAAAAACTATTCAGCTTTATTTCACTGGATGTAATGAAGAAAAGTGCCCCCACAAAAAAAGGGATCGCCTGCCGCTTTACTATTCGATTTGTATTTGAAAATGATACGATACTGGAATACGTGGGAGAAGATTCTTATGTAATAGACCTGCATGACATAATAGATAAAAACGAACTGCAAAGGATGATCAGGAATTCTTATTCAAAATTCCAAGAGAAATTTGAGTTTAAGAAATTAGCCACTGTACTCAGCAATAAATCCTTACTGCCATTTGATGAAACAAAGTATGATCTTAAGCCGGTACTTCTTTTGCTGCAATAATAAAATTTATTTAACCCTTGTCAGATTATTTGCGACCTGATGCTTGGTAGCTCCCGATAGCTATCGGGATTAAGCATTACAATCCTATATTTTTAATACTCTTTATTGATTTGAAGAAAAAAGGAACACTATCCGGGCAAGACCCCGGACCGGCGGAAATGAAAAGTTGTTACCCGGAAAGTAAACAAGAGCATAACTTTATTATGTTGCGCAGTATCTATATCACAATGTAAGCATGCTTTTGTCAAAATGATAAAAGACGATCATAAAAAACGTAAAGAAAAAACGGCGGCTTCAGCTATTAAAACTTATCACTTCCTTACACGTAAATACGGAAGGGAATTGTTGCTGGACATTGGCCGCATAGAATCCTTAAAAGATTTTATAATCGACGATACTCCACACAATATAAGTTTTTATGAAATTCTCTTTATCGAAAAAGGAAAAGGCAACTTTACGCTGGATGAAAACAAAATGACCATTGGGCCGGGAACAATAATTTTTACTTCCCCGGGACAGATACGCAGATGGAATGTAAAGCAGGCTGCAAGTGGCTACACCCTCTTCTTTGAGAAAGATTTTCTCAATTTATTTTTCATGGATGATCTGTTCCTCTATCGGTTTCAATTTTTCCACCAATATTCCAGCCCAACGAACATGAAAATACCTATGCGGATATTCCGGGAAATATTGAAACTCGTAAGAGGCATAGAAAAAGAATTCAACCAGCTTCAAAACGACAGTGGCCATTTTCTGCGGGCAATATTATATCAAATGTTGGTAGTCCTAAACCGCAACTATGCAGCTACTCATCATTTACAAAGTAACATTTATATTCATCCCGATTTTTTCAGGTTCCGCTCTTTGCTTGAAAAGAAATATATAACACATCATCATGTTGCAACTTACGCACAGATTTTAAAGATCAGTACTAACCATCTCAATAAAATTTGCCGGCAATATAGCGGGTTTTCAGCTCAACAGATGATACACAACAAACTTATCTCTGAAATAAAAAGACAGCTGCATAGCCATAGATCCATTAAGGAGATCGTTTATCAGTTTGAATTTTCTGATCCATCCAACTTCAATCGTTTTTTTAAAAAGATGACCGGTACTACAGCACTGGAATACCGCAATAGTCTCTGAATTGCTAAATGACCATATTATTTGCAAAATGACCATTTCAGAAAAAATGACCTTTTCAACTTTGTAAAAAATATGGGCTATGGTCAAAAAATTTTTTTTCTTCCTGCTGATTGCAAT
>Ga0207641_10003915_pt1 | contig 13018 bp, 9 predicted proteins | sample KBSSwiS62_FD_184306 | JGI IMG/M metagenome (GOLD analysis project Ga0207641, IMG submission 184306) | Switchgrass rhizosphere microbial communities from Kellogg Biological Station, Michigan, USA - KBS Switchgrass S6-2 (SPAdes) (version 2) | ecosystem: Host-associated > Plants > Roots >... | reverse complement strand
CCGGATCTCGGCCTCGGTCGCGGCAAGCGATCCGACGTTGTGGACGGTGACCTCGATAGTGTTGGTCGCTCCTTTGATGACGGGCAATTTGATGCCGAGCGGGCCGAGCGTGTTGACGAGTTCGATGTCTGGGCTCTTGAAGTTCCCGTTGCCGGGCGCGGGGTGCAGCATCAACTGCGGACGGTTGGCTTCGAGGTACTCCACGGTGACGATGGCCGAGTTATCGTCCGGCGAACGGATGTCATCCAGTCTGAGGGCGAAATCGTGCATCCGCTCGGGATTGGTGACGTCACTGTCGCGATAGTCCCTGCCATTGAAGTACAGCACTGGCCCATCGCCGTCCACGTCCTCGGGGAGCCGCAAGATAGGCGGACGGGCAGCGTCTCCACCGCGATTCCGCAGATCAGTACCGCAGATGACCGCCATAGAGGGAGCGACCGTGGGGTTCAGTGATTGATCGCCAATCTGACGCGGTTGTGAGAATCGGTATTCGAATAGATAGCTCTGGTCGCCATTGATCGGCACCTCGATACCCGCCTTGCGCCCACTGGTCGGCCCGCCCGCTCCGATCGTCTCGGTGGACTGAAGTACGACGCTGTCGCCGTGCGGATCAATCGTGAAGTCGAAGCGGCGCAGCCAGGCCGGATCAATCCAGCCCAACGCGATGCGATTGGCAAGCGAGAAGTGTGGCAGTGCCACGTCTTCGTCCATCAGGTCCATCGCGCCCACCAGCCGCGGAATTACCTCGGCGGGGTAGTCGCCGTCGTCGTTGTACAGATCGCCAAGGCCCAGATTGTGTCCGATTTCGTGGCAGGTGGTACTCATGAGGTCGCCGGTCGGTGCGCCCGCGGGGTATCTGTCACTGACGAACGAAACCGGGCGGACGAGATCCTTCGGAGGAAAACCGACCATGCGCGAGAAGGTGACGGGGGCGGCATGTCCCCAGACGTACTTGGTTGGCAGGTCTGGGTTGCCGGCGCCCATCGAAATCGGCCCGTCGGAGCCCGAACGTACCACGAACACAAGGGAATTCGCCTGCATGATCTCTTCGTCATCGCCGGTCAAGCCTCCGAAGAAGAGGCGGAGCGCACTCGCCAGCGCGGTTTTTCCCTTCTTCGTCGTCTTCCAGCCGAGGGCGGGATCTTCGCGCTGCTTGAACACGTCGCCCCAGCCGAGTCCCACCGCCACCGGGCCGAAGACCTGATCACCGACCAATTTGATGGTCATGCCGTGGCCTTGGGGATCTGCCTTATAAGCCGAAACCTCTTCGTAGTACTGACGAATCGACCCGCCGAGGCCGATCATGCGATCCTTCCACTCATTTCGAGTGGCATTCTCGTCGTCGAACTTTCGGTCATTGAGGTAAAGCAACACCACCAAGACGTGCCACTCCCGCGGGGGCGTCGGGAACCGATAGCCCACCACGCCGCCGGCGCCGCCCCAGTTCATCAGCGTGGCGCCCACGTCGCCGGTGACCGCGATGGGCGGCCCGACGGCGTCGTCCGGCCAGAGCGTCGTCACCCGGAAGCGCCGCACCGCCAACAGACTTCCGCTGGCCGCATTCTTGGCTTCGAGGTGGAATTCACCGGGTTGAAAGCCGGCGAGCAGCGTTACCGACTCCGTGCCATCGGGATTCGAGGGTTCGACACCGAGCGAGATCGAGCCGGCGTCGTCGCCTTCTCGCACCGAGTACGTCACGGCGCCGGGAGCGAGGCCCAGCGCGGGCAGATTCACCGACAACCGCGCGTACCCGCCGACGATCAACGGGCCGAGCGGCGCATCGATGGGCAAATCGCCGTCTTCGACGTCCCACTCGACCGCGTGCAATTCCGCGCCAGAGGCGATGAGCACCAACGACCCCCAGCGGGTCAGGCCGTCGACACGGCCGGGCAACGGCTCAGTCGTCGTTTCGCCGCCGTCCCAATACGTCAGCAGATCGGTGTCGGGAGACGCCGGGTCCGACCGCGTGGCGAACAGCGCGGGCGAACCGGGAGCGTCGCTGATGTGGTCGTAGTCGGCGGCGGCAACGGTATTCGTGGCGCCGTCGTCGAGTTCGATCGTCGTCAAGGTCCGAGAACCGTCGGACATCACCGACAGCGTGACCGCAGTGCGTCGAACCGGATCGACGGACATGCTGCGGGCACCCTCTAGGTCCGCGGCTAGGACCTCGACGTCACCCGTCTCCAGGTCGCACCGCAGCAACTGCGGCAGTGTTCCATCTGGCGACTTGTCCGAAAGGACAAGCAGCGCATCTGAATCCGGATGCTCATCGAGCGCGAGGACTGCGCTCGGGAGCTGAGCGAGCAGCCGAGCCCTGTTGCGGTCTGCCGCATTGCGCCCGACGACCAGGATCGCGCCATCCGACTCTGCGACCGCCAGCCGTAGCCCGTCTGTCAGCGGGGCGACGGCGACCGGGCTGGCGTATCCAGTGCCGAGTTCGACCACGCGCCCGTCGAACAGTCGGATGGCGATGAGCCTGCCGTCGGCCGTCGTGGCGTACACGCTATTGCGCGACTCCACGAAGTGCAGACTGTCCGCAGCGAGTGCCGTTTCCATCAAGATCGTTCGTCGGTACATTGGCTGGCCCCCAGGAGACGACGTGTGTGCCACTCAGTCAAACAAGGAATCGCCTGTGAGATAGCTGAATCGCCGCTATTCCCGTCGAGATCAGACGGCCAATCCTGCCCTCGATTCGGTCACATGATGCCCGGGGTACTGCCGGACTGATCGCAGCGGGACTGCACCCGCAGACCGGTCTGAGGGGCCTCGATGTCCACACGAACGATTTCGGTTGGCGCAGAACTGGTTCCAGACGGCTGCACTTCGTCGAGTCAGCAACAGCGTCTACGCCGCGACGAATCCGTACGCCGTGGAGTGGGGTATCTACGACGGCAGTCTGCCCATCGACGCGCTGCTCAGGTCCCTCGCAATCACCGGTTACGCGCGCCTTAGCGTCAATCTGCCCGCGCCACCGGGTGGATTACCAATCCCACAGCACGTCTGAGATGTCCACCGCGCACGAACCCGACCGCGTGGTGCTGCGACGATCAGACTGCAACGCCGCTGGATCGGCAGATGCCGCCTAGAAGTTGTTGCAGGTGTTCGCGACGGAGTTGATCAAGCCGATGTTCTCCTGGAAGACCGGCAGCGCCTGAGCCTGCGTGTAGAGCTGTTGACGCCTGGCCGGCGGTGCCACGAGGAAGCTCTGCAGCCACCCGGTGGCCAGACCGTTGCTTGTGAATTGGGCTGCCGCGTCGGGCGCCTGCGCATTCAAGGCCGCGATCACCTGCGGGTATGCGCACGTGGTGTTGAGAATCGGGTCTGCGGACGCGATGCCGCTGCCGGCAAAGAGTGCCAGCGCCAGCCCGCCGGTCGCCGCAGCCAGTTTGGTCTTCTTCGACATTGCGTGCCCTTCCGCTTGCCCTACCGTGTCCGGTCGGCATCCAGCCAATCCTTATACGGCCCTTAATATTTGGCCGCTCCGTAGTCGATATTAGCCATCAGCGTCGCTGCGTGCATAACCGCAGCCGTCTTCCCGACGATCTGGGGGGCAAAATAGTCGCCCGACGGACACAGGACAGGCGCTCGCCAGCGCTTCACCCCACGCTCGGGCTCCAGGGACTTGTATAGCTAGGCTGACAAAGGGTGATCGCACCGCGGGCTCATCGCATTTGGACCGTCGGGCCACCAAGTTCAACATCGTTCTGTCGCCACCTAACACGATCAGCAAATAACGCGATCGCCTCGATGTAACAACCGCGAGAATTAATTGACGGAACTGCTTGCAGCGCCCGCCGCGCTGGCTTAACGTCCACCCTGTCAGAGCAGACGGGGTCGCCGAACGCACCTTCGGCCCCAGGGGGAAAGGCCTATCGATGAATTCACAAGCACACAATGCGGGCTCGCGAAGCACGAAAGCCAAGCACGCCGCCAAGAACAATTCCTTCGCCAACAGAGCAGCGCTCGCCGCAGTGGCCGCAGGCTCGTTGGCCGCCGCGGCGCCACTGCTGGGTCAGACCGCGACCGCCAATGCCTCTTGTGCCTCTGCGTTCGGCGTTTCAGTCGGAACGGGTTGCGTCACCGACGCCACCTCGATCGCCTTTGCGATTGGCCCTGGCAGTACTGCCGTCGCCCAAGGCTTCTCCGTCGCCTCGGTCTTCGGCGCCAACAGCCACGCATCCACCGTCACGGGCAACCTGAACAACACGACGATAATCGGCAACAACAGCAGCACGAACGCCCTTGGCGACGGGGGAACCACCACGTTCGTGCTGGGTAACAACAACAACGTGCAATCCGCCAGTAACGCCGCGGCTGCCATCGTCGTCACCGGTTTCAACAACTCGCTCACGACGGCCAATGGCAACACGCTGTCCAACATCTTCGTCGGCGGCATCGGCAACGACAACACCTTGTTCGAGGGCAACGCGGGAACGAACAACATGGTGGTCGGACAGAACAACGACTTCAACCAATCGCTAAACAATTCCAACTCGAACTTCATGATCTTCGGAAACGACAACGGCGGTACGAACACCCCGGGAAGTGGCACCTTCAACACCTTTAGCGGTGGTGACTTCTCGAACTATCTGATTGCCGGCAACAACAACGACGGCAACAACGCCAAGGACAACACCAAGTCGAACTTCATGATTCTGGGAATCGACAATGGCGGCCCGACGGGTCAAACGAGCGGCTTCGGCAATACCTCCAACAACGCCACGCTGTCGAACTTCATCATTGCGGGCATCGACAACGACGACACTCACGCGGGCAGAAAAGCGCCTGGAGAAGGCAACCGACTGACCAACATCATGATCACCGGCGTGAACAACGACCACCTCATCGCGAACGGCAACACCGAGACGAACATCATGGTGACGGGCATCAACAACAGCAACAACCAGGTGAGCAAGAATTCGTTGACCACCGTCGCGATCACGGGTAGGGGCAACGCGCTGTCGGACGTCAGCGGCAACAACCTCGTCTCCGCCAATGCCTTCGGGCGCGGCAACAAGCTCACGGTCAGCGGCAGCCGAACTAGCATCGCCAATACGTTTGGGATCAACAATCAGGTCTCGATGACCAACGCGGTCCGGCGGGTTGCAAACGCCGTCGGCGTCGGCCAGACCAAGACCGTGCCCTAACCGACAAGCCAGCAACGAAGACATGCCCCGCTCCGGCGGGGCATGTCTTTTTGCGCGCCCGCGCTCGAACATGCTTCTGGCACCATGGCGGAGGTGGACGTGCCTGCCGATCCGGAACTCGACGATCCGTTCGGCGCAGCCATCGACGAGGCCGTCGACTCGCTTCCCGCCGAACTCCGCGAGGCGATGAGCAACCTCGAAATCGTCGTCGAGGACGAGCCGCCAGACGGTCGGCCGTTGTTGGGTCTATATCAGGGTGTGCCACTTTCCAAGAGGACGTCTTTCTACAGCGGAGCGCTTCCCGACAAGATCAGCATCTTCGCGGGGCCGATTACTCGACTGGCCGGCGGCGACCCCGCCCGCCTGCGGCGCGAAATCAAACACGTCGTACTGCACGAGATTGCCCATCACTTCGGAATCAGCGACGAACGCTTGATCGAAATCGATCGGTACTAGGTCGCGTCACCGTTCACGACGCGGGTTTGACCGCTGTGATCGTCGATGGTGATGTTGCGCCAGCCACTGCCGTTGACGATCAGTGTGTTGTCGGTGCCCCGTTGCGCCAGGATGCCCCTGTTGTCGCTTCCATTGACGACGGCGGTGGTGCGGGCGCCAGTGGCGGTGACGCCCGCGTTGTGATTGCCCCTGACCGATGCGATGCTGTCGCCATCATCGACGGGCTCACCGGTGATCAGCGCTTCTTCCTGGCTTACGCGGGAAGCTGAAGACCTTGTGCCGCCCAGAACCTCAGCGATGGCGCCTACAGTCCGACACTCACAGCCCGGAAAAGTACCGGGTCAACGGCATCGTACGGAACATCGACGAGTGGTATGACGCCTTCGGCGTCAAGGATGGCGACGCCCTCTATCCAAGGCCCGAGGACCGCGTCAGGGTCTGGTGAGGGCAGCGGGATATCGAGCGTAATCACCTGAAGTCGGTCGACATTCCTCAGGACTTGACGCTCGTACGCCTCATCGATAATGCCGATTATCCATGAGGCACATCGAAATATACTGTACCGCTTGCTAATTCACTCTTGCATTGTCACAGTGACGAATTTGTACGGTACGAGGGTGCCAGCATTCTCTCTCACACACCCCGCCGGTTCGCCTACCTGGCGCTGGGATCTGGCTGCCTCGCCGTTCAAAATCATGCGACGCCATCGAAGCGTTCGGCAGTCAAACCATTTGGAAGACTCGGTGAGCAGCGATTAGCCGGGTCGAGACGCGTTCAAAGCAGCTGGCGCGGTTCGCGCCGAGCTCATAAACTGAACAGTCACTGCGCTTCGGTTGCCACCGGCTCTATCGAGATTATTTCGGCCAGCCCGCTGATCCGGAGACTGCGCATCAGTGCGGGGTTGACGATGAGATGAATATGGCTGGCGAGGCCGTACAGCGCGTTGATCGCTGCGCTGTCGAGATACTCGATCGCCGTTAAGTCGACGACAAGCTGGGCGGGGTCGGCCTCTGCGGTGGCGGTGCCGAGCGCGTGGCTGAAGACGCCGATGTTGCTCAAGTCGATTTCCCCCGCTGCGGTGAGCACGACTCGTCCGTCGTCGCCGCGCGTCGTGCCAAGGCTGAGCGGTGTGGACATCACGAAATCCTAGCGGTCAATTGAGCTGTGGTTCCGGCAGACCCGGGGTCGATGGTGACGTCGTGCATGAGTCCACGCATCAGAGCGACACCGCGGCCACGAGTGGAGTTCACTTCCGGCTGCGGAGTCTTCCACTCGCCGGTGTCGGTGATCGTCACGCGCAGTCGGTCGCCCGTCGCCGTCGCATCCATGCTGATGACGCCGTCCGGCGTGTTGCGGTGGCCGTGTTCGATGGCATTGGCGACGGCCTCGCCGACAGCGATCAACACGTCCACGCTCACATCTTTGGGCACGTTTGCTCGTGCCAACCAGCTGCGCAGGGCGCCGCGAGTGGGCGCGAGCTGGCTTAGGTCTGCGGGAAACGTCAGCTGCAGCGGGCCGGGATGGCGGTAGAGCAATATCACGACGTCGTCCTGATACCCGTCGCTCGGCGCGAGGTTCGACATGATCTGGTTCGCCAACTCATCCAGCGTCGAGGTGCGGCCGTCCTGAACGACGGCGGCGGCGCGTGAGATACCGGCGTCGAGCGCTGCGCGGCGGCGCTCGACCAGACCGTCGGTGTACAGCAGCAGGGTCGCGCGCGCTGGAATGACGGTGTGCGCTTCGGGCCGGGACCAATTGGGTCGCACTCCCAACGCAATGGTGTGACCGCCCTCCAGTAATTCGGTAGTGCCGTCGGCGTGAACGAGGATGGGCGGCGGATGTCCGGCACTGGAGTACACCAGTTCACCGGTATCTGGATTGAGAACCGCGCAGACGACCGTGGTACAGAAGGCGTTAGGCAGTCGCTCGGCGAAGCGGTCCATTCCTGCCAGCGCAGCGCCGGGGCTGGGGTTGCCAAACAGCAGCGCCCGACAAGCGCTGCGCACCTGCCCCATTACGGTGGCGGCGACGAGGCCGTGACCGACGCAGTCACCAACGATCAACGCGATGCGCCCGTCCTCCAGGTCGACGACGTCGTACCAGTCGCCGCCCACCTCAAGGGGACGGCTGGCGGCCTGATAGCGCGCCGCGAATCCGCCCGGCAACTGAGCTGGACCGAGGATTGCATGTTGCAATGCCAGCGCGGTTTCGCGCTGCTGATCAACCTGATGCACCCGCTGCAGACCCTGACCGAGACGGCCTGCCAGGACGGTCAACAACGTCTGGTCCTCGAGAGTGAATGGGCGCTGCTCTGCCGTTTCGATCCAGACGACGAGCACGCCCTCGGGGTGGCGCAGCGCGATGGCCGCCGTCCCGGGCTGTGCCGTGCTCGCAGTGAGAAGGTCACCGTCGCGCATCTCGCTGAGCATCTGGCGAGTATTCGTCGGGAGGTCGACCCAATTCGCCGGCTCGCCGACCGAGAATACCTGCGGTGTAGCGTCAACCGATCTCCCGAAGGTGACAGTCATCACGCGGCGCGCACGCCATAGTCGGCGCAGTTCCTCTGCTGCCGCATGCAAGGCGTCGTCAACCGTATCGGCTTGGGCGAGTTGCTGATTCAAGGCATGTTCGCGACCCGCAGCCAGCGCCAGCGCAATTGCGGCGTGCCGCGCGAAGTCACTCACGAGGTCGAGGTAGTTGGTGCCGAACGGTGCCTGCTGCGGCTGGCGGGCAACGGCGATCACACCCAGCACCGTGCCGTCTGCAACCAGCGGTATGACGATCGCCGAGCGCTCACCAACATCGGTGAACCCTTCGATGGGATATTGGAACGAGTCGGTGATCAGTGGCAGACCACTACGCGCGACACTGCCCGTCGTCGAGCCGTCCATAGGGACTCGCTGACCGATCACCTGCGATGTGTACCGTCCCGCCGTGGCGGCCACGACGAGGGTGTCGACCTCATCCGCGGGGAGGTCGGGCTCCCTCGGCACGAGCAAGATCGCCTGCTCGGCACCTGCCAGCTCGAGCGCCCGGTTGACGATGAGCTGCAACGGCCCTGTCTGCGGGTCCCCAGAAAGCAGCGCCGTGGTGATTTCGCGACTGGCCGTCGTCCACTTCGTCGACTCGCGTTCCCGCTCGAAAAGCCGTGCGTTGTCGATGGCCGCGGCCGCTGCAGTGGCCAATGCCCGCACAGCACCCTCCTGCGCGTCGGAGAACACTCGACCGGGCCGGTCGTCGGTGACGAAGACGGTTCCGAAGTCCGCTCCGCGCACGACGATGGGTACGCCCAGCAATGCCCGTATCGGCTGCTCATCCGCATACGGCCAACCCGGCAGAGCGCTTAGGTCATCGACGCGCAGACCCTCTCCTACCGACAGAGCGTCGAACAGCCGCGCTGTGTCGTCGTCGAGTCCCACGTTGACGAACGAGGTCAGTGCGCCGTCGGCTCCACGTATCCCCAGCGTTCCGTACCGGCCCCCAGCGAGCTCTATCGCCGCAGTGACGATGCGGTGCAACGTCATGTCAAAATCCAGGTCGGAACCGATTTCGACGATCGCCCGCACCAGTCGTTCCATCTGGTCACGGGCCGCCATCAGCTCATTTCGGCCCAGCCAGGTGAACGCAGACTCGCTGCGGCCATCGTCCATGTATGCAAACCTCTTGTCGTCTCCGCTGTTCGCGATGCGGGACGAGCATGCCCCCACCACATGGGTTGTTCCTCTGACTACCCCGTGAGCTGCTTGTCTACCCACACCTCGACTAAGGCGCCGCGCGCGGTCCAGAAACTAGCCCAGGCCCCGACCGACGGAAAACCCCGTTGCGCCCGGCGAGTGGAGCACAGAACCATGCTCTTGTAGATTCATGCATCCACCGCACAAGAACCCAGCTCGTAGAAGTTGGCGATTCCACCGTATTTTCGCCGGATAAACGCCTCCGACCGACGGCATCCGCGTTTCGGTGGCCGCCACGTCGAAACGTTCCTGCAGAAGAAGATCGGCCTGGTCTACCCCATCAACAAGAACCTGACCGCCCTTCTGAAACGACACGCTGACCGACTCGCGTTGGGCATGCCCTACCTCGGCATGCAGGTGCTCATCGAAGGGCTCGCGCTTGCCGCCTTCGGAGTGCAGCGCGACATGGCGACCGAGGGCTCGCTAGCCAAGCAAAAACTCGCCTACGTCAGCAGGACGAGGCCCGACACGTCGCCTTGGGCCGAATCTCGTTGAAGGACTACTACTCTGAGATAACCGAAGCCGAGCGAGGCGAACGCGAAGAGTTCGTCGTCGACGCCTGCTACCTGATGCGAGACAGCTTCCGCGGCGAAGAGGTCTACGAGACCCTCGGCCTCAAGGTCAAGGAGTGTGCCGAATGGGTCGACACGGCGCCGCTGATGATCCAGTTCCGCTCACACCTCTTCAGCCGACTCGTGCCGATCGTCAAGGACATCGGGTTGTGGGGCCCTCGAGGTGCAGACGGCCTTCTCGAAGTTGGGTGTCCTCGACATGTCCCTCACCGACATCGACGCGCTCATGAAGGCCGACGAGGATCAGGCAGGAGCCACTGGACAAGGCGCACGCCGAGATGGCCGTGCGTGCTGACGAGGTGGACCAGGTGATCGCGGCAGGAGCACGCTAGGCGAGGCGTCACCGCCAAGTGGGTGGTCGCCTGCGCGGTGAAGGCGTGCACGTGCTGGAACAGAAAAGCGTTACCGACGTCGTTGTAGCGCATGAGCACAAACACGACCGAATGCGCCCCCCAAGGCGACCATCCAGGCCGATGGGAACAACCTCATCGGTGCCTGGGGCGCTAACGGCAATCAGTACGTCTGTGCCAACTCGGGGAACAACAACACCGCCATCGTCAACGGCGACGGCTTCGTCGACGTTCGCGCAGAAGGCGGCAATCAGTACGTCGTCGTGCCCTCGGCCTAATCACGGCGTATGAATGGACGGTTTCCTCAGCACCAAAGTCGTTGCGATACCGTCATGTTCGGCGGCTACCCGCCAGGCGGCACGTAGCCGGCTGCGGAGTCCCGCAATTGCGAGATCTGCGGGGGGCAGAGGATCCCCACCGCGTTCGAGACGACGTAGTTGGCGGCCTGCTCGTCGTTGGGAAGAACATCGCGCTTAACGTCGCCCATCACGTCGGCGTAGCGCACACCCTGGGTCACCTTGTCGCAGACCCCGAAGCCGTAGGCGAGCGCATCGTTGTTCGGAAAGTCGAAGTGCCTTCTGACCATCACGTCATAGGTGTACTCGATCTCGGGGCCCGGCACGGCGGATGCCGGCGGCGCCAAGGTCGACGCGACGGCAACCAGTGCGGAGGCGAAGGCAATCCCGGCCGTCAACGACCTGTGGCGCTTGTATCTAATCCTCACGACCAATCCCCTCAATGGCACCTGATTTGGCTGCATCCCGTAGAGCGTCATCTTTGCCTACGATCCCGATCGCGTCGTTGATCGCTAGTCCGCGATCGACCAGCAACATTCTGCCCCACCAGGCCGCCTTCTGTTCGAGTTCGCCACTTCGCCGAAGTCGTTGCGATCGGCGCGACAACTCCTCCGGGTTGGCCACTGTGGTTGGAGGCTCCACCATGTTCGGACGTCGCCGCGCAGGAGACCAAGATCCCCTAGGCGAATTGCGGGTAGACGCCCGCGACCCCCTTGGCGAGACCGGCTTGAACGCCGCGGCTGAGGTCGTCGGCGAGGATCTCGTAGGCGCCAGCGGCAATGGCGTCGACGGCCAAGCCTGCGACGACGGCCGGATCGGATTTGGGCGCATCCATGCCAGCGGCCATGTCGGTGTCCATCAGGCCGACGTGCAGGGCAGTCACGACGATGCCGCTGCCGGCCAGCTGCGCCCGGACCGCGTTCGTCATCGACCATGCCGCAGACTTCGACGCGCAGTAGCTGCTCAGGTCGGGGATGCTCAGCCAGGACAGCACCGATAGCACGTTGAGAATGCCGCCGCCACCGTTCGCCTCGAGGACGGGAGCGAACGCCCTGATCATCGACAGCGTGCCGAAGTAGTTGGTATCCATGTCGCGTCGAGCGCCATCGAGGTCACCGGTCAATAGATTCACACTGTTGTCCACGCCCGCATTGTTGATGAGCAGGGTCACGTCACCTGCCGCCGCGGCGGCTGCCTTTACCGACTCCGGGTCGGTGATGTCGACCGCCAACGGAGTCGCCCCGTCGATGGAAACGGAGTCCAGGTTGCGCGCGCCGGCGTAGACCTTCGCGCCTCGCTTGAGGAGTTCGTTGGTGAAGTGGGAGCCGAGCCCGCGGTTGGCTCCGGTCACGAGTGCAGTGCACGAGGAGATGTCCATCGCTCAATCTTGCTCGTCTGCGACGCGCCGCGCGAGAGTGTCGCCACTTTCGGCTCTTACCTGTCAACGGCGGGGTCACGGAATCCGCAGCGGCGGACGCCGGTCCATCGAGTCGGTCGGCAGCCATCCCATTCCAAAGTCCCTCATGCACAACGTCATATCTCGTCGCAGGCGACTATCGTTGCGGTAGAGACATTTTCGCGGCGCGAGCCGATCCTGTGCGTCACCGGTTACTTCACAGTCGACCTGACGACCATTGACAGTGAACTAAAGGGTTGGTTCACAACGCCTTTGGTGATACTCACGACGTGAAAGCAACGACAAGATTCGCAGCGAAGGTCGCGCTGTCCGGTGTCTTGGGACTGTCCGGACTGGGGCTCGCGAGTGGTTACGCTCAGGCGGCGCCACTCACACCGTTCCCGGATTATCACTGGTGTCCCGGACAATATTGGGACCCGGGCTGGGGCTACAACTGGGAGACCGGCGGTTGTCACGACGATCACCACCGTGACGCCGACTTCAACAACCACGATCGCGACTATTGGGGCGACAACGGGCCTGGTCGGTGGGGTCCGCCTCCGCCGCCACCGCCGCCGCCATGGGGGCCACCACCGCCGCCTTGCATTCCCTTCGTGAACTGCCCGCCCTAATCGACGGCCACGCGCCCGGGCCAGCCACAGTGCACGTGTGTGGCAGGCTCGGGCGTCCAACTGACACCTACCGAACAGCGCTCGCATAGCCGGCTCACAACCGCCTAGTCACGGCTGACAGACAACGCATAAATTAACGCCAGCGTACCAGAAGGTAACGGCTGCAATGATTTTGGCGATAATCACCGCGTGAAATCAATAACGAGAATTGCCACGACGGTCGTATTGTCCGGAGGCTTGGGACTCGTCGGCCTAGGCATGGGCGGCGCCGTCGCTCAGGCCGCGCCCTTGGCCCCCTTCCCCGCCTACCACTGGTGCCCCGGCGACTATTGGGACCCAGGATGGGGCTACAACTGGGAGCGCGGTGGTTGCCACGACGATCACCATCGCGACGCAGACTTCGACAACCACGATCGCGACTACTGGGGCGACCGT
>Ga0207641_10003910_pt1 | contig 13030 bp, 12 predicted proteins | sample KBSSwiS62_FD_184306 | JGI IMG/M metagenome (GOLD analysis project Ga0207641, IMG submission 184306) | Switchgrass rhizosphere microbial communities from Kellogg Biological Station, Michigan, USA - KBS Switchgrass S6-2 (SPAdes) (version 2) | ecosystem: Host-associated > Plants > Roots >... | reverse complement strand
ACACTGCTGTTGGCCATTGTTCATCTTCCGGATTACTGTGCCGCCTTATCAACCTACGGAGTTCAGCCGGATTGCGATGGGACAGGGCAGTTGCGGTAGCGATGCTGTGGGTGGGCGTGGGATCGGCATCGGCTCCCCAATTGGCACGCCCGGCCGTCAGCTTCACGCGGGTGCAGTTCGATCCCACCGAACCTGCACATGCCCGGGTTGGCGGGCTCACCTTCTTGGGCGGCTGGCAGCTGCGGAGCCGCGATCCGCTGTTCGGGGGCTATTCATCGCTGGCAAAACATGGCGACCGCTTCATCGCCCTGTCGGATTTCGGCGTCTATCTGCTGTTCCACCGGACGGCGAAGGGCGGATTCGAGAGTGCGGGCTTCGGCAACCTTCCCGACTATCCCGGGCGCAGGGGGACCAAGAGCGACAGGGATGCCGAGTCGATGGCGATCGGGCCCGATGGCCGGGTGTGGGTCGGCTTCGAACAATATCAGGCGATATACCGCTACACGCCCGGCCTGCTCGCGCTGAGCGCGGCATCATCCCCGCCCGCGATGAAGGGCTGGCCGCTGAACGGCGGTCCCGAAGCGATGGCGCGATTGGCCGACGGTCGGTTCATCGTCTTCGCCGAGGAGGGCGAACGCGCCGACGGATCGACCGAGGCGCTCCTCTTTCCTGGCGACCCCACCGATCCGCGCGCAGTGCCCATAAGCTTCGGCTATGTCGCCCCCGATGGCTACAAGGCGGTCGACGCGCAGCAACTGCCCGATGGGCGCATCGCCGTGTTGAATCGTCATTTCGCGATCGCCGATGGCCTGTGGAGCGCGATGACGGTCTTCGATCCCGCGACGATTCGGCCGAATAAGATCGTCAGCAGCCGGCTCGTCGCCGAACTCCGACCGCCGCTGACGATCGGCAATATGGAAGGGCTGGCTGTCGAGGCGGAAGCGGGTCGGACGATATTGTGGATGATATCCGACGACGGTCAGACGCCGATATTGCGCACCTTGTTGCTGAAGTTCCGGTTGGAAGACCGCTGAATCCGCTGGCGCTTTAAAGATTCCAGACACGACAAAGCCGGACCGCCCTTGAGCGATCCGGCTTTTGCAGATCAGCGCGCGTCCCGGAGGCCGCGCGATCGATCAGGCAGCGACGGCTACCTGCTTCTTGGCGATCTCGCGCTTCAGGCGGCGCACCCGCAGCGAGAGCGATTCGTCCGAAGTCTTGAGAAGCCAGTTATCGAGGCCGCCGACATGCTCGACCGAACGAAGACCGTGGGTCGAAACCCGCAGCTTGACGCCCTTGCCCAGCGAATCGGAGAGGAGCGTCACATTCTGCAGATTCGGCAGAAAGGTGCGCTTGGTCTTGTTATTGGCGTGGGACACGTTGTGGCCCACTTGACGGCCCTTGCCGGTCAGCTCGCAGATACGCGACATATTGAAATCCTGGTGTTCGGGTTGCCCGGAAAGACGCGGCGGATAACCGTGATGCACGGATTCGTCAAGCCGTGGCGGTTTGCGGATTGCGCGAAGTTCATATCGGACATGCAACCGTATCGCATGAGCTTCGTTCAGGCGCTTACCAGCTTTACAGCGCAGGAGAGATATTATGAGCACGCCCAACGAACATTATCAGGAATATCCCGCGCGATCGAGTGGTGCCCGGGTCGGCATCATCGTGGCGGTCATTGCCGTCCTCGCGATCATCGCCGCTTTCGCCTTCGGGCTGATCGATATCAACCAGACCAAGTCGGCGGAGGCGCCAACCGTTTCTGTATCCGGCGGCCAGGCTCCCGCGTTTGATGTCGATACCGCCAAGGTTTCGGTCGGCAGCAAGGAGACCTCGGTTACCGTGCCAAAGGTCGACGTCGGCACGAAGGAAGAGAGCGTCAGCGTTCCGACCGTCGATGTGAAGAAGGCGAACTAAGTTGGTGGGGCAGCAGGGCAGGGAGCTTACCATCAGGCCGGTTTCGGTCTGGGCGGTGGTCGCCGCCGTCCTGCTGCCGCCCCTCGGCGTTTTCCTCCAGAGGGGGGTAACGCCGGCGTTCTGGATTACGGTCTTGCTGACCGTCATTGCCTGGGTGCCGGGTATATTATTTGCACTCGCGCTGCTGATCGTGCCCGACAAGATTTCGATTCGCTGATTTCCGAGTTACAGGCGGGAGCATGAGCTTCCCGCTGCCAGCCGCGATGCGCATCGCCCTCGATCTTGCGGCTCAGGCCGCACGTTCAGGCGAAGTTCCCGTTGGCGCGGTCATCACGCGGGGCGATGACGTGATCGCGAGTGCGGCCAACAATATGCTCCGCGGTACCGACCCTACCGCTCACGCTGAAATGCAGGTGATCCGCGCTGCCGGCATCAAGCTCGGCAGCCAACGCCTCGGTGAGTGCGACCTTTGGGTCTCACTCGAGCCCTGTGCGATGTGCGCAGGCGCCATCAGCCACGCCCGCATCCGCCGGCTCTATTATGCCGCTGATGACCCCAAGGGTGGCGCGGTCGATCATGGCCCGCGCTTCTTCTCTCAGCCCACGTGCCACCATCGGCCCGAGGTCTATGGCGGGATCGGCGGCGCAGAGGCCGGCGTGATGCTTCGGAATTTCTTTGCCGCACGCAGGTGAAAGTCCTTCGCCGTCCACTGGCTTCATGGTTGAGGGCTAGCCAAGCGCGCTGATTCACGGCATTGAAGGAGGGCGCCATGCCGCCAACCACAGCCCTTGCCCCTTTTCCCTGGATGGATATCCTGATCATCGTCGCGCTTGTCGCGTTGAACGGCGTTTTCGCGATGTCCGAACTCGCGATTGTCTCGGCACGCAAGGCGCGGATGGAGGCGATGGCGCGCGCCGGGAGCCGTGGCGCGCGCAAGGCGATGGAACTCGCCGCCGACCCGGGCAAATTCCTCTCGACGGTCCAGATCGGTATTACGCTGATCGGTATTCTCGCGGGCGCCTATTCGGGCGCGAGCCTGGGTGGGCCAGTCGGGGAGCGGCTGGCCTTACTCGGCGTACCCGCCAGCACCGCACCTGAGATCGGTTTCGCCGTTGTCATCGGCATCACCACCTTCATATCGCTGATCGTCGGCGAACTTGTTCCCAAGCAGTTTGCCCTGCGCTCCCCCGAGCCGATCGCGGCGGCGATGGCGATCCCGATGATCTGGCTTTCGCGAATCACCGCACCGTTTGTCTGGCTGCTCGATCGCACCAGCGCGCTGATCTTCCATGTCATCGGACTCGATCGCGAAACCGAGAATCATGTCACGGCCGAGGAGCTTCATCTGATCGTCGCCGAGGCTTCGTCGGCCGGCGTGATCGAGGAGAGCGAACGCGCGATCATCTCCGGTGTCGTGCGGCTCGCGGATCGGCCCGTGCGTGAAGTGATGACACCGCGCACAGACGTCGAATGGATCGATATTGACGCCGATGCCGCGACGCTCCGCGAGGCGATCGGCGCGATGCCGCATAGCCGGATGCCGGTGGCGCAAGGATCGGTCGACGATATTGTCGGCGTGGTCCATTCGCGGGATCTCGTCCGCGTGCTTATCGACGGCACGCCGATCGATTTGCGCGCGATGATGCGCAAGGGAATCGTCATTCCGGATCACATGGACGCGATGGATGCGCTGAAGGCGTTGCGCGGCGCGGAGGTGCCGATCGCGTTCGTTCACGACGAATATGGCCATTTCGAAGGGCTGGTCGCGCCCGCCAATCTGCTGGCGGCGATCGCGGGCGAATTCCTGTCCGATGTCGATGAGGATACCGATCCCCCCTTTGTCGAGCGCGACGACGGCAGTTGGCTTATTTCCGGAAACGCGCCCGCCGACGTCATGGCCGATCGGCTGGGAATCGACCTTCCCGAGGACCGCGATTTCGCGACGGCCGCCGGCTTCGCGCTGTGGCGGCTCAAGCATCTTCCGACGACTGGCGAGTGCTTCAACCATAAGGGATGGCGCTTCGACATCGTCGATATGGATGGACGCCGAATCGACAAGATGCTGGCGACAGCGGTGCGCCAGGCGACCTGAAGCGCCGAAAATGCAGGGTTAAGGTGTGACTAACCGTCAAAAAAGCGGTGAATCGTTCCTGACGTGCGTTTTTTCTCATTTCGCCGCCAGTTTCCGATTGCCGTCTGAGAAAACGCCGCGCAAAAGAACCGCCTTGCTTCGAGATCGGGGCAAAGCAAGTTTCCAATAAACTATATCCCAGGAGTGATCATGAACACTGCCGACATCGCTGGCGTCGTCGCCGCTGAACAGGGCCTTGACAAGGCCGCCGCCAAGCGCGTGATCGATGCCACGCTCAAGGCCATCACCGATGCCGCCAAGGCTGGCGAAGAAGTTTCGCTTCCCGGCTTCGGCAAGTTCAAGGTGGCCAACCGTCCGGCACGTGAAGGCCGCAACCCTGCGACCGGCGCGACCCTGACGATCGCTGCTTCGAAGAAGGTTTCCTTCACGCCTGCGAAGGCGCTCAAGGATGCGCTGAACGGCTGATGCCGTCGTGACGGCTACGGCCGTCATCGCGAAATATTTGGGGGTGGCGGAAACGCCGCCCCTTTTTTACTGACTTCGATACATTCAGGCGGCTCGCGATTGCGTGGCGCGCCCTCACCCGAGGTGCATCGGGACGGGCCCAACCGCCGGGTCGTTGCGATCGATGCGGCTGGGCCTGGCACATGTGATTGAACCGGCTACGCCGATCGAGGCCGTCGCCGAGCGGCTGGGAATTTACACATGTCCTGGCCGGAAAGGCCAATCGATCGCGCGGCCGGCGAAAAGCGCCCACCAGACGATCACCGGCTGAAAGGCGAGGCGGGGGCCGTGGTACCACCAGCCCAGCGTCGCACCGCCGACAGCGATATGGTCGATCGCGTGTTTACCGTTCGCCGGGTAGACACAGATGGCATAGGCAGCGAGCATGATCCCCGCGATCCGCCGCAGGCGCGGCACGAACAAGCCGATAGCACCCAGGATTTCGCATACCCCTGTGACGAAAATTGTTTCGCGCGGAAACGGCACCCAACTGGGCGTGATCGCCAGGAACCCGCCCGGCGAGCGCACATGGGCGACGCCCGCGATGAGAAACGCTGCGGCGAGCAGCCAACGGAGAATGTTGCGCGCGTGATCGCGGGCAGCGGCGCTGATCTGCATGTCCCCAGCATAAGGCATCGCCACCGCAGCGCTACTTTGTTCTGATCTGGCCCAGAGCGGCATCTGCGGCCTTTCGGCCGGTCGACGACGCACCATATTCGGATGCGACCACCGATGAACCCCATGATCCACTTCTTCTGGCCGTTGAACGTCGCCGGCCGGATCGGCACGCCGGAGCCTGCCGCGGTCGTGAACTGCGCCGCGCGCGCCACCAGCAGATCGATGATGCTGAGCGTGAACTCGTCGCCGGTTGTCAGGCTCTCGTCTGCGGTCTTGCTGTTCGGACGAAAGATATGCGTCGTATCGGGCGCGATCACCGCATTATTGCCGGTGTAGCGCACATCGCTCTGCGGGGTGAAGCCGCAGATCTGGTTGAAATAGCTGGTGTCCCAGCGATCGGCGATCCAGTCGGACAGGCCGGCTTTCGCTTCCTCGCGGAAATCGAACAGCACGCGCTGCTCGCTCATCCGCCCGGCGGAACGCACGCCGTTGCGCAGCTGATCGATCATCAGCGTATCGCCATAGGTGGCGAGCGCTTCCTCATTGCCTTCGAGCGTGGCATCACCTGAGACGCCCGCACCGGTAAGCTGCGCGCGCAGGCCGACGGTAACGCGATCGCCCGCCTCCTTCATCTCGTCGCGACGGACGATGACGCTGTCGGTGGAACGGCCGATCAGATCCGAAAAGAACGTCTTGCGCAGCGCCTCCGCGGCGAGCTTCTTCGCCCAGAAGCGCACGGCAAGCGCATGATTGGTGCCATAGGTTGAAAGGGCCATGTGGCGCTCCTTCTGTGATGTGGGGTGTGGATTCTCGGGTGAGTGTCGCCGTTTCGTGGCGACCGCCGAAAACCCCCATATCGTCGGGAGCTGGACGAAGGCCGTTCAGGCCGGAATATCGTAGTGGTGTTTAAATACCACATCATGAAGAATGATGCAATGCCTATCGGTGTGCGATGATGCCGCCGCTTTCTTTTCCTTCCAGGCCTCCGGCAGGTCATTAATCCGCATCGCCGTTCACTGGCGGGCCTGCTCGCGGGCCAGCCGCTCCTGGCAATGGAGCACTTCGCGCCACCCGCCGATCGCGCCGGTCAGATTATAGTCCGCCTCGCGCCCGTCCAGGCCGACGGTAAGCTTCCCGGCGCTTGTCAGATTCCGGATGAACGCGTCGCCTGGCAGTGGCACCGCCAGCCATAAGCCGTTCGCCATCTTCACTGCGCCAGCCGGGCTCGTCCATGGCGGGCCGGTGTCGAAGCGCAGCGACAGCCGGTGTGACGATCCCTCTATCAGCTTCCACGCATCGTTCGTGAACAGCGCATAGCCGCGCTTCTCCGCCGGCCGATAATCGACCCGCATCGTCATGCCATCGTCGAACACTCGCACCAGATGGCATGTGCCACCCGCGACGCTCAGATCGACGATGACCGCCCACGGGCCGAACGCTGCAAATGCCTCCATCTGCCGGCCAAGCGTCGGCAGTGGCGGCAGGGGCGCAGCAACGCCGGGTAGCGCGGCGTGAGCTTCGGCATCCTGTTGCTCCGCCGGGGTCGGTCCCTCCTTGCCGCGCGCCACCCAGTTCTGGCAGCGGAGCACGGCCTCTCCCGCAACGTCCGAACCGTCGAGGTCGAGCCGCGCTTCATGCGGGCCGATGTTGATCCGCAGATTCTTGCGCCCCATGAAGTCGGACCAGAAATCCGGTCGCCCGATCACAGCCAGTAGGAACACCGCCTCGCCATCGCGGCCGAAATTGATCCCTTTCGCGACATTGTTGAACGGCACTTCGTCATCGAATTGCAGCACCATATCATAGCGTTGACCGAGCACGGTTTTCCAACCTGGATTGCCGATCGTCATATAGGCGGTCGCGCTCTTCGCCTCGAAACCAAGCCGCATGACGCTATTGTCGGCGAACGCCTTCAGCGCGAAGCAGCCGTCCTCGGCCGATCCGTCGATCATGACCCGCCAGTTGCCCAGATTGGCGTAGGGCCGCACGCTGTTTTCCAGCGGTGCGGCACGTTTGCGGCTGGGCTTGATGCCGGGCTCTGTTTCGCGCGCCGCATCGGTGGGTTTCTGTGTGACGAGCGGCAGGCTGTCGCTTCCTGCGCCGCTCGCCGGGGTGTCGCCGATCGCCCGCTCCGCAGGCCGTTCGCAGGCGCGCAGTTTCCGGAACATTTCGCCCGCATTGGCCATGCGCAGGCGAAACGGTCGCCCGTCGATTGAAACCCGCAACACGGGCGCAGACGAGACATGTATGAGCAGCGCCGCATGATCCGATATCCACATCGAAATCGTCGGCGAGCCGTCGGTTTCGGTTTGCGCTTCCACGTCGGCGGTGATGACGCTGGCCTGCCCGCCTTCGATTACCACGCGATAACGATTGCCCGGTTTCAAAGGCCAGCCGGGATTGTTCAGCGCGAAATAGATATCGCTGTTTTGCCGGTCCACACCAATGGTCAGCCGCATACCGTCCTGAAAATCGGTGTAGGCGGTGCAGCCCCGAGCGGCGAGGATATCGATCGTCCAAGGGCCGACGCGCGCGTAGGAATGCACGCCATCGAAGTGGCCGGCATCGTCGGGAAGCGCGCCGCCACCCGCCCGCTTCATCCGCGCATCGATATCGGCCTGACATAGGATCAGCGATCGCGCCGCGGCTTCGTCGCCTTCGACAGGCAGCGCAATCGGGTCTTTCGTCCCGGCTTCGTACAGGCGCAGCTCCTGCTTTGCGATCAGCTTCGGCAATTGCGCGATTGGCAGCGGTCCGCGCAGATATTCGGTGGCGTCACCGGCGACGGCAAAGGGCGTTAGTTTGATCGCGCGCGGCGCATCGGTATCGAACTGAATCCTGCCGTCGACCGGCCTGATCGGATCGTCGCGTTTCTCCGTCTCGGTGCGCAGGAAGCCGATCATCAGATAGCCTTCCCGTCGCTGCGGATCGATGCCGATCCGCAATTCCAGCTCGCTGCCGTACAGCCGCCGGACGAAGCAGCCCTTGCTGCGCTCATCGATCAGCAACTCGAAATTACCCGGCGTCATCCGCATCGATGTGCGCGCGCCGACTGCCATAGGCCAGGGCTCCGCAATAGGTGGCTCCTTGGTGCCCAACTGTTGCTGCGCAATCGGGGGCGGGACGGTCGGCGTGATGTGAGGGGCGTCGATCCGCGCGGATTCCGCGGGCTCCCGGGCCATTGCAGCGCATGCGCACAGCGCCATTGCTGCCATCGCCATGATCCACCTTAGCGACCCCACCTGATCCCCCCTCGGCAACGCCTATCTGGATTGCGCTATACTCAGCCTATCCTATCGAGCTCGGCAAGCCGTCGCCGCCGCCGATCGAGCCCCGCCACGATCTTGGCCGATCTTTCCTTCAGCTCACGGCTCGCCTGCAGATGCTCGATGATCGGCGCCGTGGCCGGGGTGCTCGCCCCATCGCGATCGAAAACATGGCAGAGCGACACTGGCAGGAGGCTGATCGAATAATCGCCACCCCCATCACGATAATCGCGCAGGATCGTATCGATCGGATGCTGATCCCACGCCGTGGCATCGGCTTCCAGTCGTGCTGCCCAATCATCGAGGAACCGGCGGCCGCCGACCGTATCGGCGATATACACGGTCCCACTGCGAACCCGTCCGTCGCGATAGGTCGCGAACGCGACATCGGTTTCGACCACATCCAAGCGAATCCACGGATCGGCATGGAAAATCGCATCGACATCGACATAGAGGATCGGCCCGGCCAGCCGCCGTCTGGCATCCTGCAACAGCCGCGGCTTCATGCGGACATTCGCCAGCCAGTCGCCGCCATGCGGCAGTACGGTCATATCGATCCGAAGCCCAAGGGCGTCAGCCGAGGCCATCATGCGCGCGGCTTCGCCGGCATAGAGCGCATCGTCGGTATGAAAGGCGCAGATCGTGCCGGTGATGCGCGTAGCAGCTTGCGATGCGGCAAGCTCGTCGAGCCATCGGCCATCGCTGGCATAGCCCCAGCGCGTCACCAGATCGGCAAGGCCGGGCATCAGCCGGAACTGCCGCACAAGCCGCGCGGCATCCGCGCCGGTCGGCGGCTGCCATGCGGGCGCAGTGGCCAACGGCGCGAAGAGCGGGTTGGCCGCCAGAACTTTTGCCGATCGCCATCCGGTCAGGCCCGAGATGCGTTTGCGTTCTTCGTCGGGATTGGTGATCAGATCTTCGTGCCGCACTATCAGCGCATTGATGCCATCCCGCATCAGCAGCGCATTGACGGCCATGCCATGTGTGCCCACTCCCGCCGCCGTCAGGCTGGCGCTACCATCGCCGAACTGCAGGCCATGGTCGGCATCAAACGCACGATGTCGGGGAAAATTCGGGTCGCGTTCGAGCAGTGCGCGGCGCGGATCCTTGACGGTCAGGACGAATCTCGTTCGTTTGCCCTCCTTGTCGGCCGCTGCCAGGACGGCGTCCACGTTGAACACATCGTTCGGATGGCAGGTCACGATATTCCGCGAACTCGACGCCGCGACCGCCGGCCGAAAATCGGCAACGAATTTCACGTCGGGAAATTTTTCGTTCTGAAAGATAATGTGAACGAGCCCGGCACCACTGCCGGGCAGGCCGGATGTTATGATATGTTGGCGGCTGGAGGAAGAAGCAGTTTCTGATTTGGCGGGGGAGGGCAATTGGGATACTGCTCGTTCGATGATCGGGCCAAACGAGTTCTGGTCTGGCAGGTAAACGCAATTCTGAGCAAACGTCGTGATGAAGTTTTCGTAGGCCCGTGAATCATGGCGATAGTCAGCGGCTCCGGCAATTGCCTCGGGCGTCGGCGCCACGAGAGGTACGACGCTGTCATATTCGGCACGCCCGAAGCGTAGGAGCGTGCGATCGTGCAGGATCGTCTCTATTCCCGCACCAGAGTTGACGAGGAAGACGCGCTCCGCGCCCTTCAGGCAGGAATGAATCGATTGATCATCGACCCACAACGCCGCGTCGCTGGCCTCCGTACGTTGCTGTAAAGGCGCCATGGACCGGGGATTGGCGGGGTGCCCCTTGACGATAAGCCTCGCGCCGGCGCGCTCTGCATATCGGATTACCGCGTCGAGCGCCTGCTCCACGGTGACATCGGAATGGAGCTTGATCGTTTCGTCATGCGGCAGTTGGCAGAGGAAGAGGAGGTAGGGGGCGTCTATCGGCGCCGCTGCGGGAGATGGTTGCTCGAAAATAGATCGATTGCTGGCCAGTGGCGCACGAAGTGCTGCGATATCGACGCGACGTCCGCCTGGAACGGGCTCGGGTGGGAGAAAGGATAACGACGCGCCCCAACCCGCCGGATCGATCGTAAAATGATCGAGCAGGGCGGCATTCTTATAGAATAAGGCGTTGGGCCCGATCGGAAACTGCTGCTGCACGCGGTGCGGAAAGTACACGATGTCGTGCTGTGACGCCACGTGTTGCATTTCCTCAAGGCTAAACTGCCACAGGGCGCGGGTCTCCGAAATAACCGCGTCACCATTGTTTCGGTGGTACGAAATGACGCCATCGATGAACTTGCCAAAATCACGGAGGATATCTGTTTGCGGCGCGCCTTTTTCGGCAGGCACGGGGCCCGGCTTGAAGGAGCAGTCAAGGCGAGGGCGGGCGAGAAAAACCTTCCGGTTCACGGTCGCCGGGCGCGCGCTGGATAAACTGAGATCACCATCGTAAGACGTTAGCGAGGCAGGCAATCCTGCGCAATGGAGGCTCGGAAATGCAAAGCCGTTTCCTCATTCAGAAGCAGGCAAAGGGCGAGAGCCATGCTGTAATAGATTGTCTCAACGGCCTTCCCGTTTCGGTGCTGGGCCGTCACCTTATCGGCCTGCCGCAGGATATGGCTGAGGACGTTAGGCGAACGATGGAGGATGTTGCTGTACCGCGCGCACCGCAGGCGGGCGTGGCGGACAGGCCCGCGCCATTTTCGATGTTGTCCCCGCAGGCACGGCACGAGCGCTCGGAGCAACTACTGTGTGCAGGGCTCTCGGATGTGGCGCGTTGGACAGATCTTCGCAATCTCGCCCATGCATGGGATGCGCGCGCCGCTGCGCTTGCTCCGCTGATCGATGCTCCCGATCGGGTGCTGGACCTGGGTTGTGGCGCCATGGCGCTTGAACGCGCATTGCGGCCCGGGGTGGTCTATATGCCTGCTGATCTTGTCCGCCGCGACGAACGGACGTTGGTATTCGATGTTAATGCCGGGCCACTTCCCGATGCCGATGCTGACGTTGTGACGGGCCTCGGTTTTCTTGAATATGTGCAGGCGCCGGATGCGTTTTTCGCAGCAGCGCGGCGCTGGCCTCGGCTTATCCTGACCTATAATCCAGCCGATCTTGATATGGGGCGCGATCGCCGATCCCATGGCTGGTTCAACGATCTAACAGTCGCGGACGTCGTTGCGATCGCCGTGACTGCCGGTTTCTCGCTGGTGGCACTCATCCCATTTGACGCGCGGCAGCGCATCTTCGATTTTCAGCGCGCAGTGTGATTGCTCATATTTTCCGTGCGGACGCGACGAACGTCGGTGACTGGCACTGTGCACCAAAGCTCTATTTCGATCTTGGCGATCAGAGTGCCCTCGATATTCTTGATAATCCCGCACTACCTTTTGGCAGTAACGTGATTGTTGGCGGGGGAGGGCTGATTGCGCGCACGTTCGCGCCTATGATCGAGGCGCTGGTGCAGCAACGCCCCAAGTTGCGCAGCTTGGTGGCGTGGGGTGTTGGCGAAAGCCTTAACGTCGATCGGTTGGGCGGTCTCGTCGCGCCATGGTCGGCGCCTTTGCCCGGTTATCTGGAACAATTCGACCTAGTAGGAATGCGCGATTACGGAACGCAATATCCCTGGGTTCCCTGTGCCAGTTGCATGCACGATTTGTTCGATCGCCCCTATGAGATCGAGCACCCTGTTGTAATCTATGAACACAAGCGCATCCCGATCGCCATCAGCGGCCCGCCGCGTCGAAACAACGCCGGTAGCGATCTCGCCGCCGTACTCGCCTTTCTCGGCTCGGGGGATCTTGTGATTACCAATTCCTATCATGGCGCTTATTGGGCAACCTTGCTTGGGCGCCGGGTAGTTGCGATTCCCAACATGTCAAAACTTTATAGACTGAAGCATGCACCGGTAATTGCGCGACCAGACCAATGGCTGCGTTATGCGCCATCAGCGAAGATATACCCGGAGGCACTCGATGAGTGCCGCGCTGCGAATCGGGCCTTCCACGCCAGAGTCCGAGAATTTGTCGACTAAGCCAGCTTCTAATCTGCGGATAACTAGAGGATACCTCCACGTATCTTGAGATAGTTATTAAGGTGCAAAGTCGGATCGGCTTCGAGTAACGATGTGACGAGGATCGCATTGATGGTCCCAGTGAAGAACGCGGCAGCCGTATCTACAATATTCGAACCGATCCGAACGCGTATTGATCCAGTATTGGGTACAACGGCCATTGTCGTAGACGGATGGCCATCGATATAAAGCGACGACTGTGCAGCTTCGATGCGATATCGCACAAGATGTATGCCGTTGAAGGCGACCATCACGTCGGGGACTGATACGGTCGAACTAACACCTGGGCCGGTTGCCCCTCGTGCGCGACTTACTCCTGCAGTCTGAATGCGCTGAACGAAGTTGGCATTCGATACCGTTCCGCCATAAGCGAATATCGTCCCCGATACCGCAGTTGCATCAGGTGTCGACTGACTTTGCAGTGTCCACATTTCGCGACTAGCCGCCCCTGTTCCGAGGGGCTGATTTTCCAACGATAGATAATCATCCACCCCATCGAAGACGATGCCCGGCCGGCCGTTGAAGCCAATCGGGGCATAGATCGGCTTGGAGCCAGGTGCACTCTGGGTCGGCGTATGCCCGTTCTTGCGGTCTGCCCATGCCG
>Ga0207641_10003908_pt1 | contig 13035 bp, 10 predicted proteins | sample KBSSwiS62_FD_184306 | JGI IMG/M metagenome (GOLD analysis project Ga0207641, IMG submission 184306) | Switchgrass rhizosphere microbial communities from Kellogg Biological Station, Michigan, USA - KBS Switchgrass S6-2 (SPAdes) (version 2) | ecosystem: Host-associated > Plants > Roots >... | reverse complement strand
GGTCCACCACGCCGCCTGGTCCCCGTGCAGGGCGAGCTCCCGGTCCTGCGCACCGCCCCCGATCCCGTCCGCCGCAACGAGGTCGCCGCCTCCCCGGACCGCACGGCGTGGTGGACCGCCCGAGCCGCCCGCGTCGCCCCCTGACCCACCCACGCTCCGCGGATGTCCGACTCGCGGCCGCGTGTGTGGGACTCGCGGCCGCCTATGTGGGACTCGCGGCCGATGGTGTGGGACTCGCGGGTGGGGAGGTCGCCCGTCTCCGCGAGTCCCACACCTCAGGCCGCGAGTCCCACACCTCAGGCCGCGAGTCCCACACCTCAGGCCGCGAGTCGGACGTCGGGGTGGGTCACCCGGGCGTGGCTTCGGCGGGGGCCGGGTTCGGCGGGGCCTAGGGTGGGTGAGGTCATGGGAGTCACGGTGGTCGGGGCCGGTCTCGCCGGGGTGGCGTGTGCCCGGGAGGTCGCGCGGGCCGGGGTGCCCGTGCGGCTGGTGGACCGGGCCGCCGCGGTCGGCGGGCGCATGGCGAGCTCCCCGCACGACGGGCGGCCCGTGGACATGGGTGCCGCGTACTTCACCGTCCGGGACCCGGAGTTCGCCGAGGTCGTCGCGGGTTGGCGGTCCGCCGGGCTCGCGCGGCCCTGGACGGCCGAGCTCGCCGTGCTCTCCCACGGTGACCGCTCGCGGTCCGCGGGGCCGATGCGCTGGGCCGCGCCTCGGGGGCTCCGCAGCCTGGTCGCGGCGTTGGCCGAGGACCTCGACGTCGAGCTGCGGCACGAGGTCAGGCGGGTGGGGGCGGGCCCGACGGCCGACGGCGAGCGTGCGGACGTCGTCGTGCTGGCCATGCCGGACCCGCAGGCCGAGCGCATCCTCGATCCCACGCTGTCCGAGACCGCACTGACCGCGGACCGGCCGTGGACGCCGACCATCGCCGTCGCCGCCGGCTACCCCACCCGCTCCTGGCCGGAGCTCGGTGCCGCGTTCGTCAACGACCATCCCGTGCTCACCCTCGTCGCCGACGACGGCGCGCGGCGCGGGGACGGCGTGCCGGTGCTGGTCGCGCACACCACCGCCGAGGTCGCGCGGGCGCACGACGCCCGGCCCGAGGACGCGATCCCGATGGTCGTCGAGGCGGTGCGGGAGATCCTGGGGCTCACCGCCGAGCCGGTGTGGACGGACGCGCACCGCTGGCGGTTCGCGGCCCCGGTGCAGGACCGCAGCGAGCCGTTCCACCTCGGCGAGGACGGCATCGGCCTGGCCGGGGACGGCTGGGGCAGCTCGCGGATCGAGACGGCCTGGCGCTCGGGCACCCTGCTCGGGCGCGAGATCGGCCGCCGCCTCGGCTCATAATGTCCGGATGAGCGACGCCGCACTGCTCCCCGCCCTGCTCGCACCGACCGACGACCCCGCGCTGGCCTTCCCGGACGGCGCGCTGACCTACCGGGAGCTGGCGGCCCTCGCCTCGCACCTGGCGGCCCGGATCGCGGGGCGCAGCCGGGTCGCGGTGTGGGCCACGCCGACCCTCGCCGCGGCCGTCGGGATCACCGCGGGGCTGCTCGCGGGGGTCCCCGTGGTGCCGGTCAACCCGAAGGCGGGCAGCCGCGAGCTCGCGCACATCGTCGCGAACTCCCGGCCCGAGCTGCTGCTCAGCGACGTTGAGGCGCCGGTGGACCTGCCGTGGGAGCGCGTGGACGTGACCGCGCGGCCCGAGCCGCGGCCGATCCCCGCCGAGCCGGACCCGGCGAGCCCCGCGCTCGTCGTTTACACCTCCGGTACCACCGGCCCGCCGAAGGGTGCGGTCCTCTCCCGCGGCGCGCTCGCCGCCGACCTCGACGCCCTGGCCGACGCGTGGGCCTGGACCGCCGCGGACACCCTCGCCCACGCGCTCCCGATCTTCCACGTGCACGGCCTGGTGCTCGGCACGATCGGCCCGCTGCGCCGCGGCGGGGCGCTGCGCCACCTCGGCGCGATCGACGGGAGGGCCCTCGCCGCCGCCGTCACCGAGGGAGCGACCATGGTCTTCGGCGTCCCCACCCACTACCACCGGCTCGCCGCGGACTTCGAGGGCGATCCCGCCGCGGGGGCGGCCGTGGGGAAGGCCCGGCTGCTGATCTCCGGTTCGGCCGCGCTCACCGCCGTCGACCACGCGCGGATCGCGCGGGCGACCGGGCTCGCCGTCCGGGAGCGCTACGGGCTCACCGAGACCCTGATCCTCACCGCGGCCCGAGCGGACGAGGAGCCGGTGGTCGGCACCGTCGGGCGTCCGCTGCGGGGCACCGAGGTGCGGCTCGTCGAGCAGGGGGACGGGCTCGGTGCCGTCGAGGTCCGCGGCCCCCAGCTGTTCTCCGGCTACCTCGACCTGCCCGACGCGACGGCGGCCTCCCGCACCGCGGACGGCTGGTTCCGCACCGGCGACATCGGCCGCTGGACCGAGGACGGCCTGCTCGCCCTCGTCGGCAGGCAGGCGACGGACCTGATCAAGTCCGGCGGCTACAAGATCGGGGCGGGGGAGATCGAGAACGCGCTGCTGGAGCACCCGGCGGTGGCGGAGGTCGCCGTCGTGGGGGTGCCGGACGCGGACCTGGGGGAGCGGATCGTGGCGCACGTCGTGCCCGCGGGGGAGGCGCCCGAGCCGAAGGTCCTGGTCGACCACGTGGCGTCGCTGATCGCGCCGCACAAGCGGCCCCGCGAGATCCGGTACGTCGACTCGCTCCCGCGCAACGCGATGGGCAAGGTGCAGAAGAAGCTCTTGTCACCCTGACGGTTGATTTCGGGCCGTCCGGGGGACCCTGCCGCATGGCTGTTCGAACCCCGACCCCCACCCGGTTCCGTGCCCCGGCCGCCGCAGGCGGCCCGAACCTCGCCGGCCTCGACGGCGTCCGCACGACGGCCACGAGCGACGGCGAGGTCCTGGAGGTCGAACGGTACGACTCGCCCGACCTGCGCCTGGCCGCGTCGGGCATCGTGCTGGCCGTGCACCGCTCCGCCGGGGAGGAGCACTGGCAGCTCGACCTGCCGGACGCGCTGGCGGGCGAGCGGCTGCGGATCCCGGTGAACCCGCCGGACGTCGAGGGCGTGGACCCAGCGGTACCGGACGAGCTGCTGGAGCTGGTGCGGGGGACCCTGCGCGGCGCGGACGTGGCCCCGGTCGGCCGGATCCGGCGGATCCGGACCCGGGAGTCGTTGCGGGGCGACGACGCCGAGGTCGGCGAGCTCGTGCTGGACGAGGTCCAGCTCGCCACGTTCGGCGCGGAGACCACGCTGGAGAACTGGTCCGAGGCGACCGTGACGACCACGCGCCCGGCGCTCGCCGAGGCGCTGCGCGAGCGGCTCGGCCAGGTCGGGGCGACCCCGGCCGACGACTCCGCGGAGGCCGAGCTGGACCGGCTGCTGCGTCGCATCGCCCCGCCGACCCCGCCGCGGCAGGCGGGCAGGAAGGGCAGCGCGGGCGCGGCCGTCCTCGCCTACCTGGGCAAGCACGCCGACCGGCTGGCGACCGCGGACCTCGCCGCGCGCCGCGACGACGAGGACGCCGTGCACCGGATGCGCGTCGCCGCCCGCCGCATCCGCAGCGCGTTGCAGACCTACCCGACGTTGTTCCGCGGCCCGCGCGCGGACGCGCTGGTCGAGGAGCTGCGTTGGCTCGGTCGCGCGCTCGCCGCGGACCGGGACCTCGAGGTGCAGGAGCAGCGGATCGCGCTCGCCGTGCACGCCCTGCCGGACGAGCTGGTCCTCGGTCCGGTCCAGGCGCAGATCACCCGGCACTTCGCCCGCGCCCGGGCCGAGGCCCGCGCCGCGACGCTGGCGGCGCTCGACTCCGACCGCTACACCGCGCTGCGTGGCGCGCTGGAGCGGTTCCTGCAGGACCCGCCGCTCTCCGCGGGCGCCCGGTCGAAGAAGGGGCTGAAGAAGGGGCTCGCCAAGGCGGAGAGGCGCTTCGGGAAGCGGCTCGCCGCCGCTCGCGAGGCCGCGCGGACCGGCGAGGGTGTGGACGTCGCGATCCACTCCGCCCGCAAGGCGGGCAAGCGCGCCCGCTATGCGACCGAGGCGGCGGGTGGGAGCCCGAAGAAGCTCAAGGCGCGGACGCGCGTGTTGGGGGAGCACCAGGACGCCGTCGTCGGGCGCGAGCTGCTCCGCGATCTCGGCGCGCGGGCCCACGGGGACGGGGAGAACGGCTTCACCTTCGGGATCCTGTACGGCCGGGTCGCCGCGGACGCGGCGCGGATCGAGGAGACGCTGGCAGGATGAGCCCGTGACGGAAGCCCGGGACCCGGTCGCCGACCTGCGCCGCATCGCGTTCCTGCTGGAGCGCGCGCACGAGTCGACCTACCGGGTCCGGGCGTTCCGCAACGCCGCCGCGGCCCTGCGCGGCAAGGACGTCGCCTCGCTCGACCTCGCGAAGGTGAAGGGGGTCGGCGAGGTCACGGCCCGCTGTGTCGAGGAGTCCCTTCGCGGTGAGGCGCCCGTCTACCTGCGGCGGCTCGAGGCGACCGAGGGGGTCGAGCTCGACCAGGCGACCGTGGAGCTGCGCGCGGCGCTGCGCGGAGACTGCCACAGCCACACAGACGCCTCCGACGGTGGCTCCCCGCTCTGGGAGATGGTCGAGACCGCGATCTCGTTGGGGCACGAGTACCTCGTGATCACCGATCACTCGCCGCGGCTGACCGTCGCGAACGGGCTGTCGGCGGAGCGGTTGCGTGCGCAGGTGGAGCAGATCTCGGAGATCAACTCGAGGCTCGACTCCGCTGGATCGGGCTTCCGGGTGCTCACCGGCATCGAGGTGGACATCCTCGACGACGGGGCGCTGGACCAGCGCGAGGACCTGCTCGCGTCGTTGGACGTGGTCGTGGCGAGCGTGCATTCCAAGCTCCGGATGCCGCGGGACGAGATGACCGAGCGGATGCTCACGGCCGTCGCGAACCCGCACGTGGACGTGCTGGGGCACTGCACCGGTCGGATGGTCACCGGCAAGCGCAAGCGCCCGGAGTCCGAGTTCGACGCGGACGCCGTGTTCGCCGCCTGCGCCGAGCACGGCACCGCCGTCGAGATCAACTCGCGCCCGGAACGCCTGGACCCGCCCAAACGCCTGGTCCGGCTCGCCGTCGAGGCGGGTTGTGAGTTCACGATCGACACCGACGCGCACGCCCCCGGCCAGCTGGACTGGCTGGACTACGGCTGCGAGCGCGCCGCCCGCTGCGGCGTGCCGGTGGAGCGGGTGCGCAACGCCCGGCCCGTGCGCGAGCTACTCGGCTGAACGGACCTTCAGGTCCCCGATCAGCCCCCAGTTCCGCACGCGGACGACCGGGGTGCCGGGCACGCGCGGCACCGGCGCGAGCTCGATCCGCTGGTCGCCGAGCAGCGTGAAGCCGCCGACCTCGACGTCCACGCCCTCCGGCACGATGATCGTGGTGTCGCCGAGCAGGGACCAGGTGTCGATCGTGACCGGCTCCTCGCCCTGTTCGAGGACGGCGCCGCGCAGGTCCAGCTCGACGTCCCCGAGCAGCAGGACCGCCGTCGTCGTGCGGCGCAGGGACCAGCGACCGCGGCGCTTGACGTCCCCGATCACGCCGACCAGCACCGACCGGGCCGGCGTCGTGCTCCCGACGACCGGGGCGGGCAGGTCGGTCAGCGTCCCGTCGATCTCGGCGGTGGACCCGGCGGCCCAGACGGTGCCTGCGCGGCCGGTGAACTCGTCCAGGGTGAGGCGCCCTTCGCCGACGGCCCGCTCGAGCTGCTGCTGGGCGGCGCGACGTTGGGGCTCGAGATCGTCGGGGAGGGCGGCGGTCACGCCCCGACCGTACTCCGTCGACTGTCCGGTTGGTCCGTTCTTCGCCACGTGGTGACTCCGCGTCGGCACGTAGCGGACCGTGCTCGGGCGTGGCGGGCGGGCACGGCCGACTCGGGGGTGTGCAGCCAGGTCGAGGGCGGTCGGGTGCCGTCCGGCCGATCGGGATCCGTCACGTGGAGTGATGGATGGCTGTCACCAGGCGTGACGGCTCGCGGGTCTCTCCGTACATCCGGCCACGTTCGGGTAGCGCTGGACCGGGTGATCGGGCTGGCATCGCTCACGATCTGCGGTGAAATGAGCGCAGTCCTGATGCAGATGTGACGAGAGGTGCTCCTGATGCGCTCCACCGTCCGGTCGCGAATGCTGGCCGTCGCGCTGAGCGGCTGTGCCGCCGTGGTGCTCACGGGTCTGACCGCGGGCCCCGCGTCGGCCGCCGAGCCGGTCGCCGTGGGCGCGTCGGGTGTCGCGGGCGCGACCACGCCGGGTGCCGCGGCGCAGGCCGGCACCGCGGTGGCCCAGACCTCGCCGTCGAAGTGCACGCAGACGGCCGCGGACGCGCTCGGGTGGGGGCGGCCCACCCGCGAGTCCGACTTCGACGGGACCGCGCTCCCGCCGGACTGGCACGCCTACGGACCCGAGCCGGGCCACGACGTGAAGGGCACGCGCTCGCCGCAGCAGATCACCGTGAAGGACGGGCTGGTCACCCTCGCCGGGGACGGCGACGGCAACACCGCCGCGATGTCCTGGCACCCCGGCCAGCGCTACGGCCGGTGGGAGGCCTGCGTGCGCTCCGACCCGGGCGCGGGCGGGTACCACCCCGTCATGCTGCTGTGGCCGGTGAAGGAGGACTGGCCGGTCGGGGGCGAGATCGACTGGATGGAGATCAGCTCCGACGACCGCCAGGACACCGACTTCTTCCTGCACTACGGCGCCGAGAACAACCAGGAGAACGGCTCGGTCCATCACGACGCGACCGAGTGGACGGCCTGGGCGGTCGAGTGGACGCCGCAGAGGATCACGACCTACGTCAACGGCAGGCAGTGGTACTCCACCACGGAGACCAGCCACTTCCCGCCCGGCGCGATGAACATGACGGTCCAGCTCGACCTCTTCCCGCCCGCGGGCGGCCCGACGTCGATGCAGCTGGACTGGGCGAAGCAGTGGGCGCTGCCGGAGAGCGAGCCCGCTCAGCTCTCACTCGCCCCGGGGGCGCCGGCGACCGGGCAGGGCGACCTGCACCCCGACCGCACCCCCAAGCCGCTCGCCGACCTGCCGCAGGCGGCGGCCCCGGCGGCCACCGCGCCGTCGAGCGCGGGGGTCGCGGGGGGCGCGACCGCGGGCGGGAGCCCGAGGTCCGGCGGCTCGGCCGACTCCGACCGGAGCACGTCGGAGCACTGATCTCACGGAGGCGGGCGATGGGTACTGGGGCCGCCCGCCTCCGTGAACCGCGTGGACGGTGGCGACGCTGGGGAGCCCTCGCCGCCGTCCACGTGTGTCTCGCGTCCTCGGGGGTCAGGCGGAGAGGTGGCCCCGGCCGTCGTTCTCCAGGGCGGCGACCGCCTGTCGGGGGAGGTGGACCACCCCGGCCCGCTCCAGCTTCGCCAGCTCGGAGCGCGCCAGGGCGTAGGCGGCGTGGCGCTCCGCGTCGTTGTCCGAGTCCCGGGCGGTGGTGAGGAGCTTGATCGCCCGCTCGACCGAGGACCGCTCCGACGTCGACAGGGTGGAGTGCCGGATCCGCTCGGCGGCGTCCTTCGCGGCCTCCCAGGCCCGCACCGCCCGGTCCACGGCCGCGACGAACGCCTCCGCGTGCCGCCGGTCCGCGGGCCGCGAGTCCGTGTCCAGGGCCTGGGCCTCGGCGAACGCCTCCACGAAGCGCCCGGTGCTGGGCACCGCGACGTCCGCGAGGGCGGGCAGCCGCAGGACGGCCATCGGGTCGCACTCGTAGGCCGTGTACTCCTCGCGGAGCCTGTCGAAGCGGGCGCGGGACCGGTCCCACGGCGGGGCGACGGGCGGGTGCGGGCGGGGCGCGGCGACGGTGGGCGGCGGGGCCATCATGGGGCGGCGGCGTCCGGCCCGCTGCGCGGTGATCGCGATGACGGCGAGCAGGAACAGCGGCGAGAACGAGACGGCGGCGAAGGCGGTCATGGCGGCGGCGCTCCCGATCATGCCGACGAGCAGGATGACCAACGGCAGGGCGATCCACGGCGAGGGCACGGCCATCCCGGACCGGTGTGGGTGGTGGTGCGGACCGCCGCGGCGCACGCGCCGGGCCGTCCGGTATCCCGGGGGGTCGAAGCCGAAGCCGTTCCCCGGGCCGAACCCACCCGGACGCTGCGGACGCCGTGTCATCCCTCCTTGGTACCCCAGAAGGGCGGTGCTCTGCACCGGCCCGAGGGCACAAATGCCCCGGTCGGCCGCACGATCCGGGCATTCCGACCTCAGCGGGCTCTCAGTGCCGGGGTCCTGCTGCGCACCGCGCCCCCGTGCGGCCGGCATCCGAGGCGACGACGAACGGAGCAGGCGACTGACCCGGCGAGGAAGCCGACTGAGCCGGGCGCCGTAAAGCGGATCAGGGCTCGGCCGTGCGTCGGAGCACGGCGAGCCGGTCCACCAGCAGCTCCGTCCGCCGCCCGGTGTCCTCCGGCGGCAGCCGTCCCGCCCGGGTCAGGGTCGCCAAGCCGTGCAGCGCGGCCCAGAACAGCTCGGTGAACAGTCCAGGGTGGACACCCTCGCCGGCGACCTCGTCGAGGCTCTCCAGCAGGGCGGCGAAGGCGTCCTTCAGCGGTTCCGGGGTGTCCGCCTCCGCGAACGGCAGGCCGCCGTCGAGCTGGAACATCGCGTCGTAGACCGCCGGGTTGCGGGCGGCGAAATCCAGGTAGGCGCGGGCGAGGGCGGTGACCCTGGCGCGCGGGCCGTCCGCGGCGGCGGCCGCGGACCGCAGCGCCGCGGCCAGCTCGGCGGCGCCTTCGAGGGCGACGGCGCCGATGATCTCGCGTTTGCCGCGGAAGTGGCTGTAGAGGACGGGCTGGCTGTAGTCGATGCGCTCGGCGAGCCGGCGGGTGGTGACCGCGTCCCAGCCCTGCTGCTCGGCAAGCTCGCGTGCCGTCGCCACGATGAGGCGTTCGCGCTCCGCCCGTTCACGCTCCTTGCGTTCCTGTACCGACATGGCGTGATCCTAGCACCGCTAGACAATCGAGCGGCAGCAGTACTAGCGTTGCTGTATCAACTAGCAACACTAGATTCTGGGAAGGTCGCCATGCTCAGCGCACTCGAAGTCGTCACCGTCGTGGTCGTCGGCCTGATGGTGGGGGTGGAGTTCTCCGTCGCCTTCGTCATGAACCCGATCTTCAACGGACTGCCCGACGACGCTGGTCAGCGCGCCCGCTCGCACGGGGGCCGGATGCTCGGCGCCGCGATGCCGGTCTGGTACGTCGGGTCGCTCGTCCTGAGCGCCGTCTGGGCCATCGCCGGATGGCGGCACCCAGGCACCGGCCTCGTCGTCATCGCAGCCGCGCTGCTGATCGTGAGCGTGGTCATGTCGGTCCTGCTGCTCGTCCCGATCAACAACCGGGGCAAGACGTGGACCCCCGAAAACCGGCCCGAGGACTGGAAGGAGCAGATGAACCGCTGGGACCGCTTCCACTACGTCCGCGTCGCCGTCATCGTCGCCGCCTTCGCCCTGCTGGCCACCGCCCTCACCTGAACCCGCCGAGGGGCTGGGAGAGATCAGCGGTCGACCGGCCCGAGAGTCGGCTCTAGGCTCGTCGCGTCCCTCACCGGGGACCACTCACGTCCGACGGAACGGGGAGCCGGATGTTCTCGAAAGTCCTGGTCGCGAACCGTGGCGAGATCGCCGTCCGCGCCTTCCGCGCCGCCTTCGAGCTGGGCGTCTCCACGGTCGCGGTCTTCCCCTACGAGGACCGCAACTCGCTGCACCGCGCGAAGGCGGACGAGTCCTACCTGATCGGCGAGCGCGGCCACCCCGTCCGGGCCTATCTGTCGGTCGAGGAGGTCATCGAGGCCGCGAAGAAGGCGGGCGCGGACGCGGTCTACCCGGGCTACGGCTTCATGTCCGAGAACCCGGACCTCGCCGCGGCGTGCGCGGAGGCCGGGATCACCTTCGTCGGGCCGCCCGCGGACGTGCTGCACCTGACCGGGAACAAGTCCCGCGCGGTCGCCGCCGCCCGGGCGGCCGGGGTGCCGGTGCTGGCGTCGTCGGAGCCCTCCACGGACACCGACGAGCTGGTCGCCGCCGCCGAGGGCATCGGGTTCCCCGTGTTCGTCAAGGCGGTGGCCGGTGGCGGCGGGCGCGGGATGCGCCGCGTGCAGGAACCCGCCGACCTGCGGGACGCGATCGAGGCGGCCTCGCGCGAGGCCGAGTCCGCCTTCGGGGACGGGACCGTGTTCCTCGAGCAGGCCGTGGTGAACCCGCGACACATCGAGGTGCAGATCCTGGCGGACGCGGTCGGCAACGTCGTGCACCTGTACGAGCGGGACTGCTCGGTGCAGCGGCGGCACCAGAAGGTCGTCGAGATCGCGCCCGCGCCGAACCTCGACCCGGGGCTGCGCGCGCGGATCTGCGCCGACGCCGTCACGTTCGCGACGGCCATCGGGTACGTCAACGCGGGCACCGTCGAGTTCCTCGTCGACGAGCGGGGCAACCACGTCTTCATCGAGATGAACCCGCGCATCCAGGTCGAGCACACGGTGACCGAGCAGGTCACGGACCGGGACCTGGTCATCGCGCAGCTGCGCATCGCGAGCGGCATGACGCTGCCGGAGCTGCGGCTCACCCAGGGCGACATCGTGCTCTCCGGCGCCGCGCTGCAGTGCCGGATCACCACTGAGGACCCCGCCAACGGCTTCCGCCCGGACACCGGGATCATCTCGGCCTACCGCACGCCGGGTGGCCCCGGCGTGCGGCTGGACGGCGGCACCGTGCACACCGGCGCCGAGGTCTCGGCGCACTTCGACTCCATGCTGGTCAAGCTGACCTGCAACGGCCACGACTTCGCCAACGCGGCCCGCCGGGCACGGCGCGCGATCGCCGAGTTCCGGATTCGTGGCGTGGCGACCAACCTGCCGTTCCTCGCCGCCGTGCTCGACGACCCGGCGTTCCAGGCGGGCGGGGTCACCACCGGCTTCATCGAGGAGCGGCCGCACCTGCTGCGGGCCAAGCCCCCGGCCGACCGCGGCTCGCGGATTCTGCAGTACCTCGCGAACACCACGGTGAACCGGCCGAACGGGCCGCGCCCGCAGGTCGTCGAGCCGGTGGACAAGCTGCCGTCGGTGGACCTGAGCGCGGCGCCGCCGGCCGGGTCGGCGCAGCGGCTGCGGGATCTCGGACCGGAGGGGTTCGCCCGGGCGCTGCGCGCGCAGACGGCCGTGGCGGTCACCGACACCACGTTCCGAGACGCCCACCAGTCCCTGCTGGCCACCCGGATCCGCACGCGGGACCTGCTCGCGGTCGCCCCGTACGTCGCGCGGACGGCGCCCGAGCTGCTGTCGCTGGAGTGCTGGGGCGGGGCGACGTACGACGTCGCGCTGCGGTTCCTCGCCGAGGACCCGTGGGACCGGCTCGCCGCGCTCAAGGAGGCCGTGCCGAACATCTGCACGCAGATGCTGCTGCGGGGGCGCAACACCGTCGGCTACACGCCGTACCCGACCGAGGTCGCCGACGCGTTCGTCGCCGAGGCGGCGCGCACCGGGATGGACGTCTTCCGGATCTTCGACGCGCTGAACGACGTGTCGCAGATGCGGCCCGCGATCGAGGCTGTGCGGAACACCGGGACAGCGCTGGCGGAGGTCGCGCTCTGCTACACCGCGGACCTGTCCGACCCGGCGGAGAGGCTCTACACGCTGGACTACTACCTGCACCTCGCCGAGGAGATCGTCTCCGCGGGCGCCCATGTCCTCGCGATCAAGGACATGGCGGGCCTGCTGCGGCCGCCTGCGGCTCGTCGGCTGGTCACGGCCCTGCGGGAGCGGTTCGACCTGCCCGTCCACCTGCACACGCACGACACCGCGGGCGGTCAGCTGGCGACCCTCGTCGCGGCCATCGACGCCGGGGTGGACGCGGTCGACGGGGCCGTCGCCTCGATGGCGGGGACGACCTCGCAGCCCTCGCTCTCCGCCCTGGTGGCGGCGACCGACCACACGGCGCGCGAGACGGGGCTGTCGCTGCAGGCCGTGGGCGACCTGGAGCCGTACTGGGAGGCCGTGCGCAAGGTCTACGCGCCCTTCGAGTCGGGCCTCGCGTCGCCGACCGGGCGGGTCTACCACCACGAGATCCCGGGCGGGCAGCTCTCCAACCTGCGCCAACAGGCGATCGCGCTGGGGCTCGGGGACCGCTTCGAGCTCATCGAGGACTGCTACGCCGCCGCGGACCGGATGCTGGGCAGGCTGGTCAAGGTCACGCCGTCGTCCAAGGTGGTCGGGGACCTCGCGCTGCACCTGGTCGGCGCGGGCGTGACCGCGGCGGACTTCGAGTCCGACCCGGGCAAGTTCGACGTTCCGGACTCCGTGATCGGCTTCCTGCGCGGCGAGCTGGGCACCCCGCCCGGCGGCTGGCCCGAGCCCTTCCGCACCCGCGCGCTGGAGGGCCGCCCGGCCGAGGCCGCGCACCCCGAGCTGAGCATCGCGGACCGGCGCGGGCTGCGGGACGACACCCGCCGGACGTTGAACCGGCTGCTCTTCCCCGGCCCCACGAAGGAGTTCGACGCCCACCGCGAGGCCTACGGCGACACCAGCGTGCTGTCCACGAAGGACTTCTTCTACGGGCTGGAGCCGGACGTCGAGCACACCGTGACCCTGGAGCAGGGCGTCACGCTGCTGATCGAGCTGGAGGCCGTCGGGGAGCCGGACGAGCGGGGCTTCCGCAACCTCGTGACCACGCTGAACGGGCAGCTGCGCCCGGTCTCGGTGCGGGACGAGTCGGTGCGGACCGAGGTCAAGGCGGCGGAGAAGGCGGACCGCGGCAACGACAAGCACGTCGCGGCGCCCTTCGGCGGGGTCGTGACGCTGCAGGTCGGCGAGGGAGACCCGGTGTCCGCGGGCCAGACCGTCGCGACGATCGAGGCCATGAAGATGGAGGCGAGCATCTCCGCGCAGCGCCCCGGAACCGTCGCACGGCTCGCGATCGGCAAGGTCCAGCAGGTGGAGGGCGGGGACCTCATCCTCGAGCTGGAGTGACCCGCCCCCTGACCCGCCCCCCTGCCCCGCCCCCCTGCCCCGCCCCCCTGCCCCGCCCC
>Ga0207641_10003903_pt1 | contig 13047 bp, 13 predicted proteins | sample KBSSwiS62_FD_184306 | JGI IMG/M metagenome (GOLD analysis project Ga0207641, IMG submission 184306) | Switchgrass rhizosphere microbial communities from Kellogg Biological Station, Michigan, USA - KBS Switchgrass S6-2 (SPAdes) (version 2) | ecosystem: Host-associated > Plants > Roots >... | reverse complement strand
TTCTCTGAGAAGCTCGAGTAGGAGATGTTCGGTCTCAATGCACTCGGCGCCGAACTGGCTGGCCTCGTAGCGCGCGAAAAAGATGATGCGGCGGGCTTTTTCGGTATAACGCTCGAACATGGCGCCTTCCTGCCTAGGCGAAAACTTCGGCGAGAGGGAGTGCCAGCACGGGATTCTCGGTGCGCAGAACATCACCTTTGAATTCGTGGAAGCCGGCGGCTGGGGTCGCCACGTATGCTTGCCGGCCGGATGGATCGAGCACCCAAACGTAGCTCACTCCCATCGCCATGTAATCGTCGATGCGCTCTTTCACGCGCTTCATGCGGTCCTCGGGCGAAAGAATTTCAACGCACAGGAAAGGAGGTGTGCGGAATATCTGCTCTGTGGCTTTGCCGACTACGACACAGACATCGGGAATCCGGAACCGCGTCGGCGACACCTGAACGCGCTGTTCCACGACGACAGTTATTCCCAGTTGCTTTTGTCGTGAACCAAAATAGACAGCTACCGCCGTCTGCAAGCTGCTGTGATCCAGTTCGCCCAAGTTACGCTCCTCGATGCGCCCGTCCACGTAGTCGCAATCCGGCCGATAGCTCGTCGCCAGATACTGTTCTACGGAGATCAGCGTCCCTGTGGGCATGCCTTCAACCTAGCACCTTTCAACGCACGACGATGTTCACCAATTTGTCCGGTACCACGATGATCTTTACCACCTGTTTACCGGCGATGAACGGCTGGACCTTGGGTTCGGCTAGCGCCAGCTTTTCGATTTCTGCTTGCGGAGTGCCGAAGGGCACCGACAATCGTCCGCGCACCTTGCCGTTGACTTGCAGCACCACGTCGGCGGCGTCCTCTTTCGCGAGCGCCGGATCGAACGCCGGCCACGGCTGGCGGAACACCGGACCGGAGCGCCCGAGTTGCTCCCATAATTCCTCGGCGAGATAGGGAGCGAACGGTCCGATCAGCAGCACCAGTGCCGGCAGAATCTGATCCAGCGCCGCGCGCGACAAATTCGCGTCTTCGTCGTTAAGAGTGTTGAGCAACTCCATGAGCGCCGCGATCGACGTATTGAAGTGCCAGCGATTGTTGAAGTCTTCCGTGACCTTCTGAATCGTCTGATGCAGCTTGCGCAAAGCTCTCTTGTCGGCCGCCGCATCGCCCGCTGCCTCGCGCTCGATATTCCGGGTCACAAACCGGTAAATACGTTCGACGAACTTGCGCGGACCGCCCACGCTCGATTCGATCCACGGCATATCCTTTTCCGGAGCATTCGCGAACAGTACAAACAGGCGGCACGTATCGGCGCCGTACTTGCCCACCATTTCTTCCGGGTCGACTACATTGCCCTTGGACTTCGACATCGCCGACCCGTCCGCGCCCAGCACCATCCCCTGCGTGAACAGATTGGTAGCCGGTTCGTCGTTCGTGATCATACCCAGATCGCGCATGACTTTTGTGAAAAAACGCGAATAAATTAAATGCAGAATCGCGTGCGTAACTCCGCCGATATATTGATCGATCTGAAACCATTTTTTGATCTGGGCGGAATCGAACGGCGCCGCGTTGTTCTTGGCATCGCAATAACGGTAGAAATACCAGGACGAATCGACGAACGTGTCCATGGTGTCGCTCTCGCGCTGACCCTCGGCGCCGCACTGCGGGCACTTCACGTTCATGAACGACGCGACCTCGGCCAGCGGCGAGCGGCCCTTGCCGGTGAACTTCACATCGTAGGGCAGGATCACCGGCAGATCTTTCTCTGGGACGGGCACAACACCGCATTTCGGGCAATGGATCATCGGAATCGGTGTGCCCCAGTAACGCTGGCGCGAGATGCCCCAGTCCTTAATTCGATAAGTGATGGCGGCTTTACCGAAGCCCTTCTGTTCGGCGTAGACGTTCATCTGGCGCCGAGCCTCCGCGCTGGGGAGGCCCGAAAACTCGCCAGTATTTTCTAGGACTCCATCGTCGGTGAACGCGACCTTCGGATCGGTGTCCTGCACACCATCTAGGGGACGGATCACCGGGCGAATCGCAATGCCAAATGTCTTCGCGAAATCAAAATCGCGCTCATCATGCGCCGGCACCGCCATGATCGCGCCTGTGCCGTAATCGATCAACACAAAATTCCCGATCCAGATGGGGATTTTCTCGCCGCTATACGGATTGATCGCGTAGTGCCCCGTGAACGCGCCATCTTTGACGATATCCCCAGGGCCCATCTGCTTGCGAGCATCGATCATTTGCCGGGCCTTAGCACGGCCCGCATCGTCGAGCAGCTTCTGCGCCAGCGGATGCTCCGGAGCCAGGATCAAACAAGTGGCGCCATAAATGGTGTCGACGCGCGTCGTGAAAACGCGAATTTTCTCGCTCCCGCCATCGAGCGCGAAGTCGATCTCCGATCCCTCCGAGCGTCCGATCCAGTTGCGCTGCATGGAGAGCACGCGCTCCGGCCACCCACCCTCGAGCTTCTCGTAGGTGTCGCGCAGCAGCTCCTCGGCGTAGTCGGTGATCTTCCAGAACCACTGCTCCAACGCGCGCTGCTCAACCGCAGTCGTCTCGTGGCGCCAGCAGCAGCCATTCACCACCTGCTCGTTCGCGAGCACCGTGGCGCACTCCGGGCACCAGTTGACCAAGGCCTTCTTGCGGTACGCAAGCCCGCGCTCGAACATCTTCAGGAAGAACCACTGGTTCCACTTGTAGTATTCCGGCTCGCAGGTGGCGATTTCCAGATTCCAGTCATAGGCGAAGCCCATGCGATGCATCTGAGTCTTCATTGCGGCGATGTTGGAAACGGTCCAATCGCGCGGATGCATGCCTCGCTTGATGGCCGCGTTTTCGGCGGGCAATCCGAACGCATCCCAACCCATGGGGTGTTGGACGTTGTAGCCGCGCATCCACATATACCGCGCCAGCGCATCGCCGATCGAATAATTACGCACGTGGCCCATATGCAGACGGCCGCTGGGGTAGGGCAGCATCTCGACGACGTAATATTTAGGCGCACTCGACTTCGGGTCCGCCGCGTAGAGCGTCGGATCGCTATTCCAGCGCTGCTCCCACTTCAACTCGATCTGGTTGTGGTCATACTGGTTTTGGTCGTGCTGGTTTTGGTCTTGGAAGCTTTCCGGCATAGGCTCTTCAATGTGTCTAGGTTGCGCTGTTCGTCGCCGTCCTGATCCACCGGCGTCTCAAGAATAAAAGCTTTGGAACGAAGCTGCGGGTGGGTGAGAATGCGACGAAACCCGTCTAATCCAATATAACCTTGCCCGATGTGCTGATGCCTGTCGACGTGCGACCCGAGCGGTGCTTTGGAATCGTTGGCGTGGATCACGTGCACATTGTCCAGCCCCAGGATAGCGGCCGCTTGCGCGACGGTTTCCTTCAGACCGGCCTCCGTCGAGACATCGTGGCCGGAGGCCAGCAGATGACAGGTATCCAGGCAAAAACCTACTGGCAGATCCGTCATCTGCGGCGCAAATTCGCGGATCGACGCCAGCTCTTCGAACCGCCCGCCGATTTGCGCGCCCGCGCCCACGGTGCATTCGGCCAGGAGCATCAGTTTGCCGAACTTCAAACCGGCAGCGGCCTGCGAGATTCCTTCCAGAAATTTGAAGATCCCCTGCTCAACCGTCTGCCCCTTGTAATTTCCCGGATGGGCCACCAAAAATTCGGCACCGATGGCAATCGCGCGTTCGAGTTCGCCGCGGAAGGCCTCCACCGACTTCGCCCACACCACCTCGTCCGCTGCCGCCAGATTGATCAAGTAGTTGTCATGAATCACCAGCGGGGTCAGATCGTACCTGTCGCGCGCCCGATTCAGCATCGCGATGGACGCGGCGCTCGGTGAGGACGCTTTCCACTGCCTGGGGCTCGCCGAGAAGATCTGGAAAGTATTGGCGCCCAGCTCCGCCGCCCTGAGCGCGGAGCCTTCGAGGGACTTGGCGATGGACGTATGCAGGCCGATGCGCATGAGATTCCTTCATAATAGAAGGAAGGTGTTTCTCCGCGCCGCAGTTTTGCTCTTGCTGGCTTCCGCGGCCGCCGCCGCTGCTGACCGGCTGTATCTCAAAGACGGCACCTACCAGCTCACCAATCAGTACGAAGTGAAGTCCGACCGTGTGCGCTACTACAGCACGGAGCGCGGCGACTGGGAAGAGATTCCGCTAGAAATGGTGGACCTCGACCGTACCAAGGGCGAGGTAGCAGACCGCGAATCCCGACTCGCCGCCGACGCCAAGGCCGAAGCCGAAGAACGCGCGGCCGAGAAGCTGGCGAAGAAGCAAGCGGCCAACATCCCCACTCAACCCGGCGCCTACTATATTCGCGGCGACGCCACGGAACCCATGAAGCAGGCGGATTCGAAGATCGTCAACAATAAAACGCGCTCCGTCCTGAAAGTGCTTTCACCTATCCCCACTGTGCCCGGCAAGTCCACCGTGGAACTGGATGGCCAGCACGCGCCATTGCGCCTCACCGATGTTCGTCCCGAATTCTATTTCCGCCTTTCCGATTATGAAGGCGTCGACATTGTCCGGCTGACGCCGAAAAAGAGCGGGCGCTTGGTGGAAAACGTATCCATCCTTCAGTTGAAAAACGACCGGATGGTGGATGAGAAGTTCGACAAGGTCGAAACCTTCAAAAAGCAGGAAGCCGACCTGCTCTTCAGGATCTGGCCGATGAAGCCACTGACGCCGGGAGAATATGCGCTGGTCCAGTATACGGACGGCAAACTGGATCCCCAGATCTGGGATTTCACGATTGACGCGAAATGATCCGTGGCCACGCCCGGCGAAATACGACTTACGCTTCGAGCTGTTCCGGGAACACCGCGTAACCCGACGGCGGCGCGAATAGTTCTTCCAGCAACAGAAGCCTCTTCCGCAGATACCGGCTGGGCAACTGTCGCGGACCCGTATCCACATCGATGTCGCAGCAGATGCCGTGCAGATAAAGCGTCAGCGTGTCGGCGAACGACTGGCGCGCGTACTCGCGAAACGCCTTGCCATTCCGCACATTCAGCGACCGCCGCATGGCCTGTTTCAGACGCCAACTGGGCTCGTCCACTTCTCCGTGCACATCGGCGCTCAGTTCATCGCGGAGCACACGCATATACCGGGTTTCAACGTCGTCGCTCCAATGCTCCGCCATCAACGTGGCCAGCAGATGGTAGAAGCGGTAGTGGTATTCGGCGACTTCCTGATCCTTCAACGCGAAGGCCAGCACCGTCTCCTCACCCATCTTCAGTTGCGTGTATGGGGATAAGCGCCCTTCCGGAGGCCGCTCGATCGAGACGTAATCCGACCCAGGCAGCGTTGCCTTGCGCTTTTCGTGACCGTCACCGCGCTCCAGATAAGGCACCAACAGGATGGAAATCTTGGGCAACGCCAGGGCAATCGTTGGCGGTAGCGCCGCCACCGGCTCTTCCAGATACTCCTTCAAGTCCTCCTCAGACATCGGAACCGATGCGCAGAAGTACGAAAAGGTATTACTCAGCGGAATCATCTCGCCGCGAAAGCGCTCGGCGAATTGGGTAACGCTCAGCTTGGAGAGATCGGGTAGGGCCGGCATTGAGTGGCAATCTCATTGTAACCCCGTGAGCAAACGCACAACCTGCGATAGGCGACTAAGAGTCCGGGGTCTTTCCGGAAGATGGCGGAGGCTCTTGAGATCCAATCCAGCGCTTGAGGCCTTCCGCGCGTTTGCGTTCTTCGCTTTTTTCCGTGTAGCGCTCATACGCTACCAGCCCGCCTAGAATACAAATGATTGCGGCGGGAATGCCCACTAGCAGATAAGTCGGCATGCTTTTTCCTGGAGAGCGCTACGCCGCTCGGATTTGACCACTCAATTCAATTCTAACAGGCGGTTCACCCAAGTGAAACGCACTTTTCCTCGCACCAACCGTCCACTTTACTTAGCCGCGCTGATAGTTTGCGCTGCCCCAACTGGCCCGCGGTGGCCAGATTCCGGCAGGCCTCCACGAATGTTAGGCTAAATTGGTGGCAGCCTCCCCGCAAAGTTCATCCGCCGTTCCCAAGGAACTTCTCATACGTGACTTCGAAGGCAAGGTGACCTACCTGCCTCTCGACCACGACCGCATCATGCTGGGGCGTTCCAGCGCCTGCCAGTTGTGCTATCCCGACGACTCTGGGCTTTCGCGCCAGCACATGGCGCTCTCTAAAGTAAATGGTCAGTGGATCGCCGAAGATCTGGGCAGCAAGAACGGAACGCTGGTCAATGACCGCAGGATCGAAGGGGCAACGCCCGTAGGCGTGGGTGACAAGATCGTTGCCGGCCATCTGGAACTGGAGTTGTCGGCTGCGATACCAGGCGCTGCAATCCAAAAGGTGGAGTTCGTGGAAGCGCCCGAGGGTTCGGCGGCGGGGTCCACCACTTTGGTCGCCAGTCTGGACGAGATGCTGGGAACGCAATCCGGTGAAATGGATCAGACTTCCATCATCCGCGGGAATCCGCAGATGGGGGCCCTGATCCGTGCCGGGCGCGAGTTGGCCGGGCACCGTCCGCTCAATGAGCTGTTCGAAGTCATCATGGATCTGTCGATGGAAGCGGTGCTGGCAGGGCGCGGCGTGCTGATGACGCTCGAAGGCGATGAGCTGAAAGCGCGCGCGGCGCGCGGCGCGGGCTTCAAAATTTCCAACACTGTGCGCGATCGCGTGATCAAGCAAAAGTCGTCGCTGCTTGTGCGCGACGCGCAGATGGATCACGCGCTCAAGGCGCAGATGAGCATCGTGCAGCAATCGGTGCGCAGCATGATGGCGGTGCCGCTCCAGACCAACGACCGCGTCATAGGGCTGATTTACGTTGACTCGCCCGACATGATCCGCGAGTTCACGCGCGAGGATCTGGGGCTGCTCACAGTGATGGCCAACGTAGCCGCCATTCGAATCGAGCACGCGCGGCTGAATGAAATCGAGTTAGTTGAGCGCGCCATGTCCAAGGAGTTGGATCAGGCCGCGCACATCCAGATGGGTCTGCTGCCCTCGGAACAGCCCAAGGTCGCCGGCATGGACATCTTCGGCAGCACAGCGCCCTGCCGCACGGTGGGCGGTGACTATTACGATTACCTGGAGTTCCCCGACGGCCGCATTGGCATGCTGGTGGGCGACGTGGCCGGCAAAGGCATGCCCGCGTCTCTTCTGATGTCCAGCCTGCAGGCTCGCGTCAAGGTGCTGTTTGAAGACGGCGATCGCCTGGCTGAGAAAATTACCCGCCTGAACAAGGCCACCACCGCACACACTCCCGACAACCGCTTCATCACTTTTTTCATGACGGTAGCAGACCCGGCCACCGGCGAACTAGTATTCACCAATGCGGGTCACAACCCCCCGGTGCTGGTCCGAGCGAAAGGCGGCTTCGAGTTGCTCGCGGGCGGCGGCATGATTCTGGGCATCCTGCCCATGGCGGAATATACGGAGGTGCGCGCCAAAATGGAGCCCGGCGATACGCTGGTGCTGTTCAGCGACGGCGTCACCGAAGCCGTGAACCCGTCGGACGAAGATTTCGGCGAGACGAGGCTGGCGGAACTAGTGGCTTCGCTACAGGGCCGGCCGGCTCGCGAAATCGTACACGCCGTTCACGCCGAGGTCGCGCGCTTCACGCAAGGCGCGCCGCCCGCCGACGATATTACGGTAGTGGTGGCGCGCCGCTTATAGCGAAGTCCACACCAGCGCGACCGTCAGCGACACCATCACGATCGCAGTCGACCACGCCACCGCGTTCTGCCACCAGTTGTTAACGTACTCCTGCATGATGCGTTTGCGGTTGATCAGCATCAGCATGTAGAACAGCACGAAGGGCAGCAGAATGCCGTTAGCCACCTGCGAGAACAGAATCACTTTCAGCAGCGGCAAACGCGGGATCAGGACGAAACCCGCGCCGCCTACGATCAGCAGCGTGTACAGCCAGTAAAAGATGGGCGCCTCAGAAAAGCGCCTTTCAACCCCAGCCTCGAAACCCAAGCCTTCGCAGACGTTAAAGGCTGTGGCCAGCGGGAGGATGGCGGCGGCCAGCAGCGAAGCGTTCACCAGTCCCACGGCGAAAAGCGCACTGGCGAACTGCCCTGCAAAAGGCTTCAGCGCCAGTGCCGCGTCGGCGGCGTCCTTGATTTCCGCGCCTCCGATTTGCCCGCCTCCGGACTTGTAGATAGTGGCCGCGCAGGCGACCACAATGAAGAAGGCAATGACGTCGGTGACCACGCAGCCGAGGATGACATCCAAACGCGTCAGCGCGTAATGCCGCCGGTCGACGCCCTTTTCGACGATCGACGCCTGCAGGTAGAACTGCATCCACGGCGTGATGGTGGTGCCGACCAGCCCCACGATCATCATTAGATATTGCGAATCGCCGTGGAATTGCGGGATCAGCGTATCATGCAGCGCCATCTTCCAATCGGGCTTGGCCAAATACGCCGAGATCGGATACGTGAAATAAATCAGTGAAAACAAAATCAGCATCCGCTCCACTGGTTTGTAGCGGCCTTTGACGATAACGACCCAGACCAGCGCCGCCCCCACCGGCACCGCGAAATATTTGCTCACGCCGAAGACTCCCATGCCGGAGGCGATGCCGGCAAACTCCGCGGCAATGTTGCCGAAATCGGCCACCGCGAGAATCGCCATAGTGATGAAGGTGGCGCGCAGCCCGAACTCTTCGCGAATTAGATCGGAGAGTCCCTTGCCGGTAACCGAGCCCATCCGAGCCGCCATTTCCTGAACCACGATCAGCGCGATGGTGGTGGGAATCAGCGTCCATAGCAGCGTGTAACCGTACTTGGCGCCGGCCTGCGAATAGGTGAGGATGCCGCCCGGATCGTTATCGACGTTGGCGGTGATGAAGCCCGGGCCCAGGATCGACAGGAACGCGATCAGCCGGAACTTGACCAGCGAGAGACTGGGCCTCTTGCGAACCAACGGCCGCGAAGTTGTGACATCGCCACGCATTGCGTACTTATTGAGAGTAGAGGGGCGAGCAGAGCGGAAGCAAGTTAAAAACAAGTTACTAAAAGCCGTGGCAGTGACCGAGCTTATACTAGGTCATGCGTTTTGCAATATCCCCCTGGAGTTCTCTGTGACGGAGCCGGTATTTGAATCGCGGATGGCGGAGATCGATGGCACGAAGCTGCATTACCTGACGGCGGGCAGCGGACCGCCGCTTCTCCTCCTGCATGGTTATGCGGAGACCTCGTCGATGTGGCGATCATTTTTGCCCGAGGTCGCGGAGCGGTTCATGGTTGTGGCGCCGGACCTGCCCGGTATTGGAGATTCCGACATTCCGGCGGAAGGTCTGGACATGCAGAGCGCGGCGGTTCGTATTCACGCACTTGCCCGATCGCTCGGCATCGAAAAAGCGCGCGTCGTAGGGCACGACATCGGCTTGATGGTTGCGTATGCGTATGCGGCGCAGTTCCCGGCCGAGGTGGAAAAACTGGTGGTTATGGACGCCTTCCTGCCCGGCGTCGGCGAATGGGAAGCAATTTATAACGACCCCGGCTACTGGCATTTCCGTTTCAACGGGGCCACGCCGGAAGCGTTGGTGCGCGGACGTGAGCGCATTTATTTCGAATATTTATGGAACGACTTAGCTGCTAATAAATGGCGATCCATTCCCGAAGCGGACCGCGAGGCCTACGCGGAAGCCTACTCTGGTCCGGGACGTATGCGCGCCGGTTGGGCTTACTTCGTTTCATTTCCTCAGACGGCGAAGGACTTCGCCAAGCTCGCCGAGACCAAGCTCACCATGCCGGTCCTCGCCATCGGCGGCGACAAATCCCTTGGCGAGTTTTTGGGCCGCCAGATGAAGTTGGCGGCTTCGGATGTGACCGCTGTCGTGGTCGAGGGTAGCGGACATTGGTTGCTGGAGGAGCAGCCAGACCAGACCGCTCGTGCCTTGGTGGCGTTTCTCTAAATCTTCGCTCCTTTGAAAGTCCCCGCTACCTGAAATGCCCGAGAAATCTCCTCCCTCGGTCGCCGAACGGCTCCCGGTGCCCATTGAGCTAATCGAACGCCGAATTTACCTCATCCGTGGCCAGAAGGTGATGCTCGATTCGGACTTAGCCGAGCTCTATCAGGCGCCTACAAAAGTTTTGAATCAAGCGATCAAGCGCAATCGCGCTAGGTTTCCCGACGACTTCATGTTTCAGCTCTCGCTGAAGGAGGCTGAGGCTATGCGGTCACAAATTGTGACCGCATCCCGGCGCAATATTCGTTCCCGCCCTTATGTTTTCACCGAGCACGGCGTGGCCATGTTATCAGCGGTTCTCCACAGCCAGCGCGCCGTACAGATGAGTATTCTGATCGTCCGCGCATTCGTCAAGATGCGCGAACTCCTGGCCAGCCACAAGGACCTTGCTGTGCGCGTCGAGAAGTTGGAAGCAGCCCAGAAAGAGCATGGTTCCATCATCGGCATCCTCGCGGAAGAAATTGACGAAATGAAACGCTTGCCGGAACCGGCCAAGCGCCCCATCGGGTTCAAGCCCAGTCCCTAAGCTTTGCTCTTGCAATTTGCAACCTCGAAGCTGGATGGGATTGAAGACCACGATTCCCGCTTTGAAATCGCGTTTTGCGATCTCAAAGAGAACCTAACCAACATCGCTCCGTGATTTCCCCGACACACACATTCAAAGCCCAGAGCCGCACGGGATTTCCCGCGAGGCGATAGAACACAGCGCCATTTTGCGCGTTCTCAAGGGTCTTCCAGGTACGTTCGCCGACGTGGAGGAGATCGCAGAGATTCGTACGTCATTAATGGCACCCTATTTAGATGGATGTTCTAGCAGCACTTATTTTGGTAAGGCGTGTACGTGTGTTGGACCGCCGCAATCCCCGCCTTGCTATCATGAGCATTCCACTATGCCTGATCCGCGGCCCCAGCCGTCGCCAATTTCCGAAGCTGTCACCAACGATATTCGGGTCGAGGTTCTGTCGCGCTACTCTGCCGAGAACTCGCGTCCATTGGAAGACAACTGGATCTTCCAGTACACTGTCCGCATCACGAATCAGGGAGCGGAAACCGTGCAACTGGTCAGCCGCCACTGGATCATCACCGATGGCCTCGGCCACACCGAAGAGGTGAGAGGTCCGGGCGTCGTGGGAGAGCAGCCCGTACTGGCGCCAGGCGAGTCCTTCCAATACTCATCGTGGTGTCCGCTCAAGACCCCTACCGGCAGCATGCACGGCACCTATCAGATGGCGCGCGCGGACGGGAACCAGTTCGATATCGAGATCGCACCCTTCGCGCTTAAGGCCAAGTACGCGGTCAACTAAAGGGGGGCGCCCTAGTTTCCCTGGCACTTGCCGCCGGGGCAGCGGTTGTTTTCCTCGCAGACGTATTCAAATAGCCCCACCTTATCCCACTCCGGCTTGGGCTTGATCTGGAATAGCTGTGACCATGGCTTCGTGAAGATTTTAGGGTCGTCAATAGTCAGCAGGTAGGAGATGGTGTCTTTATCCTTCCACTCCAGGCGCTCGGTCGTCGTCAGCGCGTCGCTATGCATGCGGTATTCTTTGGGGTCGGTATAGAAATAGTCGTCCAACACCCAGCGCTTGAAGTTGGTGCTGACGATCACCAGCGCGTCGCCTTCCCAATGCCCCACCGAATCGCCGTAGTAGGTCGGTTCGATATCCTTGCGGAACGGGCGCCCGTCCAGCGGAATGATGCGCGACATGCGCTGGAATTCGTGCACGATGGTGAGGTAGTTCTTGGTCTGGAAGAACTGCATGGCATTGGCAGAGAGCATTCCGGCGATCATGCCGGCGGGCATGCAGAAATCGCGAGGCTCATCATGCCGGGGAACGCCGGTGCGGGGCTCCAGAAATGGCTCGCCGCCGGGCTTCAGTGGAGCAAAATACTTCCGGTCGAAAATGCTGGCCGAGCCTTTGCCGCGCTGGTCGCCGGGCATGTAGCTGGGCCATTGATAGATGCCGGTGAAGTCGGGTTTGCCGTCCGGCGTTCGCGGAACGGTGAAGGATCCGTTCGCCGCCGGAGTCGCGACGGATTGAGCGCCGCCCGCGGGCGCGAGCGCCAGTGCCGCTGCAATCGCCAACCCGCCCGGTAGCAAATCATAGCCGAAAAGTTTATTCATGGCTTTATCCTCATCCTCATAGGATCCGCAAACGGGAGCGCTATTTCTTGTTTTGATCTTCTTGATTGGAAGTGAAAACCATGCGGCCATCCGGGAACGTGACCTTCGCCCCAAAACCGTTGGTGGACCCGTCCTTGGCCTTGAATCCGTCGACGGTAATAGTCGCGCCAACGATCAGTGAACTCTTCATGATGCCGCGCCGCATCAACTGGCCCGGAGCGCCCCCCGAAAAGGCATAGCTTGTGACCTTGCCGTCCTCACCTTTCGCGTCCACGTAAAACCAGATGTGCGGGTTCTGCCATTCCACCTTGGTGATGACGCCTGTCACCTTGATGGGCTTGGTATCGTCATATTCTGCAGCGAACGAGTGGTGAGCCAGCAGCGGAGCCGAACTCGCCGATAACGTCAGAGCCAGTAAAAACCAGCGAATAATCCCATGATCCATACGCTACAGCATATCAATTTGGGCTTTAGCGCGAAACCGCCGATAGGACGGGTAGCGGTGCTTTGGCCGCACTGGATAGCAGGTCCAGGCTTGGCCCCGTTGCCCAGGCTGGCCAGAAGGGTTTTGGAGGCTCTAAGGTCGACTTGGCTGCCGTCTAAGGTGGATTTCCCTTGACCTGGCGCCACCTTATCCTGCAAACTGACAGTTCAGGCTTGTGTTGCAACACTGAGGAGAAGTCTTGTCGTTCTTAGCAAATAGAGTCATTTACGGTGGCAGCATTCTGCTGCTCCTCAGCTTGCCCACCGCGGCGATCACCAAGAGGCCGGTCAAGCACAGAGCCGCCCGCGCTCATAAGGCTTCTGCCAACATCGCTCCCGTGGTCAACGCCACCGCGAAAAAAGCTACTGTGAGATCCGCCAAGGGCAAATATCTGGGCGGGCCCTGGCGCGTCCCGACCTACGCCGATTCTTCCGACGGCGACCGTATCGAAGGCGAAGACCCC
>Ga0207641_10003901_pt1 | contig 13053 bp, 11 predicted proteins | sample KBSSwiS62_FD_184306 | JGI IMG/M metagenome (GOLD analysis project Ga0207641, IMG submission 184306) | Switchgrass rhizosphere microbial communities from Kellogg Biological Station, Michigan, USA - KBS Switchgrass S6-2 (SPAdes) (version 2) | ecosystem: Host-associated > Plants > Roots >... | reverse complement strand
GCCAGACAATGGCCGATGGTTCATAGGCCAGCCAATGTCCGGCCAGGATGATTCTGGCGAAAGCGTCCAGGTCCTCGCCGCCACCTGGGGGAGTGCCGGCCCCGAGGGCCTCGTCGAAGCCGCCGAGCTCGCGCATCACCGAAGCCCGGACCGCGAAGTTCGCCCCGGTCCCGAACATGCCGGCACAATACGGGTAGGACGGCACGTCGAGCCGGTTGTGGGTCAGATCCCAGAGCATGGGCCGGCAGTTGTCGGCCCAGGCCACCCGCGCGTCGAAGTACCGCTCCTCCGCGGTGTCCAGAGTGGCGGAAGCAACCAGACCAGTGACGCACGCCACATCGTCGCGCCGCTGGAATCCGCGCAGCAGACCCTGCAGCCACTCCGGGTCGGGCCGGGCGTCGTCGTCCGTGAAGGCCACGATCTCCCCGGACGCCTCCGCCAGCCCCCTGTTACGAGCGAACGACAGACCAGCCCGGTCTTCCCGCACATAGCGGAACCGTTCATCACTTCCGACCTCCGCCGCGAACACCTCCCGGGTGGTGGCCTGCCGGGAGGCGTTGTCCACGACCAGGATCTCGACCGGCCGGTGCGTCAGCGCGCGCAGGCTGCGCAGAGTACCCGCCAGCAGGGCGGGACGGTCCCGGGTGCAGACGACCACCGTGACCGCCGAGGCGGGCACCGCCTGGAAGACACACGCCTCACTGCGTGCCGGTAGCGCGGCCATCCGGGTTTCGCCGTGGTGACGTTCGCCGGCGGCACCCGGAACCGACTCGCCGCCGGTCAGGCCGTCGGCCTCCAGATGGTCAGCGATCGAGGTCCGAAAACGAACTCTCGCCGCGGCAACTGCCTGATCGACGCTGACAGGGCCGCCCCGGAGCGGCAGCACGACATATCCCAGCGGCTCGCCGTGCAGCCGCACCAGAATGCGTGCCTCGACATGCCGGCCCGCGCCACCGGCGGGCAGCCGCGGATCCGACAGCTCGAGTTCCAGACACCAGGTACTACCCACCTCGGTGGCCTGCGCAGCCGGCCCCGCGCGATTCTCCATGCCGTTCCCCCTGCGCCCCAGGCGCGGATTGCTCACAGCCCGTATGACGCGTGTCATTCGACAAGCTCTGCGCCGGGAGCCCACGCGATCAACGCCCGAGCTCGTCATCGGTCGCGCCCGTCACCTTCGCGGATCTTCCGATGAGCGAGGCGGGGATGCCGCCGACCACACTGTGCGCGGTCACATCACGGGTGACGACGGCATTCGCGCCGATCACGGCGCCGTCCCCGATCGTCACGCCCTGCAGGACCGTCGCCTTCGCGCCCACCCACACCCGGCGCCCGACGTGTACCGGACGGCACCGGAGCAAATCCCGAGCCCCTTCCCCCGGCGTCACCACGTGGTTGTCGTCATGTACCGACGCCATCTCACCGAACATCGAGTAATCACCGATCGTGATCTTCTCGTAGGAGACGATGTGGCAATGGCTGTTGAAGTAGACACCTTCCCCGATGTCAGCCTCGCCCATGAGACAGACCTGAGAGCCACGGCTGAAATAGACACCAGGCCCGATCCTCACGGCCGCCCGCGGGCCGACGCGAAACGAGCAGCCCCGGCAGATGAAGAAGAAGGAACATCGAACCCGCGGATACCGGAGCCTGAACATCGCCCAGCGAACGTAGAACGGCAGCCGAAAGAGGCGCCCGCCACGGTGCCGCCACGGCTGGCGGATCGAGGCCGTGCCGTCGCCTCTTTCCCCACTGGTCTCAGTAGGCTCCAGTACTGGCGGCGGCAGTCTTCCGAGCCACTCATCCATCGCCGAATCCCCCCAACTCGACGCCCGGATAGCCGTAACCGGACGCGACGACCAGGTGCTGCGCGGCAGCAGCAACGTCACGGGTCGCGTCCTGCCCCCCAGCTACCCTTAGTCAGTGACCTTACCGACCTGTTGGGTAGGCGTGACGGCGGGCCGTGGCGCGGACCCGCTCCGGCCGCGGCCATCATTCCACCGAGTCTAGGTCCGGCTGGGTGACGGGGAGATCAACGAACAGGTCGATCCATTGAGCCAGTGCCACTCATGGGTGGTCACGCTGGCTCGAAGGCTTGACCGGCGAAGCCGGTGAGGATGAGTCAAGTTTGTGCGTGCCTGGTCAGCTTGTCTGGTGACTTGCTGGTCAGGCGGCCAGTCCGGCGTCGAGCAGGAGGTTGTCGAGCGCTTTGTCGTAGGCGTTGGCGGCGCGGCGTAGGGCTGGTGGTCGTCGGTTTTGGCGAGGTCAGCGAGGCCGCCTGTCAGGACGCGGTTGTGTAGGCGGGTCAGGAAGAGGGCGTGGCGGCGGCCGTTGTCGGTGACCTGGTAGCGGTGGCCGCCGGGGATCCCTTCGATGATTCCGTAGGACGTCGAGGAGACGCCGGTTGGCGTTGACGCCGATCTGCCGGAGCGCCGGGTGGTTGACCAGCCGTTTGAAACGCGGTGTCACCACGGCCCTCGGGCGGTGGCGAAGAAGTCCCCAAGAAGTCCCGATCACGTCCCTCCGGAAGACGTCCCGGAGCCGTCCCGGTCGTCGCCACTGTCAGGATGCGCCGAGTAACGGATCGTCGCGGGCATGGTTCTCGACGCCCAGGGGCTACCCGGGACGGTCGTGACGGTAGAGCTCGATGGCACCTGGCTGGACCCGGTGCCGGTCGAACTCGGCCCGATCCGGTTCCCGCGCGGCGGCGGCGTGCTGCTGGACGCCTACCCGTGGCCGGATTTCATTCCTTCGGGCCGGTTCCCCGCGGACGGCGCCGCCCTGCGGCTGGCGACGGCGTGCGCGGCGCGGGTGCTGGTCGCCTGCCCGCCGTCCGTCTCACCTGGGCGCGCGTTACTCGCCCTGGAGGTCGGCCGGCTGCTCGTCGACCTGCGCGCGGCGGCCGGTGTCGGGGTGGCGCCGGTGGTGACGTCGGCGGACCGGCCCCGCTGCGTCTGGGAGTCGGGCAGCCTGATCGTGCCGCACCCCGTCGTCGTCCACACCCGCGGCGGCGCTCAACTTCGCGTCGTCTGGGAGCTCACCGAGACCCGCCACCGGACAGCGTCACTGGCGACCCTCGCGCCGCCACCTGACGCGCGACGATCGACGGACAGGCCTCGCAGCGTGCCTGCCGGTCAATCGAGGAGCTGGTCGAGGGTGTCGGCGGTCAGGACGCGGGCCGTCCAGGTCTCGAGCTGATCGGCGGAGGCGTTGCGCACGGTAGTAAGCACTGTCTCGGGAATCGGGCCGAACTTGAGCGTCAGCTGCTGAACAAGAGTCTCGACGCGGCCCTCAGCACGGCCCTGGACGCGGCCCTCGGCACGGCCCTCGGCGAGGCCTTCGACGCGGCCCTCGGCGCGGAGCAGCTCGGCGATGGTCATGTAGGCCTCCTCCGCGTCGGGACCAAGAGCAATGATCATATCGTGCAGCTGGTCACGGTTCTCCGCTTCCCCGACCAGCTCAATGTAACGCAGGAGAGTAGCGAACTCCTCCCTGCCGTCAGGGCCGTCGAGCACCGCCCGCAACTCATCGACCCACAGCCCCAGGTCCTTCGCCAGCCGCGGGTTCCCCGGAGCGATCTTCAGGAGGAGCAGGGTCAGCCGCACCGACGGCGTCAACGGCCGCTCCCGCAGCGCCTCCGCGTCGACACGAACCAGGTCGTCGAGCAGGAAGCGGAACCGGGGCACATGATCCCCCCAGGCCTTGACCAGGCCCGGGTCCAAGTCGACCAGCCAGCGGACCCTCGACCAATCCCGGCTGCACCCTCAGCCGGCGGGGCGGTCGCGGCTGACCGCCGCGGCTATCAGCGCGATCGGTCCGGCCAGCGCCTCGTGGGTCAATGACGCGCAGACCCGGAAGGCCTCCAGCCGCGCGCCGTACGGGTCACCGAGGTCGTCATCGGTCCGCGGCCCGGCCGCCGTCCAGCCCCGCCGGGCGGCCGCCTGCTCCACAAGGGATTGCATCGCCGCCTGGGCATCGCTCCCGTCGAGCTCCACCGGGTCGAGCCCGGCCGTCGCCCGGTGGAACTCGCGCAGAGTAAAGGTGCGCCGCAGGGCACGAGGCTGCTCGACCAGCACCTCGGAGCGGTGCGCCCGCGTCGCGCACAACACCACATCCGCCCTGTCCACCGCACCCGCGTCCAGCTGCCGCCCGAACGAACCCGCCGCGGTCACGCCGAGCTCGGCCAGCGCGCGGACCGCATACGGATCCATCGGTTCGTCGACGAGCGCATGAGTACCGGCACTCGCCAACGCGAACCCCGACGCGGCCCCGCCAAGCTGCCGGCGCAGCTCCGCCAGGCACAGCCACTCGGCCATCGGCGACCGACAGATGTTCCCCGTGCAGACGAAGAGAATGCGAAACGGCCGGTCGCGATCCTGCGTCCCCGTCAGTTCGCCGGCGGCACCAACGGCCGGGCGCGTCAATTGAGGAGCTGGTCGACGAGGGTATCGGCAGTCAGGACGCGGGCGCTCCGGTCCAGCAGAGCCGCGACGAACTCGCGGTGCGCCCGAGTTATCCGCGGAAGCTCGTCGAAGTAGATCTTTCTGGTCATCGCCTCCCAGCGCACCCGCGCGGCCCGGTCGTCCTCGAAGAGCAGCCGCCCGCCCACCGCGACCCTGCCGGCGAGCTCGAGCGGCGCGCTGTCCAGGACGAGGAGGTCGACGCCGGGCGGCAGGAGTATGTCGAAGGAACTCGGCGACCGCGGGGCGCCGAAGAACGCGGCTATATCGATGTCCGAATCCGCCCGCTGAGACCCGACGGCGCGGCTACCGTGCAGATAGGCGAACCGGGCGCCCGCCTGACGCAGCACGGCGACAGCCTCGCGTGTCGCGCCGGTAACAAGCGTCTCGTCCATGCCCCGATCATCCCAGACACAACGGCCGCGCGGCACTCGACCGGCGATCAGCAGGTCGTGGGCACTGAGCGGCGCGGCCCCGACCGACTGGTCCGGGCCGCGCCGCCGTCATCGTTGTGGAATTCGCCGTTTCCGGGCCCTGGGCCGGCTCACGCCAGTTGGTGGGGCTCCATCGCGGCGTTACCTCGCCGGACCGGGCGTCGCGCCCGGCCGTGCGGGTGTTCGGGCGTTCTGGCCCTGGTGTTCACTCTGGACCGTCAGAGCCGAGCTGGGGCGCTGTTGGTCGTGCGGAGCTTCGGCTACTCCGTTGTAGAGGGATGCGGCTCCGGCGATCAGGAGCGCCACCAGGAAAACCCCGGTGGCGAGGAGCCTCTTCCCTCGGACGAACGCGAACGCCGCGAAGGAGATCATCACGAGGACCACGGAGTTGCTCGGTGGCAGCGTGATGCTGGTTCCCTCCGCGAGGATCGCCTGGCTGAGTCTCATGCGATACCTGCTGTCGGCCGGGAACCACCGGACCGATCCGGCGGAGCACCCTCGCGGGCACATCCGGGCGGCGTAAGGTCACTGATGGTTCGTGCTTCATTCCATGCCTGGGGTGGGGTCGGACTTCCAGAGATGGGACCGGCGGTCGGATGCGCCAACATCCGGCCGGCGGCCCGTCCGGTGACTCGTGGGTGGCCATCGGACGTCAGGACTGGGTCGCGCGGCGAGGCCGCTCGGCCGCGGATCATTCAAACGGCCCCGCGGCGGGGCGCGTGCCTGCCGAGGACGCGAGGGCGCGCGGTCACACCGCCCGCGCCACGGTCGATTCCCCATCCACGCACCTCCCCTGCAATGAGCCCCGGTTGCCCGCTGGCCTGCCAACATCATCCCACCGTCCCCCCAAGGCGTATTCAGAAATACCCAGAAAATCTTGGTGAAGAATCAGGATGGGTGGCGGTAGCGTGGACGCAGGACGACAACGGGATGTCCGGCGTGGGGTCCGACCCTCAAGGTGGCGGGCCGTCACAACAGCGACACGCCCCCGAAAGCATCCCGAGCGGCGAAGCAGGTCCTGCGCGCCAGGCAGGTGCCGACCGGGTAGGGTGCTCCTCGATGCACGGGTAGGTCTGAATATTGTTGGGTGGTTTGATGATCATCAAGAACGTCTTTCGGGATGTCCGGATCATGATCGCAGAACCTCTGCGTGATGCCGGTGCGGACGCCACGTGACCTCACCCGACGCAGAGGACTCGACGAAGAGCGATGATGCCGCGATGACCAACGGAGGTCAGCCGGACAACGCAGCCAAGGAGCTGGGCCGCGACCTGGGACGGCTAAGACGCTCAAGGGGCGTCGGCCAGGACGAGCTGGCCCGCCTGACGAGTTTCAGCCAGTCCACGATCTCGCGCATCGAGAACGGCCAGAAGGTGCCGATTCCCGAGGACGTGGAGATGATCCTCGCCGCCCTCGGCGAGGGCGTGGACACGATCCGAGAGTTCCGCGCGCGCGCCGAAGGGCTGTTCGGGCGTGGGATCGACGACACGGAGGATCCGGTCGGTCGGTTCCAACCTCAGCACCGGGACTACGAGGAACGGGCGACCGCGATCCGGATCTTCCAGCCGAGCCTCGTTCCAGGGCTCCTACAGACCAGCGAGTACGCCCGCGGCGTGGTTGGGCAGTACGGCGCGCTGTTCCAGAACTCGAGCCCCGGCAAGGTCAACGAGGCGGTGCTCGAGCGCCTCGCGCGTCAGCGGATCCTCGACAACCCGTCGAAGAGCTTCACGTTCCTTCTGATGGAGCCGGTGCTCGAGTACCCGACGGTCCCGCCGATCCACATGGCCAGCCAGCTCCGGAAGATGCGCGAGGCGATCAGACGGCCCAACGTCACCCTGCTGGTCATCGAGAGCGGACGCGACCTGCCCTATCCCGCGATGCACGGGTTTCAGCTGTTCGATGACTCCAGAGTGCTGGTCGAGACGGTCACGACCGTCTTCAAGTCGACGGCCCCGGCCGACCTCCGGCTGTACGCGACCCTCTTCGACGCCTACGCGGAGAAGGCGACCACCGACGTCGAGCCGATCCTGGCGCGCCACGAGGAACGGTGGCGAGCGCTGGGCTCATAGGACGTACATGATGATCGGGACGGTGCACCACGAACCTCCGTCAGCCATGATGAACCAGGGGGCGTCCGTTGACCTCCCCTCGGGATGGTTGAGAGGACAGTTCGTGGCAGAGCGCACCTTCGGGAGGCGGATCGCGTCCGTGAGCGGCGGTGACGCCGGTTGCCCACAGGTCTGGCTCGCGGAGGATGGGCGGGAGCCCACGGATCCGGACAAGACCATCGTGATCCAGGGGTACACCATGCCGCATCCCGACGACGCGCCCGACGACGAGAGCGCGGTCTCCATCCCGCTCAGCCTGCTCGTCGCCGCCTACCAGAAGATCTTCCCGCCGGCCTGAGCCGCGCACGGAGAGTCGGCGTTGCCACTCCAGGCTCGGAAGACCTGATCCGGGAGATCGGGGCGAGGCCAAAGCGCTCATCGACGCCTGATCGCTCCCGCCTGCAGCAACAGCCCGGCTTGGACCGGGCCGTCAGCAATCGTGACGGTGACGTCGTCAGGCCGACGGCGAAGCGCCGGCCGAACGCGTCAATCCCGGTTACGCTCCGAGGCCATGCAGTTTCGTTCGGCCGTGACGGGGCGTGCCCGCCGCCGCGGTGTCGCCGGTGTCGCCGGCCTGCTCGCCGCCCTCGCCGCCCTGCTCGCCGCCTGCCAGCCACCGGCGACCATGGCCCAGGCCGGCGCCGGTACTCCCAGCCCACGCCAGCCGATCAGCGGCCAGCCGATCACCCTGGTCGCCCTCGGTGACTCCTTCTCCGCTGGTGCGGGCAACGCTCCGTATGACGCGGACGCGCCGGGCTGCGACCGGAGCGCATCGGCCTGGCCGCGTCTGGTCGGCCAGGAGATCACCGGTTCGACCGTCCGGCTGCTGGCCTGCGCCGGGGCAAAGACGAGTGCGCTGACCGGCCCCTTCAAGGGCCAGGCCGCCCAGGTGACCGCGCTGCGGTCGCTGCTGAGCGCCGGCGTCCACCCGGACGTCGTCACAATCATGATCGGCGGCAACGACGTCGGTTTCGGATCGACGCTCGCCAGCTGCGTGCTCTGGCGCTGCTTCTGGACCGGCCACGACAACACCAGCCTGGACTTCGTCGACAACCAGCTGCCAGGTCTGCTGCGGACCGCCTACCAGAACGTGAAGGCCGCCGCCGGGGGCGCACGGGTCGTCGTCGTCGGATATCCAGACCTGATACCGAGCCGGTCCGACAACATCTGCCGTTGGCTGGACACCACCGAAAGGGTTCAGCTGTCCGGGCTGAATGACGCGATCAACCGCGTCGCCCGGCGGGCGGCCGCCAAGGCCGACGTCGACTATCTCTCCATCGACCGCGCGCTGAACGGGCATCGGCTGTGCACGAAGGACGCCTGGATCTACCCGGTCGCCCTGACCGGCGCCGGTCTGAACGCCAGCGGCCACCCCACGGCCCTCGGCCAGCGGGCGATCGCGGACGCCGTCGCCACCTACGTCACGAAGAGCAAGTAGATCTTCTCCCCTCGTCGACGAGAATCGGGACGAATCAGGGCCCGCAGCCGGGGGGTAGCTGGTCGTTGATGTAGTGGTCGGCGATCTGGAAGTCGGCGAAGTCGGCGTGCTGGTTGGTGGGGCTGGCCCAGGTGGTGTCGCCGCCGCCGAAGAAGGTGGAGAAGAAGACGCCGTCGATCTGGAGTGTCGGGCTGTCCCGGAACACCAGGTCATCGGCCCGGAACACCTGCTTTCCGTCCAGCCAGACGGTGATCGAGCCGTCGTCGCGGCCCGGGGTGTTCAGGCGGACCCGCTGCTGGACGGTCGCCCATCGGCCGGTCGGGAAGGTCCAGCTGCCAGTGCCGAGGTTGCTCCCGTGCCTCTTCGACGACGGCAGGTAGGCGTACACCTCGCCGGCGCCGCCGGCCCGCCACATGTACCGGGTCGACAGGCCGTTGGAGCCGTCCGGGACGTTGCCGCCGGCCACATGGTCACCGCCGAACAGACCAGGCAGTTTGCCGCCCTTGTTGAACTGGAAGCCCGTCGGGAACCGGACGCGGTAGCTGAGGTGCAGCACATCCGTCGGCCCGCTCCTGCGCAGCAGGTAGACCTGCGCGCCGCCCGTCGGAGCGTCGGAGTCGCGCACCGAAAGCTGGCTCGCCGAGCCCGCCGGGTAGCGGACCCGCAGGTAGGCCGGCACGCACCGGTCGCCACTCTCGGTGAGCCGGACCTTGTCAAGGTTGAACGACCCGCGCTGCCGCATGACGAGGTCGTCCCCGAAGAACCGGGCCAGCCGCCGCGCCGGGTCGTCGGCGGCGCCGGACGGCTCCGGGCGCGGCATCGGGGTGGGCGTCGGCGCGGGCGTCGGGGTGGGCGTCGGGGTGGGGAGGTGGCGGCCCGTGTCGTGGGCGCCCCCGACCGAGCACGCCACGAGGCCCACCAGCGCGGGCAGCACGGCGAGCGTCATCCGGGCCCGCAACGACCTGTCCATCGCGAGGCTCCCCAGTACGAGTCCCGCCGCGCACGCCGGGAGGAACAGCTACTCATCGCCCCTTGATTATCACTCAACGTATCCCAAGTACCGCGCGCAGCGCAGGCGCGAGGAACGGCGCGAGCAGGGTCGAATAGGTCCCGGTCAGGTGGCTGTCGTCGGCATAGACGACGGTGTCGCCGACGACCGGGGGGCAGACGTCGCGCACACACAGCCAGGGCAGCGGGTCGATGAGGGTCGCTCCGCCGGCCAGCGCGCCGGTGTTCTCCACGTCCCGCTGCTCCTCGGTGATCTTCGACTTCTCGATCGTCACCAGGCAGGAGTCGATCGACGACGGATGCCGGGCCAGGCAGTCCGGGACCTCGAAACCGGGGAACGGGGTGTCCTCCATGAAGACGACCTTCGCGCCGGTCTGCCGCAGCCCGCGCACGAGAGTGGTCGTCGCGCTCGGCCCCGCCTTGATCGCCTCGGTCCGAGCCTCGGAACCGATGACCACCAGGCTTGGACGCAGCGCCGCGATCCGGGCGAACACAGCGTCCCGCCAGGCGTAGCACTCCGTGTAAACACGTTTCAGCTCGTCCAGGTAGAAGTTCGGGTAATACGGCGGCGGGCAGCCACCCTTGGTGAACGGAACGAGCCGCCAGTGCTGCTGCTTCGCGATGGCGTCCAGCGCGTTGAACCACTGGTTCGCGTGCGAGTCCCCGAAGAGCACGACCGTGGACGTGCCGTGCGGGTCGCCGGCGACGCACTGCGGTGGGACGCTCGACCTGATCGGTGTCCGGCACTCGTTGGCGCCCAGGTCGCCGGAGGCGTCCTCGAGCGAGGGCCGCAGCCCGGCGGGCAGCTCGCGCAGCGACGCGGACCGGGTGATCAGCGGGGTCAGCGGGCTGGTGCCGACACCCACGAAGCGCGGCTGGGACGTGATGCCGAGGGCCGTCGTCGGCGTGCCGGCCGCGGCGAGCGGCCGCGGCGGCGCGCCGGTGCCCGTCCCCGGCACCGTGTCCAGGACGGTGACGAGAAGGGCCAGCCCGGACGCGGCCGCCACCAGCCCGGCGCCCAGGCCGAGGCCCAGCCCCGGCCGCCGGACCAGCAGCGGCCGCGTCCTGACCGGGTTCTCGACGAGCAGGTAGGTGAGCGCCGCGAGCGCCAGCGAGATGCCGAGTGCCACCAGCTTCTGGCCGGTGCCCAGCGGATGGCCCGTCGCCTCCGGCCAGATCCGCAGCACCGGCCAGTGCCACAGGTACCACGAGTAGCTCAGCCGGCCGATCACCCGCAGTGGCGCAAGCCCGAGGAGCGCCTCGGCGCCCTTGCGGGGCGCCGCGCAGCCGCCCGCCACGACGCAGGCGGCGCCGAGCACGGGCAGCAGCGCGGCCAGTCCCGGGTACGGGGTGGCGTCGTCGAAGGCGAAGGCGGCGACGGTGATCCCGGCCAGGCCGAGCCAGCCGAGCTGGCTCGACAGCGCCCGCCCCATCCGCTCGAAGGCGGGCGCCCCGAGGGCGACGAGCGCGCCGAGCGCCAGCTCCCAGGCCCGGGTGTGCCCGCCGAAGTAGGCCCAGGGCGCGGACCGGTCCGTCACCACCACGCTCAGCGGCAGCGACCCGGCGACGACGGCGAGCAACGCGAGCGCCACCGGCCCGCGGCCCCGCCCGGCCGCGCCGCCCTGGCCGGCGGGCGACGAGGCGCTGCGCCGGCGGGCCCGGCGCGTGGGCGGGGTGAATGTCACCAGCGTCAGCAGTAGCGGCCAGACCAGGTAGAACTGCTCCTCGACCGCGAGCGACCAGTAGTGCTGTAACGGCGACGGCGGGTCGGCCGACCGGAAGTAGTCCGTGCCGCTGTGCGCGAGCCGCAGGTTCACGGCGGAGAACGCCGAGTAAACCGCGTCCCAGGCGATCACCCGCACCCGCAGCGGCGAGAGCCATGCCCACGACGCGAGCACGGTCGCCCCGATCACCACCGTGGCGGCGGGAAGGATCCGCCGCGCCCGGCGGGCGTAGAACTGACGGAATGAGATCCGCCCCCGGGTCGCCCGCTCCCGCAGCAGCTGCTGGGTGATGAGGAAGCCAGAGATCACGAAGAAGACGTCGACGCCGACGAAGCCACCGGGCACCGCGAGCCCCGAGTGGCCCAGCACGACGAGCAGCACCGCGACGGCCCGCAGCCCCTCGATGTCGGGCCGAAAGCGGCCCGGCCGAGGGCCGGCCCCCGCATCACCCGCGGGCCGACCCGCGCCGGCCCGGGCTGCTACGGCCTGATCCGCTACGGAGGGGCCGCTTGCTACCGCGGCCGGGCCGGCGCCGGCCGCCGCGACGGCGGCCCTCGGTGGGCCGAGGGCGCGGGGCTCGGTCACGGTCTCGCCCGGCGTTCCGGGGAGCGCCCCGGCGGCGACCCGCGCACCGTCGCCGTCTTGCGGGCCAGCCGGCGTCGGCGCGCCGGCCGGCGTCGGCGCGCCGTCCGGGTCACGCGCCCGGGGGACGTGCAGGCCGGGCCGGATCTCGGGCACGTCAGGCACGGGCGGTCACCGGCGACGGGCCAGTCCCCCGCCCGACGGCTCGGCTCCGGCGCAGCCTCCCGGTGACGCCGACCAGTACGAGGATCACGACCGGCACGGCGGACCAGATCACGGCCAGCATCCGGGGCCGCCACCGATCGCCGTTGTCGCGGAGCTCGTTGCCGGACAGCGAGATTCCCTGGGACGCCAGCTGGTTACCCCGGATCTCGTTCCGGCTCAGCGTTGTCTCGTCGTTGCCGCCGCGGGCCAGCACCCCCACCCGGTTGTCGGCGACCAGGTTGTGCGTCAGCACGTTGCGCGGCGACGAGGCGAGGACGAGACCGTCGCCCCGGTTACCGGTCACGGAGTTGCCGGTGATCCGGTTACCGGTGCTGGCGGCGTCCATCATGATGCCGTTCAGGTGGTTGTCCCGGGAGACGTTGTTCTCGACCACGCTGTCGGTGACATGGTCGGAGAAGATGATCCCGTGCCGGCCGTTGCGCTCGCTCAGGTTCTGCCGCACGACGATCCGGGTGGACGCGGAGTGCGGGTCCACGCCGTAGAGCGTGTTGTCGTGCAGCCAGTTGTTGGCGATCGTCACGTCGTGCGCCGCGTCGGTATAGGTGGCGATGAACGTGTGGTCGACTTCGCTGTTGGTGATGCCTCCGGTTGATCCGTCCGTCCAGGACACGCCGTAGGAGCTGTTCCAGTCCCGGCCGAGCGTGCTCAGATGGCTGTGGTCGATCGTCAACGCCGAGTTGTTGGCGCCGACGATGAAGGGCTGGCGCTGGTCGACGGCGCGCTGCTCGGGGTCCGGGTTCGGCGCGCTCGGCCGGATGCCGACCCCGCTGATCGCGAGGGTGCCGCCTTCGGCGCCCAGCAGGACACCGCGCCGGGATTCGAGCACCAGGCTGGTCACAGGCGCGCCGATCGAGAACGACGCCCCCTTGATGACCACGAGCGCCGCGTGCAGCACGGCCTGGCCACGCCCGTCGTACTCCAGCCAGTCCGGGTCATTGATCAACGAGGCGCGCTCCGGCAGCCCGGCGACCTGCGGCTGCGCGGGCACCCCCGACGCCGGACCACCCGACGCCGGACCACCCAGCGCCGGAGCCGCCGGCGCGGGGAAGCTGTGCCGGGGCTGGCCCCCGACGAGCA
>Ga0207641_10003900_pt1 | contig 13054 bp, 11 predicted proteins | sample KBSSwiS62_FD_184306 | JGI IMG/M metagenome (GOLD analysis project Ga0207641, IMG submission 184306) | Switchgrass rhizosphere microbial communities from Kellogg Biological Station, Michigan, USA - KBS Switchgrass S6-2 (SPAdes) (version 2) | ecosystem: Host-associated > Plants > Roots >... | reverse complement strand
TGTTCCATACGATCAATGGTCTGGTTATGATTTCGTCACCGGCGCGATGGTTCGCAACGACGCCTGGCGCGTCGGCCACCGGCCCATTCAATCCGCATTTGGTAATCGACGTTGGCCTTGGCTTTCTCGCCGCCGGTCTGGCGTTTCTTGCCACCGCCTGGCGTCGCAGTTTCCAGCTAGCGGCGTTCGGTGCTTCGGGGTTTGTGATATTTCACGCTCTTTTCCATCTTGCGCACCTGACGATGGGTCATTCCGGTGACGCCTGGGTCGATGTCGCCATCGCTGCTCCGGCTTTCCTGGGCATGGCGCTGGCTTGGCCGCGCGGAAAGGCAGCAGCATGATCGGCGTTTTCGCCAAGCGACTGATCGATGCAATGGAGCGGCACCTCAAAAGCGACATGAGCTATCTGCGAGAATTGCAGGCAGCCTCGCCCCGCGGCTTTGGCAAGTTCCTCAAGGCAACGGCGCTGGCGCGACACTGCGAGGTGGTTCCCATCATGGCCAGCCATGCCGCCCGCCTGACCAGCCTTAGCTTCGAGGATTGCGGGCCCTGTGTTCAGATTGCGGTCGATCAGGCGCATGCGGCGGGGATGGACGATGCCACTCTGCGAGCAATCCTTGTCGGAGATATCGAGGAGATGCCACAGGACATCGCTTTGGCGCATCGCTTCGCGCGGTCCGTCCTGTCCAAGTCTGCTGATCTCGCGGAAGTGCGCGAAGCGGTTCGGCAACGTTGGGGTGGCAAGGGTGTGGTGGATCTGACGCTGGCAACCCAAGGCAGCCGCCTCTATCCCATGATCAAGGTGGGGCTGGGTTTCGCAGAATCATGTCGGCAGATTCAGGTGGGAGCGGAACTGGTGACACCGGTGAACCCGGCAGCATGAACGATATCAAGGATCCAATCGCCCCGTTTCGAAGCAGGCTGCTGGGGCTCGCTTATCGTATGCTGGGGAGTCGCACCGAAGCGGAAGACGTTTTGCAAGATGCCTATCTGCGCATCTATGACGCGACGGACATTGCAAACCGCGAGGCCTATCTGGTTACCACGGTCACGCGGCTCTGCATCGATCGCCTCAAGAGCGCGCAAATGCGGCGGGAGGCTTACGTCGGGCCGTGGTTGCCCGAGCCTGTGTTCGATGTCGAGGCGCTCTCTCCGCAGACGACCCTGGAACTGGCGGAGGATCTCTCGTTCGCGTTGATGCTCGTGCTGGATCGATTGTCCCCCATGGAACGCGCCGCCTTCCTTCTACACGATATCTTCGATCTGGAATTTGCGAAGGTCGCAGCGGTGCTGGGCAAGAGCGAAGCGGCCTGTCGCCAGTTGGCCTCCCGCGCACGGCGGGCCGTAAAGGCCCGGCGCCCCACCGAACCCATTCCGATGGAGCGACAAACGGCGTTGCTGGCGGCTTTCGCTAGCGCAGTTTCGAATGACGATCTCGCGGCACTGATGATGCTGTTACGAGAAGATGCGGTGCTGTTGTCCGACGGCGGCGGCATCAAGCTTACGGCGCTGAACGCGATCGTCGGCGCCGATCGAATCGCCCGCTTCATCATCGGAACGAAGCGAAAGTTCGCTGGGCGTGGATTGGCGCTGCGGCATGACGCGCGTACGGTCAACGGCGCTCTTGGTGTGATGACCTACCTCGGCGACGACGTGGAGCAGGTGATGTCGCTATGCATGGATCGCGAAGGAATTGCGGCGATATATATCGTGCGCAATCCCAAGAAGCTGACGCATCTCGCGGCCTTGCACTCCAGTCGCGCAACGTCCGGCTGATCCCCGAGCCCAGCCGCACCAGCGACGCGTCGCCCAGTCACCGGGTGCTGGTCGGCCGGGTCGAGATTGGCGCCGCCTGGACCAGGCGTTCGAACGAAGGTCGCGAGTATCTTGGCCTCAAGCTCGACGAGCCGAGCTTCTCCGCGCCGATCTTTGCGAACCTCTTCGAGGACAGCGACGGCAAGGCGCACTCGCTCATCTGGTCGCGCCAGAGCCGGCGGTCAGGCGACTGACCGGCCTACCGCGCCCGGCTCGCGCCGGGCGCGGTAGTCCCATTGCGCGGGAAGGGGGAAGGCATGCGGTCGCTCGCGAGGTCGCGAGCGGAGTGTTCCAAGGGATGCGCGCGATGTTCGGGGAGTCGTGTCGATGCTATCGCGCACATCGGGAGAGCCGGGCAATGCCGCGGCGCAGTTGAGCCGATGCGGCAAAAGTGGCATCGTCTGCGGCAACGGCGATGACTTCGCCGATCGCGATGTCGGCGGCTGTAGATCGCAGACCGCGGTCGGCGAAGAGGCCGAGCATTATTCACAATGCACCTTGCGCACGCAGTTCACCGTACGCATCCATGCTGCCCATAAAGGGCTGTATCTAAACGGTTTCCCGAGAATTTCGATCGCCGCCTAGACACATCTTCTCTACCGGATTCGGTCTTCCGGATCAACCCAAATCAGGCCGAATCTCTCCGACCGATGGCTTCGACGCTTTCGCCGACGTCATCCCTATAGATATGGATCGAGCGGCAGAAATCGACCACTTCGAGCCATTCCAGGTTGAGCTTGCAAATGGCCGGCTCGGACAGAACCGGCCATTCCCTCCCCGTCGGGGCGCTTGGCAGGAACGCGCCCCAATTGACGCCATTCTGACCGCTGGGTCCTTACCTTGAAACCCGCCATTCGGTCATGTGCCAATGACGGCTGATATCAGCGGTCTAAACTAGACTGTTATCAAATCGGCGAGCTTCGCCGCCAACTCTGCCAGCGTATCTTCCGTGGTGTTTAGTCCGTCTCGCGATAATAATAGGGAACTTACTTCGCGTAGTTCATCATATGTTGTCTGATGCACGATGGGAACGAGCCGCTCACCTTGGAGGAGGGCCGAAAGTTCCTTGTCAGCGACACCTTCTGTGGGGAGGCTGCGAAGCATCGCGGGAGTCACCAACACGATCCCAACTCGCGAGTTCGCCAAGCCCTTGTCGATGGCGCGCATGAAGGGAACGCCGAGGCCAATGTCCTTTTCGCTGAACCAAACCCGGACACCGCGAGCCTCAAGCAGGTCATGCAGTTCTTGGGCAGCCCCCTTCCGGTCTTCCCAAGCGTGGCAAAGGAAGACATCCCGAAGATCAGGTTGCTTGGCGGCCAAGTTCTCGACATTGGCGCGGACCGGCGTGAGTTCCCGCACTTCTGCGGGGGTGTAGAATACGGTCGAACCGGGTTTCGACCAACTCGCTCTTACCCGAGCGTTTCCGCGTCCATTCATTCGAACTCGCCTGCACTCAGAACGGCACTGAGCATCGGCTCACCAAACCGAAGCACCCTTGGACCACCATCAGGTCGAGCGGATGAACCGCACCATCAAGGGCGCCATGGAGCGCGGATATCAGCCGGTATTCCCGTTCCACCGCATGTGCGGAAGGCAAGAGCGCCGAAGGACAAAGGCACCTCCAGTGCCGCCGATCCGGTAAGTGGGGTTGGACTGGCCCTCAGAAAACTTTTCGAGCGTCTCGATATCCCCGAGCTCCGGCAGCCGGCTTTTCAGCCAATTGCGTAGCTTGCCAATGTCGATGAAACTCAAGTCGCCCTCTCTGATATTGAGCGAGCCGAACACGCCCGGGGAAAGCTGTTAGGGGTCGGAGATTCAATCGTTGCCCCACGCGTTATCTCTCAGGCATGGTAGATGTCTCGACCGCCGCCTCGCACGAGGAACAGCATGGCGAGACCAATCGCCAGCAGCAGCAACAGCATTGCAAAGCCGCCCTGCTGGGTTCCCGATATCCGAGTTCCCAGATTGACGAGTGTTGGAGCGAGCCAGGCGGTGGCCACGCCTGAAAGCGCATAGACGCCGAAGAACGTACCGGTCTGCTCGGGCGGTGTGAGTCTCGTCAGCAACGTCCGGCTGGATGCATATTGCCCCGTAATGAACATCGCGTTGGAAAAATTCACAAGCAGATAGAACAGGTCTGGCGCGGTGTCGAAGAATGGGGCGTCCCAAAGTGGCGCGTGCGCGGAAGAATCATAGGGCCAGAAGAAGATCTGGTCGGGGCGCATTCCGAGCATGGATGCAAGACCAAGCATCGACATGAAGATAGAGATGCGAAGCGAAATGTTAGGCCCGAAGGTCGCATCCATCCACCGTGCGATAAAACCGCCAAGCACGGCCACGCTGCTCAGAAGGATACCAAAGATTAACATCTCCAGCGCGGTCCACCGCATCACGCCGACCGCAAACAGGCCACCATAGATCAGCACCCCGTTCATCCCGTCGACGAAGAACATGCGCGCGCCGATGAAGATCGCCGCATTCTTGAAATGGCTGATTGTCCTGACCATTCGAAACAGCTCGCGCGCGCCTTCGTTCAGCGCCCGCATCGGCCGTACGCCTGTCGACGGTGCATCGGGCGTCAGGAAGAAGAAGGGTATCGAGCCGAACAGCAACAATCCCGCGGACATGAGCGCCACAACACGTTCATGTTCATGAGTAGCCGTATCTAATCCGAACAGGGGAACGGGCGGTACCCAACTCCAGTCAACCGTTCCGGGCAATGCGAACGCCCAAGCCGTGAAACCGAGCGCGATAACGGCAAACAGATTGCCACAGGAAAGCGCCAGGCTCGATGCCCGGTGAGCGCCACGGAGCCCGGCCGCGCGAACGAGCAGGGAATTGTGGAGGATTTCGGAATAGTTGAACAGCACCTGGGCCAGGGATGCGAAGAGCATTACTGTGAATACCGAAAGGCCAGAGCCATCGGGCTTGCCCCACCACAAAGCTGCGGTAAATCCGATCATCAGGCTTACAACAATGCTCAGCAGTCGTTTGCGTTCCCCCAGACGATCAATCGATGCGCCCAGAAATGGCGCTGTTGCCATGACCACCCAACCGATGATCTGTTGCCAGTGGGAAATGATCTCCTGCCCTCTAACGGGATCGCCGACCAGTGTCCGGGAAACATAGGGCATGTAGATGTAAATGGTGATCAGGATGAGAAAAGGTGTGCGGCCCCCTTCGAAGATCACCCAGGCAAGGCCGCCGCGATTCAATTTCCCTTTATCGTCAGTGCCAACCTTAACATGGGAAACGGGTTCTGCCGCTACTATCATTTCCATGACCGCTCTCTCCACAATCGGCAGAGATAGGTTTCTCGCCATTTTTCTTTTTGCGGATCATTCGATCCTCACGCCGGCAAAGCCGGTATGCGCAAACGGATTCCGCATCCGACAATCTAAAGCCGGTCTGGGTAAAAGGAATTGCTGCTACACGTCGAAAAGTTGGCTTTTGCCGCCACTGAATGATGACGGCTCAAGTACGTCGTGCAGCCCGCATCCGCCCTAAGCCGGATCCAGACAGACACAAAGCCATCCCCGCGCTCACAGGGCCACGTCTCCCAGCGTGCGGGGACGCAGGAACGGCAGAGATGAGGACAAGCCGCCATCGACAATCAATGCGTGGCCGTTGATGTAACTAGCCTCGTCGGATGCGAGGAAGGTGATTGCGGACGCTATATCGGCTTTCACGCGAAGTTGTTATCGCTGGTTCGGCACGTCACCGCGAACGCTCAGAAAACAAGAGAAAGCCAGGTGCGATTAACGAGGTGTGCGACCCGCATCACAAAACAATCCATAAAATCATCGAGCCCTCCATATTTCATGAAGGAGTCGAAATGATTTCTTCAGCGAGCAAAATCTACACAGTAGATCATGCTCAGACAATCTTGACGAGCATCTTGCCCATATTGCCGCCAGTAAAGAGCTGAAGGAAACCGTCAAGGGCATTTTCTATTCCATCGACCACCGTTTCCTCCCACTTGATCCGCCCCTCGAAAATCCATTGCGGCATATCGCGCAGGAAAGCTTCCTTTAGACCCGGTGTGCGTTCGGCGAGCGTCGAGTTGATAAAACCCTCCATGCGGATGCTCTTTAGAACGATATTCATGATGTTATATGGGCCCGGCCGGCGGCCGACATCGTTATAGGTTGCGATCATTCCACATTCGACAAAACGCGCGAACTGATTGGCCGTTGCCAGCGCCACCTCAAGATGTTCAGCGCCAACATTGTCGAAATAGATATCGATACCCTGCGGCGCGGCAGTCCTGACTGCCTCCAGAAGGCTCGGCACGGCCTTGTAATTGATGGCGTGATCGGCGCCATGATCGAGCACCCAGGCACATTTTTCATCAGATCCTACCGAAGCCACGACCTTCAGATCCTTGATTTTGGCGATCTGGCATACATAGGATCCCACCGCACCCGCTGCGCCGGATACGAACACAGTTTCTCCGGGTGTCGGCTGTCCCAGTTGAAGAAGGCCCGAATAGGCGGTGAGCCCCGGCATGCCCAGAACGCCGAGATATGCCTGTTCGCCTATCCCCGAAGGGCAGCAAATCTTTTCCAGTTGGCCGGCCGGTACGACGAATGCCTCACGCCAGCCCATGATTGAAAGCACCAGATCGCCCGGTTCAAAGGCCGGATCGGCTGATTCGATCACTTCGCCTACCGCAGTACCGTCCATGGCCTCGCCTAGATTGAACGGTGGAATGTAGCTGTCCTCCATCCCGATCATTCGAGGGCGCATATATGGATCGACCGACATCCAGCGGTTGCGGACCAGAACCTCGCCAGGACCGGGGGCACCGACCTCGATCGTCCGCATCTCAAAATTCTCGAGTGTGGGCATGCCCTTCGGACGCGACATCAGGTGCAGTTGACGAAATTTGACACTCATTGAAGAACCTCCGAGGATTATGATTGGACGATAAATCCCTTTATGTCCGGAAAGCGGCGTTTGATCATTCAGCCCGCCTGTGCATAACCTACAGCGGCCTTCACCTCGAGGAACTCGCCGAGCGCCAGTTCACCCCATTTGCGGCCGTTGCCCGACATCTTGTAGCCACCAAATGGCGCGTTCAGATCCGGCGCGGCGTCATTGATGTAGATCTGCCCCGCCCGGATCTGACGCATCACCCGCCGGGCATTTTCGATATTGCCGCTCTGGACGTAACCGGCGAGCCCGTAGGGCTATCGTTCGCGAGTTCGATCGCATGCGCCTCGTCCTCATAAGTGAGAATTGCGAGCACCGGCCCGAAAATCTCCTCACGTGAACTGATCGCGCAGGGCGGTCTTGAGAAGCTTCCCCGTCGGCCCGTGGGGGAGGCTATCCACGAATTCGATGGTTTCGGGAATCCACCAGCGGGCAACCTTGCCGGCCAGAAACTGGCGAAGGTCGCTGGCCGATAATGTGCTGTCCGGGCGGCGAACGCAGATCAGTAGTGGACGTTCGTCCCACTTGGGATGGGGGACGCCGATCACCGCCGCTTCCGCGATCGCTTCATGGTCCATCGCGGCATTTTCGAGGTCGACTGAGCTTATCCATTCGCCGCCGGACTTGATTACGTCCTTGGCCCGATCGACGATCTGCATATAGCCATCAGGGTCGATCGTTGCGATGTCGCCGGTGTCGAACCAGCCGTCCTCCCTGGCGCCTGCCGTGCTCCCTTCATATTCCGACAAAACCCAATGGCCACGTATCATCAGATGGCCGAACGTCTTGCCGTCCCGGGGCAGTTGTTTCCCGTAATCGTCCTCGAGCCTCAGCTCCACGCCATAGACCTCGCGACCCTGCTTCGTCTGAAGTGCCGCCCGGTCATCGGTGGACCACGCGTCATGCTTTCGCTTGAACTGGCAGAAGGTGCCGATCGCGTTGGTTTCAGTCATGCCCCAGCCCTGCAGGACGCGCACGTCATGATCGAATTCGAGCGCGCGGATCAGGGCCGGGCTGGGTGGCGCCCCGCCGGTCGAGATTCGCTTCAGCGTTGAAAAACGCTTCTTCGTGCTATCGAGATAGGCGAGCAGATTGAGCCAGATCGTCGGCACGCCGGCGGCGAGGGTCACCGCTTCGGCCTCGCACAACTCGTAAAGGCTGGCGCCGTCCAGCATGGGGCCGGGAAGCACGATTTTCGCGCCCACCATCGGAAGCGAATAGGGGAAGCCCCATGCGTTGACGTGAAACATCGGCACGATGAGCATCACCGTCTCACGGGCCGAGAGATTGAGTCCGTCGGGAAGGGCGCTTCCATAGGCTGCCAGGATGGACGAGCGATGGGTATAGGCAACGCCCTTCGGCCGGCCGGTGGTGCCGGAGGTATAGCAAAGCCCACTGATGCTGTTTTCATCGACGTCCGGCCAATCAAAGGGCTCATCGGAATGGTCCGCGAGCAGGGTCTCGTAGCTCAGCAACCCATCGATACCGGCTGCGCGCGTGGTCTCCTCGTCGGCAAGCAGCACCAGTGTCTTGATCGTTTCGAATTCCGGGATCAGCTCCTTGACCAGGTCTATGAAGCTGCTGTCGAAGAACAGGATTTCGTCGCGGGCATGGTTTGCGATCCACGCGATCTGTTCGGCATGAAGGCGCGGGTTGAGCGTGTGGCAGGCCGCACCCAGGCCGCCGATGCCGTAATAGAGCTCGAAATGGCGGTAACCGTTCCATGCAAGCGTGGCGACGCGTGTGCCCCGCTCTACGCCGAGATTGGTCAAGGCGCGCGCCAGCCGGCAAACGCGTCGATAGACGTCGCGGTAGCTGTAGCGATGAATGTCGCCCTCAATGCGGCGAGAAACGATCTCCACATCCGGGTGGTTGCGTTCCGCGTGTCGCAACAGGTCGATCACCCGGAACGGGAATGTCATCATGGAGCCGGTCACGGGCGTCCCTCTCGAAAAGGCGATGATTCGATGGGTTCAGTTGGCCGCCGATATGTGCTGCGCCAGTGCATCCCTGATCTCCTCGATCGATGCGGGATCGTCTATCGTCGGCGGCACCGTGAACGGCATCCCGTCGGCCAGCGCGCGTACGGTGCGGCGCAGGATCTTGCCCGATCGTGTCTTGGGTAGCCGCGGCACGATGACGACATGCCGAAATGCGGCGACAGGGCCGATGCGCTGCCGCACTGCCCCCACCAGCCGGTCTTCGAGTTGCCGGGGATCCACATCCCGTCCTGCCTTGAGGACGACAAGGCCGATCGGCACCTGGCCCTTGAGCTTGTCCTGCGCGCCCACCACCGCGCATTCGGCGACGTCGGCATCGTCGGCCAGGATCTCTTCCATCGATCCCGTGGAGAGGCGATGGCCGGCGACATTGATAACGTCGTCGATGCGTCCCATGACATGGATGAAGCCGTCGTCATCGCGCACCGCCGCATCGCCCGTCAGGTAATGGCCAGGATGGTCCGCGAGATAGACCTGGTGGAAGCGGGCATCGGCGTTCCACAGAGTTGGCGAGCATCCGGGTGGCAGCGGCTGCCTGATCAGCATGGTCCCCTGAGTATCCACAGGGCAGGCGCGCCCTTCGTCATCAACGATCTCGAACACGAAGCCCGGCACGGCACGTCCGGCGCTGCCGGGCCGGGTCCAGGTGTCGCCGAGGCCGGGAAATGCGGACAGCGCCGGCCAGCCGAGCTCGGTCTGCCACCAATGATCGATCACCGGCTTCCCCAGAATTCCCCGCGCCCATTTCACCGTATCCGGATCCGCGCGCTCGCCGGCCAGGAACAGGGAACGCAGGGTGCTGATATCAGCGCGCTCGATCCATTCGCCGGTGGGATCCTCCCGCTTGATGGCACGCAGGGCGGTCGGCGCGGTGAAAAGGGTGGCGACCTGATGCTTTTCGATCGTTCGCCAATAGGCCCCGGCATCGGGCGTGCCGACCGGCTTGCCCTCATAGAGTATCGTCGCGCAGCCGTTTAGCAGCGGCCCGTAAACGATATAGCTGTGCCCGACGACCCAACCTATGTCTGATGCGGCCCAGAATACGTCGCCAGACTGTGTGCCGTAGATGTGGCGCATGGACCACAGGAGGGCGGTCATGTAGCCGCCCGTATCACGGACCAGCCCTTTGGGGCTTCCCGTCGTACCCGACGTATAGAGGATGTAGAGCGGATGGGTGGAGGGCACCATGGCTGCGGGCGCCGGGGTTGCCGCATCAACCATCGCGTCGAAATCGACATAGCGATCGTCCGCCATGCGCGACGGGCCCACATCTCGCTGCTTCATGACAACAAGCCCCGGCCGATGGCGCGCCATCGACAGCGCCTCCTCCACCATCGGCCCGTAGGAGACGACCCGGCCCGGCTCCAGGCCACACGATCCGGCGACAATGGCCGTGGGGCGACAATCGTCGATGCGCGACGCCAGCTCGGTCGCCGCAAAACCGCCAAAGACCACCGAATGGGGGGCGCCGATTCTGGCGCATGCAAGCATTGCGACCACCGCATCGGGTATCATCGGCATGTAGATGACGACCCGATCGCCCATACCGACGCCATGGTCGCGCAGGGCCCCGGCAAAGCGCGCTACCCGGTCGAGCAGTTGCGTGAAGGTGAAGCGCGTCGTGGCGCCTTCATAGGCTGACTCATGGATCAGCGCGATCTGGTCGCCGCGCCCTTCGCGGACGTGACGATCCAGCGCGGCCTCGGACATGTTCGTTGTACCGTCGGGGAACCACTGGCCAGCCGGAGCACCGTCGGCACTGAACGCGATCCGAGGCGGCTTGTGCCACCATCCGGCGGTGGAGGCTTCCAACCAGAACGATTCCGGCGCGGCCCGCGCCTGTCGATAAATGTCTTCGTAGGAAATCGACATCGAGAATGCTTCCGGCGCTTGAAGTTAATTTCGTGTCGCCTCCAGCCAAGCCGATTGGACGAAAGCGCGCTAGAAAGTGCACTAACGATTTTACGGGAATAATGTCAAATAAAAACTAGAATAAATCAGGACGATATGTAAGTAAAACATGTAATGAATTCAGTATTACATGAATTGAATTCGTGCAATTTAGAGAAACTGGGAAATTACACAGGGTTTTTAGCAGATGCCACCGTGTCGTGCGTATCGAAAGCTTGTCGACCGATAAAGTTGACCCCAAGGCAGGTGGTTGTGCGCGCGGTGCCGCTCGTATGATATGTTAATCGCAACCAGGGCCGAATTCGAAGCCCCTGATGAATGCGTGCGGCCAAAAGGCGGTTGAGGATGCTGGGAGATCTTATGCGATTGAAAGATAAAGTTGCCTTTGTCACGGGCGGTGCGGTCGGAATGGGCAGGGCGTTCGCGGTCGCCCTTGCGGCAGAAGGCGCGCGTGTCGTTGTCGCGGACATAGCGGAAGAAGGTGGCCGCCAAACCGCCGAGCTGCTCCGCAGCGCCGGCCATAATACCATTTTCGTCCGGCACGACGTTACCGACGAAGCATCATGGGAAGCAGCGCTTGCGGCCACGAAGGCCGAGTTCGGGCGGCTCGACATTCTGGTGAACAATGCCGGCATTGCGCCGGGGGCGTCGGTCGAGGATTGCTCGCTTAACCAGTGGAACAAGGTGCTGGCCGTGAATCTCACCGGCGTGTTCCTAGGTTGCAAGCTTTCCATCCCTCTCATGCGGGAGGCTGGCGGCGGATCGATCATCAATATCTCTTCCATCTGGGGCATTGCCGCCGATCAGGTCGTGGTCGCCTATTGCGCCAGCAAGGCGGGCGTGCGCGGCCTCACCAAATCCGCCGCGCTCCATTGCGCGACGGAGAAGACCGGCATCCGAGTAAATTCCGTGCATCCGGGATTTGTAAGGACGCCGATGGTCGAAGAAGGGATTGGCTCGCTGTCACCCGAGGCAGCCCAAATCTATAACTCTCGTACGGTGGACCGCATCCCGATGGGGCGGATCGGCGAGCCGGAGGATTTGACGGGCGTGGTCCTTTTCCTGGCTTCCGACGATTCGCGCTTCATGACCGGCGCCGAACTGGTCGTCGACGGCGGAACGCTTTGCCACTGAGCCCGTGCCGGACCGCTCTTCGATGCGACGGCAGGAATTGCAAATCGGGAGATGAACATGCGCGACTATCGGAAATTCTACATCGATGGCCATTGGGTTGATCCGATTTCGGCGCAGGATCTTGAGGTCATCAATCCCGCCACCGAGGAAGTGGCTGGCGTGATCAGCCTTGGCAGTGCCGCCGATGTCGATGCTGCGGTCGCGGCGGCGCGCATGGCATTTCCATCATTCTCCGCCACGAGCCGCAACGATCGCCTCGATCTGCTGCGCGCCGTCGCCGCCGAATATGAACGCCGGATTGGTGAAGTGGCCGCCGCGATCACGGAGGAGATGGGCGCGCCTGATTGGCTGGCGAAAGGTGCGCAGGCGCCGATCGGAGCGGGGCATCTCGCGACGGCGATCAAGGCGCTGGAGAATTTCCAGTTCGAGGAACGCAAGGGCACGACATTGATCGCGAAGGAGCCGATCGGCGTATGTGCCTTCATCACGCCGTGGAACTGGCCGATCAATCAGATCGCTTGCAAGGTTGTTCCAGCTCTAGCGGTGGGCTGCACGATGGTGCTCAAGCCGTCCGAGATTGCACCGTTCTCCGCGCAATTGTGGACAGAGATACTCCATGCGTCAGGCGTTCCCGCAGGCGTCTTCAACCTCGTGAACGGCGACGGCCCGACTGTCGGCGCGGCACTCTCCCGGCATCCGGACGTCGATCTCGTCAGTTTCACCGGCTCGACGCGCGCAGGCATCGAGGTAGCGCGCGATGCAGCGGCGACGGTGAAACGTGTACATCAGGAACTCGGCGGCAAATCGCCCAACGTGATCCTTCCCGACGCTGATATCGCCAAGGCCGTGGCCAGTGGTGTGAAGGCGATCATGACCAATTCGGGTCAGACCTGCACCGCGCCGACCCGCATGCTGGTGCCGCAGGCGGCTAATGAGGAAGTCAAGCGCGCGGCAAAGGCGGCTGCGGAGACGATTACGGTCGGTCCGCCCGGCGGCAAGGTCACTATCGGCCCCGTCGTTTCCGCTGCCCAATGGTCGAAGATCCAGGCCCTCATCCAGACCGGAATCGACGAAGGGGCCACCCTGCTCGCGGGAGGCGTCGGGCATCCGGACGGTCTCGAAAAGGGCTACTATGTGAAGCCGACCGTGTTCGCAGACGTGACGCCGGACATGACCATCGCCCGTGAGGAGATTTTCGGGCCGGTGCTCGCAATTCTCACTTATGAGGACGAGGCGCATGCGATCGAACTCGCGAACGA
>Ga0207641_10003899_pt1 | contig 13055 bp, 10 predicted proteins | sample KBSSwiS62_FD_184306 | JGI IMG/M metagenome (GOLD analysis project Ga0207641, IMG submission 184306) | Switchgrass rhizosphere microbial communities from Kellogg Biological Station, Michigan, USA - KBS Switchgrass S6-2 (SPAdes) (version 2) | ecosystem: Host-associated > Plants > Roots >... | reverse complement strand
GCCTCGGCTGCGCTTCGCCGGCACGCGGCACGGCAGTGGGCGACAAGGGGGGCGTCGTCGCGGCCAGCGAGGGCGCCGGTTGTGGCGCCGGTGCGGGCGGACCGACGAACGGCCTCGGCGGCATTGGGACCGTCGCCGCCGGCGGCGTCTGGGTGCCAGCTGCCGGCGGCGTTTGCGTCGTCGGCGCCAGCGCCGCCTGGCCGGCCGCCGCCGGTGGGGTTTGCATCTGGACTGTCGCCGCCGGTGGCGTCTGGACTGTCGTCGCCCGCGGCGCCTGCATGGCGGGCGGCAGCGCCGACGGCACGCGCCATGCTTCAGCGAGTCTGACCGGCGCCTGGGCACGCGGCATGTCCGGCGCCCTGCCGGTCGGACTCGCGGCCGGCGCGGGGACCGGCGAGATCGAGAAGCCTGGCGACGCCGAGGCGGTTTCGGTGACGGGCTTCGCTGCGGGCGCCCGCACGATCGGCGCCGGCGCCCCATATGTCGGCCCGGTTCCGGCGCCGATCGTCCGCGTCTGGGTGCCCGTGACGGCGAGCAACGATGTCCCCGGTGAAGTTGTCTGAGCCGGTGAAGTCGTCCGGCCCGTTGACGTCGTCGCGGGCGTCGCCGGCGCAGGCTCGCCCCGCCGATCGCGCTGGGCATCCGCCCGCGACACTTCGGCGGGCGGGCGCTCGCCGGAGGTCTCGGCCACGGCGAAACGCTGCCGTGTCACCGCCGCCGGCGATCCGGGCTGCGCCTCGTCATCCGAATCCCGCGACGATCGTCGGGCGACGCCCGCGCCGGCATCGCCCGCTGACGATGCGCTGCGCGCGACGGAATAGCCCGGCCGGCGGCGCGGCTCGCGCGAGACCGTCCGGCGCGATCGCGTCGGTTCGACATCGTCCGGGCGCGGCGCGGGTTCGCCGGCTGATGCGAGCGCGGCATCGCCCTGCGGACGCCCGGCAGAGTCGCGCGACCAGTTGTCGCCCTTTTCGATCGCGGCATAGCGCGCGCCGTTGGCGGGCAATTGCCCGAGATGGACCGCCAGCGCCTTCTGCTGCGGATCGAGCGCGGCGAGCCGGCCGAAGAAGGGCGACATCGCCGTCGCCGCGGCCGCCGGCATCACCGCGCGTGCGATGCTGCGCGCGCCATCGGCATCCCCGTTCATCGCCAGCACGAACGCCCGCACCCGCCACGCGCCGATATCGCGTTTGCGCAGCAGCGGGTCGATCATCGTCAGCGCCTCGGCGCGATTGCCGGTGATGCCCAGCGACAAGGCATAGCGGCGGGTGGTTTCATCGTCGGGACCCGCGCGCAGTGCCAACGCGTAGTCGCGCTGCGCCTTCAACGGTTCGCCGGTCAGGTCGTAGGCGAGTCCGCGGTCGCGGGCATAATCCGCCTCGGGCGCGCCCAGCGCGGTGGCATCCCTGAACAGGCGCAGCGCATCTTCGGGTCGCTCGAGCATCAGCAGCGCGCTCGCCATGCCGGCCTTGGCGCCGCCGCTGCGCGGCGCGACATCCTCGGCCCGCGCGAACAAAGTGAAGGCGGCGTTGGCGTCACCGAGCCGAAGCGCGGCCTTGCCCGCGCTCAGCAGCGCATCGACGTCGCGCGGATTGGCGGCGAGCACGCGCATGTTGCGCGCCAGTTCATCGGCGATCGGCGTGAGCGGCTGGACGATTTCGTTGGGGTCGCGCGGCGCGGCGCGGATGATGTCCGTGGTCTGACCGGGCACGGCCTGGGCGTCGACGCGTGACGCGGCAGCAACCAGCGCCATCGCGGTTAGCGCCAGCAGCCGGGATTTGCTGTCATATGCCATGATTATGACCGGATAGAGCGGACCGGCCCCCGAACGGCAACCGGCCCGCGCGCGGAATCGCGGCGGGCCGGTCTGTGCCGGGGACGAAACGGCACCGTATCGATCGGTGCCGCGCGCCGTCCGACGATCAGCGTCTTACTGGTTGTTCTGGCGGTTGAGGAACCGCGGAATGTCCAGTGGATCGGCATTGGCATCGGCTTCCGGGCCAGGCGTCCTGGCGCTGCTCCGGGTGATGTTCGACATCCGCTCGAACAGCGTGCCGCCGCCACCGCCGATGCGGGGCGCCGGCGGAACGGTGCGCGGCTTGATGAAGCCACGGTCCGACGGCAGTTCCTCGTCCTCGGCGATCACGACTTCGGGCGGCGGCTGGATCTCGCTGCCGTCGAGCAGCAGTTCGCCGGGACCGGCCGGAGTGTCGAGCGTCAATTCGCCGGGCACCGGCTGGCCGGCGACCGCATCGTCCTCGAAGCGCAGCACGCGGGCGGGCGGCGGCGCGACGACGGTCGGCGGTTCGGGCGCTTCGAGCACCAGCGGTTCGGGTTCGGGAGCGGGAGCGGGTGCAGGCGCCGCGGCCTTCTCGACCGCCTGCTCGCGCACTGGCGCGAACGAGGGCGCGTCATAGCGCACGGTCGGCGCGGCCGGCGGCGTTTCGTCGATCTTGCGCGCGTTCGGGAAGGAGAACACACGCGCCGGCTCCGCCGCGGAGGAGATTTCCGCTTCGATTCCGGTTGCGACGACCGAAACGCGGATCTTGCCTTCCAGATCGTTGTTGAACGCCGAACCCCAGATGATGTTGGCATCGGGATCGACCAGCTCGCGGATGTGGTTGGCGGCCTCGTCGACTTCGAGCAGGCGCATGTCGTCACCGCCCGTGATCGAGATGATGACGCCCTTGGCGCCCTTCATCGACACGCCGTCGAGCAGCGGATTGGCAATCGCCTTTTCGGCGGCGTGGATGGCGCGATTGTCGCCTTCCGCCTCGCCGGTGCCCATCATCGCCTTGCCCATCTCGCCCATCACCGAACGGACGTCGGCGAAGTCGAGGATGATCAGGCCCGGCATGACCATCAGGTCGGTGATGCCGCGGACGCCCTGCTGGAGGACCTCGTCGGCCATCTGGAACGCTTCCTTGAAGGTCGTGTTCGCATTGGCGATCAGGAACAGATTCTGGTTCGGGATCACGATCAGCGTGTCGACATGCTTCTGCAGCTCGGCAATGCCGGCGTCGGCCGCCTTGGAGCGGCGCGAGCCTTCGAAGCTGAACGGCTTGGTGACGACGCCGACGGTCAGGATGCCCTTGTCGCGCGCGGCCTTCGCGATCACCGGCGCGGCGCCGGTGCCGGTGCCGCCGCCCATGCCGGCGGCGATGAAGCACATATGCGCGCCCTCGAGCGCCTTTTCGACCTGCTCGAGCGTCTCTTCGGCGGCGGCGCGGCCGATTTCGGGCCGCGACCCGGCGCCGAGGCCCTGGGTGATGCGCAGCCCGAGCTGGATGCGATGCTCGGCCGAACTGGTGTTGAGCGCCTGCGCGTCGGTGTTGCAGACGATGAAGTCGACACCCTGCACCTGGCTGGCGATCATGTTGGCGATGGCGTTGCCGCCGGCCCCGCCGACACCGATGACGCTGATGCGAGGACGAAGCTCGTCGACCTGCGGCGGAATGAATTCGATACTCACTGGCTCATCTCCCCTGGCTCACCGACCGACGATAGCGTGACCCCGGGATTCTTATGAATCATCCGAGTCTCCAAATCGACATAAAAGTTAATGTTCATGCATATTTCCCTAGTAACCGCTCCGGAATGCGGAAATGAGCCTGTGGATCCAGGCGCTTCCATTCGCGCGGTGGACTGTCTGGTGCGCCGGCATGATGGCCCTGAGGTCCACCGGATTGGCCGCGGCATAGTGAACGAGGCCAGCCAGCGTTGCGAAGGCCGGGCCGCTGTGCGCCTCCGGCATGGCGGCCAGGCCACGCGGCCTGCCCACCCTCACCGACCGCCCCAAATTACCCTGGGCATAATCGGCAATTCCCTTGAGTTCGGCGCCGCCGCCGGTCAGCACCACCTGCCGACCGACCGGCCCGCCGAAGCCGAGATCCTTCAGCGCCTTGCCGATCTCGCCCATCAGATGCTCGAGCCGCTGGCGGATCACCGCGATCAATTGCGCACGGGTGATGCGCGTGCCCTCGCTGCCGTCCTGCTCGGCGCTGATCGGCATCACCTCGATCATGTCGTGATTGTCGCGCGGGGACGCGGTCGCCGAGCCGTAGAAGCATTTCATCCGCTCGGCCTGCGCACGGCTGGTGCCGAACGCCGAGGCGAGATCGTCGGTGATGTCGGCGGCGCCGAACGGCAGCGAGGTGAGGCCCACCAGCATGCCGCCGCAGAACAGGGAGATGTTGGTGACGCCGGCGCCGAGTTCGACGAGGGCGACGCCCAGTTCGCGCTCCTCGGCGGACAGGCAGGCCATGCCGGTCGCGACCGGCGAGGCGATGATCGCCTTGACCGCCAGATGCGCGCTCGCAACGCACAGTCCGAGATTGCGCACCGGCGACCCGTCGGCCGCGACGACATGGATGTCGACGCCCAGCCGGTCGGCATGGAGGCCCAGCGCGTCCTTGACGCCGGTCAGCCCGTCGAGCGTGTAGAGCGCCGGCTGCGCGTGGAGGATCATCCGCCCTTCGGGATCGATCGAATTCTTGCCGGCCGCCAGCAGCTCGTCAATATCGTCCTGCTCGATGCGATGGCCGCCCATCTCGACCTCGACCGAGACGATGTCGCTGACGAGACCGCCCGCCGAGAAGCTGACCCAGACATCCTCGATGTTGACGCCGGCGATCCGCTCCGCCTGCTCGACCGCCTCGCGCACCGCGAGTTCGGTCGCGCGCATGTCGGCCACATAGCCGCGCTTGACGCCGCGGCTCTCGCGCTGGCCGGTGCCGAGCACCTGGATATCGCCGCTTTCGCTGCGCTCGGCAATCAATGCCGAGACCTTCCAGCTGCCGATGTCGACCGCGGTGATCAATTGCCCGCCCCTTGCCTGCGCCATCATGCGTCTCCCTTGAGCACTGCGGTGTCTTCCCGCTCCTTGCGGGCCTTCTCGTCGGTCTTCTTGCTATCGGCGGCGGCACCGGCCTTGCCGGCTGCTTCCACCTTCGCGGTCGCATCGAGCGCCGGCTTGCGCGCGCCCTTGGGCACGCGCACCACGAACTTGTCGGGATCGCGCATGTCGAAACGGGTGAAGCCGCGGCCCAGCAGCCGCTCGACGCCGTCGAGCCGCGCGAACACCACCAGCGCCTTCGCCGCCTCGGCATCGCCTTCGGGCAGGGCCAAGGTCTCGCCCGACTGGAAGCGCAGGTCCCAGCGGCGGTTGCCGATCCAGGTCGCCCCCGCCAGCATCGGCCGCAACGCCGGCGCCGCGTCGACCAGCGCGTTCAGCCGCCCGGTCTGGCGATTGGCGTCGGGACCGATCACCAGCGGGAGATCGGGCATCGCCTCCAGCCGCACCGGCTCCAGCACCACGCCGGTGCCGTCGATCAGGTTCAGCTGCTGGCGGTTCTGCCATACCGCCGCCGGCTTGCGCTCGACGATGTCGACCAGCAGTGTATCGGGCAGCCGGCGCGACACGCGGGCGTCCTCGATCCAGCCGAGCTTCATCAGGTCTGCGCGCACCTTGTCGAGATCGACCAAAGGCATCGCCATCGAATGCTGGTCGAGCGCGATCGCATAGACGGTCAGCCGGTCCATCCGGTCGATGCCGGTCACCTCGACGCGCTTGACCTCGAATCCGGCGCGGCCGCTGGCCTCGGCGAGTTCGGTGGCGATCATGCCGGGCAGGCCGAGATAGCTCGCCGCGGTGATGCCGAGTCCGCCGATCAGCACGACCAGCGACCAGCCGGCGATGCGGCTGAGCGTCGCCGGCGCGATCGGCAGTGCCGCGATCAGCCGCGTCGCCAGCGACGGCTTCTTCTGCGCCGCTGCGCGCTTGCGCTTCGCCACCGCCCGCGGCTTGGGGCCACCCCGCTTGATCGGCCGCTCGTTCATAAAGCCTCCCTGACGATCGCGTCGCACAGGTCGGCATAGCTCATGCCGACATAGCGGCCCTGCTCGGGGACCAGGCTGAGCGGCGTCATCCCCGGCTGGGTGTTGACCTCGAGCAGATAGAGGCCATCGACGCCGCGCTCGTCGTCCCAGCGGAAGTCGGCGCGGCTGGTGCCCTTGCAGCCGAGCACGCGATGCGCCTTCAGCGCCATCTCCATACACGCGTCGGCGATGTCGCCGGGAATGTTAGCGGGGCAGACATGATCGGTCATGCCGTCGGTATATTTGGCGTCATAATCGTAGAAGCCGCTCTTGGGCTTGAGCTCGGTCACCGCCAGCGCGCGGTTGCCGAGCACCGCGGTCGTCAGTTCGCGGCCGCGGATGAACGGCTCGGCGAGCAGGGTCGCGAATAATTGCCACGGCCCCGCGACGTCGCGGCCGATGGGATCGCCATAATTGCCGCCGGCCGTGACGATCGCGACACCGACCGACGAGCCCTCGTTGATCGGCTTGAGCACATAGGGCCGCGGCAGCGGGTCGCCGAGATAGAGGCTCTCGCTCCTGACGACATGGCCGCCGGGCATGCGGATGCCGTGCGGCGCCAGCACCAGCTTGGTCAGCTGCTTGTCGATCGCGATCACCGACGTGGCGAGGCCGCTATGGGTATATTTGAGGCCCATCAGATCGAGCAGCCCTTGCACGGTGCCGTCCTCGCCGGGCGTGCCGTGCAGCGCGTTGAAGACGATATCGGGCGCGGCCGCAGCGAGCTGCCGCGCAACGTCGCGATCCATGTCGATGCGGGTGACGCGATGGCCGATGCTCTCGAGCGCATCCGCCACGCCGTTCCCGCTCATCAGCGAGACCTCGCGCTCGGACGACCAGCCGCCCATCAGCACCGCGATGTGGAGGGTCATGGTGAAGTCCTCCAGGATGATAAGCCCCTCCCCTTCAGGGGAGGGGTTGGGGTGGGGGCGAGCGAAGCGAGCTGTTGCGCCAGCAACAATTCTGGAACGTCAGTCCCCCACCCCAACCCCTCCCCTGAAGGGGCGGGGCTTGAGAACGCTTGCTTCGCTCGCTCCAGCACGCTGTCGACCCACACGCTCACGCCATCACTCCGATCCGCTGGATTTCCCATTCGAGATCCACACCCGAATGCGCCTTGACCCGGCGCCTGACCTCCTCGCCCAGGTCCTCGATCTCCGCCGAACTGGCGCCGCCCAGATTGAGCAGGAAGTTGCAATGCTTCTCGGAAACCTGCGCATCGCCGTTGCGCAACCCACGGCAGCCCGCCGCGTCGATCAGCGCCCAGGCCTTGTGGCCGTCCGGATTCTTGAAGGTCGAGCCGCCGGTCCGGCTGCGCAGCGGCTGGCTCGCCTCGCGCTCGGCGGCGATCCGGTCCATCTCGGCACCGATCACCGCCGGCTCGCCGGACACGCCCGCGAACAGCGCCTCGACCACCACCGCGCCCGGCGGCAGGTCGGCGTGGCGATAGCTATAGCCGAGCCGCGCTGCCGGCCACGTCTCGACACTGCCGTCGCGCAGCACCAAGGTCGCCTCGACGAGGATGTCGCTGGCGTCGCGGCCATAGGCGCCAGCGTTCATCCGCACCGCGCCGCCAACCGTGCCGGGAATGCCGCGCAAAAATTCGAGACCGGCGACGCCGGCGTCGCGCGCGGCGCTTGCGACGCTGATCCCCATCGCCGCCCCGCCCGCGCGCACACGGTTGCCGGGTTCGACCGAGACCCTGGCGAAGCTCTTGGGCAACCGGACGACCACGCCCGGCACGCCGCCGTCGCGCACGATCAGATTGGAGCCGACGCCGACCGGCAGCACCGGAATCGCCGGCGGCAGCGCGGTCATGAACGACGACAGACCCGCCACGTCGCGCGGGCGCACGAGCCACTCGGCCGGCCCGCCGGTGCGGAACCAGATGAAGTCGGCCAGGCTGCCGCCGGCTTCGACACTGCCTTCGAGCGGGGGAAGCGCGAGTGCCGCCACTATTTCACGCCCCACAGTGCAAACCAGCTCTTCCACAGCGACACGTGCGCCGTCGCGGCGTCACCGATCGCCTGCTGCGCATCGGCGATGTCGCCCGCTGCCTTCAGGCCCTGGCGCATCATTTCGAGCTGCTTCTTCTGAACGTCGATCGCCTGTTCCTGGAACACGATCCACTGGCCGAACGGATCGATCATGCCGCCACCGCCTTCCGCGCGGCGCGGATGCCGTCGGCGAGTCCCGCCGCCCATTTGGTGATGTCGCCCGCCCCCAGGCAGACGATGAGATCCCCCGGCTCGGCGACGCCCGCCAGTTCGGCGGCCAGCGCCTGCGGATCGCCGATCACCGCCGCCGCGCGATGACCGCGCAACCGGATGCCGGCGACCAGGGCTGCGGCGTCGACACCGTCGATCGGCGCCTCGCCGGCGGGATAGACCGGCGCGACATAGACCATGTCGGCATCGTTGAAGGCCTGCGCGAACTCGTCCATCAGGCTGTTGAGGCGGCTGAAACGATGCGGTTGGGCGACCGCGATCACCCGGCGGACGGCGCCTTCGCGCGCGGCTGACAGCACCGCGCGGATCTCGACCGGGTGATGGCCGTAATCGTCGATCACGGTCACGCCGTCGACCTCGCCGACCTTGGTGAAGCGGCGCTTGACCCCGCCGAACTTGGCGAAGCCCTGCTGGATCGTGGCATCGTCGATGCCGAGTTCGAGCGCGACGCCGATCGCGGCGAGCGCGTTCTGGACGTTGTGGCGCCCGGCCATCGGCAGCCCGATATTGTGGATCGTCCGGGTCGATCCGTCGCGCTGGCGCACGATCGCGTCGAAATGATTGCCGCCCGGCACCGGCGTGACATTCTCGCCGCGCACGTCGGCCTGCGCCGAGAAGCCGTAGGTCACGATCCGCCGGTCGCGGACGCGCGGCAGGATCGCCTGCACTTCGGGATGGTCGAGGCACAGCAGTGCCGCACCGTAGAACGGGACATTCTCGACGAACTGGACGAACGCATCCTTGACCGCGTCGAACCCGCCATAATGATCGAGATGCTCGGGATCGATGTTGGTGACGACCGCGACCGTGCCGTCGAGCCGCAGGAAGCTGCCGTCGCTCTCGTCGGCCTCGACCACCATCCAGTCGCTCGCGCCCAGCCGGGCGTTGGAGCCATAGCTGTTGATGATGCCGCCGTTGATCACGGTCGGGTCGATCCCGCCGGCGTCGAGCACCGCCGCGATCATCGACGTCGTCGTGGTCTTGCCGTGGGTGCCGGCGACCGCGACGGTCGACTTCAGCCGCATCAGTTCGGCGAGCATCTCGGCGCGGCGGACGACGGGGATACGGCGCGCATAGGCGCGCTCGACCTCGGGGTTGGCGCGCTTGATCGCAGTCGAGGTCACCACCACCGACGCGCTGTCCACATTGGCGGCGTCGTGACCGATGAACACACGGATGCCGAGCTTGCGCAGGCCCTCGATCACATAGCCTTCGGCCACGTCGCTGCCCTGCACGGCATAGCCCATATTGTGCATCACCTCGGCGATGCCCGACATGCCGATGCCGCCGATGCCGATGAAGTGGATCGTGCCGATATCGGCGGGAACGCCCCTCATGCGTAGGCCCCCCCACGCAATGCGCCGATCGCGGCGGGCGGCGGATCGATCGGCGCCGGCTCCATGATCGGTGCGCGGCCGAAGCTCTCGACGAGGTCGGCGAGGTCGCGCACCGCGTCCGGCCGGCCGCAGCCGCGCATCCGGTTCGCGGCATTGGCCAGCGCGCCGGGTTCGAGCGCCAGCTTCTGCATCTGCTTGGCGAGCTCGACGGCAGTGAAGCGCGACTGCGCGATCGCGCGGCTGCCGCCCGCGGCGACCACTTCGGCGACGTTGGCGGTCTGGTGATCGTCGGTCGCCGACGGCAGCGGGATCAGGATCGCCGGGCGGCCGGCGGCGGTCAGTTCGGCGATCGTCGAGGCGCCGGCGCGCGCGATCACGAGGTGCGACCAGCTCAGCCGTTCGGGCATGTCCTCGAGATAGGTGGCGAGATCGGCGGGAATGGCGAGCTCGGCATATTTGGCGCGGACCTGGTCGATATCCTCGGTGCGGCATTGCTGCGTCACCTGCAGCCGGCGGCGCAGGTTGAGCGGCAGCAGCCCCAGCCCGTCGGGCACCACCGACGACAGGATCGTCGCGCCCTGGCTGCCGCCGGTCACGAGCACGCGGAAGATACCATCCTCGGACAGTTCGGGGAACGGCTGCTCGCGCAGTTCGAGCACCGCCTCGCGCACCGGATTGCCGACCAGCCGGGTCTTGGCCTTGTGCTTGTCGGCGAGGCGCCGGACGTTCGGATAGGCGGTCGCGATCGCATCGACGCGGCCGGCCAGCAACCGGTTGACGCGGCCGAGCACGGCGTTCTGTTCGTGGACGATCGTCGGCACGCCATCCTTCAGCGCGGCGAGCAGGGTCGGCAGCGCCGGATAGCCGCCGAAGCCGATCACCGCGCTCGGCGCGAAAATCTCGTTGAGCCGCCGCGCCATGTCGCGCCCGGCGAGGATCCCGCGGGCGGCGCGCAGCCAGCCGATCGGCCCGCCAGCCAGCCGGCCGGCCGGCAGCACATGGGTCTGCGCGCCCTCGAACAGGCCGGGGATTTTCGCGCCGCGATCGTCGGTGACGAGCGCCACGCGATGGCCGCGCGCGATCAGCTCGGTCGCCAGCGCGTGCGCCGGGACCATGTGGCCGCCGGTTCCGCCGGCGGCGAGGACATAGTGACGCGACACGCTCATCGCCCGCTCCATTTCACGACATAGGGTGAGCGCGTGAGAAACGGGTTCCGGCGGGTGAATGCAAGCAGCAATCCGAAGCCGATCGAGAGCGCGAGCATCGACGATCCGCCATAGCTGATGAACGGCAGGGTCATGCCCTTGGACGGCGCCATCTGCACGTTGACCGCCATGTTGATCAGCGCCTGCGCGCCGAACTGCACGGTGAGGCCGGCCGCGGCGAGCACGGTGAAATGATCCTCCTCGTCGAGCAGCTTGACGAACACGCGCACGACGATCGCGAGAAAGACGATCGCGATCGCCAGGCAGGCGATCAGCCCGAATTCCTCGCCGATCACCGAGAAGATATAGTCGGTATGCGCCTCGGGCAGCTTGAACTTCATCGTGCCGCCGCCGGGTCCGGTGCCGAAGAAGCCGCCCGCGGTCAACGTCGCGTGCGCCATGTCGGTCTGGTAGGTGTCCGCCCCCTGCCCCGCGGTTACACCGATGCCGAGCCAGCCATTGATCCGCTGGTTTGCCACCGGATAGAAGAAATAGGCAGCGACCAGGCCGGCAAGCCCGCCACCGATCAGGGTGCCGAGCGCGCGGCTCGACACGCCCGAGATCATCAGCAGCGAGAACCACATCACAGCGAAGATGATGGTCTGGCCGAGATCGGGCTGGTTCATCAGCAGCACCGCGATCGCGCCGGTGAGCAGGCCCGTCAGCGGCACGACCGGCAGCCCGGGATCATGCGCCTTCAGCGACAGCAACCACGCCATGCTGACGACGAACATCGGCTTCAGGAATTCCGACGGCTGGAACTGCGCGAAACCGAAGCCGATCCAGCGCACGGCGCCGTTCACTTCGCTGCCGACCAATGGCACCACCGCCAGCATCACGGTGAAGAAAGCGGCGCCCGCCAGCGCGAAGCGGCGCGCGGCACCCTTCGGCAGCATCGAGACGGCGACCATCACCGGCAGGCTGGCGGCGACCCAGATCAGCTGGCGCCAGAAATAATGCAGGGGTGCGAAGGTGATGCCGCCGCCCGAATAACGCTGCGCCGCCGCCGGGGAGGCGCCGGCGACCGCGATCAGCCCCATCACGATCAGCACCAGCGCGAGCATCAGCAGCACGCGGTCGATCTCCCAGAACCACGTCCCGATCAGCGTGCGATCACCGCGCCCGCCGAGCGAGCGGGCGGCGAAGCCGATCCGCTTCGCGGTCACCTTGCGCGTCGGGCCCGTGCCGGAAATGCCTCCGCTGATGCCGTTCATGCTCCCGTTCATGCCAGCGCCTCCACTGCTGCGCGAAAGGCATCGCCGCGCGCTTCATAATCCCGGAACTGATCGAACGAGGCGCAGGCCGGACTCAGCAGCACCGTTTCGCCGGGCGCCGCGCTGGCCGCGGCACGTTTCACCGCCTCGCACAGCATCTCGCAGTCCTCGACCTTCATGTGCGGCGCGAGCAGATCGCGGAACAGCGCCCCCGCCTCGCCGATCGTGTAGGCGGCGCGGACATGGCCGAAATGCGGCGCGCAGGCGTCGAGATCATCGGTTTTGGCGAGACCGCCGACGATCCAGTGCACCGCCGGATAGGCCGCCAGCGCCGGCGCGGTCGAGGTCGGGTTGGTCGCCTTGCTGTCGTTGACGAACAGCACGCCCCCGCGTTCGGCGACGCGCTCCATCCGGTGCGGCAGGCCGGGATAGGTTTCGAGGGCGCGCCGGATCACATCGTCGCCAATGCCCAGCGCCCGGCCGACGGCGGTCGCGGCGGCGGCGTTCTGGGCGTTGTGCGGACCCTGCAGGCTGGGCCAGCGCGACTGATCGCCGACATCGGTCGAGGCGACGCGGAACAGCCGATGGTTGACGTGCGAAGCGACCGCGCGGCTGGGATCATCCTCGCAGGCGATGACCGCGACTTTGTCCGCGGTCTGCAGCGCGAACAGCCGCGCCTTCGACGAGGCATAATCGTCGAACCCCTCATAGCGGTCGAGATGGTCGGGGGTGATGTTGAGCAGCACCGCGACGTCGCAGTCGAGTCCCGTGGTCAGGTCGATCTGGTAGCTCGACAGTTCGAGCACATAGACGCCACCCGCTGGCAGCGGATCCTGCGACAGGATCGGCAGGCCGATATTGCCGCCCATCAGGCTGGGAATGCCGGCGGTCTGGCAGATGTGATGGATCAGGGCGGTGGTCGTCGACTTGCCGTTGGTGCCGGTGATGCCGACGACCCTGTGCGGCGGCAGGCTGGGGCGGGCCTGCGCGAACAATTCGATGTCGCCGATCAGCGGGACATGGGCCTCGCTGGCTTTGGTCGCGATCGGGTGGCGATTGATCGGGACGCCGGGGGATACGACGATGCCGGCGAAGCCGGTGAGGTCCAGGTTCAGGGGGTCGGCGAGGGTGAGAAAGCCCTCTCCCCTAGGGGGAGAGGGTTGGGTGAGGGTCAGTGTGGGATTGGGCGCGATG